>Ga0073908_1000161_pt1 | contig 104891 bp, 112 predicted proteins | sample MucameincwithD2O_FD_65484 | JGI IMG/M metagenome (GOLD analysis project Ga0073908, IMG submission 65484) | Mouse cecum microbial communities from Vienna, Austria - Mucus amended microcosms incubated with D2O | ecosystem: Host-associated > Mammals > Digestive system > Large intestine > Cecum... | reverse complement strand
CAATGTTTTATCGTTATTATGTGCCATGAAAATGTCCTCCTGAATCACTAAACTCGTTCATGACATATATTAACATAGATTCCAAAAATATACAAATTATTTCACGACAGTTCCTAAGGATGTTCTTTCTGTGCCCTTCGGAGTTCATCCATGCCGTAACGACTTCCTCAGGCGTTTTCTGCCCTGAAGCAATATTTTCGCCTGCCGCGCGATAGTTCACGCCGGCTTCCGCCAATGCCGTAAAGCAGTTTTTACCACTGGGACGCGTATGGCTGAAAGAAGTGCGGATTTCTGCCGCGCGCACCTGTGCCGCCTGAGAAGCGGCTGCATCCAGCGTCAGTGCGGGAAGCCCTGCTTTCGCACGCTCCACATTTACCAGCTCTGCTACTTTTGCCGCATATGTAGAAACATTATCAGCGTCCGTGTCAGTCTGGCTGTCATCCGGCAGTTCCGGCAGGTCAGGCTTTTCTATGGGTTTGTCCACAGGCAGGTCAGAGTCCGGTTTGTCTGTGCCGGGTTTGTCGATAACAGGCTTGTCGGAATCCGGCTTGTCTGTACCGGGTTTGTCAATGACGGGTTTGTCCGGATCCGGCTTATCAGAAGGGATTGCGGGACAATCCGGCAGAATCTGTGTGCAGCCCGGCAGGCATTTTTCCAGCCTTTGCAATACCAGCTGCCGCAAAGAGTCTATTTCCTGCCCGCCAACGTACTGCCGCAGGATTTCGCATGTACTTGCCGTCTGCAAAGGTGCGGCATAGGCTGTGGCGGACATGCCTGCCGTCAATATCGCCGCCACGCAAAGTGCCATGGTCTTTTTCATTGAAAATCACTCCCTGATATTTTTTCAGAAAACTGGGCAGCCATTTCCATACCTGTGGCATTTGTGGAAGCGCTGTCATTTCCTGATGTACCTAGTATAGCACAGGCAATTCTGGCAGGCAATGGTACTTGTTTCCAACAATAATTGGCAAAAACGCTGACATTATCCGCTTTTTCTGCAATTTCCCATATAGGGCCAGAATTTGGCAGTATGCGGAAAAGATATCCTGCGGCTTCTGCCCTCTGCATGGAATAATTCTTTACATTTTGCGCGTTTCTGCTAAAATAAAAATAGGACAATCCGGGGAGCGCGCTTCGTATCTCCCCGCTGGCACTAGGATACGGAACAGGCTCTAAAAAAGAGGAGGGCACATATGGCGGATTTGGAAAATACATCATTCCAGAATAACCTGGTTTTTGCACTGGATATTGGGACAAGAAGCATCATTGGCATGGTGGGACGCCTGCAGGACGACCGCGTGAACATTCTGGCGGTGGAAAAGGCGGAGCATACCGGCCGCGCTATGGTAGACGGGCAGATAGAAAATATAGATAAGGTTGCGGCTTTGGCCGGAGAGGTCAAAAAGCGGCTGGAAAAACAGTTGGATGTTGAGCTGAAACGCGTCAGTATTGCGGCGGCAGGGCGCGCTCTGCGTACCCAGCGCGTGACGTATGAGATTGAACTGCCTGATGTGCAGCTTGTGACAGAGGAAACCGTCAGCCGTCTGGAGGCAGGAGCCATCAGCGCGGCAGAGGCGGAGTTTTCCGGGGAAAATGAAGAGGAACAGACGCACCGCCGTTTTTATCTGGTGGGCTATTCTGTCTGTCAGTATTATCTGGACGATTACATGATGTCCAGCCTGAAAGACCATCATGGCAAGCATATCCGCGCGGATATCATTGCAACGTTTCTGCCGGGCGAGGTGGTGGAAAGCCTGTATACCACCATGCATAAAATCGGCTTGGAGGTTGCCAGCATCACGCTGGAGCCTATTGCGGCAATCAATGCCGCGATACCCGAAAGCCTCCGCCTGCTGAACCTTGCGCTTGCTGATATTGGCGCGGGGACGTCGGATATCGCCGCGTGCCGCGATGGCAGTGTCATTGGCTATACGATGGCGACAATTGCTGGCGATGAAGTGACGGAAACTATTATGAAGGAATACCTTGTTGATTTCCAGACGGCAGAAATCATAAAATCCCAGCTGGAGGAGCGCACCGATATCTCCTTTATTGACGTGCTGGGCTTCGAGCAGAAAATTTCTTATGATGAAGTAATGAGCTGCGTTAACCAGACAACAGAAAAGCTCTGTGCCGAGATTTCCGCGAAAATCAAGGAGGTCAATGGCGGCGTACCGTCGGCAGTGTTCCTTTCCGGCGGCGGCAGCAGGCTGAAGGGGCTGCGCGAGGGCATCATTAACGCGCTGGAAATGAACCCGGGGCGCGTTGCCATTGCAGGCAATAACTTCAAAATACACGCGTTTTCCGATACCATTGATATCAATAACCCTGAATACGCAACGCCGATTGGTATTCTCGTTTCTTCCGGCCTGAACCTGATTAATGACAGCTTTCAGATTACACTGAACGGACGCCCGGCGAAGCTGTTCCGCAGCGGCGCGTTTACAGCGCGTGACCTGCTTATGATGAATGGGTACAGCTATCAGGATATGATTGGGCGTTCCGGCAAAAATATTGTCGTTTCCGTTAATGGGGAGCGGGTGGTTTTCTATGGCACGCATGCCGAGCCCGCCGTTTTGAAAATCAATGGGCGGGAGGGCAAACTTTCCGATACCATCCATGCAGGGGATGAAATCACATTTACTTCTGCCGTTAACGGCACAACGCCGGACTGTACGCTGAAAGACATTCAGGGGATCGATGGCGCGAAACGTGTCAGACTGAATGGAGAGAGTGTTGCACTGAGCACGCCGCTGAAATTCGGGGACATTATCACATTCGAGGAAGCCGATGAAGCCGGCTACGGCAGCTTTGCGGAAACAACGGACGATGAAATCCTGGGCGGCTGGGATTATTTGGCTGAGCCTGTAATGGCTGAGGCGGCAGTAAACACCGAAGAGCCTGCAAGCGCCGAAGAGCCTGAGCCTGCAACCGTTGAGGCGGCAGTGAGCGCTGAAGTACCTGTAAGCGCCGAAGAGCCTGTAATGGCTGAGGCGGCAGTAAGCACTGAAGAGCCTGCAAATGCCGAAGAGGCTGTAAGTGAAGAAAAGGCGGATGTGTCGATGGTAGTGTCTGATGAGCCTGTGGAGCCTGCGGGTCCTGCTGGCTCCACCGCGCCCGCAGCGCCTGAAATAACTGCTGCGCCAGATGCGGTATCTGTGCCATCTATGACATTTATGCTGAACGATAAGCCCCTGACGCTGATGCGGCGGGATAAGGATAACCCGTATCTGCTGATGGATATGCTGGAATACGCGGAACTGGATTTCAATAACCTGAAAGGGCAGGTTATATTGCAGGTCAATGGGAAAAATGGCTATTTCCAACAGCCTTTGCGCGAAGGCGATTCGATTTCTATTTTTGAACAGGAAAAATAAACGATGTGCATAAAAAGACCCTGTGGGATTCTCCACAGGGTTTTGCATATTAAGACCCTATCCGTAAATTATCTACGCACAGCCTGCTTCATCTTTTCCGGCAGCCTTTGTCGCTTTTCCCTGCCGTATTACCGGTACGCCTGCAAAAAAACTCCCTGCCTGCTGAAAAATCTGACCGTGCAATCTGCACGTATCTTATTTACGGATGAGTTCTGAGAAAACGGGACAAAGAACTTTTTGCCGGACGGATTCCATATGTCTACGACTTCAGGGCTTTGCTTTCAGATACCGCAGAGCTGTTTGCGCTGCCAGCCCTATCAGAAGCCCTGTCACCACGCCGGAAACCAGCAGGAACGGCAGGTAATACGCCATTTTTACATTTTCTACCGCCAACGCCGCCACAACGATCTGCCCGACATTATGAAATACGCCGCCCGCGATGCTTACGCCGACAATACTGAACTGGCCTGTCTTTTTCAGCAGCGCCATAGCCGCAAAGCTGAGCAACGCGCCGGAAAGACTGTAAAGCAGACCGGCAAAGCCAGCGAACAACAGCCCGCAGAGTATCACCCGTATAAGCGATATGAAAAACGCGCTTTTTGCGTCCATATAATACAGCATAACGATGATGACAACATTCGCAAGCCCCAGCTTTACGCCCGGAATGGGTACGGGAACAGGCACAAGCAGCTCCACATAGCCCATCAGGACGGCAAGCGCGGCGAACAGCCCGTAATAGGCAACCCTTCCCGCCTTCATTGTCCTGCCACCACATCAAACGCCGCGGGACCGTCCCCTGTAATCCCGACCACCAGCTTATGCGGCAGGCAGACGATGGTTTCGCCTGTCCGGCTGATTTTTTTATGCTCTACACAAATCTGGTCGCGGCAGTCCGCATCTGTTACCATGACAGTGCCGTCCTTAACGGTGACAATATTATAGCCCTGTGGCGTTTCAATGCGTATGCTGTCGTTTTCATTCAGCGGCAGAAACGCAACGCTTTTTCCATCAATGGTAACCTCTGCTCCGCCGCCGGCTTCAGCCCCTGCGGAGTAGAACAGATAGACCCCTGCCGCCACAGCCAGTGCGCCTGCCGCAAGGAAAATGTCCGCTTTTTTCATGCCCTCTGCCGCCTTTCTTTTCCGGAATCCTGCCCTTTTGCACTTTGGAAAACTGTTTTTCTATACAGGAAAAAAGGAAGCCTGTGCTTCCTTTTCAGCTTTTCCAAGTAGTAAGATGCTCATACATTGAGAATAAAAAACTGCCCAGAACCGGAATCGAACCAGTGACACGTGGATTTTCAGTCCACTGCTCTACCAACTGAGCTATCTGGGCATAAAAGGCAAATTCAATTTACTTGGCTATCATAGCACAAAATGTTTTTTTTGTCAAACACTTTTTTACAAATAAGACAAAATAATGCAAATACTGCTCAGGGAGGCGGAGTGCCTCCCTGAAAGGTACTCAGTATTCCTTTCCCATCATCAGCGCGACATCCATCCATTCGGTAACCATTGCGTAAAGCTCATCGTCATCTTTCATGCGTTCGACGGTTTCCTCGTCATTTTCGAATGTCAGAAGAAGCGTATCAAACTCATTGTAAAAATCGACGCGCCAATCCTCCCGCACGCGGCGGTATTTTTTCAGGTAATAGCAGATGTCGTCCAAGCTGCGGATTGTAAATCTGTCATGAATCATAGCGCACCCCTCCTTTCGCACAGTATACCAAAAAACGCCATGAAAAAAAAGGGCGAATGAAAAGAAATTCCTTTTATTGCTTTCCCGTTGAACCGATGCCGCCGCGGTCCTCATTGCCGAGGTCTTCGGTTTCCTCAAATTCAATTGCGGGCTGGTGCTCAAAAATGCGGAACTGACAGATACGATCGTTTACCTCAATCACCGTATCCCGCAGGGCGTAAGCGGGAAAAAACCATTGGTCGCCGTTGCCGCAGTAACTTTCGTCAACCACGCCGCAGTGGTTTGTCTGTATAATGCCGAAGTTTTTGAATGTCGAGCTTCGGGGAAGAATATGCGCTTCATAGCCCTTCGGCAGCTGCATTGCCACGCCCAGCGGTATCAGCCGGAATTCGCCCGCTTTTAACTCCACGCGCTCCGCCGCCCGGAGGTCTATCCAGTCGGATTTTCCATCAATGCAGCGGAGCTTGTCAATCTGACTGCTGAGATATTTTATCTGTATCTTTTCCATAGTGTTTTCCTCTCTGTAAAAAATATTCGCATCGGTTTTGGGCAGTTATAAAGGCTTTTTCCCGATTTTTCCGGCTTTTCGGGGATACTGCGGCGGTGTGGGCGCGGTCTTTTCGATGAAAACCAGCTTGTGTGCAAGGTCTGTGCCGGGAATGTCCACATCGCGGATCTCTGTCAGCCTGCCGCCCAGCTTTTCCAATGCCGTTCGGCTCTCTGCGGCTTCTGCTTCGGCGTCGGGCCCTTTCAGCGCGGCAAAATATCCGCCGACCTTCACGAACGGCAGACAGTATTCCAGCAGTATGGGCAGAGCGGCAACCGCACGGGATACACAAAGGTCGAACTGCTCCCGATATGCGGGATTCTGCCCGCCGTCCTCTGCGCGGCTGTGTATGCAGGATACATTTTCCAGCCCCAGCTGTGCCGTAACTTCCTCCAGAAACCCGATGCGCTTTTGCAGAGAATCCAGAAGCGTCAGCCGGATTTCCGGACGCGCGATTTTTAACGGCAGACCGGGGAAACCCGCGCCTGTCCCTACGTCAATGACGGAAAGCGCACCCTGCCCGATGGCGGGGGCCAGACTCAGGGAGTCTGCGAAATGCTTCAGCACAACCTCCCGTTCCTCTGTGATTGCGGTCAGGTTCATTTTTTCGTTCCATTCCAATAAAAGCACAAGATATGCCATAAACTGGCGGGTTTGTTCTTCCGCCAGCGGCACTCCCATTTTTTCGCAGCAGTCTGTCAGAAGCGCGGCGGCGTTTTGCCTGTTTTTTTCCATGTATGACCTCCTTATTTATTGCGTAAAAGACATCGGGGCCCTGATCCTCGCTTTGCTCCGGTCAACGCAAAACGAGCCTCCTGCAAGGGCTTTCAGCCCTTGAACCATTTTTCAGCCGTATATTCATGCGGCTGGGGAGAAAATAAAATGTTTTGGCCTCCAAATTTCGGGCTTTATACGTTTATATCAAATTCCACTGTAATTGTTTCATTTTCGTCTATGCTAAAATACAGCTCAAACCAAAAGTCAAGCGGCTCGCCATGGCTCTGAGGAAGATAGACTGCGGACGCACAGCTGCCCTCGAAATGCAGCAGGTCGAAATGCTGTATCTCGAACGGGTCTACCACAAATTCTGTTTCATAGTCCTCCGCCCACATCGCAAGCTGCCCGTCCAGCCACTCCGTAAACTCTGCCATACATTCCTCCTGCGTTTTGCCTTCGCCATGCCAGAGGGGGTTTATGGCAGCAATGGTGTGCAGCTTTTCATATTCGTGTGCTGCAATGCAGTCAATCAGCCGCTTTACGTCGTTTATTGCTTTTTCCCAAAATTGCGCTTCTGTCATGCATATTCCCCTTTCAGCATTCTGAATTTGCGTTTTACAAATCTCTTTCTCCGCAAAGCGGCGGCTTTGCGGTAATAAAGTTTGGGGCCAGGCCCTTTTCAAAGGGCTTGCGGAGGTTTGGAGGCAGAGTCGCCAAGGTCTTTATCTTTTCGTTTCCTCTGCTCCAAAGCAATCAGCAGTACGGAAATGTCTGCCGGCGAAACGCCTGTAATCCGCGACGCCTGCCCCAGCGAACGCGGGCGCACTGCCGTCAGCTTCTGCCGCGCCTCAATGCGCAGCCCCTGTATGCTTTCGTAGTCCATATCCTCCGGCAAAAGCCGGTTTTCCAGCTTTTTGAACTGTTCTACCTGCTTTTTCTGCTGGCTGATGTAGCCTTCGTATTTGATTTGAATGTTGACCTGCTCCCGTACGGCGGCGGGCAGATCGGGGCGTTCCGGGTCGATTTCCGCCAGCTTTTCATAATCCAGCTCCGGCCGTTTCATGAGGTCGGAAAGGCGCACGCCTGTTTTGACCGGCGATGTGCCGTATTTTTCCAGCAGGGCAAGCAGATTTTTCTCCGGCCCCATCGTAACCGCCTGTACCCGCTCGATTTCCCCGTGTATCAGCCGTTCTTTTTCCAGCAGGGCGGTATACCGTTCTTCGGAAATCAGCCCGATTTCGTGCCCGATAGGGGTCAGCCGCTGGTCGGCATTGTCCTGCCGCAGCAAAAGCCGAAATTCCGCCCGGCTCGTCATCATGCGGTAAGGCTCCTTACTGCCCTTGTTCACAAGGTCGTCAATCAACACGCCGATGTATCCGTCCGAACGCTGTAAAATAACAGGCTCCTTGCCCTGCAAATACCGCGCGGCATTTATGCCGCCAATCAGCCCCTGTGCCGCGGCTTCTTCATAGCCGGAACTGCCGTTGAACTGCCCCGCACTGAAAAGCCCATGATAATCCTTAAATTCCAGAGAAAGCCGCAGCTGTGTCGCGTCAATGCAGTCGTATTCTATGGCATAAGCATAGCGCGTGATTTCGCAATGCTCCAGCCCGGGAATCGTGCGGTACATGGCAATCTGCACATCTTCCGGCAGGGACGAGGACATCCCCTGAATATACATTTCTTCCGTATTTTCACCCTCCGGCTCCACAAAAAGCTGGTGACGTTCCTTATCGGCAAAACGCACCACCTTGTCCTCTATGGAAGGGCAATAGCGCGGACCTGTGCCTTCAATCAGCCCGCCGAACAGCGGCGAGCGGTGGAGGTTGTCGCGTATGACCTGATGGGTTTTTTCGTTGGTATAGGTCAGCCAGCAGAGCGTCTGCGGGCGGGAAATTTCCTCCGGCGTATGTGTGAAGGAAAAGGGGACGATATTGTCATCGCCCGCCTGCGGCTGCATTTTTGTGAAGTCAAGTGAATTTTTATTCATTCTGGCTGGCGTACCTGTTTTGAAGCGGAACAGTGCAATGCCCATATCCCGCAGGCACTGGCTCAGCTTTGTGGCGGGCATAAGGTTGTTCGGTCCGCTTTCTGTGATATTTTCCCCTGTCAGGCAGCGGCTTTTCATATACGTCCCCATGCAGAGCACTGCCGCGCCGCAGGGATAGACCGCCCCGCCTGCCGTGACGACAGCCTTCACACGCGAATCCTCCATTTGGATCTCCACGATTTCCGCCTGTTTGATTTTCAGATTGGGCGTGTTTTCCAGCCGCTGTTTCATCTCTTCATGGTAGCGCGTTTTATCTGCCTGTGCGCGCAGGGAATACACAGCGGGCCCCTTGCCGGTATTCAGCATTTTCGTCTGGATATATGTCTTGTCAATGACCTTACCCATCTCGCCGCCCAGCGCATCGATTTCGCGTACAAGGTGCCCCTTTGAGCTGCCGCCAATGGAAGGATTGCAGGGCATCATGGCAATGCTGTCCAGGCTGATGGCAAACAGCACCGTATTCATGCCGAGGCGCGCAGATGCAAGCGCGGCTTCGCAGCCTGCATGCCCGCCGCCGATAACGGCTACATCTATCGTTTCTGCTTGATACATTTTCAAAACTCCTTTGTAAGTTGGAAAGGCATGGGATGCGGCCCCTGCCTGCCCGCTTTGCAAGCTATATCAGCGGGTTTCTTTTATTATAAACAATATTGCTGAAATTGCAAATTTTTGAGTGGTTTCTTTATGGAATGAAAAAAGGGCTTTTGCAGCCCTTATGGAAATGTCAGCGCAATCTGCCGCAAAAGCCGGTTTCCGGCTAAGCCTTTGCCCGGAACCCAGCCAGAAAAACGGGCATCATCTCCCGCGCGTATTGGCAAAGGGAATATTCCCCGTTGCAGATACACCAGTCGTAAATCAAAGCCCGTTCACAAAGCGCGTAAGCCTTGACGATTTCATTCACAGAAACATCGGCGCGCAGCTCCCCGCGCTGCTGCCCTTCCATTATAATCTGGCGCAGCAGCTTATAGTACACCCGGTTATGGTCGAGCAGGTGTTTCGCCCCCGCTGTAATCAGCTGGGAAGAATACAGCCGCGCCACCAAATCCAGCGATACGCTGTTGTCTATCATCAGGAACAGCTCGCGGTTCAGGTACATCAGCTTTTCAAAGCTGTCCTGTTCCGGCTGAAGCGTTGGTATCAATTCGGAATATTTATCGTCAAACAAATCAGAAAGAGAGCTTAAAAGCGCGTCCTTCCCGCTGAAATAATGGTAAAAGGAGCCTTTCGACGTTCCTGATTCTTCCACGATTTCCTCTACGGTCGTATCATCGTAGCCATGTTCATAAAACAGCTTCCACGCCGCCGCAACAATACGGCTTTTCGTATTGCGGGTATTTTTTTTTGCCAAACGGGTCCCCCCTTAAACTTTTTTCCATTTCAGGCTGACAAGGTCATGTTCCCGTATGGTGCGGACGAGCCGCTGCGGAAAATCCTCCGCCAGAATATCCCGCGCGTCCAGCATTTCCAGCCCTAATTCCTTTGCGCGGCTGAATGTGCCCGTACCTTCCTTTTTCTCCCTGCCGAACGCTACGATTACGCCTTTGGAGAACCAGCCGCCGAGCCGTTTTTTTGCAATCAGAAGTTCGTTCAGCGCGGCGGTATCTGCGTCCCGCAGCTTGCAGGAAATGAAAACGGGCAGGGAATGGTCCATCAGAATGACATCGATTTCGTTTCCCGCAATCGTCACGCCGTCGTAGGCGTTCCAGTCTATCATGGTACCCAGCTTCACATCGTCAAACATGGCTGTGGACGCCGCCGCTATGTATACATATAATTCCAGCCAGACGCCGTAGCTGATGCAGTAATGCCTGTCCTCCAGCGTGCAGAAGGAAAATTTCACCGAGTTATCGTCCATAATGAGGTTTTTGAGAAAGCCCAGCCGTTGGAATTCCTTCAAAATTTCGCGGTCGGCAGAAACGGGTTTGCCGTTTTTCATATGGATATTTCTGCGGCTTTCCATGTAAAGCTCATGCGGCAGATGGCGCGATGCAACAGTCTGTAAGAAGCTGCATGTGGATTTCCACTGCGGCAGATGGCGGAACAGGAACCGCGCCATTTCCATGATTGGCTGAAAACGTTCCTTCTGCGGCGGATGGTGGGATTCCCCAATGAAGCAGGCGCCCTTTGCGTCCAGAAAGTCCTCAAGGGAAAGCGTTACGGTCTGCGCAACGATATCGTCCGTTTCCACGTCTGTGATACAGCCGTGGAGCAGGTCGGTATGCAGCATACGGATTCCCGTTTCCCGCCCGGCCTTGTAACCGCCGATGGTCATCAGCTCGCTCCCGCCTGTCAGCTCCAGCGCACAGTCAGCAGGGGCGTTTTCGGCAATTACGCGGAAAACAGCCTGACGTATTTTCGGCACGGAAAGAATATCCACCGGCACAGCCTCCAGCCGGATATCGGGCATATGCCGCCGGAAACAGGTTTCCAGACTGCGGAATGCGGTGCCGTCCCGCAGGCCGCTGTCATAGAGGTAAACAACCTTTTCGGGACGCAGTGTCAGTGGCGCGACGATATTTTTCAGTACGTCCTTATCATAAAACTCAATCAAAACCTTCATGGGCGTTCCCCCTTCCGGCACATTCCCGCAGGTGTTTTTTCCGCATTATTCTTCGATGATGGTTTCTTCCTCAAACTTAACGGATTCTTTCGGTTCATCGGCAGATCCTTTTTTCGCGCGTCCGCCAAAAACCGCGCCGAAGTTCAGCTTATTCACAACGCCGGGAGCCATATCAATCAGCTTGCTCACTGCGTCCTGGTTTTTAATATTTATCATCTGCACGCTGTCCCCCTGAATTACGAGGACGGCGGAAGGTGTGATTTTTGCTCCCATACCGCCTGCGGCATTGACGTTTTCCTTCGCGCCTGCGCCTACGCCGACGGCAACCTCAATCAGCGGCAGGAGTGTCAGGCCGTCCAGTGTGATCGCCTCACCGACCACAGTTTTGGTCGAAACCAAATCCTCCACCTTATGAAACAGCACGTCAACGGATTCGCTAAAATCTTTTCCCATTTCTCCACCAAACCTTTCTTTTGAAAACCTCGAGGGCCTTGGTCTGCACTCCGTTCCGGTCGGCGCTGAACGAGCGTCCCCCGGACGCTCAGCGCCCTCAAACTCCCACAAGGGGCGTGCCCCTTGACCCATTTTCCGCAAAACTGTGTTTTGCGGGGAATCTAAAGTATGGATATTCCAGCCGCATGGAATGCGGCTGAAAATAAAGTTCTTTGCCCCGCTTTCTGCGAAAGAAAACGGGCAGGGTGCAGGACAGTGTCCTGCGGTTTTATGGTCTTTACTTCCTTGCTTTCCAAAGCCTCCAAAGCGCGCGCCGTACAGGCTTTGTCAGCAGAAACGCCAGCACCGCCCAAAGCAGAAACGCCGGAACAATGCACCCTTTGATGCGAATTTCCACATCTTCCGCCGCGGCTTTAGAAAAATCGCCTTTTATTTGAATGTCATTGCCAAAACGCGCAGTCAGTATCCCGGCCGCTGCCAGCAGATATCCTGTTGTTGTCGGGTCGCCCGTTCCGAATGTTCCTTTTATGGACAAATTCCTTGGCAGTATGCCTTTCAGCAGACGTTTCAGCAGTTTTCCCAGCGCGGAGAAAATTCCCTTTTTATCTTCTATATGGATAATTTCCGAAACGATGGGCGGAATTCCCTTCTTTGTCTTTTCTCCGGAAACCTCCCCTGTAAAAAAGGCGTCGTCATCTTCGGAAAATTCCATTTCGGGCAGGGGCGGTTCCGGAATTTCCTCCAGTTTTACACGCCGCACCGTTTTTGCCTGACGCCGCTCCATGTTCTGCGCCTTAGGCGGTTCCGGTTTTGGCGCGCTTTGCGGTATGGGTTCCGGTGTGCTTTGAAGTTCCGGTTCGCTTTCCGGCATGGTTTTCTCTCTTGCCCCAATAAGTGATACGCCAGCGGGCTGCGTGTTGGAGGGAGCGGTTTCCTCCCGTGCGGCGTTCTGCTTCCGCTTTTTAACTTTTTTCGTCTTTTTTTCCTTTGGCTCTCCGCCTGGAAGGGTGAGCCAAAGGACTTTCAGCCGGATTTTCAATCCATTATCCGCGTCATAACTGCCCCGGCAGCGGATTGCTCCCAGAAGCCATGACACACGAAACAAACCGCCCGGCGCATTCTTTTTTTCCCCTTCCACCCGGTAATTGATTGGCGAAAACAACACCAGAAAAACAAGCAGAAGAAGCAAAAGCAGGACCGCCAGCAGCACAATGCCAATCCATTTGCCTATCACAGCCAAAATCCAAAATCCATTCATACCATTCCTCAGTTCACAAATCGCTTATCCAGGAGCCTTGCCGCAAGCCAGAGCAGGAATGCCGCCGCAAGGAATATCCCTGCGATTAAAAAAGCCGTATCCCTGAAAAATCCTTCCGGCACAATGTTAATCAGCCTGTCTGTGGCAGGGTTCAGAAGCCAGTCATTGTTGTCAAAAAGGAGCAGGTGGAACCATGTGAAATATTTCGTGAAGCTTGCTGCTGCCAGAAAGGCGATCGTGCCGACTGCCGCCAGAAACAGCCCCACGCCCCATTGCAGTGTACGCAGAAGTATGCCGATCTGTCTGCGCCAGAGCAGGAGCAGCCCTGCAAGGGCGGCGGTCCAGAGCCCCTGTGTGCGCAGACGTTCCGCTGCCAAAAACAGCTCTTTCACATCGTTCATATGACGTTTTTCCTTTTCGTTAAAAAATTCCTGTATCCTGCCGTTGATAGGTACCTGGATATTGAGGTCCTTCCGGTCGCCCCGCAGATAGTCCATCATTTCCTCCGTTACATAAAGCAGGCTGTTCATTTCCATCGGCACATGCCGCAGTACATTATATTTCCTGTATTCTTTTTCAAAATACCCATCATTCCAGTACACTACGGCTTCCACAGCGGTAACCAGTATGGCACACATCAGGCAGAATGCCGCAAGCAGCCCTGTGGCGTGGTAAAACAGTTTCATCGCGTCCTCCGTATATTCCCGTCCGGGGAGATTATAAAATCAGCTGGCTGGGGTCGCCGGCGTTGCGTCCGTTCGCGGCAGCTTCCTGTGCCATGAAAAGCAGCATATCCACAGCTTCGGCGCGTCCCATCGCAATTCCGGCAATCACGCCCTGCCGCCCTTTGTATCGCGGCGTGAAAAGCTCTCTGGAAGAAAGAATTTCCAGACGGTTCCTGTCCGCGAAATATACGATGCAGTACAGCCGCAGAACGGGAATGTCCCGGCGCAGGCTGTAAATTACGGTTTCCAAATTCGTTACATTGTCTGCTACAAACAGGTTGTCAATCAGTTCCATTGCCGTATCCCCTTTCTGATATAGACGTGAAAGACATTAGAAGTTTTGCCGCTGATTACCCTGCGGGTCTTCAGTGCTTTGCTCCGTAACCGGATATCCCCTTGTCAGGTGAAGGTGCAGATTCTAAGAACTTATCCGTAAATAAGATGAAGCAGGATAGGTTCTAAGTATACTATAAGAAAAGTATACCACAAAAAAGCGGACGGGCATACAAAAAAATCCTTCAATACAGAAAAAAGTGGATTTTGATGTATGAAATTTTGTGTATGTAATTGCAAAACAGCAGTTCCTGTCCCTCCTGCCGCACGAATGTGCGGCAGAAAACGGGTCAGGGGAGCGGAAACAGGAGCCCTGCGGCCATTACGGCAAGGCCTTTTCCAGTTCAGAAATGTGCTCGTAGGGATATATTTTCAAAAGTTCTTTGTACTGCCGTACATCCAGCCCCGGTGTTTCGGTATAGATTTTAATTTTTTCCTGCAAATCCGCCTGTGTAAAGCGCAGCTTCAATTCCATAAATTTATCCTTTTCCATGCGTACCCTCTCCTTTTTTCTTTTTGAAAATTTCACTCAGCCCCATCAAAAGCAGGAAACCGCCGAATATTTTCCGCAGCAGCCCGGCCTGCAGCGAAACCGCCAGAAACGCCCCTGCCGCCGCGCCGGCAAGCCCCAGAACAGCCAGCGGCTTTGCTGTTTTCCATGATATATTGCCCGCTTTCTGATGTGCAATCAGCGCAGTAACGGCTGTCGGGATAAAATAAATGAGGTTCACGCCCTGCGCCTGATGCTGGTTGATGTCCGTCAGGAACAGCAGGGCAGGTATGAGTATTGTGCCGCCGCCGATTCCCATGCCGCTGATAATGCCGGAGAAAAAGCCTGCTGCCAGAACGCCCGCCCACATCATAGCATCATCCTCACAGCCGCCGCCAGCATGAATGCGCCAAAAATGCGGTGCAGCCAAAGCCCGCTGACCTTTGCCAGAAGCTTCGCGCCCACAAGCCCGCCGGCAAGCCCGCCCGCAGACGCCCAGAGTGCAAGCTGCCATACCGCGGCGACGTCCGTTTTCCAGAGGTAAATGATAAGCGAAAGCACGGACAACGGCAGTATTATGGCAATCGCCGTTGCATGCGCTTTATGTTCTTCCACATGCAGAAACCGTTCCATTGCCGGAACGACGATTGTGCCGCCGCCGCTGCCAAACAGCCCGTTTGCAAAGCCCGTCACAATGCCAATCAGCGTTTTTTTCCATTTTTCAGACAAATTTTCCACCGCCTTTCGCAGATAGTATGCGGGAGGCAGGCGGTTTTTATGCAAAAAGGCGCAGTCCGGAAATGCCGGAATACGCCTTTTTGCTGGAAAAATTGTCCACTCCCCAAAGGTGGGATTTTCAAAGCGGATTGCCCCACGCAAAAACGCTCCCGCAATCCCTGCCTCCACCGTAGTTTTTAATCAAGGACAGTTGCTGTACTGCCGCCTGTTGTGCCGGGCAGGCTGCCCAAACTATAGGTGTCGTTCATTGTACCGCTGAACCCGTTGCTGACATTGCCTGTACCGTTGATGGTACCGTCATTCATGCGTCTGCCGCTGTTGACGCCGTAACCGTCCCAATAGGCTGTACCGCCGCCCGCATAAGTCTCTGCGCCGTAAACGCCGCTGCCATAAACGCTGTCATTATACCAGTCTGCTGCGCTGCCAAGGTTGTTGCTCGTCTTACCGCAGCCGCCAAATAATACCGCTGCGACTGCTGCTGCCGCAAAAAGTCCTGTCTTTGGTATATGTCTGAACCCAAACTTCTGCATTTGCTTTTCCTCCTTTTTCCGTACGGGCAAATCAAAACTGTCCGTCGGTGCAAATTTGTTTTGCAGGATTATTGTCTGCCTTCCGGACGAAAAAAAACGTATCATTCGTTGGGATTCGGCGCAAATTTTGGCAGTTATGCGGATAGCCGCGGCGTGGAAAACTTGTTACAATAATAATCAAAACGAAAAAAAGACGCAGGTATTATGAGAGTTGCCATAAGAAAATTTCATTTTTTGAAGCGTCAGAAAAGGAGTGAATGGAAATGTTTTCAGAAAGAAAAAGCGGCGTGCTCCTGCACCCGACGTCCCTGCCTTCGCCCTATGGTGTGGGCGATTTGGGTGCGGCGGCATATGATTTTATTGACCGCCTTGCTTCTGCGGGTCAGAGCCTCTGGCAGGTTCTTCCTTTATGTCCGGCGGATTACAGCGGCTCGCCTTACCAGAGCTGTTCCGCGTTTGCGGGCTTTCCTCTGCTTATCAGCCTTGAACTGCTTGCGGAGGATGGCCTTTTGACCGAAGCTGATTTATCTGCCGCTGTCCAGCCGCCCCGCGCAAGGGTGGATTATACTATGGCCGCGGCTGCAAAGCTCCCTTTGCTGGATAAAGCGTTCCAGGCGTTCCGTACACAGGGCGTGCCTGCGGATTTCGCCGCGTTCCGGAAGGAAAACGCGTTCTGGCTGGAGGATTACGCTTTGTTCATGGCCCTAAAAACACATTTCTGGGAGGAACGCCAGAACGAAACAGGCGAAAGCTTTGCCGCGTTTGCCGCGGAATTTGAAGATACGGAAATACCGGAGGAAACTCTGCGCGGCTATTACGAAAGCGCGTGCTGGAATTCCTTCCCGCAGGCTCTGCGCAGGCGCAACGCGGGTTCCCTCAAAAAATGGCAGACGACGCTTTCCGACGCGATTGAAAAAGAAATCTTCCTGCAGTATGAATTCCAGAAGCAGTGGCGCGCGCTCAAGGCATACGCCAATGAAAAGCATATTTCCATTATTGGGGACGCGCCGATATTTGTCGCGTTCGACAGCGCGGACGTTTGGGCGAACCAGAAGCTGTTCCAGCTTGACAGCAAGGGTTTCCCTGTTGCCGTTGCCGGCGTTCCGCCCGATTATTTCAGCGAAACGGGGCAGCTTTGGGGCAATCCGCTCTATGACTGGAAACAGCATGAGAAGACGGGCTTTGCATGGTGGACGTCCCGCATACAGAAAAATCTGGCAGATGTGGATATTCTGCGCATCGACCATTTCCGCGGCTTTGAGAGCTACTGGGCCGTACCCTTCGGTGCGGAGGATGCGCGCGGCGGCGAATGGGAAAAGGCTCCAGGCCTGAGATTTTTCCGGGCTTTGCAGGAAAAACTGGGCACGCTCCCGCTTATTGCCGAGGATTTGGGCTTTATTACGGAGGAAGTACGTGCTCTGCGCGAAGCGGCAGGGTTCCCCGGCATGAGAATCCTCCAGTTCTCGTTTGGCTCAGACGCAAATAATCCGTACCTGCCGCACTGCTACGACCGTAATACTGTCGTATATACCGGCACGCATGACAACGATACCACGCTGGGCTGGTACGAAAGCGCGTCTGAGCGGGAAAAGGACCATTTCCGCCGGTACATGAACGTCAGTGGAAAAGACGCGGCATGGGATATGATACGCCTGGCGTTTTCTTCTCCCGCGCAGCTTGCCGTTGTTCCTTTGCAGGATATTCTGGGGCTCGGTACGGAGCACCGCATGAATATCCCTGGCACGACAGGCGGCAACTGGGGCTTTGCTTTCTGCTCTGAACAATGGACGGAGGGCTGCACAAACGGCCTGCTCTATCTTTCCCGTCTGTTTGGGCGCAATGGAGAACAGATTGCCGCACTGGACGCGCCGCCGGAGGAGGAAAAACAGCTCGAAAATGCGGAAAATAATTAATATACAGGCTGTCAAAAGGCCTATTTATGTGTCGCGGAATGGTTCGGGAAACGAAGCGTTTCCTGAGTGGAATCCGCCGTGCGGTTCCGCACGAGGAAAAGGGCGGGTTTCAAGGCTTTCTGTGGTTTTTTCAGAAAGATATAGCACTGCGCAGCAGCGCCCTTTTGGGGCGGTTCGCGAAGCGAACTGCTTAGAACAAGTCCCTTTATACCGGCAATTCCTCAAAAAAGGCTTCGTATAGCGGGCATAGCCCGCTGTTGCCGCAGCCGCAGAGCGGCTACACGGAAGGCGCAGCCTGAGCCTTTTTTGATATGCTGATTTAAGCCGCTTTTGGGAATCATTGTTAATAAACTGTAAGGACATTGTAACACAACTGTAATATTCATAGTGTATACTATCTTTAAGCTGTAAAAGGAGGTGGCAGAGATGAAAAGACAAATGAAAAAATGGCTCGGTATTTTTGCTGCGGCTTTTATTTGTTTTTCACCTGTCAGCGCACTGGCTGCCGAAACAGATACGCCCCTGACCATTACCAGCGGTTTGGATCTGGAATGTGAGGAGGCGGAATGTACCTTCAGCGAAGCCCGCATCGTTTATGGCGAGGCGGAGCCGGATACATGGATTACTTTCAAAGTTTCCGTGCCGGATCAAAACGGAGAGCCGGAGGAAATTTTTTCTGACGAATTCTCCGTAGGCTCCTTGGGGCTGTTCAGCGCAACACTGCCGCTGGAAATGGGCTATAATTATGTAACCCTGACTGCGGAGCTGGACGGTTCTGATGAAACCGCTGTGGAAGTAACGATTAAACGTGTTCCGCAGAAGGTGAAAAAGCAGTTACAGCGCATGATCGCGCTGCCAGGTATGACGGCTGAGCCATAAAACAGCAGAAAGAAACGGCAGACGGGAAAGCGTGGAATGCGCTTTCTCGTTTCCTTCCTATTGGGGAAAAACAAAAATTGCAAATCAGGGCGGTATATGGTACACTGAACATGTCAGGGGGCGCAGATGTGAAAAAATATGAGTATGTACAGATTCATATTGGACGGATGGACGGCTCAAAATCCGGAGAAATCCGGCAGGCTATCAATGACTATGCCGCGAAGGGGTTTCGCTATGCCGGATTTGTGCCTGTGCGCGAAAATGACCGTGGAAGAATAACAGATATGGATTTGATATTCGAGAAGGACGCAGAGCCTTCCCCGGATAATGCGCAGCCGTTTCCCCTGTGAAAGATAACTCGTATTTTATAAATATTGTAAATGGGATTTCTTTATTTATTCCCCGTTGCACGAAGGCGATGGCAATCGGGGTCAAGGGGACTGAGAGCCCTGCGGGAGTTTGACGGCGCTGAGCCTCCGGTGGAAGCGTTCGTCCAGTGCCGACCGGCACCCTCAAGGCTTTGAGCCTAACCATTAACTCTTTGAATGGGGCAGAGCCCTACGGTCTTTTTACACGAAAAAAACGAAAAAGCGGTGAGATCAAATGAAGGTTTACAAAATTACGAATTTTGTCGTTGTGCTTTTGGTCATAGCCGCTGTTTATCAAACAGGACAGTTATGGCTGGAAGGAACAACGGGCTATAACTTTTTTTATGCGCTGGCGGAAAATTTTTCCGACCCGCGCCGTCAGGCGGATGGTAACGTCCTGCTTGCAACGCGTTACGCGGTTGGTGAAGGTGATGGCATGTTTTCCGTTTATTATCCGGACGATACCGGAAACAGTACCATGCTGAACGCGGCAAACCGCGCGCTGGAAGAAATCCTTGCCCCGAATGATTCTTCCCCGGAAAAAACAACGGCGGACTGGAAAGAGATACTTGAGGACCGCTGTATTGTTATGCAGTATGATTTTATGATTGCAGGGGAGGAATATCTGAACAGCTATAAAAATCTGCGGAGCAGCCAGCGGCTGGAACGCTTTGATTATATCACTATTGTGCCTGCGCGCAGGATGGGTGAGGAAAGCCGCGCGTATTTTGTCAATTCTGATACGAATGAATGTGTCATGTTCCGGTGCGGTGCAGGGGCCGCAAGCACGTCTTTGTATCAGGTTCTGGAACGTAAAGAGGGGGAGATGCTTTATATCTCGACAGGGCAGAGGACAAGCGCCTCTGTGCTCTGGCGCAATCTTTTCGTACCGCAGTGGGCAGCACTGCCTTATGAATACGCCCCGCTTACGCAGGAATTTGTATTCGAGCGGGACGGGGAGCCGAGCCGGGCCGCTTTGGAAAATACGGTTAAAAACTTTTTCCGTAATTTCTCTGTGGACTGGAGCACGCGTGATGGGAACGGCGTTTTTACGTTCAGCGACAGCCAGACGGTCGTAAAATACCATCCGTCCGAACGCCTGCTGGAATATTACAGCTACGAAAATTACGGCACCGACAAAAACCGCATGGGGCTTTTGGAGGGCTACCAAATCAGCTGCAACTTCCTGAAAAACGATACCTCCCTGCAAACGGATATCTACCTTGCGGATATCCAGCGAACGATCAATAACGAAATCATATATTATTTCGATTACGCGGTGGATAACCTTCCGGTCAGCCTTTCCCAGTCTGTGCAGGACCGCATCGGACAGCCGCACGCCATTCAGATTACACTGCGGAATCAGGCGGTAAAGGAATACCGGCGGTACGCGGTGAACTACCGGACAGCGGACGAAGCGACCGAGCAAATCAATGTGCAGTTTATCGACGCGCTGGACGAGGCGAATAAAACATATCAGGCTGTTGTGGAGGAAAAAGTCATAACGGACGTGAAAAATATTTCACTGGGCTATCATGTGGATTTGGCAGGCAGTATACGCCTGAAATGGTTTGTCACACTGTATGACTATACGTTTGTGGTGGATACCGAGCAGGAGCAGAATAACCTGACGGCAGTTTCCGCCACGCCGTAAAACAGCTGAAAATCAAAAGCCGGAGCAGCTTGCCTGTCCCGGCTTGTATGTGTTTTATTTTAGATAGCTTTACGGCCTGTAAACCTCAGTGACCTTTGCAACGAACGGTTCATCGTCCTTCCAGCCAAGCTCTACGGAATAGCTTTTGTCCGCATTGCCTCCGGCGAATTTCAGCATTTCCATCCATTCCTCGCGGCTGACCTTCTTCTGCCCGTCTGCGTCCCGCAGCAGGATTACTGCGTCATCGGCAACGGTAAACCCTTCAGCATTCCCGATATTCAGCACAAAATAGCCGTTGTTCGTCCGCCCGGTGGTATCTTCCACCCAAATCTGTGGCTCTACAAGCACGTCGTTGCCCTCCGGCATCTTGCTGATATTGCCCAGTTTCAGGTTATCCCAAAGCAGTTCCGCCGCCGCGTTTTTGTCGTCAAAATCATAGGGCTCGCTGTCTGAATCTATGTCTTTCCTGTAAAGCCGGAAGGTTTCGGGGTAACAAGTGTCCGCCGTCACATTTTCCGCGCCAGATGCGGTCTGGCAGATAAAGCGGTAGTAGTCTTTATATTCCTGCAAGTTGTAATATTCCCTGTAAAGCTTTTCATATTTCTCAGGGGCGGTTTCCTTTTTTTCGAGTATATCCGGCATTTCGCCAGGGTCGCGGAAAGCATTGCGGTAATCTGCGCCTAATTCAAAATCTACCATTATTTCATCATTTCCATTGGAAAGAGCCTTTTTTTGTACATCAAGAATCCAGAAAGAAATATTTTCTATCTCTTTATGGTCAAGTTGGAGCTGTTTCAGGACGGCTGTTATGCTTTCCCGCATGAAATCAAACACGCCGTTATCCAGTTCTTCATCGAACACGCCTGTCGATACGAAAGTGACATTGTTGTAAGGTTTTCCATCCTGCCGCAGGCTGGAACAGGTATCGAACGTCACCACAAACTCCCCGTCAATCTCCCCGAATTTCAAAATCTCTATCATTTCATAATGCTGGGGAATGCTGTCCTGCATATCGTAAACAATGGTTGCTTTATCGCCCGTAAGCGTGATTTCGTAATCGTTGACCCACGGGCTGGAACCGCGGATATTATGAAAGCTCCAATCCTCGCCATCTATGGCAATCCGTTCCGCTACAAACTGCTCCTTCATGTTTTCGCTCATCATATTGTAGCGGATTTCGCCTTCCCGATTGGCAAGGGCCTCCGCCCAGTCCGCCGCCATGCCTTTCAGCGTCTTGATTTCTTCTTCGTTTAAGGGCAGGGCAATCTGCTCCGCCCCGCCAATCAGCACTGGCCCAGCTGCTTCCTTTATGGCGCACCCTGCGCCCGCCGCCAGCAGGAGGGCAAGCGCGAGCAGGGGAAGACCTTTCCGGCGCGTACCGCTGTCCAGAATTTCGCAAAGGCGTTCCTTGAGCGTCTTTTTCCCGTCTGCAAAACAGGTGTTCAGCCCTTGCCGCAGTTCCAGCCCGCGTCCGGTTTCCCGCAGTATCATCAGCCCGTATGCTTTCCGGTAGGCGGCGTCCTGCCCGCGCACCGCCTCCGCATCACAGGAAATCTCCAAATCCTTGTGTGCCTGCCGCGCAAGCAGATGTACCAGCGGGTTGTACCAGTGCAGGCATTCCGCCGCGAATAACAGCAGTTTGTACCAGATATCCCGCCGCCTGCAATGTATCCATTCGTGGCGCAGTATCATTTCCAGCTCGGTTTCGCTGTATTCCTCATGTGGGATATAGATTTTCGGCGAAAACAGCCCCGCCGCCATAGGGCTCTCGATTGCATGGCAGACCAGCAGGGGAGGGCGTTTTTCTCCTCCAAGTGCGCCATAAAAGTTCTGCGTTTGTGCAGATGGCTGTGTTCCCCAGCGTTTCAGCATATGTGCCAGTCGGAACGACCGCCATGCAAACCGTGCCACAAGGAAGCCTGCGCCAACAGCCCAAACTGCCGTAAGGATATCCAAAGGCGCAGGGAGCGAAATCCCGCCCGTTTTTTCTGCCGGAATCTCATTTTCCGTCGGCATGGCTGCCGGAGCGGTATGGATTTCTTGTGTACGCGGTTCTGCCGTCGCAAAGTCAGCCGTCCATAGCGCGCCAGTGTCCAGCGTTTCCAGCTGTACCGGAACTGCCTCCTCCGGTATGGACAGCCCAACGGGGCAGAGCAGGCGCAGTGTCAGCACGAGCCAGACCGCATAGGGCAATTTTGCTGTGTACCTTCGGGAAAGGCGGGGCAGCAAAAGCAGGGCGCCGCCGATGACAAAAGCCGTCCAAAACCCGATTTTCAAATACCCTGAAAATATTTCAGCCATGCTTCTCACTCCTTTGTTTCCTGTTCGATAAACGCTTTCAGTTCCTCTAAATCCGCCCTGGTCACAGAGCGGCTCTCATATAAGCAAGCCACTAAATCCCGCAGAGTGCCGCCCTGCCATTTCTGGAAATAGCGGCGGCTGTCCTCCGCAAGATATGCTTCTTCCGCCACCAGCGGCGTGTAGTAGCGGTTTTTGCCGTTTTTCTCTGTGGATAAAAATCCTCGCCCGACCAGCCGCCCCAGCAGGGTTTGTAATGCGGAAAGGTTCCAGGGGCGCTCTTTTTGCAGCTCTTCCCGGATTTCCGATGTGCTTGCAGGGGCGTCCATGTGCCAGATGGCTTGCATCACCCGCAGCTCCGTATCCGGCAGTTTTTCTTTTTTCATCATATCACCTACGTTTGTATGTTTTTGTATTAAACATACACCTGTATGTTATATTTGTCAATAGGGAATTTTATTTACTATTGTGCTATGCGCCTGCTTGACAGGCAAAAAGCCGGACAGTACCATAAATATATAGAAAATATGCGAAAAAAAGAGAGGTGATGATGTCACTGGCAAAGGAGTATATAAAATGGCTGTGCGAGCGGGAACAGGGTTTGTTTCCGGAACCGCTGAAAGAATCTGTGCTGACAGAAACGGATATATTGGAGATAGAACGGGGGCTGGGATATGCTCTGCCGAAACAGTATCGGGAATTTCTGCAAAGCTGGCAGTTGCCGGAATGGGCGTTTACGGTTTACGTTACTTTTTACGGGGATTATCCAAATTGTTTTTGGAAAACGTATTCCAGAGAAAAGGGCGGCTATATCCCTTCGGAATTTGGGGACACTGTGACGGTAGAGCTGGTATGGTATGGCAGTTATGGGAACTGTGCTGCGGATTATCTGGGGCTTTTGAAACGTCAGGCGGGAGAGATGACAGCGTGGCTGGAAGCGGGATTTATTCAGCTTGGCGCGTACTATATGGAGGATTATTTTTTGTTTTATGATTTGGCCTGGGGGAATGTACGCGGAATCCATAATGAGGATATTTATGAGGTAGAGGATCGGGACGGTCCTGCCGCAGTGCGGGCATTTATGGAGCGGGAAGCGGTCCTGATTTTTCCGGACTTCAATACATTCCTGCGCTTTGCCTGCCTCGGTGAGCCTTATGATGAGGAGGAAATGATTTTTCGGGGAACAGATCAAAACAGTAAATCATAACTGCCTTTTGCAGGATAATAAAAAGACAGTATGCAAAATACTGTCTTTCTTGGCGTTGCCATAAGAAAATTTCATTTTTGGAGCGGCTGAAAAATGAGGCCAGGGGGTGCTGAATGTCCGACGGACATTCGTTTAGCACCGACCGGAGCGGAGCGAAAACAGTCCCTTTCGGGGTCTGGGGCAGAGCCCCGCAGTCTTTTACATACATCACATCTCCCGCCTGCCCTCCAGCGCGCGGGATAACGTGATTTCGTCCACATACTCCAAATCCCCGCCGACAGGCACGCCGTTCGCGATGCGCGTGACCTTCACGCCCAAAGGCTTTAACAGCCTGCTGATGTACATTGCTGTGGCTTCGCCCTCCACATTCGGGTTGGTGGCGAGTATCACCTCGTCCACGCCGCTGTCGATCCGCCTTAAAAGCTCCTGTATACGAATATCCTGCGGCGTAACGCCTGTCATAGGCGAAATCGCCCCATGCAGTACATGGTATACCCCGTGGTATTCTTTCGTCCGCTCATATGCCGCCATATCCCGCGGGTCCTCTACGACCATAATCATTCTGTGGTCGCGTTTGAGGTTCGCGCAGACAGGGCAGACCTCCTCCTCCGTCAGGTTGCAGCAGACAGAGCAGTAGCGCATTTTTTCCCGCGCCTCAATTATCGCCGCAGAAAGTGCCTCTGCCTTTTCCTGCGGCATATGCAGTATGTGGAACGCCAGCCGCTGCGCGGATTTTCCGCCGATGCCCGGCAGGGCAGCCAGCTCCTCAATCAGCCGGGTGATGGGGTTTCCATAATAATTCATGATGTCCCCTCTTTATCAGAACATGCCGCCCATACCGCCGGTCAGCCTGCCCATTTCGTTGTTATACATTTCTTCTACCTGACGAAGCGCCTCGTTCATTGCGGAGATGATAAGGTCTTCCAGCATTTCCACATCATCAGGGTCAACAACGTCAGGGTTGATTTTCAATTCCTGTATTTCGCGCTTGCCGTTTATCGTTACTTTGACCGCGCCACCGCCGCTCGTCATTTCCAGCGTGCGCTCCGCAAGCTCCTCCTGCTTTTCTGCCATCTGTTTCTGCATTTTCTGCGCCTGCTTCATCAGGTTGTTCATATTCATGCCGCCGAAGCCGCCGCCGGGAAATCCGCCTTTTGCCATGTTGTACTCCTCCTTGTTTTACATCTGTATTACACATTGTATCGGAAAGCCGCGCTTCTGGCAAGCAAATTTGAAAAAAATCGAATATGCAGAGGGAGCCTTTTTTGACAAACAAAAGCCCTGGGATTTCCCCGGGGCTTCCATTTGCATTATACCAATACGTCCATTTTCTCTTTCAAAAAATTCGCAGGGACTGCGCCGATTACCGCATCGACGGGTTTCCCGTCCTTAAAGAAAATCATATTCGGCACGCTCATCACCTGATATTTCATAGCCAAATCGGCAGATTCGTCAATATCCACCTTCACAATTTTCGCTTTGCCCGCGTATTCTGCCGAAAGCTGGTCCAGCACAGGGCCCATCATCTGGCAGGGACCGCACCATACAGCGGAAAAATCCACCAATACGGGGATATTGCTTTCCAATACCTCTTTTTGAAACATATCTGATTTTACCTGCACCATAATGTCGTTACCTCCTTTTTATCGCTGTTCGAATTACAATCTTTCTGTATTCCATAGTATCCGGTTTGGTTTCTTTTTATGTTTCTGTCAGTATAACATAAAAAGGAAGAAAAATCAATAATATTTCTTAAATAATAATTATTATTATAAAAAGTTTTTCAAAATTTTTTACTTCCGGTGTATATTTCCCAAATCAGCGGCAATACTGAAGAACGAGGATGTTATTCTCCCCCATCGGGTGGACTTCCTTCGGGAAGGACGCCTTACAATAACATTCTTTCTACTTCTTCCCCTTAAAAAGGACGGCAGATTTCCTGCCGTCCTTTCTGTTTCCCATCAGTCTGTAATTTCGGAAACAAGTCCATCGCTGTTAAATATCAGCTCCACATATTTCCCTCTGCACTTATCGTCCAGTTTTGTCCGGTCTGTCACACCGTTTACATCACATTCCGGCCTTGTCACCGTCAGGAACGAAAGCGTATGCCCATCATTGGTTTTAATGCGTACTATATGGTCATCGTCATCATATTCCTGCAAAGTGCCTTCCGCCGCCTCTACGCGTACCGTAATCGTATCTACGCGGTACTTTTCGTCCAGCTTCGCGCTGACATAAACTGTCGTATCGCTGTCGTCCAGCAGTTCGATCAGTTTATCCAGGGATTCGCTGTTCATGCTCTTATGCCTGATTGTGACGCTCCTCCGTCCCAGCCATGGGTAAACGTTGGAATCGCCCTTGATTTTCAACCCGCCTGTGCCGGAAGCCGCCGTACCTTTCACGGTTACCATGCCGCGGTTGCTTTCCTCCAGAACGGTAATTTTATTGACCTCGCCGCTGCTGTTGAAGCCCAGTTCCAGCAATGCGCCGACATAGCCGGTGCTTTCGATATCCTCCAGCGTGTATTCGTCATCTTCGCAGCCAAGGCGCGGTGTATTGACGATATTCAGATTCAGCTTTGCCCCGTCGGAGGTCTGGATAGTGATATAGCGTTTTGGCTTCGGATTGGAGCCAGAGCCACCGTCGCCATTGCGTTCGTATTCTACAAGCGTGCCCTGTGCTTTCGTCAGCTTCGCATCAATTTTAATGACGTTGTTTGCCGCATCTGCAAGGATTTCCGCATACAGTTCCACATCGTCGCTGTTTGCCATCTTTTCAAATACCGTCCGCGAGCTTGTCACTGCGCTTGTGATCACCAGCGGATAACGTACTGTTTTGCCGTTTGCGTCCGGTCCGATGTAGATGCTGTTGTCATCGCTGTTGCCGTCATCATCTTCTTTTACGTCTGCATTGTACTGTTTTAGCAGATTGTAGCTGGTCGTCGCAGTCTTAAATTTCAGCGTATTGCCCTTAACGGAATCCACAACGCCCTTGCGTTCTGTCTGTTCTCCGCCCTGACGCCATGCGGCTTTTTTGGTAGAGAGATAAACAGCCTTTATCTTTCCGCCGTTATTGAACTCTATGCTGCAATAAATCTTGTCATCGTCCGCATCATCGTAATATTTATCTGCGCTCCGCAGAGAAACCTTCGACCATTCGTCGTCCTTGCTGTTCCAGGTGTAGAACGTAATATTGCTGGTCGGGTTGGAGGAACCGAAGTTATACGTCACCTTTTCGCCGGTGTCTTTAATAATCATCTTTTTCTCCGAGAAGCCGAGCAGGTCAAAAATCTTATTTGCGGTATCCGTATTTGTCCTGGAGCTGAATGGTTCTTCCGAAAGAATGACCTTAACAGCCTTTTCCGTTTTATCAACTGTCACCTTGACATACGTTGTACCGCTGTCTGCCATTTCGACCATATCGTCAATGGAGGCTTTTCGGGAGCCAATGTAATATTCGCAGTCCGATGCAAAGCGCAGTGCGCGCTCCGTTCCGGATGCAGCTGTAACATAATTCAGGTTGGTCTTTGACAGGCTTCTGACTTCGCCGGACATTGTATAATCGTCGCTGAATGTCACATGCAGCTCTTCCGCGACTTCCACATCTTTCATTGTGGATTTCTTTCCGTCTTCGTCCTCATAGCTGACTTTTTCGCGGGATGTGCCGATCATCAGGCCGACATAGGCGTGTTCATCTGAACGCTTTTTGTATTCGTCCTGCAATTCCTTTTTCGTAACCTGCTTGCCGTCCAGATAGCAGATGCAGCCGGAACCGATGCTGTATTTGTCGATATCGCCAGTATTCTCGTTTTCCAAAGAAAGCAGATTGGAGTAGAAGCTCACAATATAGCCGGTTACGTCATATTTCTCCTGGTCGGAAACCGCGCTCAGCAGGCGGATGGAGCTCAAAGAATCGCCGTTGCGCACAATGCTGACTTTATCGCCCTTGGAGATACGGCTCAGGGAAATTTCCTGATTGCCTTCGCCGCCGTATGCCTTTACGTTGCCCGCAACCGCATGATAGCTTTCTGTATAGCCGGTCACATCCATTTTGATATCAAAAAAGAAATATTTGCCATCATTTTGTGATACCTGTGTGATTTCACCTGTGCTTCCGATGCCCTGCGTCAGCACTTCATAGGTTTTGTTCAGCATGACGGCCATTTCCGCACGGTTGATTGGCTCCTTGGGCTTAAAGGCGTTGTTGTCGCCGCTTACGATGCCCAACCGTTTCAGCAGGTCCACCAGCGGCATTGCCTCTGTGGAAATGCGCCAGTAATCGGAAAATTCCGCCGCAGATGCAGATTTTCCGTCCACATCATAGCGTACGGCAAGCGCGTTGCCGAACATTTTTGCCACATCTTCCCTTGTTGCGGGGCTGGATTTTCCGTTTGCAGTAAATTTCATGATGTCCGCCGTTGTCAGAATGCCCTTTTCCAGACAGTAGGAAACGGCGATATGCGCCCATTTTGGCACACGGTATGTATTCAGGAATGACGTATAGCGGTAGGAATCCACCGCCTGCAAGGGCTGCGCCATGCCTGTTTTGAGCAGTGTTGTGTAAAGCATCTGTACAGCCTCACAGTAGGTCACGTTGTTCCGCGCGCGGAACGTGCCGTCCTCGTAGCCGCTCAGAAGCCCCAAATCTGCCACGTTGTTAATGACTGCGCCTGCTCCGCTCCAGGGCACATCGTTAATGTCCCGGAAAGACGCGCCGTAAACCGTCCCAGAAAAACAGGACGAAGCCACAGCCGCCGAAAGCAGCAGTGTCAGTTTTCTTTTCATCGCTTCATTCCCCCTTATTCACTGCGGCAAGTGTTCCGCTGTCCGCTTTTTTCCCCCGAAAATCGCTTTTCGGAAAACAAAATTTTTGCAATGAAAGCCTGCGAAAAATCTTTTTCCCCGCAGATTTATAACAAGTATACCATATTTGCCGCTTTCTGCCTACCCTTTAGACCTTAAGGATTCTTTAGGATTTTCTGCCAGCTCCCGAAAATGCCGTAAAAAAAGGATTCAAAGCGGAATGGGAATTCCTGCCATATGGCGCGGCAGTTGAAAACGGGCAGGCTTTCTGCTATGATAACAAAAAACAGATGTGAGGCAGTGCCATCACAAGTGCCTGTACACGCCTTTCCGGCAAATTTGGCTGGCTTTTTCGTTAAAAATTCTTGCCGTACCGCCTACCTGGCGGCGTTGCCGCTGGGGCAGCGCGGCAATGCCGCGCCACATTGTACGCCTGCGAATTTTTGCCTGAAATCCGCCCCAATTATGCTCGGAAATACGTACCTTCGCTTGACAAGGGTGTATCCCATTGTCAAGCGAAGGTATACATGACTTATGACGACACTAACTAAGAAAGGAGTGCGGCGGGTATGGAAAACGCAAGATATCGGGCGTTTGCGGTGTCGGTTGAAATGGGCAGCTTTTCCAGAGCGGCAGAAAAAATGAATTACACACCGGCAGGCGTCTGCCAGCTGGTAAACGCGCTGGAAAAGGAACTCGGTTTTCCTCTGCTTACGCGGGATAAAAAGGGCGTGCGCCCGACTGCCGACGGGGAAAAATTCTTGTCGTAATCCGCGACCTTCTGCATCAGGAGGACAGGCTTTCCCAGCTTGCCGCGGAAATCAACGGGCTTGCGACGGGCAGAATCGTCATCGGCGCGTACCCCAGCATTGCAACACAGTGGCTCCCGTCCGTTATCAAGGGCTTTCATGAGGCGTATCCCCATATCGAAGTTCTGCTGACGGAGGGTATCCGGCAGGATTTGGAGGCAAGCCTTGACGACCGCAGTATCGACCTCATTTTTTACAGCCATTGTGAACCCATGCCCTATGAATGGATTCCTCTGGCGGAGGACCCTGTAATGGCAATCCTTCCTCCGGACCATCCCTTTGCCGGAAAGGACGCTTATCCCGTTGAGCAGTGCCAGTATGAAAACTTTATCATGCCCGCTGTGGGAAAAGATGCCGACGTGCTTGCAGTATTCCGTGCGAACGGGCTTTCTCCGAAAATCGCCTATTCCACAATGGAGGATTTTGTAACGACTGCAATGATTGAGCAGGGAATGGGCATGACGATTATGAATGACCTTGTTACCCAAAGATGGCAATTTAATGTTGTAAAGCTGCCGCTTGACCCGCCGCAGAGCCTTACGCTGGGCATTGCCCTGCCTTCTCTGGAACAGGCCGCACCGGCAGTCAGACGCTTCGTGAAATATGCCGTAACAAAGCTGACTGCTTCCGAACAGCAAAAAAGCGCCAAATGAATCGCCGAATATCAAAAAGCCCGATGGAAAATTCTGTTTTCCACGGGCTTTTTCTCGTAATCCTTGCAATCCCTTTCCCCTTGTATCTTGTGGGGTACGGGGCTTTTCAATCTTTTGTGTTTTTCCGGAACCGCCGGAAAAACCTCCGCATGATTTCCGCACATTCCTCCTGCAAAATGCCTTCCTCTGTTTCTACCTGATGGTTTAGCTTCGGCTCATGCAGTACATCAAGCACAGACCCCGAACAGCCCGCCTTGCTGTTGCGCGTGCCAAATACCACCTTCGGTATCCTCGCCTGCACAATCGCCCCCGCGCACATCGGGCATGGCTCCACTGTGACATACAGTGTGCAGTCCTCCAGCCGCCAGTCCCCGACGATTCCCGCCGTTTCGTTGATTATGTCAATTTCCGCGTGCCGCAGGGGATTTTTCGCGGTGTTCCGCAGATTGTGCCCCCGCGCAATGATTTCCCCGTCCCGTACCATCACCGCGCCTATCGGCACTTCGCCCGCCGCAAGAGCCTTTTCCGCCTCAAGCAGGGCCTCTCTCATGAAACGCTCCGATTCCTCCATGCCTTCCTGCCTCTCTATCTTCCTTCCGCCAGATATAACCTGCCCCGGCGGTTGACATTGTCCTCTACAAACCAGTAATCTTCCATACCGTCCCCGTTAAAATCCAGCGGGTAGAAATATTCTCCGTATGCAATATCCTCGTTTGATGCCTGAAGCCCTTTTTCCGTCAGCAGATAGCGTATGGTTGTGCCTGTTACGTCGCAGGCATAGACCTCTTTCACGCCGTCCCTGTTCAAATCGCCGCTGGCAAGCGGGCCGTAAAAATTTTCAACGCCCAGATGCGTGCTCCAAAGCAGACGGAATCCGCTGTCTGCCTTATGGTAGAGATAAAGGTCCATGCCGTCAGTCATCAGGTATTCTTTCGTGCCGTCACCGTCCAAATCCGTCACATGGAACTGTGTTACAAAATGGCGGAGGCGTATGCGTTCTGTGCGCTGCCAAATTCCGTCCAGCAGCTCATAGACCTCCATGCTCTGGTCGTTAAACAAATAAATCCTGTTATCCTCCGCGCCGATAGCCGTACATAATTCACTTTCCAGTGGGATTTCTCCGGCAGCGTAAAGGTTTTCATCGTATAACATGATTTTTTCCGAACGCGTGAATGTGCGTTCACTTTCGCCCTGTCCGGTTTCCTCTATGCTGGAAATCAGCACAGCGAGCCTTGCGTCCTCCCCGTTCAGGAAGGCGGCGGAGGTTGCCTCCAGAGAGCGGTTGTAAGTAAAATTCCGGTAACGGCTCAGTGTGCCTTTGGCAAAGCGGTAGACCATAGTGCGCCCGTTTTCAATGCAGACTGCGAGCGTGTTTCCGTTTCCGTCCTTCCCGCTGGAAAAAATGCCTTCAGGGGAAAATGTACCGCTGCCTTCGCGAAAATCCTGCGCCATGCCTTCCCATTTTTCATAGGATTTGAATTCGCCGTCCGCAAGGAAGGGATTGCGCTCCCGCAGGCTGTAATATGCGTTGTCATACCCTCCGCGGTAAAGCACGCCGGCGAGCTTATCGCCGAAAAAATAACATTCCAGCGTACCGGCATGGTCGCCGTTATAATGCAGGAGCTCCGCCTCGGCGAGTATGCCCTGTTCGCCCGCGCGGTTTTTCAGGAAATATTCACAATCCGCGGACGCAGAAAAAAAACGTTCGCTGGCGGCTGAAATTTCCGGCACAACGCCCGGGCCAAAAGACAGGCTGTCCCTGTCGTAGCTCCAGTAAAATTCTTCCATTACCGCGTCGATCTGCTCGGCGCAGGCTTTTTGTTCTTCGGCGGTCAGGCTGAAAGGCTGTTCCTGTTCTTCCGCGTTACAGGCGGAAAGCAGGAGCAGGCATGCCAATGCCGCAATCCAATTCTTCATATGTTTTTCCTTCTCCCGTTTCAAAGGGTCTGCTCTCAAGATTTACAGCCTGCCGTATATTTATGCGGCTGAAATCGCTGATAGATGAAACTCTCCGCAGAATACAGCGTTGCAGAAAGCGGGTCAAGGGCTGGAAGCCCTTGCAGGGCGTGAGGCAGAACCCCACGGTTTTCATTATACCGTATCCCGCAGAATTTTTCAAACTAATTTCCGAAAACGGCTGCGACCAGCCAAACTGCCGCAAAAACGCCGACAATATTTGCCAGCAACGCACAGGGCAACGTATACCGCGTTTTGCGCACACCGACAGAAAGAAAATACAGGCTCATGGTATAAAATACCGTTTCCGTGCAGCTCATCATGACCGATGCGGTGCGCCCCAGAAACGAATCCGGACCGAAATTCGCAAAAATATCCGTCAAAAGCCCCGTTGCCGCAGAGGATGACACCAGCCGCACAAGGCTCAGCGGCGCAAGCTCTGCCGGAAAGCCGATTTTCTCCGCCGCCGGGCGCAGGATATCCGTCATGATATCCAGAAGCCCTCCGGCCCGCACGACTTCCACCGCCATAATCAGCCCGATGAGTGTCGGCAGTATGTCGATTACCGTTTGTAATCCCTCCTTTGCGCCCTCCAGAAATGTTTCGTATATGTCCACCCTCTTCAAACAGCCGAATACCACGATAAACAGTACCGTTACCGGTATGATAAAATCTGAAAGGGTCAGTAAAAACTGCATTTCAGGCCCTCCCTTCCAGTATTTTCGCCGCCGCGACGCCCACAAGTGTTGTCACGAGCGTAGCGGCAATGCCGATGCCTACAATTTCCGCAGGTGCGGCGGAACCGTATTCCGAACGGTACGCCAGAATATTCACTGTCACAAGCTGCAAGGAGGACATGTTTACCGTCAGAAACATACACATTGCCCCTGTTGCGCGCCCCTTGTCGCGGTTCAGCTTTTGCAGTTCCTTCATTGCCATGAGCCCGGCAGGTGTTGCCGCCCAGCCCAGCCCCAAAAAATTTGCGGCGAAATTTGCCGCTATGTACTGCCGCGCGCGGTGTCCCCTCGGCACAGAGGGGAACAGGAAATCCATCAGCGGCGTGAGCTTTTCCGCAAGGCTGTCGATCATGCCGCCGCGCTCTGCGATTTTCAGTATGCCCGACCAGACCGCTACAACCCCCGCCATCGTAAACGCCAGTTCCAGTGCGCTTTTCCCGCCGGTAATGACTGACCGCGTCACGAGGTCCATGCGCCCCAGAAATGCGCCCGTTATGATTCCTCCGATTACAAAAAATCCCCAAATCCCATTCAGCATTGCCGTCCCCCCTTTCCATCAAGTCTATGTCTGCCCGCCCCTGTTCATGTTGTGTTCTGCGGCTTTTTCCGAAAAAAGGTCCGTCTGGAAGGTTTATATTGCTATTTTTGCCGCTTTATGCTAAAATTTTGTTAAGATTTATGGTAAGGTATGCACAAACGGAGTCAATCAGATATGTCTGACTGCGTTCCGGCGCAGCATTGGCAAAACGGCAGGCATGGCAGAATGCGGCTTTGCGATGGTTACGGAGTAAGGTGCGGAAGGGCTTGCGGAGGCCTGGAGATGTTGGATGTCCGGTGACGTTCGTTTTACGCCGACTGGAAAGAGGCACAGAAAGAGCCTTCAAAAGTAACTGCGAAGCTAAAAAACAGGAGTGGCTGCCATTTTCAGGAGGAAGCGGATATGAAATCAACAGGAATAGTCAGAAAAGTAGATGAATTGGGCAGGGTAGTGCTGCCGATCGAGCTTCGCCGCAATATGGGCATTGAAATTAAGGATTCTCTGGAAATCTTTGTGGACGAAAATATGATCATATTGAAAAAATATGAACCGGCGGATATTTTTACCGGCAGTATGGAAGACCTGATAGACTTTAAGGGGAAAAAAGTATCCAAAGCCTCTATCTTAGAGATGGCGCGGATTGCAGGGATGGAAGTAAAAGAATAAGCTTTGGGGAAGGATGAAAGGCATAGCCGCCCGCGCTTTTTGGCGCAGGCGGCTTGTTTTGCCTATTCCTTCTGGGAAGGAATTTCTGCGGTGTGCTTTTCCCATGGCTTATGGCGGTAAAAAGCGTAGGAGAGCAGTGTGGAAAGCGTCCAGCCAAACGGCCAGGAAAGCCATATCCCAGCCGCACCCATGCGCATTCCTTTTGCGAACAGGAACGCCAGCAGAACGCGCAGAAGCAGGTCCGTAAATGTTGTAGCCATAAAATACAGCATCGCACTGCCGCCCCGCAGTACGCCATCGCACATAACCTTTACCATCACGATGATGTAAAACGGCGCAACGGTACGCAGGAACGTCATGCTGGCTTGAAGCGCGGCAGGGCTTTCCCCTGCTTTCAGGAACAGTCCGGCGGAAAAACTGCTGAAAAAGAAATATAACAGTATGAACGGCACGCAAACAAGCGCGCCGAGCAGTACCCCCGCCCTGAAACCCTCCTGTACGCGTTCCTTTTTTCCCGCGCCTAAATTCTGCGCGGTGAAGGAAGAAAGTCCGTTGGAAAGCGTTGTCATGCATGTGACGGAAAATGTATTCAGCTTGATTGCCGCGGAATATCCGGCAATGACAGCAGAACCGAAGCTGTTTACCAGTGACTGTATGAACAGATTGCCGACAGAAACAAAGCAGTGCTGCAATATGCTGGGGATTGCCACAACAGCTACACGCCCGAGCGTATGCAGGGAAAAAATACGGTAAGGCTCTGTGGTTTTCAGCTGTGCCAGACGGTGCAGCAGGGAAAGGAGCGCAAGCAGGGACGCAGCGCCCTGTGCCAGAAGTGTTGCCCATGCTACGCCTGCAACGCCTTTTTTCAGCGCAATGACGAAAAAAATATCCAGCGCGATATTCCCCAGTGAGGAGCCGATAAGGAAATATAACGGCGTGCGGGAATCGCCGAGGGCGGTAAATATCCCTGTGCAGACGTTGTATAGGAACAGGAATACAAACCCCAGCGTATAGATGCGCAGATAGAGAGAGGCGTCGCGGAAAATATTATCCGGTGTAAGAATGAGCCGCAGCATGGAATCTCCCTGCCAGAGCCCTGAAACGCTTATTAGCAGGCTGCATCCGGCGGAGGCGAAAAATATCGTGCAGACGGCTGTTTTCAGCCTGCCGTAGTGTCTGCTGCCGAACAGCGTAGAAACCACAACCGCGCAGCCGATGCTGCTTCCGACAGCCACCGCCATGTATATCATTGTAATAGGATAAGATGCGCCGACAGCCGCCAATGCGTCCTCCCCGATAAAACGCCCCGCGATAACGCTGTCAACGATGTTGTAAAGCTGCTGGAATACAACACTCAGCAGCATGGGAATAGAAAAAGCCCAGAGTACTCTTCGGCTGCTGCCTTCCGTTAAATCCGTATTCATGGTAAATCTCTCCTTCAGTCGTTCAAAGCCTTTCCGCAGATAAAATGTACACAGACGTGGGAAAGGGCAGCCTGTTTAGGCAGTGCCGTTATAAGTCATGTATATGTATTTTCGAGCATAATTCGGGCGGATTTCAGGCAAAAATTCGCAGGCGTACAATGTGGCGCGGCATTGCCGCGCTGCCCCGGCGGCAGTATGGCAAGAATTTTTAACGAAAAAGCTGACAAAATTTGCCGGAAAGGTGTGTGCAGACACTTGTGACAACACTGCCTAGCGTTTCAGGCTGCCTTTCTCGATATGTTTCTGAATGATTTGTTCCGTTACCTCGAACAGCTTTTCAGCCCCCAGCTTTGTTTTTGCCTGCCTGCCGTAAACCTGTTCCGCCGTAACGCCGTGCGCCCGCCAGTCACCGCCATCGTTGCTGTTGTTCAAAAGCAGCGGCTGGAAGTTGTCCATAGCGCGCGCGAATTTTGCTTCTGCCGTTTCGTATGCCTCAAATTCGTCAAATAAAGCAGTCAGCTCTGATTTCTGTTCGTCAGGCAGTATGGAAAAGATGCGCTCCTTAGCGGCGTCCTCTCTGGCTTTCTGCGTTTTCAACCCCTCTGGATCGTAGGCGTAAGTATCCCCTGCGTCTATTTCGACAATATCATGGATCAGGCACATCAGCATCACTTTCGCGATATCTATGGGTTCGTTCGCGTATTCCCGGAACAGGTATGCCATAATTGCCATGTGCCACGAATGTTCGGCGTCATTTTCGTTCCTGCCTCCGTTGGACAGGTGTGTCTGCCGGAATATATTTTTCACTTTGTCGATTTCCAAAGCAAACGCTATTTGCTTTTCAATACGCTTATCCATCTTATTGCCTCCGCCGGATATATTCGTTATACGTTTCTTTTCCGCTCATTGTGTCTGGCTTTTGATTCACAGGGTATCATTTTTCCATTTATCTTCTTCATGCAGCTTTTGTTTGATAGCAGATAAACGCCATTTGTCAGTATATGTAAGTATGAATTTCTGCCATCTGTTCAGGCGGGTCTTTGCTTACATAAAAAAGTTCAATGGTTGCGCGTTTGCTGCTTTTCATGGCAACCGCAAGCGCGCAGCCATAATTGACATAGGCATATTGCCTGTATATTTTATCTTCAGTCAAAGTTCCGTCCGGAGCAACTATGCGATATCCGCCATTCCACGATATTTCTCAGGAGTATCCCGATAATCAACCCTGATATTTTGGCAGTCCATATTTTTCACCTGCTCCATGCCTGTCCGCGCCGTTACACATTAAACCGGAACAGCACAACGTCCCCGTCCTTTACGACATACTCCTTGCCCTCGGAGCGTACAAGCCCCTGTTCCTTCGCGGCGTTATACGAGCCAAGGCGCATCAAATCGTCATATGCTACGACCTCCGCGCGGATAAACCCGCGTTCAAAATCGCTGTGGATCTTACCTGCCGCCTGTGGCGCTTTTGTGCCGTTTACAATCGTCCAGGCACGGGATTCCTGCGGCCCTGCCGTCAGATAGCTGATGAGCCCCAGCAGCTTATAGCTTGCGGCAATGAGCCTGTCCAGCCCGCTTGTTTTTACACCCAGCTCCGCAAGGAATTCATGCTTGTCAGCATCGTCCAAATCGGAAATTTCCTCCTCAATTTTTGCGCAGAGCACAAACACCTCACTGCCCTCTGCTTTCGCGTAATCGCGCACGCGCCCGACAAATGCGTTGGATGCGCCATCATCTGCCAAATCTTCTTCCGCGACATTTGCGGCATAAAGCACAGGCTTGGAGGTCAGGAGCGTCAGGGTTTCCGCAAAAGCGGCGTCCTCCGGTGTGTCGTATTCCACAGCGCGCGCAGGCTTGCCCTGCTCTAAAGCCTCTTTTATTTTTTGCAGGATATCCATTTCATGCTGGAGGGATTTGTCCGCTTTTGCCATCTTGCCTGTTTTGGCAATGCGCCGTTCCAGAATTTCCAGATCGGAAAATACCAGCTCCAGATTGATAGTTTCGATGTCGCGAATCGGGTCGATAGAGCCGTCCACATGTACAACGTTGGTGTCCTCAAAGCAACGCACAACATGGACAATCGCGTCCACCTCGCGGATGTGAGAAAGGAACTTATTGCCCAGGCCTTCGCCCTTGCTTGCCCCGCGTACAAGCCCCGCAATGTCCACAAATTCAATTACAGCGGGCGTCGTCTTTGCGGAATCATACATTTCCGTAAGCTTTGCAAGCCGTTCGTCCGGTACGGGAACAACGCCCACATTCGGGTCGATGGTGCAGAAGGGATAGTTAGCGGCCTCGGCCTTTCCCAGCGTCATAGAATTAAACAGGGTACTTTTGCCCACGTTGGGCAGACCCACGATACCTAATTTCATTTGGCTTCTTCCTTTCCAAGCAAACATTCATTTTCATCTTCCCCATTATAGCGAATAGCGCGGAAAATAGCAAGGCGGTTTCTTCCTTACCTGCCGGAATCGGGTGCAGTTCCTTCCTGAAAGTGCACCCTTTTGCTAAAAACAGTCAAAAATGCCCCGCTGTGGTCTTTTGTATGCTCAAACAACACCCACTGTTCGGATTCCTCCCCATAATGTGGGTATGCGTTTGCAATCAGGCATTCAATTGTACAGCCGTTGTCCAAAATAACCCGCAGGTCATTCCAGGGGCTTACTTCTGTGGAACACACGATGCCGCCTGTGATTTCTGCCCGAAACCTTTCTGCGTTGTACCATTCATCATTATGGCGGCTTTCCACCCCGTCCCATGCCTGATAATCCGGTACTGTCACAAGAATATCATTATTTTTTATTACCCTTGAGCAGCCCATAGCATGAAGTGTCAATGTACCAAAATCAAAATCCAGTATTTCCGCTTCACAGCAAAAACGCTCCAGTTTTCTGCCCCGCAATGCGTTGATAAGCTGCATGGCGCCGCTTTCCATATCCACCCTTATCCCTTCCTGCTGCGCCTGCCAAACAACAGCAGGGCAGAAAAAAACGCGAATACTGCCCCGATGAATGCAGCATATGCCTTTGTATCCGCTGAGGTAATATAAAAACCGTTGTGCGGCGCGGCTGCAATATCTTTTACGGAAATACGTGTATATCTCTTTCTTTCTTCCACTTTGAACCCTCCTTGCCATATTTCTAACATATTTTTGTGGCTTTTATTTTTATCCAGTATAACCGAAAACAAGCAAAACAGCCAGAACTTACTGCAATAAAATATCCGTCAGGTCGGGATACTAGGAAAAAAGGAGGCGGGAAAATGAAAAAAGGGAGCGGCATATTTTTTCTTTTGGCGGCAGTCGCACTTTTTTGTGCAGGCTGCCGTGCAGAGGCGACAGAAAACAACCTTTCACAGCTGCATTTTGTGAAATATGACGATATGATGGGGGATAAAACGCAGGAGGAACGTGCGGCGGCAATCAAGAAACGCTTAGGCCAGCTGGACGGCATACTGGGCAGCGCGGTTGTTGTGGAAGGCCATACGGCAATCATCGGGCTGCGTACAGATGGTACAGATCAGGAAAAGATTCGACAGATCCGGCGGGCAGCGGATACGGCGGCAAAGGACGCAGATGAATATATCGAAAGCACGTCCATAACCACAAACGGCAGAATTGTCGCGTTGATTGAGGAAATGGAGCGGAAACGCGCCGGATAAATGCGCCACTGCTGTATTAAGTTTTACTTAATATAACTGTTATAATTTATGGATTTACTTTATATAAAAACTGTTCTATACTGAGCCTGTAAACAAAAGCAAGGCGAAAAGCCGAAATGTACGCGACAGCGCAATGCGCATACTTGGTGTACAAAACAGCATGCTGGCAGTATCCGGTTCACGTTAATAACGCATTTCAGGCAAGGAGGAATGGTTATGAATAAAGAAAGAAAACGATATACAGATTATAATGCAAAAGCATCGTTTGCAAAGGTTTCAGGTATTTCCCTCATTTTATGCATTGCAGCCGCATTTTTCTGGGAACAGGCAGGGTATGTACTGCCCTCTGTCCAGGGTGCCGCTGCGTTAGCATTCGGGGTGTTATATATCTTCTGCGGGATTCAGGCTTCCCTTCTCGTCCCGCAGGAGGAGCCGCAGAAAGAAAATGAGGTCAGGGATACACAAGGGGAGATACGCCAGCGCGCGGCATGAAAAATTCCGCCAAACAAATCCTGCCCCTAAAAGAAAAACCGGAGAGAAGCCTCTCCGGTTTTTGCGTGTTCATTTTTGTTATAAGCGTATCAGTACTTATCGCCAAAAGACATAGACGAAGAATTGAAGTCGTTGTAGTCGTAATCATAATCGTCATAGCTTGCCTCAGGCGCGGAGCTCATCGCAGGCTCGGAATAGCTGGGAGCCGGAGCAGAGTAAGAACCGGAGGAAACATTGGAGCTGAGCTTGAATTTTGCAACAAGGTTTTTAAGGATATTGGACTGACCGGAAAGTTCTTCGCTGGCAGCTGCACTCTGTTCAGCTGTTGCGGAGTTTGTCTGTACAACAGAGGAAATCTGGTCAATACCGATGGAAACCTGTGCAATAGAGCTTGCCTGTTCAGAAGATGCATCGTTGATCTTTTCAACCAGATTAACGATTTCCTCTGCGCCCGCAACAGAAACCTGAAGGGATTCTGCCGTAGCGGAAGCGATGGAAGCGCCGTTTTCTACCGCGCGAATAGATGTTTCAATCAGCGCGGCTGTATTCTTGGAAGCCTCTGCACTCTTAGCCGCAAGGTTGCGTACTTCGTCAGCAACAACGGCAAAACCTTTGCCTGCTGTGCCGGCACGTGCTGCCTCAACAGCGGCGTTCAGTGCAAGGATATTGGTCTGGAACGCAATATCTTCAATGGTCTTGATAATCTTGCCGATTTCATTGGAGCTGGATGTAATATCGCCCATAGCTTCGATGAGCGCGCTCATCTGCTGATTGCTGTTTTCCAAATCGCTGCCTACGGAACGCGCACGCTCCATAGCATCGTTCGCACTCTTTGCGTTTTCGTTGACCCTTGTGGAGATTTCGTTAATGGTTGCTGCAAGTTCTTCTACGGAGCTTGCCTGTTCTGTCGCGCCCTGGCTCAGTGCCTGGGATCCTGTTGCAACCTGGTCGGAACCGCTTGCGACCTGGTCGGAACTCTGGTGAATCTGCATCATCGTGTTGCTTACATTGTCTTTCATGCGTCTGATGGATTTCAGCAGGGGATCAAGGTCGCCTACATACAGTTCTTCGACAGTCGTTTTTACATCTAAGTTGCCTTTGGACATTTCGTCAAACATGGAGCTCTGGTCATAGAATACATCACGCAGATGCGCCAGAATGGATTCCGTCATATTTACAAGGTCGCGGACCTCGTCCTCACTTTTAACAGTAGGGCAGGGAGAATGAACGTCACCCTTTTTGAACAGCGCCAGACGGTCAACACATTCGTTGATAGGGATGGAAATGCTGTTTGCGATGGCTGTCCCAAGGAAGATGGAAAGCAGAATACCAATAATAATCATAACAACAATGATTATCAGGCTAATCATCATGCTTCTGTACAGGCTTGCGTTAAGCGCGGTACCCTGAGTGTCCTTCAGATTCATAAGCTCGCGTGCCGCTACGGAGAAATCCTGATAAAGAGGCAGCAGACTGCGATCAATATCAAGCAGCAGGGCTTCGCGCTCCTCGTCTGTTGTGATTGCGTTGGTCCTGTTAATAATGTTCTGTGCTTCAGAGGTATAAGCCTTAAATTTTGAGTCAGTATTGTTGAACATGGCAATGCCTTCGTCCGTGGAAAGGCTTGCACGGATAGCAGGTATGTAAACGTCTACCTGTTTCATACATTCATTGTATGTAGAAAGCTGTTCCTGTGTGGCAGCTGTGTCTGTCAGAGCGGCCGCGTTGCTGAGAGCAGTGTTTGCCTCGGAAATATACACCAGCGCCATGCCGATGTCACCCTGTGCAAAGCCATAATTTTCCATTGCTGCAGAATATTTCGTCGTGATGTCTTTTGAGATGACTGCGGCGAGAATACTGGAAATACTTGTAATCGCCGCAACCAGAAAGAACGAAATAATCAATTTTTTCTTGAGTTTCATTTTTCTAAACATAATTGCGTTCCCCCTTAGGTCTTTTAACATTAAGTTGTGACATATATTTGTGTATGAGACGGAAAAGGACAGACTACCCCCGCCTGATGAAACTAATCCCTGAATATATCGACCAAAAAAGTATAACTATTAGTGTTTCCTAAAAAATTTTTAGCCAGGTTCAGAGAAGCAGTGCGCCCCGCGCTGATGTGTCCGTCTGCGCGGGACAGCTTGAATATAATATTACCATAATCTGTACAAAAAAGCTAGAGGTTTTGACAAATAGAAACAGGAAATGCGAATAAAATTTTGTAAAAAAAGCAATTTTTACCAGAAAATTGCGCAAAATTTGATACATGCCGCAAAGCCTGTGTGAAAAGCGCGGAATCTTATGCACAATATACATGAATAAAGCAGTATAAAATAGCATATCTTGTGTTTTCTGAAGGTAATTGAGAGGGAAACAAAACGCGTTCGACAAAAGAATTTGTAAATGATTAAAATACGGCAGGAACTCTCATTTTTGTTGACAATTTGCAGAAAATCGTATAGTATTTTACATATACGCTGGAAATAAGGTGTCGGAATATGTCTGCACGCAGGTTGACCGTAATCTGTGCGCACATTATGAATAGGACAGCATATGATACAGAAAGGCAGGGGGCAGGACAATGAGTATCTTTTCAAGCAATTCCATGTTCCTGATGGAAAAATCCATTGACTATCTGTGGAAGAAGCAGATGGTTTCAGCGAACAACGTTACAAACAGCGAAACGCCGAATTTCAAAAGCAGCTATGTTACATTTGAGGAAGAAATGCGTCAGCATATCGGCCAGCTGCGTGAACCGAATGCGCGCAGAATCAGGCAGCGTATATCGGAAGTTTCTCCCCGTGTGCATACAACGTATGATGAGGTCAATAAAATGGACAACAGCAATGTAGACCTTGTTGCAGAGCAGACAGAGCTTGCAAAGAGCGGTATCCAGTATGAATACGCAACGAGGGCGATCAGCGATGATTATATGCGCCTGCGTACGGCAATCAAAGGGCAGTAACAGGCCATCATAAATACTTCATAAAATATAATCTACATTTTATATAAGGAGGAGCGGAAGATGGGTTTTTTGAACGGCATGGATATCTGTGCGTCCGGCATGACGGCTCAATGGCTGCGTATGGACGTTGCTTCCGAAAATATTACTAACGCAGATACGACCAGAACAGAAGGCGGCGGTCCTTACCGCCGGAAAATGGTAGTGTTTGAACCGACGAACCAGAACGCGAGCTTTCATAAATATCTGCTTCGGGAAAAAAATAAACAGCAGTACCTGTATGGCGGCGGTGTGAAGGTGGCGGAGATTGTGGAGGATGAAAGACCGTTTGAAATGGTCTATGACCCGACACATCCTGATGCAAACGAAGATGGCTATGTGGAGCGTCCAAATGTGGATATCCTGAAGGAAACCATAGACAGTATGGCGGCAAGCCGCGCATACGATGCATCTCTTACAGCTTTCAACATTTTTAAGACAATGGCTGGAAGGGCGTTGGAAATCGGGAAATAAGCCCCGTACATCGTACGAATGACCGGGATTCTGAAAACGAATGATTTGATTTTGAAACAGATATGGAGGGGTTACAGATGTTTATTGAGCCAATGACTGCGCTCAGCGCGGTTGAAAAAAATAAAAATACATTTTTTAATAATGCAGCGCCGAAAGTGGACGGCAGCAGCGTATTTCGCGATATTTTCTTTAACGCAATAGATGAAGTACGGCGGACAGATCAGGATTATTCCGAAAAGGAATACCTTTTTGCAACCGGTCAGCTGGAAAATCCCCATGAACTGACGATTGCGTCCACAAAGGCACAAACCTCCGTGGATTTTCTGGTCACATTGCGCAACAGAGCTTTGGATACCTATAATGAGCTGATGAGAATGAACATTTAATTTCTTATTTTTGCAGACGTCCGGCGGAGGATTTTTTTTGCCGGCGGGGAGCCTGCGGCGCGGGAGCGCAAGACTACAAGAGAGTAAGAGGGATGGAACGTGAAAGAGCGTCTATTAAATATCTGGCAGAATGTAAAAGAAAAGGCCTCCGCTCTGAGCAGCAGGACGAAAAAGCTGATTATCGGCGCGCTTGCCCTCGTGATTGTGGTTTCTGTCGGTTTGGCGGTCTGGCTGAATACAAGACCCTATGAGGTGCTGTTCAGCGAGCTGACGAATGAAGAAGCCAGCGAAATCATAGGCAAGCTCCAAGAGGACGGAGTGGATTATAAATATCAGAACGACGGTACGATACTTGTTCCGGCGGCACAGGAGGAGCTTCTGAAAGCCCAGCTTGTTTATGAGGGATATCCCAAAAGCGGGTTTACATACAGTCTTTATTCGGAGAAGGTCAGCCTGACGACAACGGAATCGGAGAAAGCGCACTACGAGCTTGTGGATTTGCAGAATAAAATCGGCGCGACAATCTCGCTTTTCCCGAATATTAAAGATGCAAAGGTCATCATCGCTCTGGGTGAGGATAACCGTTATGTGCTGAATAACGAGGACAAAACAGAAGCCAGCGCGTCTGTTACCGTTCTGACGAAAGACGGGGAAAAAATTCCTTCCAGTACGGTAAAAGCGATCCAGCGGCTGGTATCCAAGAGTATACCGGATGTGACGTTTGAAAACGTTGTAGTGCTCTGCAACGGGCAGGATGTGACCGGAGATGAGGACAGCGAGGAACAGACGCTGGCAAGCAAGCTGAAAAATTCCCTTGAGCGGGATATGGAAAACCGCATCAAAACGGCTGTTTCCAATCTGCTTCTGCCGATTTATGGCGAAGGGCATTTCGAGGTATCCGTAAAGGCGGATATTGATATCAACAAAAAGCTGCGCGAATTGATAAATTATTCCGCAGAGGACCCGGAACGCAACACAGGCGTTATCTCCAGAGAACAGGCGGGCTGGGAAATCAACCGCGAAAACCCTGTTGAGGGCGGTGTGCCGGGAACGGAAACAAATTCTGATATACCGATTTATACCCGCATCACTTCCGATGGTACCGAGAGCTTTGTCGGCGCAGATGGCGACATCAACTACCTTGTTGACCAGCTGAAGGAGCAGACGGAGGTTACAGCGGGCGACCTGCGCGACCTGAGCGTAGCCGTTATCATTGACGGCAATACGCTGGGCAGCCTTGACAGGGAAGAACTGATTTCCCTTGTCGCAAGGGCGGCGGGCATTGACCCGACCCTCCAGAATGAGCGGGTCGAAGTGCTGAACGCACCGTTCTATACAGAACCTGCGGAAGAACCGGTAAGCCCTGCGGGCATCTTCTCGACATTCACGCAGACACAGCTGCTTATCCTTGCGGCGATTGCGGCGGCAGTTCTGTTGCTGCTGATACTGGTAATTGTATTGCTGGTACGGCGCAGGAGGAAAAAACGCAGACTGGAAGAGGAAGCTGCAGCGGCGGCAGCGGCAGAAGCAGCGGCGGCAGCGGCAATGGAAGAATACAGCCAGGCGGCACTGGGAGCTGTTCCGGCTGCCGATACGGATTCCAGCGGCATGACGGACGATTTGCTCAACCTGCAGAACGAGCGCAGTTTGGAACTCAAGAACAAGATACGCGAATTTTCGGAGGAAAACCCCGAAATTGCGGCACAGCTTTTGAAGCGTTGGCTCAAAGGAGGCGAATCAGATGGCTGAGGCAGATAAATTAACACAGGAACAGAAGGCGGCAGCCGTTATCGTTTCGCTTGGCGTAGATAAGGCGTCAAAGCTATACAAACACTTAGGGCAGGAGGATCTCGAACGGCTCACCGTCGAGATCGCCCGCCTTGGGCATATCGAGGCGGAAACAACGGAAACCGTGCTGGATGAATTTTATAAGGAATGTCTGACACAGAAGGTTGTGACGGACGGCGGCATCGAATACGCAAGAACGGTTCTGGAAAAGGCTTTCGGCGAGGAAACGGCGAATACACTGCTCCAGAAGGTATCCAAGTCGCTGAAAGTTATGCCGTTTGCCTTCCTCAGCAAGACAAACAGCAAAAACCTCTTTTCGATACTGCAGCATGAACGCCCGCAGACCATTGCGCTGGTGCTTTCCTATGTGGAGCCTACGCAGGCGGCAGACGTTATCGTTATGCTGCCGGATGAAATGAAGCTGCGTGTTGTTACAAACATCGCAAAAATGGACAGCGCATCTCCCGAAGCCATTAAGCTGGTAGAGGCGGAAATGCAGAAGAAATTCTCCACGATACTTACGACGGACTTTACGCATGTCGGCGGCGTAGATTATATCGCGGAAGTAATGAACAACATGGACAGAAGCAACGAGAAATCTATTTTCGAGGGCCTCAACAGAGAGGACGAAGAACTCTCTGCCGAGATCCGCAAGAAAATGTTCGTTTTCGAGGATATCCTCACCATGGACGCGCGTTCTATCCAGCGTTTCCTGCGCGACTGCGACCAGAAAGACCTTGTGCTTGCGCTTAAAGGCACTACGGCAGAGGTTGCGAATGTTATCTTCGCAAACGTTTCCTCGCGTATGGCTGAGAATATCAAGTCTGACCTTGAGATTACAGTCAACGTAAGGCTGCAGGATGTTGAAGAAGCACAGCAGAGGATTGTACAGATTATCAGAACCCTTGAAGACCGCGGCGAAGTCGTTATCATGAAGGGCGGAAAGGGTGATATTATTGCCTAATCTTCTGAAGTTCTACCATAAAAAGCAAGTGGAAAAGTACAGCTTTAACGAGTATCTGGAGGAAGCGAAAAAAACGCAGCCTGAGGAGGAAGCTGTGCTTGAGCCGGAAGAGCCCATCACGGAGGAACTGGAAGAAGCTGCGCTGGAAGAACCGGAGGAGCCGGAAGAAATCCTTCCGGAGGAGCCAGAAGAACCGCAGGAGGAGCCGGAAAGCATGGGCATGGGCGATGCGCTTGCCCGCATCCATGCGGAGGAAATTCTTTCTCAGGCACGGGAGGAAGCAGAGGCAATGCTGGCCCGCGCAAGGGAGGAAGCCGAGCGGCTGAAAAGCCAGGCGTATGACAGCGGCTATGAGGCAGGTTACGAAAAAGGATATGACGAAGGCCATGCCAAAAGCATGACGGACGTCAGGGAAACCATGGACACACAATGCAGGGTTTATCTGGAGGAGATCCGCGAAACGGTGGACGAGGTCAGCCGGATGAAGGAGGAAATGCTCCAGAAATATAAACACGATTTGAAAAATATCGCCGTTGCCATCGGCGAAAAGGTGATACAGGTCAGTCTGAAATCCAGCGGGAGCGTCATTGAACGAATGATTGTAACTGCGACGGAGCGGCTGAAAACAAGGGAGTGGGCAAAGATTTACATTGCCCGGACAGACGCGGACCTGATGGTACAGGGGGATTTGGATATCCTCAAGGCCATCTCCCGCCTTTCCCCCAACCTGAAGGTCGTTGCGATGGAAAATGAAAAGCCCGGAACGGTCATTATTGAACTTCCGGACGAAATCATTGACGCAAGCGCGTCCACACAGGTGGAAAATATTAAGGAAATACTGAACAACAGCGGGATGTAAAGCATAAGGGTCTGCCCCGGAACTTTGCTTCTTTCAAAAAAAGCAGAGAAGGTTTTGCGGAACAGCGTTTCGCAGGGGCAAGGTCCGGTCCGCTGCCTGATATTTATACAAATCTGAAAGCAACACATAGCACTATCTGCTAAAAGAAAGCATTTGCAGTAAAGAACACTGGCAAAACGAAGTTTTGCCCGTTAAAGTTTAGGGTCAAGCCCTTCTTAAAGGGCTTGCGGAGGTTTGGAGGCAGCGCCGCCAGGGTTTTCAGGTCTTAGCATCGGAGGTTCTTTATGTTCAGGAATATGCCGGATATGATTTACAACGCCGAAACCATCAGCCACATCGGCAAAATAGAGAATATCGTAGGAATGACCATAGAGGCTTCCGGCGGAAAAGCTGCTATCGGCGACATCTGCCATATTTACAGTGAGAATGCCCGCGGGCAGGCGCTGGCGGAGGTCGTTGGATTCAAGAATGACAGAATCCTGCTTATGCCCTACGACAATATGACAGGGCTTGCGGCAGGGAACTTTGTCCGTAATACCAGACAGCAGCTGAGAATACCTGTGGGGGATTTCCTGAAGGGAAGAATCATTGACGCGCTGGGCAGGCCTATAGACGGGCTTTCCGGTTTTAAGCCGGACCAGTTCTTTTCCATAGAAAACCCGTACATCAACCCCCTTTCCCGTCCGCCAATCAGTGAGCGTATGGACTTCGGCATAAAAGCCATAGACGGCACGCTCTCCATCGGTAAAGGGCAGAGGGTCGGAATATTCGCCGGCAGCGGCGTTGGCAAAAGTACGTTGCTCGGCATGATTGCAAAAAATGTGAAAGCCGACATCAACGTAATTGCCCTTGTGGGCGAGCGTGGCCGAGAGGTTTTGGAGTTTGTACAAAACGATTTGGGCGAAGCAGGGCTTGCGCGTTCCATATTGGTGGTTGCCACCAGCGACCAGTCCGCGATGCTCCGGTCGAAATGCCCTGTTGTCGCAACGGCGATTGCAGAGTATTTCAAAGGGCAGGGCAGAGATGTTCTTCTGATGATGGACTCCCTGACGCGTTTTTCCATGGCGCAGAGGGAAATCGGGCTGGCCGTTGGCGAGCCTCCCATAGCAAGAGGCTATACGCCTTCCATATACGCCGAGCTGCCTAAGCTGCTGGAGCGGAGCGGAAATTTCGAAGAAGGCTCTATTACCGGAATTTATACCGTTCTGGTGGAGGGCGATGATACAAACGAACCAATCGCCGATACCGTCCGTGGTATTTTGGACGGGCATATCGTGCTGACAAGGAAACTGGCAAATTCAAACCATTTCCCTGCCATAGATGTAAACGCAAGCATTTCCAGACTTATGAACGCCATTGTCAGCAAGGAACACCGCGCGCTGGCGTCGAAGCTGAGGGATATCCTGAGCGTTTACGAAAAAAATTCTGATTTGATTTCCATTGGCGCGTATAAGGCCGGGACAAACCCCAGTGTGGATTACGCGATTTCTAAAATAGACCTTGTGAATGGTTTCCTGAAACAGGGGATTAACGAAAGCTTTGATTATGACGAAGTGATGCATTCCTTGGAGCATATCCTTTCCTGAACGGCGCCTGCCTGTAAGGAAGGGGCATAAAGGGAGGAAAATATTTTGAAAAAGTTTTCATTTAAGCTGGAGCCCGTACTGAAATACAAGAATGACAGACTGGAAATGCTGCGGAACGAGCACGCCGGCATACTGCGGCGGATACGGGCGCAGGAAGATAAAATAGCCGGACTGGAATGGGAACGGGACGCCTGCGCGGCGGAATTCAATGCAAAAAAGCTGAGCGGAATCATTCCTGTTGAGGCTGTCAATTATCAGAACTACCTGACCCGTCAGAACCATATCATACGGCGGGAATATACTGCTTTGGAACATATCCGGAAGGAAGAAGAGCGGAAAAAGGAAGAAATACTTGAGGCAAAAAAGGAATCCCTTTCCATTGAAAAGCTGAAAGAAATCACTATGGAGGAATACCGCAAGGAAGCAAGCCGGGAAAACGAAATGTTTATCGAGGAATTTGTTTCCAACAGCAGGGCTGCGGCACGCGGGGTCTGACAAATGTTGTCAGATAAAATTTCTGGTTGAAATGCATGGAAAGCATTGAAAGAATCGTCTGAATATGGTAAAACAGATTGAGGGCTGAAGAAGGAAATTTCTATTTTGATAAATTGGGAATATACAGGTAACTGTTTTCAGAGGGTCATTCCATTTTTTATAAAATGTTAATGATAAATATAACTTTAAGGAGGTGGACGATGTGGTAGCAGGCAAAAATGCGTTATCGGGCGGCGCTGACATGCTTTCGGTTGTAAGCAAAATAAATACGGCGAAACCGAAAAAGAACAATGACAGCGAATTTAAGACAATGCTCGATAAAAACGCACAAAACACACAGCAGAACACGCAGAACACGCAGAACACCGATGCGGCCGCGAAACCGGAGGCACCGAACAAGGAGAATCCTCCCGCTGCGGAGAACGGCGCAGAAGTTCCGAAAGATGAAAATGTGGAAGAAAGCGGGATTGCGCTGGAGGTTGCGGCACAGTTCGTAATCCTTCCCGAGCAGGAACGCGCATCGCTGAACTGGGCGGAGGAAACCCCTGCCGATATTTCGGGTAAGATTACCGAGACGGAAGCTGTGGGCAAAGTTGTGGAAGGCGCGGCAGAAGCCGGCGCGCAGCAGAAGGATTCGCAGGCCACATTGACCAAAGATGAATCGGGGCTTTTCGGGCAGAACCAGAAAGGCGCGGAAGAAGGCGGCGAAACTGCCAAAGCTGTGGAAACGCCTGACGCTGGGAAAAACCAGCAGACGGAAGCGGTAAAAGAAGTAAAAGTACAGGGGACAGAGGAAACGAAGCAGGACGGCGCGGCTGAAAAGACAGACGCAAAGGCCGGAGCCGATGCAGCAAAGGGTACTGCAAAGGAAGAAAATGCGTCCGCGCAGGACGTAAGCGCACATACGGCGGCACCAAAGGAAGTGCAGGACGATGATATGCTGAACTTTAAGGTCGGCGATTCCGTCAAACTGGCAGAACCCAAGGCGGCGCAGGAAATGGCGGATACCATAATGGTACGTGCGGCACAGGGCAACAGGGAGTTTGAAATGCAGCTGAACCCCGAAGAACTGGGCAAGGTAAAAATCAAAATGGTATTCGAGGAAGGCAAAATACACATCGCAATGACGTGCGACAATCAGAAGGCTATGGACCTGCTTTCTTCTACAAGCAGCCGCCTGAAAGAAATGATTGAGGAGCGCACGGGCAGCGAAGTAAACGTACATGTGGAACAGGAAAGCGAAACGCCATACCACGAGCAGGAAAAGCAGAACGGCAAGGAGAATGACGCGCAGCAGAACACAAACCGCAGACAGGGCGGCAGGGAAAGCGCGGATTCCATGGATTTCATCCAGCAGCTGAGGCTTGGCCTTGTGGAAGCGGAATAAAGAAACAGAAATAGCCGGAAAAGGAGGAATGACAGATGGATGCAGCAAACACGAAATATGCGGGCAGCATCGCGCAGGGGGGAACACCATTATGGAAAAACGAAAAAGGTGAATTTGTCCCTGCTCAGAGGCCGTTTAATTACAAGGATAATACAACGCTGGACATGGATGACTTTTATACGCTGATGGCGGCAGAAATGCAGTATCAGGACGTATTGAATCCCGAAAGCAACACGGCGGAAATGATGAACCAGATGGTGCAGATGTCCATGATAAACGCGATGCAGGATATGATGACGATGTCCATGACGACTTACGCGGGTTCCCTGATGGGCAAGGAAGTTATCATTGCGGATACTACAACCGGCAAGATGGAAACCGTTTATGGCGTTGTGGAAGGCGTTAATCTTTATAACGGCACACCGACAATCATTGTGAACGGCAAGGAATATTCCATGTCGCAGATTATGGGCTTGGGCAAGGCTCCGGAAACATCGAAGCCGGAAGAGAAACCCGATCCGGAAGAACCAGAAGAACCCGAAGAACCCGAAGAACCCGAAGAACCCGATGGCGGCGGTGAGCAGAATCCACCGACAGTAGGAGGAAGCGGCGATGAGCAGAATCCACCGACAGTAGGGGGAGGCGGCGATGAGCAGAATCCACCAACAACAGGCGGCAGCGAGCAGAATCCACCGACAACAGGCGGCGATGAACAGAATCCACCGACAACAGGCGGCGATGAACAGAATCCACCGACAACAGGCGGCGACGGCGAACAGGCATAACACACAGCGGCACGGAAGGGAAATAACGAGGTGAGCCCAGTGACAAACTCTATCAGAAATAACAGCGTATATAATGTCCAGAATGGGCAGAAACTCCAGAACATTGCTGCAAAACGGGCTGGCGGCGGTTTCGACGCCATGTTGCAGCAGGAAATCCAAAAAGCCGACGGGCTCCAGTTTTCCAAGCACTCCAAGGAGCGCATAGAACAGAGAGGTATTTCCCTGACGGAAGAACTGATGGCAGACCTGAACGCGGCGGCGGGCAAGGCAAGGCTGCGCGGCGCACGTGATGTGGTCATGATTGGGCATGATGCGGCTTTTATTGTAAATGTAACAAACAACATGGTGGTAACAGCCATGAATGGTGAAGAAATGAAGGATAACATTTTTACGAATATTGACAGCGCCGTAATATTATAAGCTGGACCCGTTTTGGGAGGCTTTCGGAGCATCTGAAGTTATGCTCCTTATGATACGGCATACTTGAAAGGGAGAGTGGACAATTTATGATCAGATCAATGTTTGCGGCAGTTGCCGGCCTTAGAGTACATCAGAACAGGCTGGACGTTGTCAGTAACAATATCGCTAACGTAAATACCTACGGCTTCAAGCCGGGGCTGGTTTCGTTCAAGGAATCCATTTACCAGAATACTTATAATTCCGGCGGCGGCAACAATGTATACGGCGGCCAGAACCCCAGCCAGGTTGGTTACGGCGCACAGCTGGCGGGCATTACGCTGGACTTTGGGCAGGGCAGCTATGAGCCTACGGGCCGTGGTCTGGACTGTATGATTAACGGCACCGGCTTTTTCCTGGTAGGCCCGAAGAACCTTGGTGCAGACGATGGCAGTGGTATTATCAACATTGCCCCTGGTTCGGAGGAAGGAGGCGCGAACGGCGAAAACGTAAATACTTCTGGTCTTTCCGCATTAAGTTTGACAAGGGTTGGCAGATTCTTCATTGACGGCGATGGATATCTGGTTGATGAAAACAGAAACGTGGTATATGGTTTCTATCAGAAGGACGGCATCAATCACCCTGCAACCGGTACAGAAAAATTTGAGGCTAAAACAGGCGTACTGGTTCCCCTGCGTGTTCCCGCGCTGAGCGTGGAAACTGGCGGCGGCGGTACTACGACACCTGGTACTCCTGGTACTAAAGACAAGAACGAAATTCACGCGGATACGGAAAGACTGATTCTGGAGGGCATCTCCATTGACCCTAACGGCGTAATCACCGGCACATCCGGTAAAACGATTTACTCCTTTGGCCAGGTTGCGGTCTGCAACGTGCCTAACCAGGAGGCTTTGGAGAAAGTCGGCGATTCCTACTACAAGATTAAAGGCAATACGGGTACCTGCGGCGGCTACGTTCCCGGCGAGGGCAGCACAGGCGACCTGGTTACAAACGCTCTGGAAATGTCCAAGACAGACCTTGCGCAGGAAATTACGAATATGATTATTGCGGAAAGAGGTTTGCAGGCAAACTCTAAAATGATTACGGTTTCTGACGAAGTGCTTCAGGAACTGATCAGCATGAAACGGTAAGAATTATCAGTAAGCTCTCAGGCGGCCGGCGCGGCCTGGCCGCCATCATTAAATCATCCATGAGAATATCGGAGAGAGGAAAAAGACTATGATTAAGCTGACAAAACTGAACAATGAAATTTTTGTGGTGAACTGCAACCAGATTGAAAGCATTGAAAAAATTCCGGAAACGAAAATCGTTCTGATGAACAAGGACTTTTATATTGTTCAGGAGGATTTGGACGAGATTATTGAAAAAATTATAGAATTCAACGCGAAAATCACCGACCTTAACAAGAGGATACAGATTGTTCAGGATTGACACGCGCCTTCCCGGAAGGGGGTTGGGGGGCAAGGCAGACTTTCCGAGAGAAAATGAATGCCGGCTGCCCATGAGCAGACCTATGAGGGCGACTCTCTGGGCACGGCGTTTTACATAAACTTTAGAAAAAAGACACTGGACAATATAAAGACAGCAAGAAAAGCCTAAGGCAGGGAAGAGGAGTAAATTATGAAGGATATATCGACTGTTGCAGGTATATTGGCAGGTTTTGCTTTGATTATATTCGCCATGGTTTTCAGTACAGACCCTATCGGCATCAATATCGGGGCCGTCATGAACTTCGTGGATCCCGCCAGTATATTCATCGTAATCGGCGGCGTATTCGCCAGCGTATTTGCCAGCTACCCAATCAGTACATTGAAAAAAATGCCGAAACACCTGAAAATCGTTGTTTCGGGCAACCGCTATGAACCGGTTGAATACATCAATACACTGGTGGAATTTTCTCAGATTGCGAGAAAGAACGGCCTTCTGGCGCTGGAAGAAAAGGCAAACCAGCAGGAGGACCCGTTTTTCAAGCAGAGTATTATGCTGATTGTTGATGCGACGGACCCGGAAAAGGTTAAGACCATGCTGGAAAACGATTTGGAAAAGCTGGCGACAAGGCATGAGGACGCCGTGGGTATCTACGAAAAGGCTTCCGCAATGGCTCCCGCTTTCGGTATGATTGGTACGCTGGTCGGCCTTGTAAACATGCTGAAGAACATGAGCATGGACGCGGGCGGCTCCAGTACGATTGGTAAGGACATGGGTACGGCGTTGATTACAACATTCTACGGCTGTATTCTGGCAAACCTGATTTTCGGCCCTATCGCAATGAAGCTGAAAGTACGAAGCGACGAGGAATACCTCTGCAAGGAAATCATCATTGCGGGCGTGCTTTCCATACAGTCCGGCGAAACGCCGAAATTTATGGAGGAAAAGCTGATTTCCTTCCTTGAACAGAGCGAAAGGGAAAAAGCAATGGCTGAAAAGGATTAAGAAAAAAAGACTGTGGGGCTTTGCCCCGCGCACCCTTAAAACCCTGGAGGCTCTGCCTCCAAACCTCCGCAAGCCTTGCCGGCACTTTGCTTCGCAAAGCCGCTTCCGGCGACCGGACTTCTTTCCGGTACATATTAGAAAAGGGCTTGACCCAGTGTACCGACAAGAGAAGGCGGCGGGCGGAACGCTTTGACCTAAACTTTACTGCCAGCTGCATTTCCATGCGGCAGGAATGGAAGGACTGGGGGTTTCCGCAAAACGCAGCTTTGCGGCGGAAGGGTCAGGGGGCGTGCCCCTTGCAGGGGTGTTGGGGATTGAGTCCCCAAGGTCGTTGGTTTTCAGTTTTGGATTTTTTAACCGCTAGGAACAGGATGTGTGAAAAATGGCAAAACGGCAAAAAAAGGCTCCGGGCGGCGCCAACTGGATGGATACATACGGCGATATGGTTACGCTGCTTTTGTGTTTCTTCGTACTGCTGTACTCTATGTCGAGCATCAGTGAGGAGAAATGGAAAATCATTGTAAAAAGCTTTAATCCGGACGCAATCGAAAGTTCGCAGATTGTAACGACGACAGAGCCGAACGATAATCTGGAGGACCCTGTAGAAGGAAGCCATGACCCGGCGGAAATACAGGAAACGTTTGACGAACTGTACCGCCAGCTGGTACAATATGTGGAGCAGAACAATTACCAGAATGATATTGAGCTTTCCAAAGGCGATGATTATACGTTTATCACCTTCAGGGATAATGTGTTCTTTGACGGCGAAAGCTACAATATCCGCCCCGAAGGACAGCATATACTGGACGGTATCTGTGAGGCTCTGGCAACGGCAAGCGCATCTATTGACGAGGTGCGCGTGCTGGGGCATACGTCTCAGGCGACACCGGGCGTACCGAATGAGCCTGTAAGTGACAGATTCCTTGCGTCTAACCGCGCAACGGAAGTACTGCTTTATATACAGACCAAAAATATTATGGAACCGAGGTGTCTTGTGGCGGTTTCCTATGGCCAGTTCCGCGCCATCAGCGATGTGGATACGAGAGAGGGCCGCGCAAGGAACAGGCGCGTTGAGCTTCTGATTACACGGAAGGACAGCGACGCAAAGAGCCTTGACCAATACTACAAGGAAATTAAATTTGAGTAAACAGCTTTACTGAATCGCAGAATTACAAAGGAAAAAAAGGAAGCGCAAAATTTGGAAAGGAGGCGAAAGGGGTATGTCTGAAGTATTGACGCAAGCCCAAATCGACGCGCTGCTCAATTCGATGGCAGGCGGAGGCGGCGATGCGGAGGAAACAGCAGTCGAAAAAAAGGAAGAAATAAAATATAAAAAATACGACTTCTTTAGCCCGAAAAAGTTTACCAGGGATAAGCTGCGGCTGTTAAAGAGCGTATATGAAACATATTCCCGTGTGGTATCTTCCAGACTGAACAGCGTACTTCGGACAGGGTGCCAGGTGGAAATCTTTGATGTGGAGGAGCAGCGGTATTATGAATTTGCCAACTCCCTGCATGAAAGTGATGTAGTGACACTGATTGGAACGGATGTAGGCGACGGGCGAATTGGGGAGCCTGTTATCATGAAGGTTGATCCATCAATGATGCTGAGCATGATCGACCATATGCTGGGCAGCACCAGTGACGACGGAGATGACAGCGTAACTTCTTATACTTATACGGACATCGAACTGCGGATTTATAACGTAATCGTAGGATATATGATTGATGTTATGCCGGACGGCTGGTCCAATTATATAGAGCTGAATTTTGAGCTGGAACGGCTGGAAACAAACCCGACCATGATGCAGGAAATCAGCAGGGATGAATCGGTAGCGATTGTTATTTTGGACGTGCAGCTTGGAAATTTGGAAGGGAAAATCAGTATTTGTCTGCCGGACAGCGTTTTATCGTCTATTTTCAAAATCATGGAGCGGAAATCCTCCAGGGACAGCCTGTCGGAAGAAGAAAAGGAAGAAACATCGAAGATCATTTACGAGCATCTGAAAAAGACGTCTCTGGAAATGAAAGCCGAGCTTGGCAAATCCGAGCTTTTGCTGCGTGATATTTACAGCCTTCAGGTTGGGGACGTAATCAATTTGAACAAAGCAAAAGATTCCGAGGTATACCTGACTGTGGCAGACAAAACCTGTTTCAAGGGCTATCTGGGGACGAATAACAAGAACATGGCCATAAAAATAAGCGATGTTTATGATAATACTCCAGTTTCATCGCAAAGGGGAGAGTAGGAAAGAATGGACTCAAAAATATTTAATTCTTTACAGATAGACGCAATAGGCGAAATCCTCAATATCAGCCTTGGCGCGTCTGCAACGGCCGTTTCAACGATGCTTAGCAAAAGGACGGATATCACAACGCCCAATGTTTCGGTCGTTTCTTATGAGGAATTCCAATTCGCGGAAATCGAACCCGCAATCGGCGTAGAAATCACATACGTAACAGGCCTGAGCGGAAGCAACATCATGCTGCTGAAAAGAAGCGACGTAAAAACTATCTGCGAGATTCTGATGGGTATGGAAATTCCCGATGAGGAATTTGAGCTGAATGAAATGAACCTGAGCGCGGTCTGCGAGGTTATGAACCAGATGATGGGCGCGTCTTCAACGGCTCTTTCGGAATTTCTGGGCGAGGTCGTTAATATCTCCACGCCTGTGGCGTTTGAGATTCCTGACCTGGCTTCCTTCAAAGAGAAGTATTTTGGAAGTACGGAAGAAAAGGTTGTTGCATACTTCAAGCTGAAGATTGAGGACGCAATCGAAAGCCAATTCATGAACCTGATGTCAATTTCGCTTGCGCAGAGGCTGCTTACAGCGTTCGGGCTTGGCTCTGACGACGCCGCAGCCGCGGCTGAGCCGGAACCGGAACCTGCACCGGCACCTTCGGGCGGCGGGACGCTGAGCCAGGAGGAAATCGAAAAAATGCTGGCTGGCGGGGTGCCTGATTCCGCACCGGAACCTGCGCCGGCACCTTCGGGCGGCGGCGGGACGCTGAGCCAGGAAGAAATTGAAAAACTGCTTGCAGGCGGCGGGGATTCTACACCGGCACAGCCGCAAGCACCGGAACCTGCGCCGGCACCTTCGGGCGGCGGAACGTTGAGTCAGGAAGAGATTGAAAAGATGCTTGCGGGAGGCGCGGCAGAACCGGCGCCGCAGCCGGCAGCACAGCCTAATGCAGGGGCACAGCCCAATATGGGAGCGCAGCCGGGCATGCCGCCGCAGATGGGTATGCCTCCGATGGGAGCACAGCCGGATATGGCAGCACAGGCTGGCATGGGCATGCCGCCGATGGGAATGTACGGAATGCCGCCGCAGGGTGCGCAGGACAGACAAAATGGGCAGAACCAGATGATGTATCCGCCTTATGGCATGTACCCGCCGTATGGCATGTACCCGCCCTACGGCATGTATCCGGGGATGATGCCGCAGGGGTATGGCGAGGAACCGAAGAAAAAGGAGCCGCGCGACCCGAAGGTATTCAACGTAAAGCCGATACAGCCGCCGCAGATGGAGGAGGATCCCGAAGAACTGGAGAAGGAAAAGGTGGAAAATCTTTCCCTTATCATGGACGTTCCGCTGGAGGTTTCCGTCGAAATCGGACGGACAAAGCGCAACGTAAAGGATATTCTGGAGATGACAAGCGGCTCTCTCGTTGTGCTGGATAAGCTGGCGGGTGAAATGGTGGACGTTTACGCAAACGGGCAGTGCATTGCCCGGGGCGACGTTGTTGTTGTAGATGACAACTTTGGCGTGCGTATTACGGAAATTGTGAAAAACGCAGACCTCCGGCTGGAAACGCTGGCGAAGGAAAATAAATAAAGAAACATTCTGGCGCGGGACGGCAACGCCCTGCGGCAGGTTTGCAATATAAAAGCATCGGAACAGTGAAAAAAGATGATATGAAAAGTGAGGTTTTAGCAAATGGCAAAAATATTATTGGTTGACGACGCGGCTTTTATGAGAATGATGGTAAAGGACACGCTGACGAAAAACGGTTACAGTGCCGACGATATTTTCGAGGCGGCGGATGGGGCGCAGGCTGTGGAAAAATATAATGAGCTGAAGCCCGACCTGGTAATTATGGATATTACCATGCCGAACATGGACGGCCTGGAAGCGCTGAAGGCTATCAAAGGCGGCGACCCTAATGCGACAGTTGTTATGTGTTCCGCGATGGGCCAGGAAGCAATGGTTATCGACGCAATCAAATCCGGCGCAAAGGACTTTATAGTAAAACCTTTCAAACCGGACAGAATACTGAAAGCAGTAAAGGGCATTCTGGGCTGATACCCTGCAGAAAAGAGGGATTCCTATTCTTACCGACGTTTTGCACCTGATTGTGATGATTTTCGCCGTTGCGGTGATATTGTATCTGAGCTACGTTTGCAGCAAAAAGCTGGGCGGAGGCGTTCTGCCCGGCGCGGGCACATCGAAAAATATCAGGATAATCGAAAAAGCGTTTCTTGGCAGAGAAAAAAGCGTTGTGATTATCCGAGTAGGGCGGAAGGATTACCTGCTGGGGGTTTCTCAGGAGGGAATACGGCTCTTAAAGGAGCTGGAGGAAGGGCAGATCACTCTGGAGGAACAGGAAGAGCAAAAGAAGCCTCCGCGTTTTTCGGATATATTCCGAAACAGGCTGGGCGGCGGGGAATGACCCGCCGGACTGGGGCGGTAAAAGAAGTGTTGGGAGTGTAATTGCATGCAGGATGCTGTAATCAATATTAACGGTAATTCCATACAGACGCTGGAAATGATTTTCCTGATGACGGCCATTTCCCTGCTGCCGTTTTTCGTGCTGATGATGACCTGCTTTACGCGGGTGATTATTGTACTTTCTTTCACGAGGAGTGCGATGGGCGTACAGGCAACGCCGCCGAATGCTGTACTGATTGGGATTGCGCTGTTCCTGACGATGTTCATTATGTCGCCCGTGATAGATGAGGTAACGGAAGTGGCGTATGTGCCCTACCGGAATGATGAAATCACGCAGTATGAAGCCTTGCAAAGGGCCTCGGTGCCGATGAAGGAATTCATGCTCCGGCAGACGGAGGATGACACGCTGGCGATGTTTATGGAATATGCACAAATCGAGGAGGTACCGGATAATCCGGTGGATTTGCCTTTGCGGATTGTTGTGCCTTCCTTTATCACAACGGAGCTGAAACGCGCGCTTTTGATGGGCTTTTTTATCTATATCCCCTTTGTGCTGATTGATATTGTGGTATCAAGCACGCTGATGTCGATGGGTATGATTATGCTGCCGCCCGCGATGATGTCTTTGCCGTTTAAGCTGCTGCTTTTCATCACGTTGAACGGCTGGGACTTGCTGTTCTCAACGCTGATAGAGGGGTTCAATTAGCGATGCAGGGAGGGATAGGATATGAATAATGCGGAAGCATTGGATATTTTGAGGGGCGCGATATTGGTTGCTGTAAAGCTGAGCGCGCCTGTGCTGATTTTGAGCATGGTAATCGGTATCCTGATTTCCATTTTACAGGCGGCGACGCAGATACACGAACAGACGCTGACATTTGTGCCAAAGCTGGTGGCGATTGTTGTAGTATTCCTTTTGACAGGCTCATGGATGCTGACAACATTGCAGGAATACACCGTTGAAATATTCAGCCGGATGTAGGACTGAAATGCCGGCGAAGGGCGGAAGGAAGAACGGGATATGCTCGATACGGATATGAATATGATGTTGTTTTCCTTCATAATGATGCGTATGGCGGGGTGTATTCTGATGAACCCGGTTTTCGGGCGGACGAATATCCCGATCAGCGTAAAAAGCGGTATGATTTTTACGTTCACGCTGCTGGTTTACAGCGTATCCGGCCCGATGGAGATTGAGGTGGACGGAAACGCAATCGGCTATGCCGTGCTGCTTTTGAAGGAATTCGCGGCGGGCTATGTGCTTGGGGCTGTGTTTAATTTTTTCCTGAGCGCGATACTGTATGCCGGCGCTGTTATCGACTACCAGATGGGGCTTTCCATGTCAACGATTTACGACGCACAGAGCAATTCCTCCATATCCATGACCTCCAATCTGCTGAACATGATATTTATTATCTGTTTTTTGACAACAGATGCCCATTTGACGCTCCTGCGGATTTTCCTTTCCTCTGCGGATATTGTGCCGTATGGCACGATTACACTGGGGCCGGAAGCCGCCGCTGCCGCGCTGGCGATGTTTTCGCAGTTTATGTCGCTCATTCTGCGGCTGGCGATGCCGATGCTGGCGGTGCAGCTTTTTGTTGAGGTCGGCGTGGGTATTTTGATGAAGACAATTCCGCAAATCAACATTTTCGTTATCAATATTCAGGCGAAAATACTGATCGGGCTTGTAATATTTTTGATACTGTTTTTCCCGATGGCGGACTTTTTGCTCAGTCTGGTTAATACGCTGATACAGAGCATGTCCGACCTGCTTGGCTCGATGAGAGGATAAAAAAGGGGGGATTTAACGGTGCCGGGCGAAAGAACCGAGAAGGCCACCCCGAAACGGCGAAGGGACGAACGAAAAAAAGGTAATGTATTGCAAAGCAAGGATATCGTTACCGTTTTCACCCTGATTGGCGGATTTTATGCGCTGAAGCTGACGTTTATGTCCTCTTATTCCGCATTGAAAGGCTGCATGCTGAAATATTTTTCATACATGCAGAATAAAGCGGAGCTGAGCCAGGATTTGATAAGGGAAATGGCCTTTGATTCCGTCCTTGTGGCGGCCAGGATTATCGCGCCTCTGATGGCGTGTATTGTGTTTTTATCCATTGCGGCTACGGTGTTTCAGACAAAGCCGCTTTTTGTACTTGATAGCCTCAAGCCGAAATTCAACCGGCTCAGCCCGTTACAGGGATTTAAGAAAATTTTTTCTGTGCGGAGCATTGTGGAGGTATTGAAGGGCATCATAAAAATTTCTATTCTTTTCTACCTGTTATACGATTTTATCGGAAAGCAGATTATTGAACTTCCGAAGCTGTTTACGCTGGAGATTCCGGCGGCATGCGGGTATATGTTTCAGACAGTATTTAATATGGCGCTGCGGATTGGTATGGCGTTTGCCGTGATTTCCGTATTCGACTTTTTCTACCAGCGGTGGGAATATGAACGGCAGCTGAAGATGTCCAAACAGGAGATCAAGGAAGAATACAAGCAGCTGGAAGGTGACCCGCAGGTAAAAGGAAAAATCAAGGAATTGCAACGGAAAATGGCAATGTCCAGAATGATGCAGCAGGTGCCTGATGCGGACGTTGTTATCAGGAACCCGACGCATTTTGCTGTGGCTTTGCACTATGACCCGGAGAAGCACGTGGCACCGATACTGCTCGCAAAGGGGCAGGATGAGATGGCACTGCGGATTGTGCGGGTAGCGGAGGAAAATGAAATTTTTATTGTGGAAAACAAACCGCTCGCAAGGGCGATTTATGCAACGACTGACTTGAACCAGCAGCTCCCGCCGGAGTTTTACGGTGCGGTGGCGGAAATTCTGGTACATGTATACAGACTGAACCATAAGATATAAAAATTAAAGCATTGGGGGTTTTGTCCCCAAACCCCTGCAAGCCGGTCAGCACTTTGCCTGCGGCAAAGCCGCCTACGGCGTCCGGACTTCTTTCCGGTGCCTATTGAAAAGGGCTTGATCCCAAACTTTATTGCGGAAAACTTCGTTTTCTGTATATAAAATGCTTAAAAATATCCTGTTTTTTGTTTCCCATCACATGAAATGCGATGGAAAGGGCCAAGGGGCGCTGAGCGAAGCGGAGAAAACGTCCCTTGCGGGGGAGCGGGGCAGAGCCCTGCGGTCTTTACGGTTTGGAAATCTTTACAGGCGGAGAAGCGATCATGAAAAAAATTCTGAGCAACGCAATTTCATTATTCGTAATCGTAATTGTGTTATTATTGGTAATTCCATTAAATCCGTTTATATTGGATATATTCTTCATCATGAATATATCTGTTTCGCTTATCATTCTGCTGATTACGATGAATATTAAGGAGCCGCTGGAGTTCTCTATTTTCCCCTCACTCCTTTTGATTACAACGCTTTTTCGTATCGGTTTGAACATTTCGTCGACGCGGCTGATTTTGACGAAGCAGGGGCAGGCGGGCCAGGTCATTCAGGCGATTGGCACGTTTGTTTTGCAGGGCAACGTTGTAGTCGGCGTTATCATATTCCTGATTATCGTACTCGTACAGTTCATCGTTATTACCAAGGGCGCGGAACGCGTTGCCGAAGTTGCAGCAAGGTTTACGCTGGACGCAATGCCTGGTAAACAGATGGCGATTGACGCGGACCTGAGTTCCGGTTTGATTAACGAGGAGCAGGCAAGGACACGCCGGCATAAAATACAGAAGGAAGCAGACTTCTACGGCGCAATGGATGGTGCGACCAAAATTGTAAAAGGCGACGCTATCATGTCTATTATCATCACCACAATCAACTTTGTGGCTGGTACGATTATTGGCGTTGTGCAGGGCGACATGGAATTTACGGCGGTATTGCAGATGTATTCCATCGCTACCATCGGTGATGGGCTGGTTTCCCAGATACCCGCGCTGCTGATTTCGACTTCCACTGGTATGATTGTTACACGTTCCGTATCCGAGGGCAGCCTGAACACGGACGTTTCTTCCCAGTTCCTTGCACAGCCGCAGGCGTTCCTGATTGGCGGCATACTGCTGTTTATTATCGCGCTGATGCCGGGAATGCCGCATATCCAGCTGGTTATTGTGGCTTCGGCATTGATTGCGCTGGGCATTACTTCCTCCCGCAAATTACGTGCGGCAGGGGCAATGGGGCCTATGCCGGATGACCTGATAGGCGTCGGGGGTATGCCGGAGGAAGAACCGGAGGCCGTTATCACAGAGGAAGATTATTACCGGGATATCAACAATATTTATACATTGCTGAACGTGGAGCCTGTGGAAATGGAATTCGGCTACAGCCTGATACCGCTGGTCGATGAATCCAGCGGGGGCAAGCTGATTAACCGAATTGTTATTTTCCGAAGGCAGTTCGCACAGGAAATGGGCTTTGTTATCCCGTCTGTGCGGCTGAGGGACAGCTCCGCGCTGAATACAAACCAGTATGTCATTAAAATCAAGGGCGAGGAAGTTGCGAAGGGCGAAATTCTGACGGACTACTACCTTGCGCTGGAGCCGCCGAACCCGATGGGCGAGGTGGACGGCATTGAAACCATAGAACCGGCGTATGGCATACCGAGTAAGTGGATTACGCCGGACCAGAAGGAAATTGCCGAGATTTACGGATATACGGTTATTGACCCGCTGTTCGTTATCGTAACGCATCTTTCCGAAACGATACGGCGGCATGTTTCCGAGCTGCTGAACCGCGCGGAAGTGACACAGCTGGTCGAAAACCTGAAGAAACAGACACCGGAGCTTGTGGAAGAAACCTTCCCCGCCATTATTACGTTTGGCGGGTTCCAGAAGGTGCTCAGTTCCCTGCTGCGGGAGGGCGTGCCCATCAAGGATTTGGGTACGATACTGGAAAGCATTATAGATTCCTCTTCAACAACGAGGGATTTGGATACCATTACCGAAAACGTGCGTGTCGCACTCAAGCGGACGATCACGCGGCGGTTCTGTACAGACGGGCAGATGCGCGTAATCACGCTGGACGCAGAGGTGGAAAAGCTGATTGCTTCGAGCCTTTCCAAAAACGAAAACGGCTTGTATCTTGCCCTGAATCCGGAGGCGATGCAGAAAATTATCACGCAGATGTCGGAAATCGTGAAAAAATTTGCGGAACTGGGGCAGCCGCCTATCATTCTGACGAGCCATGTAATCCGACTGTATTTCTACCGCCTGATAGAACAGTTTTATCCGGACATTTATGTATTGTCTTTTAATGAAATCGCAAACAATATTCAGATTCAGGCAATCGGCAATATTACCCTGTAAGGAAAGGGGCTGGCGGATATGATTGAAAGGGGACAAATGGAAGGGAAAACGAATGATGAGCTTTTCCTGGAATACAAAGAAACCGGCGACCAGCGCATTAAGCAGGAGCTTGTGCTGCGGTATATCTATATCGTAAAAAATATTGCTGTGCAAATGAAGGGCGTATATGCGAGTTTTGCGCAAATGGACGATATAATAAATGAAAGCGTTATTGTGCTGATGAATTCTATTGAGAAATTCGCCCCGAATATGAATGTAAAATTTGAAACCTACATTTCCAAACGGCTGCGGGGGCTGATAATCGACATGGCGCGCAAACAGGACTGGATTCCACGGAATGTGCGCAAAAACGCCCGCATGATTGACGACGCGACAAACGAGCTGTTCAACCGGCTTGGGCGCTTCCCGTCAGATGAGGAAATGGCGGAATATTTAGGAGTTTCTTTGGAGAAATACCAGAGCAAGCTGCTGAGTAAAACAAATCTCTATAACCTGATTTCCCTGGACGCTGTTTTTGACGGTCAGGGCGGTCAGGCGGGTGTGCAGAACATTGCCGACGATGGGGATACGCCGGAACAGCTTCTGGAAAACAAGGAGATGGAGGAAATCCTCAAGCAGGGCATCGGCACGCTGCGCCCGAATGAGCAGATGGTGCTTTCGCTCCATTACAGAAAAGAGTTGAATATGAAAGAAATCGCTTCGGTGATGAACCTGAGTGAATCCAGAATTTCGCAGATACATACCAACGCGCTGCGAAAGCTGCGGATTTATATGCAGGCAAATCTGAAATGAGCAGGAAAAAGCGGGAAAGGATTTGATAGACGAATGGTAAAAGGATTTTATAACCTGACCTCCGGTATGCTGACACAAAGACGGACGCTGGACGTTATCAGTACCAACATGAGCAACGTGAGTACAATCGGCTATAAGGCGGATACGCTGCTTTCTTCCACGTTTGACGAGGCTCTCCTGAGCCGGACGGGTAACGAGGACAAGGCGCACCCCGAAGGGCTGGCAGATACGAGTATGGCAAGGATTCCCAGAGAAACGGTTACGAATTTTGATATTGGTAATCTGCGCCCGAGTTACAGCCCTCTGGATTTTGCCATTATATCAGACGGGTTTTTTCAGGTGCAGAATGAAAACGGCGAAGTGCGGTATACGAGAAACGGCTCCTTTAATATTGATGACCGCGGATATATCTGCACACAGGACGGCGACCTTGTGCTGGGCGAAAACGGCCCGATACAGGTATACTATCCGGACAGCGAAACGCAGTTCAATGCGGAAAAGGTGCAGGTTGACCAGTCGGGGAATGTTTCTGACAGCGATGGGAATTTTGTAGATAAGTTTGCAATTGTCACGTTTGCGGACACAACGCAACTGGTGAAGCAGGACGGCTATTTCACGGGCGGCGGCGAACCGCTGGGGATTGAAGCGACGATACAGCAGAGATATCTGGAGGCTTCTAATGTGGAGCCGGTCAAGGAAATGGTAAAGATGATTGAGAGCGAAAGGCATTTGCAGAGCATGGCGCAGGTTCTGAAGATGTACGACCAGATGATTGCAAAGGCGGCAACGGACATCGGAAGAATTTAATTCCTTTTACTGAATTTTGTGGTATAATGATAAAAAGATATTGTGGGGCTTTGCCCCACACCCCGCGAGGGATTTCATCCCTCGACCCTTTTTCAGCCGCATTTCATGCGGCTGAGGAGAAAGCGGGGGCGGGAATCGGTTTTATGTTTTTATACTGAATAAAATCTTCAGGGCAGAAAAGTGGATATTTTCACCGGAAAACGCAGTTTTCCGGAAATAAAGTTCTTTGCCCAGCTTTCTCGAAAGAAAGCTGGCGGGGTTTGGGGCAGAGCCCCAAAAAGAAAAGAAAAAGACGGGAGTGTGAACACGGAATGGATTTGGCTTTTTACGCGGCAGCAGCAGGCGCAGCCGCCCAGAAAAAACGCCTGAGTATTGTTTCCAATAACCTGGCAAATATCTCGACCACCGGCTTCAAATCGGAAGATGCAATATTCACCGATTTGATTTATAACGAGCTTGACCTGCCTGCGCGGGAAGGCACGCAGCTGACCGCATCCAGCGGCGCATGGGTGGATAAAACGAACACGAATTTTGACCCGGGGATATTCGCAACATCTGAATCCCCTTATGATTACGCTATTATGGGAGATGGCTTCTTTGGCCTGCGGAATCCCGTGACAGAGGAAATCACATATACCCGCGATGGTACGTTCCGGCTCTCCTTGCAGTCAGATGGCAGATTTTTCCTGACTTCCCAGGATGGCAAGGCAGTCATGAGCACCGATAACGAACCCATCGTAGTGACGGAGGAAAATAAAGATGAGATGCTGCCAATCGCAGTTTTCTGTTTCCGCAACCAGAACGGTATGCTCCATGCAGGCGGAAACGAATACCGCCCCGTAGGGAAGAACAATGAGGCGGTGCTGATGGAAGGCAGCAGCGGAATGCTCCGCCAATACTGCACGGAAAACTCCAATGTGGATATTGCGGACGAGTTCGTTAAAATGATCGAATCCCAAAGGGCGTATCAGTACGCGCTGAAAATGGTGCAGACGACTGATGAGATCGAATCCACCATAAACGGTCTTAGACAGTAAGTGGAGGGAAAAAATAAATGGATATGAAAAATTATGAAAAACAGGACGGTATGGGCTATGACGCCCTGAGGGAAATCGGCAGCATTGGCACCGGCAACGCCGCTACTGCGCTTTCCGCTGTACTGGGACGGAAAATAGAAATGACTCTGCCTGAAGTAAAGCTGGTAGGCTTTGATAAGGCAATCGAGGAGCTGGGCGGTCCGGAAAAAATCGTCGTGGGTGTTTTGACAGAAATCAGCGGCGAGGTCAACGGTATCATGCTTTTCCTGCAAAATATGGAGTTTATCAATATCGTTCTGGAAACGCTGCTGCAAAAGAAAATCAATGATTTCCAGGAAATCGACAGCTTGGATATTTCCGCAATGACAGAGGTTGGCAATATTATCATATCCTCTTATGTCAACGCCATGTCCGATTTGACTGGAATCAAAATGCAGCTTTCTGTGCCCTCAATTTCCATGAACATGCTGGGCGGCATCATGAATGTACCGATGACGATGTACGGCTATACAATGGATAAACTGATGACGATAAACGGCACGTTCAAATGTGATGATGAAGAAGTATACAGCCGTCTGCTGATGCTTCCCGACGTAGAATCTTTGGTATATATTATGAAGAAACTGGGTGTTGCAAATTGAACAATAAGCAGTACGTTGTCGGCATTGCCGATATGAAGATGTGCAGGGCACCGGGGGTTTTAGTGACATACGCATTGGGCTCCTGCATCGGAATCTGTCTTTATGACAATGTAATCAAGCTGGCGGCTATGGTACATATCATGTTGCCTGTCGCGCAGGGAGCTGACATGAATAATGTATATAAATTCGCGGATACCGGCGTGCGCGAGGCTGTGCGGAAGATGACAGCATTCGGCGCGGTGAAATCCCGCATGACCTGCAAGATTGCAGGCGGTGCGAAGATGTTTGAAACATTCAATAACGCGGAATGGGGCAATATCGGCGAAAGAAATATCAAAAGCGTGAAAGAGGCTCTGCGGCGGGAGGGCATACGCCTTTTGAAGGAGGACTGCGGCGCAAACTATGCCCGCACACTCTACTTTGACGCGGCGACGGGCATCGCGACTGTAAAGGCGTTTGGCCATCCGGAATCCAAGATGTAAAGTTTTGCGGGAAAGGTTATAAATTCCCCAATATTTGTTTTCTGACGCATGGAAGCGCAGGGGAAACAGCTTCCGGCAGAGGTGTTTCAGACGCATGGAATGCGGCTGGAATAAAAGTTTTTGTCCCGCTTTTTTCAAAAAGCGGGTGGGGTCCGGGGCAAAGCCCCGGGGTCTTAAAGTTTTTCATTTGTAAGCTGGTGTATTATGAGGAGGTTTTGCAGGAATGAAAAAAAAGGTGGAAAATAACGGCATTCTGCTCGAAACGGGAACCAATGAAATAGAAATCATGCAATTTACGATAGATGATATTCTTTATGGCATTAATGTTGCCAAGGTAAAGGAAATCATCCGTTCGGAACCGGTGAAACCCATGCCTCATGTGCATCCGGCGGTGGAGGGTATTTTCAAACCCAGAGATGTGCTGATCACTGTGGTTGACCTGCCGTATTATGTGACGGACGAACATCTCGAAAAAAGCGAAAAGGATCTTTTTATTATTACGAATTTCAATAACCTGCATGTCGCGTTCCGTGTGCACACGGTCGTTGGCATCAGCCGCCTTTCCTGGAAGGATATTTCCAAACCGGATAAGACGGTTGCCGGCGGTGATGAGGGCATTGCAACGGGTATTGCGCAGTGCGGCGGGGAACTGGTAACGATACTGGATTTCGAGAAGATTGTGGCGGAAATTGCACCGGAAACGTCTATCCAGATTTCCGAAATTGAAAAGCTCGGTCCCCGCAGCAGAAACAGCAGCCCCATCGTTTTGGCAGAGGATTCTATTCTGCTTGCCAAAATCATCCGCGAGGCTCTTGTGAAGGCGGGCTATGTGAATATTGAAAAATTTGATAATGGGCAGGAAGCATGGGATTACCTTTCCAATATTGCCGAGCATGCCGAGGACATTAGCAAGGAGGTTGCCCTGCTTATCACCGACATTGAGATGCCGGAGATGGACGGGCACAGGCTGACAAAGCTGGTAAAGAGCAATTCCCGATTGAAAGATATACCTGTTATCATCTTCTCCTCCCTGATTACGCCTGAAATGGAGCTGAAAGGGAAGGAAGTTGGTGCGGACGAACAGCTGACAAAGCCGGAAATCGGGCACCTGGTATCAGTTATGGATCATCTGCTGCATTACGGGCAGCAGGATTAAGCATTGGGAAACCGGTTCGCTGCAGTTTCCTAAGTTAGGGAGAGGTGTTTTTTATGCATAAGTATGTAGTAAAACAGCCCATTAAAACGGCAGACAACAAGCTGGTGGGTAATGAGCTGGTGTTTAATGTGGAAAACGAGATGTATAATCAAAACAGCGATTACAGCGCGGCGGAAACTATTTCTACGTTTCTTACGCAGAATAACGATCGTATTGACCGTTCCACGCTCAATTTTATGACGTTTACGCCCAACCTTCTGTTTAAGAATATGCCGAAAATGTTCAAAGCAGACGAACTGGTTATCCAGATTGAGGACAACGTTATTGTGCATCCGTTTGCACAGAAAATGGTGCAGAAATACAAAGAAGCAGGCTATAAAATCGCTATCAACGATTTCCAGTTCCTGCCGCGGTATTTCGGTTTCATGGAATATACGGACTATATTAAAATCAATGTAAAAGCGGTTGAGCCGAACTCTGTTGACAATACACTGCGTATGGCAAAGGGCTTCGGTAAGAAATGCGTTGCAACAAATATTGACTCCAAGGAGCTTTATGAGTTCGCAAAAAAATTCAACTTCGATATGTTTGAAGGGCCGTATATCGCGGAAGCGTCTGTTGTGAAGGCAAATAAGGTGCATTATCTGCAAAGCAACTTCTTCCAGCTTTTGATTGCGGTAACGCGCGATATTCCCGATGTAGATGAGATTGAGCAGATTATTGAAAGGGACGTTTCCCTGACTTACGAGCTGCTGCGCATTGTAAACTCCGTACACTTTGCGCTGCGCCATAAAACAGCCTCTGTACAGCAGGCGATTGTTGTGCTGGGTATTGAACAGCTGAAAAAATGGGTATACCTGCTGAGCTTCAACAGCGAAAACGAGGGCAGTTCCGAGGACGTGCTCAAGATTTCTCTGATGCGCGCGATGTTCTGTTCCGATTTGATGGGCTATGCAAAGGATATGCCTATTACAAAATCTGAGGCATATCTGATGGGTATGCTTTCCGCTATGGAGCTGATGGTAGATGCGACTATGGAGGAAATCATGCTGCAGATTCCTGTAAACGAGGTTATCAAGGACGCGCTGATTAACCACGAAGGCAAATGTGGTATGCTTTGCGACCTTGTGCTGAGCTACGAGCGTGCGGAATGGGATAAAATCAACAAATATGCGGAGGAATTGCAGATTCCGACAAATTCCATCGCGCAGGTTTATTTCGACAGCGTGGAAAGCGTAAACGAAATCTGGAATGAATTGCAGGAAAGCAGATTCCAGGAAGAGGAAGAAGGAGAGGCGGAAGACGCACTTTCCAAGCTTTAATAGAAAAATATGACTGGCGGCTTGGCTTAAGAAAACAGCTGATTTCTCGGGCAGTGTCGTCATAAGTCATGTATACGTGTTTTCGAGCATAATTTTAACGAAAAATCTGACTAAATTTGCCGGAAAGGCGTGTGCAGACACTTGTGACGACACTACCCGAGTCAAACGCCGATGACGCTAAAGGGAAGCGCCATAACGTCTGTATGCAGGGACTGCATTGCTGTCCCTGCTTTTTGTTTGCGCAGAAACGAATGGCGCAATCCGTTTTTAGGCAAGGTTTTCGCACTTGTTTCATAAATATAGAAAAAATGATAAAGGCGGGAACACCATGAAGGGACTACTTGCAAAAAGGGATTGGCTGTGCTGCGCAGGCTGTTTCTGCGCCATATGCCTGTGCCTTTGGACGGTGGCGGGGCGGCACGCGGAGCCGACTATGCTGCCTGTGGAACGGAAAATTGTGATACTGGACGCGGGGCATGGGGGCTGGGACCCGGGCAAAACCGGCAGCACAAACTATGCGGACGAGAAAACGCTGAATCTAGCAGTCGTGGAAAAATTGCAGGGGTATCTGGAGCAGTCCGGCGCGACGGTGTATTTGACGCGGGATACTGATGAAGCGCTGGGCGGCGGCAAGCGGGAGGATATGGCGGAGCGTAAACGGATTGCCAATGAAAGCGGGGCGGATATTCTGGTAAGCATACACCAGAATGCGTTTCCATCAGCAAAGGCCAAAGGCGCACAGGTATTTTACCATAAAAACAGCGACGCGGCGAAACGGCTGGCAGAGTGTTTGCAGGAAAGCCTTCGGGAACGGCTGGACGGTGGGAACAGCCGACAGGCAAAGGAAAATGCTGATTATTACATACTGCGGAAAACAGAGCTTCCTGCGGCAATTGTGGAATGTGGGTTCCTTTCCAACAGGGAGGAGGAAACCCTGCTGAATGACGAGAATTATCAGGATAAGCTGGCGTGGGCAATCTACTGCGGCATATCGGATTATTTTCAGCAGGAGAGCGGCGGCACTGCGGCGTAACAGGGAAAGAGGATATCAGACGTTGTTCTTATGAGGCGACGTCTGTTTTATTGGGATTTCGGGATATTATGCAGATAAGCCGCGATGGGCGGAAACTGTATTTATCGCTAAACAATGTGCTTTTCCGCACCAAAATACGAAAAACAGATGCCTTGCGTATTGCGTATCAGGTAAAATTATGCTATATTCATACCAGCGACGGAAAGCAACTGTCTGCCCTGAAAAGATGATTTGGAGTATGTATTTTCGCTGTTTCCGCAGATGAAAGAGCGCGAGCGGCAGACGGCTGGCACGCTTTCCGGCGGTGGGCAGGAGATGCTGGCTGTGGTAAAGGTTATTTTCACAATTATACAGACCACCAACCAGCAGGGCATTACGGCGCTTCTGATTGAGCAGAACGCAAATATGGCGTTGAAGGTGCCACATAAAGCATATGTTATTGAAACCGGCAAAATCACGATGGAGGCACCGGCGCGGAACTGCCGGCGAATGAAGAAAGCAAAGGGGCCTACCCTGGCAAGACAAAATAACGATGCAATACTGAAAAATCCCGCTTGGCATAAGGCGGCTTGCATGAAGAAAACAGTTGGGGTCTTCGTGCAAACGCCTGTTATCGCCGGGCGGATTTTTTGGTATACTATAAGTATATAAAAGAGAAAGGACGGGATACTATGGCGCGGATTTATAAGAGCATAGAAGAAATGATAGGGGGAACGCCCCTTTTGCAGCTTGGCAATTACGGGAAAAAGCATGGGCTGGGGGCGAACCTGCTGGCGAAGGTGGAGGCGATGAACCCAGGCGGCAGCGCGAAGGACAGAGTTGCGAAGCGCATGGTGGAGGACGCAGAACGGGCTGGCATACTCAGGGAGGGCGCAACTATCATAGAGCCGACCAGCGGCAATACGGGCATCGGGCTGGCGGTGATGGCGGCGGCAAGAGGATATCGGGCAATTATCGTTATGCCGGATACTATGAGCATGGAACGCCGTCTGCTGATGACGGCATTCGGCGCGGAGCTTGTGCTGACGGAAGGGCAGAAGGGCATGGCGGGGGCAATCGAAAAGGCGGAGGAACTGGCAAAGGAAATCCCCGATTCCTTTATTCCCGGGCAGTTTGATAACCCTTCCAATCCGGCGGCGCATTACGACAGCACCGGTCCGGAAATATATGAGGATACAGATGGGAAAGTGGATATTTTCGTAGCGGGAATTGGTACAGGCGGTACGATTACAGGCGTGGGGCGGTATTTGAAGGAGAAAAATCCCACTGTGAAAATTGTGGGCGTGGAGCCTGCTTCATCCCCCCTGCTGACAAAAGGAACGGCAGGACCGCATGGATTGCAGGGCATCGGTGCGAACTTTGTGCCGTCTATATTGGACCGCTCTGTGATTGACGAAATCATGACTGTGACGGACGAGGAGGCTTATGAAACGGGACGCGAGCTGGCGCGGACAGAAGGACTTCTGGCTGGAATTTCTGCGGGAGCGGCTGCATTTGCCGCGGCGGAACTGGCAAAACGCCCCGAAAATGCAGGGAAAAACATTGTTGTGCTTCTGCCGGATACAGGGGACAGGTATTTGTCTACGGAGATGTTCCGGAAGTGATGACGCAGGAACAGCGGACGCTGGTGCAGATTTTTGCCGCGCTTACCATGCTGGTTGACCATATCGGGTTGATTTTCTTTCCGGACAGGATTTGGCTGCGGGCAGTCGGGCGGCTTTCGTTTCCGCTGTTCGCTTTTGGCATTGCGGAGGGCGTGGCGCATACGCGCAGTTTTCCGCGGTATCTCGGGCGTATTCTGCTTGCGGCTTTGGTTTCTCAGCCGGTTTATCAGCTGGCATTTGGGCGGACGGACGGAAATCCTCTGTTTATGCTGGCATGGGGCGCGTTGGCGGTCTTGTGCTGGCGGCAGGAAACGGCGGCAGGGCGGACTGCCGCAGGGTTACTGCTTTTTGCGGCATTCTGGGGCAGGATTTCCTACGGCTGGTATGGCGTATGGACAGTATTCCTGTTCTCTGTTTACCACCAGCGGCGCGCTGTCTGTTTTTACGGGCAGGCGGCGATAACAGTTCTTTACTGTTTTAAGGCGCACAGCACGCTGCAAATGCTGTCGCTGTTTGCCTTTGGAATATTGGGCAGCGGGCGCGGGATGCGGCTGAGGCTTCCGCGCTATGCGCTTTATGTATTCTATCCCCTGCATCTGCTTGCGCTTTGGGGGATACGGCTTGCAGTATAGCAGATTTACGGCACAGAAAAAGGCTCAGGGGAAACAAGGCGGCTTGACTTAGAACTTATCCGTAAATAAGATACATGCAGATTGCACAGCCGGAAAGATGAAGCAGGATGTGCGCAGATAATTTACGGATAGGTTCTTAAGAAAACATATCGTTTTTGACTGGCTTCTTAAGCCAAGCGCCGGCGGCCGGTGCCTGAGAAAATTTCTTCCAAAATGGAAACTGCCCTGAAGAATCTTGATGATTCAGGCATTTCATAGAATGAAATTTTCTTATGGCAACGCCCGCTATCCCATGAGCCTTTTTGCTGTTATTGAATATCCACAACTTCATATCCTGCGTCCGCAACGGTTTTGATCAGTGCATCATCACTGATATCTTTGGAAAGCGTTACATCTGCGCTCTTGCCTTCCAGACTGACAGTTGCGGTTACGCCGTCCATCTCATTCAGAGCCTTTTCCACGCGTCCTGTGCAGTGACCACACATCATGCCTTCAATTTTCAGTACCTTTTTCATGTTGATTGCCTCCTTATTTGTCTCATTTTTGTTGGATAAATGGGTTTCTGTTATCATTTTATGCTCCGGCGCGCCTGTATTTTCCGGCTTGAACAGCTTCAGGCGCAGCGCATTGCCGACAACGAACGCCGAGCTGAAACTCATTGCCGCCGCCGCAAACATCGGGTTCAGCTTCCATTCCAGAGCGTGGTAGAACACGCCTGCCGCAAGCGGAATCCCGAGGACGTTATAGAAAAATGCCCAGAACAGGTTTTGCTTGATATTGCGTATGGTAGCATGGCTCAGCTGGATCGCCGTTACCGCGTCCATCAAATCGCTTTTCATCAGTATGATATCGGCGGATTCCATAGCGACATCTGTTCCCGCGCCGATGGCGATGCCTACGTCGGCACGCGTCAGGGCGGGGGCATCGTTGATGCCATCGCCAATCATTGCGACTTTTTTCCCTTCCTCCTGCAAACGGCGCACCTCCTGCTCCTTATCCTGCGGAAGCACCTCCGCAACGGCACGTATGCCCAGCTTTCCGGCAATCGCGTCGGCTGTACGTTTATTATCGCCTGTGAGCATGACAACGTCAACTCCCATGCGGTGGAAAGCGTCCACAGCGGCTTTGCTGGTAGGCTTGAGCGTATCCGCAAGGGCAAGCACGCCGAGCAGTTTGTTTTCTTCTGCGAAAAACAGAGGCGTTTTGCCCTCTGCCGCAAGCGTTTCTGCTTTTTCGGAAAATCCGCCCAAGTCAATGCCGCGTTCCTGCATCATTTTCAGGTTGCCGCCGAATATTTTTTTGCCGGAAACATCGGCTTCTATGCCCTGTCCGGCAGTGGCGCGCAGGTTCTGAGCCGCGTCTGGTTCAATTTCCATACCTTTGGCATAAAGGACAATGGCCTCCGCAAGCGGGTGTTCGGAGAGCGATTCCAGAGAAGCGGCGGCGCGCAGGAAAGGGTTGCGCAGTACGCTGGAGGCGGGGAGTACGTCCGTCACGACAGGTTTCCCTTCCGTCAGCGTTCCCGTCTTATCCAGCACAACGGCGTTGACCTGGTGGGCAATTTCCAGACTTTCCGCCGATTTTATCAAAACGCCGTATTCTGCGCCCTTGCCCGTGCCGACCATGATGGCGGTCGGTGTGGCAAGCCCCAGCGCACAGGGGCAGGAAATGACGAGTACGGCAATACCGATGGAAAGCGCAAATGCAAAGGGCTGCCCCAGCACCAGCCAGACGATGGCGGCAAGCACTGCGATGCAGATGACAACGGGCACGAACACGCCGCTGACCTTATCCGCCAGCTTCGCAATGGGGGCTTTGGAGGCGCCGGCTTCTTCTACCAGCGTGATAATCTGCGAAAGTGTCGTATCATTCCCGACACGTGTTGCCTCCATTTTGAAATAGCCGCTTTTGTTTACAGTTGCGCCAATGACGGTATCGCCGGGCTGCTTTTCTACGGGAATGGATTCGCCTGTAATCGCGCTTTCATCCACAGCGGAAAAGCCCTCTAAAAGCCTGCCGTCTACGGGAATACTCTGCCCCGGGCGCACGATAACGATATCCCCGGCAATGACCTGTTCTACGGGAATCTCGGTTTCATTTCCGTTGCGCAGTACAGTTGCCATTTTTGGCGCGAGATCCATCAGTTTGCTGATAGCTTCGGAGGTTTTGCCCTTGGAGCGCGTTTCCATATATTTGCCAACGGTAATCAGCGTCAGTATCATTGCGGCGGATTCAAAATACAGCTCCATGCTGTAATGGTGTGCCTGCATGATATTCCCGCGCCCCAGATGCCAGCCCATAGCGTATATGGCGAAAATACTGTACAGATAGGACGCGGAGGAGCCGAGCGCGATGAGGGAATCCATATTCGGCGCGCGGTTCCAAAGGGCTTTGAAGCCGACAGTAAAATATTTCTTGTTGATGATGAGTACGGGCGTTGTCAGCAGAAGCTGCGTCAGGGCGAAACTCATAATGTTTTCATTGCCCAGCAGGACCGCGGGCAGGGGTGCGCCCATCATATGCCCCATGGAGATATAAAACAGCGGAATAAGGAAACAGAAAGACGCAATCAGCCGCTTTTTCATGGAATGCATTTCCTCCGCCGCGACATTGCGCGGGGCTTCGCTGGCGGCGTCTGCCTGTTTTGCGCCCTGTGGGAATGCGCCGTAGCCGCCGCTTTCTACGGCGTGGATAATGTCGTCCGTTTTCAGGACGGCTTCATCGTATTCTACGGTCATGGAATTCTGGAGAAGGTTGACGTTAACTGCGGCGATGCCCTCCAGCTTGCAGACGCTTTTTTCCACATGCGCGGAACAGGCGGAGCAGGTCATGCCTGTAACGTCGAATTTTTGTTTCATGAAGAAAAACACCTCCCGATAGTTTTTGGTATATGGTAAATGGCTGCCTTCGCTTGAAAAGGGGATATCCGCTTTTCAAGCGAAGGTATGGTTAGTTACGGAAAACTTTCTTTTTCTGCTTTGAGTGTAATCTATTTTCCTTTTCCTGTCAACAGCCTTTGTGACTGTGTCACAGATTAAGAACCTATCCGTAAATTATCTATGCACATCTTGCTTCATCTTTTCCAGCAGTCTTTGTCGCTTTTCCTTGCCGTACCACTCGGTACGCCTGCAAAAAAGCTCCTTGCCTGCCGAGAAATCTGACTGCGCAATCTGCACGTATCTTATTTACGGATAAGTTCTAAAGCTGTAAGGCTTGTGGGAGTTTGAGGCGAAGCCCTCCATATATTCTGCATGGAAAAAAGAAAAAAACACTTCCGCCGCAGTGAAAGTTTGTGTTAAACTATGGAAAAAGCAAACGGAGGGGAAAAACATGAAAGAAGGAAGACCGATGCGCCGGAAAGACCGGCTTGCATCTGAAGAAAAAGCGCGGGAAATCATTGCGCGCGCGGAATATGGCACGTTTATGACGGCAGACAAAGCAGGCATACCATACGGTGTGGCAGTTTCGCATGCTGTGGAGGGCGATAAAATCTATTTCCACTGCGCGCCGGAGGGCCGCAAGCTGGATAACCTGCGGGAAAATCCAAGGGTCTGCATGAGCTTTGTTTCTTCGGTATACCGAGATGAGGAGGCGCATACTCACCGCTTTGAAAGCGCGATTGCAGAGGGGACGGCGGTTATTGTGGAGGGGCAGGAGGAGCAGGTGCATGCCCTGCGGCTGATTTGCGGGAAATACGCGCCGGGCTCATTCAAGGACACAGACGGGTATATCTTAGGGCGGCTGAGTGTGACAACGGTCTGCCGCATGGATATGGAAACGCTGTGCGGAAAGGTGAATGGAAGGCCGGAAAATTAAAGCAGTGCCGGGCTTAGACTGCCAAAAACCTGTTTGAATTACTGCGGAAGGGTTCGGGAAAGCATGAGCCTGCCTTGACACGCTGGAGGCGGCACAGCTGGAAAGCTGTGCCGCTCTTAAAATTGTTGATTTTTATGTATCCTGTTCAAGGTTCTCCAGATAGCGGCAGATTGCCCGATAATATGCCGCGGCAGCTTTTTTACAACCGTCCTCCGTTCCGAAGCCCTCGACATCAGCCGCGTTTGTGATAAAGCACTGCTCAGCAAGCACAGCAGGACATTCCATATGCTTCAGTATGCCGAAGGTATCATAATCGTACACCGTTGTATCGGTGGAATCCAGCAGTACCTTTTCGTCATTTTCATCATAATAGCCGAAACGCACGCCGTCCGTCCCGCGCAGACGCGCGCCGACCGTCTGGAATTCCCCTGCAATCAGCTGTGCAAAAACCATGCTGGCATCATGGTTGCCATAGCCCGGCGGGGAAGGGTAACACTCAAAGCCGTTTGCACTGGGGTCATCGCTGGCGTTGCCATGTATGGATAGGAGGATATCCGGTTCCCGCTTGCGCAGCTTTTCATTTCGCTCGGTGATGCTTTTACCCTCACCCTCTTTCCGCGAAAGGACAATTCGGAACCGTCCGTCCGCCTCAAGCAGTTCTTTCAGCTCCATGGTGGTGCGTTCGGTCAGCTCGATTTCCTGTATTATGCCTTCCGCGCCGACATCTTCGCCGCCATGCCCCGCGTCCAGCGCAATGGTATAGGGTCTGGCTGTGCTGTAATACACCAGAAATCCGCAATAGCCAATGGCAAAAAGCACTGCTGTCAGCAGTATCCTGCGCAGGATACCGCCGCGGCGTCTGCGTTTCCGCCTGTGTTTCTCCGGTTTTTCGTGCCTGCCGCGCTTTGGCGGCTCATATTCCCGCCAGTTTTTTCCCTTCATGCTACCGCCTCTTTCGTACTTTTTGGGCATTTTGCAAAACCCGTCTGTTGAATCTGTTTATTATGTATAGATATGTTTTCCAAATTCATATGCCCGTTGCAGATGGGGCGTTTTGTCGATCTGCGGTTTGCCGTTTGTATCCCCGCAACCGCCGGCAAGGAGCATACCTTTATCCTGAAATCCAATGTAATTGACAATAGCAAAGCGATAATAGGAAACGGCCTGTTCGAATGTCCAGAAAAAATCATCTGCCGCAGTCATCAGCAGGGCGCAGTCCCGAACGGGATACCGCTCATACCTGCCAAGCGGAGGGTTGTTATCTGGTTCCGCAATACAGTAAAAACGCTCTGTAAACGCCTTAATACGCGATGAAAATGTCCAGAAATAAAGCGGGGAGGCGAACACAATGCAGTCCGCAGCCTTGATTTTGGGAACGAGGCCATTGAAAGAATCCTTTTGGACGCAGGGCTTTCCGAAGCGGCACGCATTGCAGCCCAGACAGCCCTTTACTTCATGTTTTATCAGGGAAATGATTTCGACTTCGTGGCCGCTTTCCACCGCGCCGCGGGCAAAGCTCTGCACCAGCCGGGCGGTGTTACCGTTTGCTCTGCCGCCGCCTTGTATAACAAGAATTTTTTTCATCTTCATTCCTCCAATTTCAACGGATTCTGGCAGTTCAGTCCTTGATTTCCTCCCATATCCCGGCTTTTTCGTAAAGTTCATAGAAATGGTTCGTAGGGCCAACGCCCTTGCCGATATCCAATGCGTGCGCGATGGCGGTGGTGATATAGTCCTTTGCCGTCCGGACAGACGCCTCTACGCTTTTGCCTTTGGCAAGGTTTGCGGCGATACAGGAGGACAGTGTGCAGCCTGTGCCATGGGTATTTTTTGTGGCAATGCGGCCGGAGTGGAGAAGGGTGATTTTTTCCCCGTCAAACAGCAGGTCAGTCGCGTCGTTTTCCAGATGACCGCCTTTTATCAGTACGTTTTTCGCGCCCATTGCATGAATGGCACGCGCCGCCTGCTCCATTGCCGGAAGGTCCGCGATTTTCAGCCCTGTAATGACTTCCGCCTCCGGCAGGTTGGGTGTTACGACATACGCCAGCGGCAGGAGCCGTTTGATAAGCGTTTCTTTTGCTTCCGGCTGCATGAGGTCGAACCCGCTTTTGGAAATCATTACGGGGTCTACCACGATGTTATCGGGGCGGTACTGTTCCAGTTTATCCGCAATGGCGTTTATGGTTTCAATCTGGGAAACCATGCCGATTTTGACCGCGCTGACCGGGATATCCGTAAAAATTGCGTCAATCTGCCCGCGAATGATTTCCGGTGCGATATCCTGACAGCCGAATACGCCCTGTGTATTCTGTACGGTTACGGCGGTTATGACGCTCATGCCGTATGTTCCCTGTGCGGAAAATGTTTTCAGGTCTGCCTGTATGCCTGCGCCGCCGCAGGAATCCGAACCGGCGATTGTCAGTACATGTTTCATGTGTAATCCCTCCTGATATGGTTGATTTTTTACATTTATCAAAGAAGGCACAACAGCTGCCGGAGCCTGTTGTGCCTGTTCTGCAAGTGAAGTGGCGTGCTTCCCTACGCTGGCATGACCCAGATCAGGTAAAAGGGTAACGGCGTGCATGACAAAAAAATCCCGTTTCTCAGCCGCAGGCGCGGCACCCCCAGCAATGCTTATTATGGTAACGATAACACGTTTCCCTGCCGCTGTCAATGGGGAAAGGAGGGGCATTGCGGCGCGGCGGGCGTTGTGATACAATAAATAAAAAAGGGGGACTGGATATGGATTATCAGAAAAGTTTTAAGATATTGAAAAATGGGGTGCTTTGGGGGGCGTTTATTTTTATGCTTGGCTTGGGAATGGGCGTCTGTGAGCATACGGTTCCGGCAGTTATTACTACGGTTCTGGGGCTGGGGCTTATGCTGGGCGCGGCTTTGCAGGCAGCCATTTACTGCCACTGTCCCCATTGCGATTATCATTTTGGGGTTCTAAAAATGATTCGGGGCATTACAGGCGGCAAAAACCTGCCGCGGTATTGCCCGGAATGCGGCGGGAAGCTGGAAAACGGGGAGGAGGAAAAGAATGGGCTATAAAAGAAGCTACGCGGTTTTGCATCTTGGCATGCTGTGGGCTGTTTTGCTGGTGCTGTGTGCAATATCGTTCCATGCTCCTTTGGCTGCGGCTGGGGGCGTTGCCGTCGGGCTGGTAAGCATTTTGCAGGCGGATATTTACTATAAATGTCCAGAATGTGGAAAAAAACTGCCGCTTTGGGCAGTTATGCCGCATTTCTGCCCCGGATGCGGGAGGAATCTGCGAGATGCAAAAGTGTGAAGAATGAAACGGGCGGCGGTTCTGTGTGATGCTGACAGAGCCGCCGCCTGTTATGATTTTACGGGTTAGATTTTTTCTACTTTTTCCTCAATATCCGTCTTCATTGCCTTGATTTTTTCTTCAGCGGCGGCAAGGCTGTCCGCTTTTACGCCGAAATAGAATTTCAGCTTCGGCTCTGTGCCGGAGGGGCGAATGCAAATCCATGCGCCGTCGTCAAGGATATACTGCAAAACATCGGAAACCGGAAGGGGGCTGGCGGTTTCCGTCCCTGTCATTATGTCGCGGAAAATCTGCGTTTTATAATCCCTTGCAGAAACAACCTTCACTCCGGCGAATGCTTCCGGCGTATTTTCGCGGAAACCCTTCATGATTGCCGCGATGCGCGCAACGCCGTCCAGACCTTTCAGCGTCAGGGACATTACGTCCTCGCGGTAGCAGCCATATTTCTCATAGAGGGCAAGCAGGGCGTCATAAAGCGTCATGCCTTTTTCCTTGTAATATGCTGCCATTTCGCAGATGAGCAGGCTTGCAACGACTGCGTCCTTATCCCGCGCGTATGTTCCAGCAAGACAGCCGTAGCTTTCTTCAAAGCCAAACAGGTAGGTGTGACTGCCGGTTTCCTCGAAGCCCTTTATTTTTTCGCCAATGAACTTGAAGCCTGTCAGTACGTCCATTTTTTCCACGCCGTACGCTTCACAGATAGGCGTGATGAGTTCCGTTGTTACGATGGTTTTTACGACTGCGCCGTTCGCGGGCAGTCTGCCCTGCTCATGCTTTCTGGCAAGGATATATTCCGTCAGGAGCGCGCCGACCATGTTGCCCGTCAGTACGACGAATTCGCCCTTATCGTTGCGCACAACTGCGCCTACGCGGTCACAGTCGGGGTCTGTGCCGATTATGACGTCAGCATGTTTTTCCTCCGCCAGCTTTTCCGCCAGTACGAATACTTTTGCGTCCTCGGGATTCGGGTAGCCGACTGTTGTAAATTCAGGGTCGGGCATTTCCTGTTCCGGAACAACGAAAACATTTTGGAAGCCCGCCTCTGCCAGCACGCGGCGCACAGGCAGATTGCCGGAGCCATGCAGGGGCGTATAAACAATGTTCAGCTTGTCCGCCATGCGGGCAATCATTTCGGGGCAGAGCACCTGTGCCAGCACGTTTTTGTCAAACGCCCTGTCGACTTCTTCGCCAATAACACGGTACAGCCCCTTTTCCAGGGCTTCTTTCTTTTCCATGCGGAGAATCTGGCCGTAATCCGTTACGGCGTTGACCTCGGCAATGATGTCTTTATCCCTCGGAGCAACTACCTGCGCGCCGTCCGCCCAATAGACTTTATAGCCGTTGTATTCGGGGGGGTTATGGCTTGCTGTGATTACGATGCCCGCTGTGCAACCCAGCTCCCTTACGGCAAAGGAAAGCATGGGAGTGGGGCGGAGGGAAGGATAGACATAGGCGGGGATACCGTTTGCCGCCAGTACAAGCCCTGCCGTTTCCGCAAATTCAGGGGACATATGGCGGGAATCAAAGGCGATTGCTACGCCCTGTGCCTGTGTGCCTTCTTTTTTGATGTAATTCGCCAGACCCTGCGTTGCTTTGCCAACGGTATAAATGTTCAGGCGGTTGCTGCCAGCGCCGATGATACCGCGGAGGCCGCCTGTGCCAAATTCCAGCTCTTTATAGAACCTTTCCTTGATTTCCGCGTCGTTTCCGGCAATGCTTTTCAATTCCGCCTTGGTTTCTTCGTCAATGGAGGGGTCTGCCAGCCACTGACTGTATCTCTCCTGATATTCCATAAAATTGCCTCCTTTGTTTCTTTAATTTGTGTAAGACCGCAGGACTCTGCCCCGCACCCCGCAAGGGACGTTTTCTCCGCTCTGCTCCGGTCGGCGCTGAACGAGCGTCCCCTGCCCCTTCGCCTGCCGCGCAGATGTGCGGCGGAATACAAAATACAGAACAGGGCCTGCAAGAAGTTAAGGATAGAGTTCCCGAGGTTTTCGTCTTTTTCCATCCATCGCACAAAGTGCGGTGGCAAACTTTGCGCCGGCCGAAGCGGAGTGGGGAGGAAAGCCCCTGTGGGGGGAACCCCCGTGGTCTTTTACTCCAAAACTGCGCTGACGTGCGCGGCGGGGCCATTTATGGCAATGGCCTGTTCGTATGTGTCGTAGCCGTCCTTTTCTACCCGTACGTTGTAAATGCCATAAGGCAGGTTTATCTGCATGGGTGCAATGCCTGTTTCTTCGTTGTTGATATAGACTGTCGCGCCGTCACAGTCCGCTGTGACGGTCAGCGTGCCGTATTGGATTTCTTTTTGCAGCTCGGCATTCACAGTGAGCGTTGCCTGATTCAGCGTGACATGGCTGTTCCATTCCAGATAGCCGTTTTTCAGGATAACCAAATCATATTCCCCAAGCGGAAGGACTGCGGGAGAACTGCTGTCCACAAGTGTGCCGTTGATATACAGCTTATAATCGCTGACGTTTGCGTTAATCAGTATGACGCCGACCTTTTCCTGTGCTTTGGAAAGATCGCAGAGGTATTCCTCGCCCGTTTCTACAAAAATATTGTCCGTTCGGGTTTCGATATTGTCGCCGGTTACGGTGATCGTATGCGTACCCTCGCTTACGGCAATGCGTTCTATTTCTTCAAGGGGGATTTCCTCCTCCTCGTCCAGCCGGAACTTGCCGTTTTTGATATTCTCTCTGTGTTCCACAACGATATACCCATGATATTCCAGCACTTCGACCGACCAGACGAGGTCCTCCACACCTTTCAGCCGCAGAATATCACAGGGCTCTAAATCCTTCGGGGAGATTTCCTCACCCTTATAAAAAAACTTCGCTTTTTTTCCATACTCAAACGATTCATCTTCGCCGGAAAGCGTACGTTTTGCCGCGTCAACAGTCAGCCCGGTGATTTCCTGACTGTGTATGCCATTGCCGTAATCCATGGAAAGCGCATGTTCGCCGGTGCTGTCCAGCTTAACCATCAGCAGGTCGCCTTCCAACGGCAGGCTGCCATAAGCGATGTTCCGCCCCTGAGCATCTGTCAGGACAGTATCCTCGTTGAGCGTGATGGTTTTACTGCGGTCGGCTTTGATATCGTAAACAACAAGCTCGCCTCCGTCCAAAAGGCCTTCGACCAGCATGGGTACGGCGTCCATTTCCTGCGGCTCCGGCCCGGCAGGGCTGCGGAACCCGCCCTTTGCCAGAAAAAAGAACAGGATGCAGGTTACAACTGCCGCCGCCGTTGCCAGCCCGATGAGTTTTTTTGTGCGGTCAGGCTTGTCCGCGTCATCGTCCCTGTTTCCGTTATCCATATGGCGGCTGGGCCGGGGCGTTTCCTGCGTTTCAAAGATTTCCCCGTCCGGCTCTGGTTCATCAGGGTCTTCCGCGGGTTCGGGCGGTTCGTCGAACCGTTCGGATTCAAAGGCGTTCAGAAATTCGTTTTTATCGCCCAGTTCATCATCCGGTTCGGATTCCAGTTCCTTTAGTTTCTCGTTTATATCGTCCAGACGAATGGTTTCGTCGAGATTTCTGTCCTCTCTCTCAAAATGATAGTCCTTCACAGGTTTCCCTCCTTCAGAGAAAATTAAGAACTTTTCTCTATTTTATACGTTTCCCTGTGAAGTTGCAAGGGAAAATGCGCCAAACCTGCAAAAGCTGAAAGATTCCCCGGGATTTCTGGAACGGGACGCTGGCCTGCACGCCTAAAACCCTGCTCCCTTTTCTCAAAGCAAGTCACAGGCGTATCCTCCGGTTTATAAAAACTCAGCCGCATGAATATGCGGTTGATAGACTGTCAAAGGATCTATTTTTGTATCGCGGAAGGGTTCGGGAAACGAAGCATTTCCCGAATGGAATCCGCAGGACGGGCTTTGCCCGCTGAGGAAAAGGGTGAGTTTCAAGGCTTTCTGCGATTTTTCAGAAAGCCAGAGCACTGCGCAGCAGCTTCGGGGAAGCTTCGCTTTGCGCCGACCGGAGCGGAGAAGATGCCCCCTTGTGGGGGCTTGGGGGCAAAGCCCCCAAGATTTTAAGAACTTATCCGTAAATAAGATACATGCAGACTGCACAGTCAGATTTTTCGGCAGGCAGGGAGCTTTTTTGCAGGCGTACCGGGTGGTACGGCAGGGAAAAGCGACAAAGTCTGCCGGAAAAGATGGGGCAGGATGAGCGCAGATAATTTACGGATAGGTTCTAAATCCCCTGTAGAATTTCACGCAGGCGCCTGCCGTTCTCCTGTTCCCCTGCGGCGGCAGTCAGGCGTTCCTGCATTGCAGGGGATACGCATGCGCGCCGCTTGTTGTAATACTGGTTTACAAGCCGCAGGAATTTCTCCGGATACAGATTCATGCCCTCCAGCAATATGATATCAGAAGCAGAGAGCGGGCAGTGCCTGCTGTAAGCAGCAAGCATTTTTTCCGCGCCGCCGCCGTTTCCGTCCGTTTTTTTCATGTACCGCCGCAGATATGCCGCCAAATCCGCTAATGGTATCTCGGATATGCAGCGGTCAAAGCCCGCCACAAAAATACTGCCGGAATCGTCCAGCCGCAGATTTTCCCCTTTGTACGCATTGTGGCAAAAGCCGCCGTTCTGCTCTGACTGTTCTGCCAGCGCGGTATAGCCTCCGCGTTCCAGCAATTCTTCCGCCTCCGCCGTCTGCTCCATGCAGGGCTTGTAGTACCCTAAAATCAACAGGTCAATCGGGTCATAGCCCGATTTATGGTCAATCCTCCGCTTGATTTTTGCCAGCTCTCCCCTGCGCCTTGCGTAAAGCCCTGGCAGGCGGTCTTTTTCCCAGCGCGCGTGTGGGCTTTGCAGCCCCTTTGCCGCGGCATGCAGACGCCCCAGCGTTTCTGCACCCTTTACGAAATCCGCCGCGCTTTCCTCAGCCAGCGGAGCAGAAGGCATGGGGTCCTCCAGTGTGTACAGGATGCCATCTTTTCTATAAAACGGCTCGCCGTCCTGCGCGGGGTAAAGCCGGCTGACAGAAGGAAACCCGTTCTGCCTGAGCCGCGCTTTTACATCATAAGCAAGCCGGAGGTTCTCCGCGTTTCCCCTGGGCTTTTTCAGCTCCCGAAGGCCCGCGTCTGTGCGGCAGACCAGGCCGGAGCGGGTGCGGCTGCCGCCCCTGTAGCGCAGTCCATAGCCGTCCCATAATATTTTTTCGTAAATATCTTCCATCGTTCATTCCCCCTGCTGCCTTGGAGCCTATCCCGAAACCATCCGCCCATGTCCGTCTGCGGGCAGGCCCCTAACGAAAAACTGTGTCTTTATCATTCTATGGGGCAGGCATTGGAAAAAGAACCGGCAGGTTTATCTTTGGAAATAAGGTTTTTACAGACGTTTGGAGAGATACCGGAATGCCGCAATGCCGAACAGGTACTGTATGATGAGCAGTACGCCCAGCCCTGAAATGGCATAGCGCGCAAACGGCATGAACCAGCCCAGAGATGCGCATACTCCAAACGCCAAGATAAGCAGGCAGTAAAGCAGCAGCATAAAAATGTAGGTAATCCTGCCGCTTTTATCCCGCAGCATGATTTTGCGTTCGTCCCGCAGCTCGATGCACTCTTTTTGCAGACGTTTTTCGTATTCCTCCCTGTTTTTCGGATTTGTCCAGTGGAAATATTTCCACAGCATCATCATTCCGGAGCCGGTTCCCGCGCCGCCAAAGCCCCAGAGCAGGCTTTCGGTTTTCCATTCAGACAGTATGGCAAGCATAAAACAGGCAATACCGAACGCCGCATAGGCAATTCCTGTATACAGCATTGATTTTTTCATCGCTTCTCCTCCTCGTAAATAAATATATCTTCAATACTCATACCGAAATACCGCGCGATTTGGAACGCCAGCAGTATGGAAGGGTTATACCGCCCATTTTCCAAAGAGCCTATCGTTTGGCGCGAAACCTTTAACGCCGCCGCCAGTTCCTCCTGTTTCAACCCGCGCGCTTTTCGCAGTTCTTCCAATCGGTTTTTCACAATGCACCTCCTTTGCGTGGAAAGTTTGCTTTCCGTATTTATATTTTAGCATAGTTTCGTAAAATGTCAAGCGGGCTTTCCATTTTTTGTTTTTGAAAGATACTGAGGTTTTTGAGAGAGAAGCAGGGCGAATTTTTACAGAGAAAAAAACGGCATACGATACAGTCTGTGTATGTCTTTCTTGACATTCCCGCGCCCGCGCCGTACAATGGAATCAGAATAAAACAGTACATGAGCCAGTGCGCGGAAAAGGCGGTTCTGTGCCTGCCTGCCCGTATCCATGAAAGGGGTTTTGATTGATGAGCTTATACCATAACGCGATGGAAGACCTTGTTGAAGAATTGTATGAAGAGATGTATCAGGGGTTTGACTGCTGCCACTGTGAACAGTGCCACGCCGATATTGTCGCATATACGCTGAACCAGCTGCCGGGGAAATATGTCGTAACGAAGGCCGGCGGCGCAATCAGCAAGGCCGACAGCCTGCGGTTCCAGCATATTACGGATATTCGCGCCGCTATGATTCGCGCGGTGCAGGTTGTAAAGGATTATCCAAGACATTGAGTTGTTTGGAAATGCGTCCCCTGTTTCTGAGAGCAGGGGACTTTTTTTGCGAATTTTTCGGACAAAAAAACAGCGTCCCCCGACACGAAGTCAAAAAACGCTGCCTTTATCTGCGCCCTCAGGGACTCGAACCCTGGACCCACTGATTAAGAGTCAGTTGCTCTACCAACTGAGCTAAGGGCGCATATTTTATAGTACTTGCTGATTGCAGTAGTTATCATATCACTTACTTGTCCGTCTGTCAACCATTTTTTTTCAAATTTTTTTGAAAATTCTGTCCGTTTTTTTTATTCTGTGCTATACTGGGGGAAGATTATGGGCGGAAAATGTCCGTTTTATCTCAAATTTTCGCTCCCGAAAGGAGGAGTTTTCTTGCAAAAACCAATACTGCCAGCAGATGTGGCATTCCTTCTGCAAACGCTGAATGAAAATGGGTATGAAGCCTATATTGTTGGCGGCTGTGTGCGGGATTCCATATTGCGGCGCACCCCGCAGGACTGGGACATCACTACGTCCGCACTGCCGGAGGAAACGGCGGCATTATTTCCGCGCACGTTTGACACAGGCATTCAGCATGGCACGATTACGGTCGTACTGCATAAGACAAATTACGAAATCACAACGTACCGGATTGACGGCAAATATGCGGACTGCCGTCACCCGGACAGCGTTTCCTTTACCCGAGATTTGACAGAGGACCTGCTCCGGCGGGATTTCACGATGAATGCCATCGCTTACCACCCGGACGAAGGATTCCGCGACCCGTTCGGCGGGCAGGAGGATATTGCCGCTGGGCTGATACGCGGCGTTGGGGACCCTGCCCTGCGTTTTCAGGAGGACGCGCTCCGTATGCTGCGGTGTGTGCGTTTTGCCGCCCAGCTTGGGTTTCAAGTGGAAGAAAATACCTATGCCGCGCTCTGCGCCAATACCGCGCTGATACAGAAAATCAGCGTGGAGCGTATCCGTGAGGAACTGGAAAAGCTCTGGCGCGCGCCTTACTGTGACAAAATGTCCCTGCTTTGGGAAAGCGGGCTTCTGGCGCAGATAGACCCCGCGCTCTCCCGCCGGCTGACTGCCCGCGCGGGGAAATTGCCGGAGGAGCTTGTGCAGTGCGGGCAGGATTCCGTACTGCGGTGGTGCGTTGTTTTGCAGGATTATACGCCGAAAGAGGCGGAAAAGTTTTTGAACGGCATGAAATTTGACCGCGCGACGCTTAAGCGCGTCTGTCTGCTTTTGGAGAGAATTGCGGAGGATGCGCCTGTGGAGCCGTATCCCATGCGGAAGCTGGCGGGGGAAACCGGGGAAGAAGCGGTATTCCAGTTTCTGGCCTTGCAGGGAATACTGCGTCCGGATTCTGGGCATGAGGAAAGCAGGAGGATACTACGGGAAATCCTTGCGGCGGGGGACTGCCTGACGCTGAAAACACTGGCGTTTACGGGAAAAGACCTGATGGAAATGGGCGTGCCGGCGGGAAAGGAAATCGGGCGGATACTGGGTGCGCTGCTGGATGCCGTGCAGCGGGAGCCTGCCCGCAACACTCGGGAGGCGCTGGCAGCGGAGGCGGAGAGGCTGATAAAAGACCTTGGAGGCTCTGCCTCCAAACCTCCGCAAGCCTAGGTCAGTACTTTGCTTCGCAAAGCCACGCGCTGCGTGTCCGGATTTCTTTCCGGTACTTTATGAAAAGGGCCTGACCCCGAACTTTATTGCGGAAAACTGCGTTTTCCAAACACAAAATTTTCATTTGGTATGCCATCGCATGAAAGGCGATGGAAAAATGGGTCGAGGGGCGCAGAACGGTGTCCTGCGGACTTTACTGGGGGGATTGAAATGAAAAGACGATTTGCAATGTTTACGATGGGGATAATGCTTTCTGCTTCGCTGGTGGTTCCGGCATACGCAAATGCGCCGTTTGAATCACCAGATGGCGGTGGTGATGGGGAAGCATTGGAAAACGCTGACATTTGAAAGAACAAAACCTCCTGCTTGCACTACATTTTGCAGTACAGCAGGAATCCTGGGCGGAGCAGGGGCAGATGGAACTGAAACTGCGCAGAAAAAAGAAAGAACAGGAGGCGGAGCCATGAGGCGGTGCATTGCAGAAACCGGAATAGCCGAATACGCAGACAGAAAGAAAAGGAGGACTTTGCATGACTATTCCGGAAAAAAATATTTACCCCAGAACGGGGGACAGACAGACGGTTTATTTGAAAAACACCATTACCAACCCTGCCATTATCGTAGGGGAGTATACGATGTATAACGATTTCGTGAACGACCCTGCACAGTTTGAACGGAACAATGTGCTTTATCACTATCCCGTCAACCATGACAGGCTGATGATTGGGAAGTTCTGTTCCATTGCCTGCGGTGCAAAATTTCTGTTTAACAGCGCGAATCATTCGCTTTCGTCACTGTCCACGTATCCATTCCCGATTTTCTATGAAGAATGGGGGCTGGACAGGAAAAATGTGGCGGAGGCATGGGACAACAAAGGTGATATTGTCATTGGAAACGACGTGTGGATTGGATATGAGGCGGTCATTCTGGCGGGCGTTACTGTTGGCGATGGCGCGGTTATCGGCGCGCGTGCGATGGTAACGAAGGACGTACCGCCGTATACGATTGTCGGCGGGGTTCCGGCAAAGCCAATTCGGAAACGTTTTTCAGAGGAAACGATTTCGGAGATGCTTGCGCTGAAATGGTGGGACTGGCCGAAAGAGCGCATCGCGCGGAACATTCCGGCGATACAGTCCGGAAGACTGGATTTGCTGGTATAAGATTGGGTTGTTTATAAATAAATTTCCCTTTGCGGAACGGCGGGGAATGAAAAAAGCCGCAGGCGCGGACTCCAAAGGAATGCGTCCTGCGGCTCTTTTATTTCTCAAATTTTATGGTGCGGGTGCGCATCGACCTCAAAGCAAGCTTTTGTCAGCTCCGTCATGATGGCGACTTCAAATTTATGCTCATACAGGCTCAGAAGCGGCTCCACATTGCTGAAATCCGTTACGATATATTTGGAAGGCAGATTCGTCAGCGCAAGCGCTGTGGTGTCTGCCACACAGCGGCTGCACGTGCAGACGCCGAACCGTTCCAGATACTCCAATACACAGCCTTTTATGATGCGTTCATAAACATTTGTGTAGCAGAACTGCTTGTTTTCGGCGGGTTCGCCATCATCTTCCGGTTCTTCCGGTACAGGTTCGCTCTCAGCTGGCATTTCCTCGACCGTCTTCTCCGGCTTATCATGGGCCACAGGAATAACAGGCTCATCAAGCGGTTCCTGAGCAACAGGAAGAATGGGCTCGTCAAGCGGCTCCTGAGCAACAGGAAGAATGGGCTCGTCAAGCGGCTCCTGAGCCGCAGGAAGAATGGGCTCATCAAGCGGTTCCTGAGCAACAGGAAGAATGGGCTCGTCAAGCGGCTCCTGAGCGACGGGAAGAATGGGCTCGTCAAGCGGTTCCTGTGCGACGGGAATAACAGGCTCGTCAAGCGGTTCCTGAGCAGCGGGAATAACAGGCTCGTCAAGCGGCTCCTGTGCAGCAGGCAGAGTTTCCGAAATGTCAGGCTCTGCCGGAAGGAAAGGTGTTTCCGGCAGGGGGGATTCTGCCGCAAAAGCGGGTTCAGGCTCCGGTTCTGCTGTCAGAGGCTCCGGCAAGGGCGTATTCGAGGGAGCAACCTCTTTTATAACGGCATGGGGATTTTCCGCAATGGGAACACCCTCACCGCCCCAGAAGGGCTGCGGCGGAGGATTCTGCAAAGAAAATTCCTTCTCCAGGTTATCGCGTATCAGAAGGGAAAGGTTTTCTGTATTTTCGGAAAGATGCAGGATTCCCTCCATGGTTTCCGCTTTCGGTTTGCTTTTGGGCGGTTCCTGCGGTTTTTCTGCCGTAGAAACAGGTGTCGGAGCCGGTGCATCTTGTACAGCGGGTGCCTGCTGCACAGCCGGTGCATCCGGTACAGCTGACGCCTGCTGCACAACGGTTGTATCCTGTGCGGCAGGAGATGCATCTGAGGCGGTATTCTGAACGGCAGGAGTTTCCAGCGCGGGTTCTTCTGCTTTGGACGGCGAGATCAGGTTCAGCACATGCGCCGTCTTACTGCTTTTTTTTGCCATAGTCTAGTTTCCTCCTAAAAGGTTTTCCCGGAAGTAAGGGAAAGAATTTCGTCAATAAATTCCTGATAATCCAAAGCGGGATTGGATTTCGGCGCGTAATCCAGTATGCTCTGGCAGTGCGCCGGAGCCTCTGCAACAGCAACGCTCTGCCGTATTTTTGCCTTGAATACGCGGCTGCCCAGCTGTTCGGCGATGGATTCCGCCAATTCCAGGACTTCTTTTGAAAGGTTCAGCTGTTTATTGAATTTCGTCAGAAGTATGCCCAGTACAGTCAGGTTTTTATTATAAAATTTAGTGACGGTGTCAACCGTTTCTTTCAGCTGTGTTACGCCGAGCAGGCTGAGGATTTCCGGCACCATGGGGATAATCAGGCAGTTTGACGCCACATAGGCGTTTACGGTCAGGATGTTCAGCGCGGGGGGCGTATCAACGATGATGTAATCATACAGGTGCTGGATATCTGCAAGCGCGTCCCGCAGAAGAAATTCGCGCCCGGGGCGGCTGAATTCCAGTTCCGCACCGCTCAAAAGAATATTGGAGGGGATTACGTCCCCGGAATCTGTGCGGGCGATTGCCCGTGTTACGCCGACATTTTCTTTGAAAACATCATATATGGTGGCAGTATCTTCGATTTCTATGCCGAGGCTGAAGCCAAGATTTCCCTGAGGGTCCAAATCTACGCCCAGCACTTTTTTCCCGCGGGAGGTGAGCCCGCTGATGAGTGTGCCTGAGGTCGTAGTTTTGCCAATACCGCCTTTTTGATTTGTAACTGTGATAACGATAGCCAAAATGGGTTCCTCCTATCAAAATAAGCGTTTCAGAAAAACGCCCGCAGCCGGTTTCACACCGGACGGCGAAGTATGCGCAACGCTTTTTCCTTCCAGAACTATTAAGTAAAGTATACTATATGTCGATAGATAAGTATAGCAGAAAATCATTTTTTTTGGAAAACAAAGTTACAGTAGTATTATAAAGAAATGAAAGTAAGGGTGATGATATGGCATCGATTACAGGTATGACCGCTGGTTCCCTTTATGCGGCGGCAAGCGGCAAAAGAATGGGCGGACTTGCCAGCGGCTTGAACACGGATGAGCTCGTTGAGAGCATGACCGCCGGAACGCGGGCAAAAATCGCAAAAGCAGAACAGAACAAAACAAAGGCACGATGGAAAATGGACGCGTACCGCTCTATCAGCTCAAAGCTGATTGCGTTCCAGAACAAATTTACATCTTACAGTTCCGCGTCCAACCTGCGCGGCAGTTCCCTGTTCAGCAGAAGCATCATTACGGCTTCAGGGGAATACAGCAAATATGTAAAGGCGAGCGGCAACGGCAATAACACCGGAAAGGTGACCATTGCGGGCGTGGCGCAGCTTGCGCGTCCGACAAGTTATGTTTCCAGCAACAGGGTATCCGTTTCTACGCTGGACAGCGGGGAAATTCCGGATACAACAGATGTGAGCAAGCTGGCGGGCCAGAGCATCAGCTTCAAATACAACAACAAAAGTTTCAGCATCACGCTGGATTCGTCCAAAGATTACCAGTCTATGGACGATGTTGTGAACGAGATTAACCTGAAGCTTTCCAAAACGGACTACAACAGCGAAGGGAAGCTGGACAGCCAGATTAAGGCTTCTTATGAAGGCGGCAAGCTGAAGCTGGACTTTGCAAGCGACAGCGTACGCAATACCGGCAACATACTGGAAGTCACAGCTGTCAGCGATGGCATCAAAAGCACGCTGGGCATCAACAAGGGCGCCAAGCTGACAAAAACAAGTGCGCTGACGGGCAAAGCTGTTACAGACAGTGATATCAAAAACGCGTATGTAACAAAGAATATGACCGAAGTGCTGGCAGGAAAGAAATTTTCTTTCTCTTATAACGGCAAGACGGCAAGCGTTACGCTGGGCAAGGCGGAAGAACTGGCAGCGCTGGGCGAGGACGGCAAACCCGATTTATCCAAACTGGATATGGAGAAGGTGCGGGAAGCCATGCAGAAAGAACTGGACGATGCTTATGGCTCTGGACGTGTGAAAGTTTCCCTGAATGACAATAAACTTTCCTTCAGCACGATTACGCCGAACGGAAAACCTGACGATACTTCTGTCCTGACGCTGACAAGCGGCGACGCTACGGCATTGAAGGCTATGGGAATGACAAGCGGCGCTTCTAACCGCCTGAACCAGAATGCGGCAATCGGCAAATCTGGCTTTGACTTTGGCAAGACTATGGGTGAGGGCAAGACTGCTGCAGATATTAACGAATATGCGGTGCGCATCAAAGATAATATCAGCGGTCAGGAATATGTGATCGACAAGACTGTAGACGGCAGAGCGTTTGACGAAAACACGACGATGGATGAAATCATCCGCGCCATCAACAGCAGTGACGCAAAGGTTGAGGTTTCTTATCTTTCCACAACGGATAAGCTGAGCATTACATCCAAACAGGACGGCGCAAGCGGTGACTTCTCTATCGTGGGAAATGGGAAAGACGACGAATTCAACCTGGGCGAAGCAATATTCGGGAAAAACGCTATCAACGGTGTCGGCAAAGAAAACAATGGCTATGCAGTGACGGAAGGGCAGGACGCGATTGTACTGGTAGACTTCGACGGTGAGGGCGGCGAGCCCCCTGTGCAGATCAGCAGAAGCTCAAATACATTTGACTTGAACGGTATGACTGTTACGGTTTCCGGCGTATTCAATACAAAACCGAAAGACGGCGTTCCGGGTGAATTCGAGGTTGAGGAGCCGAATGAAAAAGTAACGTTTGAGGCGAAGCCTGATACGGATAAGCTGACAGATGCCGTAAAAGAAATGGTTGAGCTGTACAACGAGATTATTGAGCTTTCGAACAAGATGGTAAGCGAAAAGCCCAACCGGGGTTATGCGCCGCTGACAGCGGAACAGAAAGCCGAGATGAGCGAGGATGACATTAAGAACTGGAACGAGAAGGCGCAGGAAGGTATGCTGTTTAACGATATTGACCTGCGGAACTTCACGCAGGAAATCCGGTTCCTGTTCGGCTCGGATTCCGAATCCATCGCGGCATGGGAGAAACTCGGCATCAAGGCTTCCTCCTCCTATACAGACCACGGCAAGCTGACATTTGACGAAAGCGCGTTCCGTGCGGCTGTGGAAAGTGATTTGGACGGCGTAAAGGATATGTTTACGGCACTGGAGGTTTCCCATGTGGACGAAAACGGCAAAAAGGTTGTTACCCAGAAGGGCGGCGTTATGACGAATATCAAAACCATTTTTGATAAATATGCCGGCACAGAGGGTGCGACAAAGGGTCTTTTCGTACAGCAGGCAGGAGCGAAGGAATCCCCGCTTTCCATGCTGGACAACGTTTTGCAGAAACAGATGGACAGCTATGACGATTTGATTGACAGCCTGAATGACAAGCTGGAAGACGAGATTGAGAAATATTATAACAAATTCTCCAAATTGGAAACATATATCAGTAATATGAACTCACAGAGCAGCTGGCTGTCGCAGCAGTTCGGCGGCACGAATGGATAATCCGGGAGAGAATGTTTATGATTATGAATGGATACCAGCAGTATAAACAGCAGTCCGTGGATACGATGACCAGCGGGGAAATGCTGATTCTCCTGTTTGACGGGGCGGTGCGGAATGTGACTTCCGCAGGGCTGGCCCTGGACCGGCAGGATTATGATACATTTGAAACAGCAGTTGAGAAAACGGATAAGATTATCCGTTACCTGAGTGCGACACTGAATATGGATTATGAAATCAGCAAGGATTTGTACCGCCTGTATGATTATTTTCTGTACCAGCTGAGCAGGCTGCGTGCGGGGCGGAACAAGGAAATTACGCAGGAACTGCGGAAAATGCTGATGGAGTTGCGTGATACCTTTAAGGAGGCTGACCGCATTGCGGCGAACCATGGTGCGGCTGCCGGGCAGAACGTGGCGGCAAGCGGCGCGGCTGCGAAATGATGCCGGAGGAGAAGCGTATGGACGAAAAAGAAACGCTGCAAAGCATAGCGGTCTGTTTCCAGAAGAAATATAACGGCTTTGTCGAGATGGAGAGCATTACGAAGCAGCTTCAGGACGCGCTGAATTATGACGATGTTGTGACAATCCGAATGCTGGTGCGCATGCGCCAGCAGGAGATTGATAACATTGACATGACAGACAGACAGTGGGCGGAAATTGCCGATAAGCTGAGCAAGGCGCAGCAGGACGCGCTGAAAAAGGGCGATGACAGCCTGTTTGCGCCGGAGAACGCGCCGCTGGTGCGCAGGATTGGCGAGATTGTGCAAAACAGCCACCGGCTTTTGGGGCGGCTGATTGAGGAAGACAAGAAGGTAAACCGCAAGCTGGCTGGCGACAAGACGTTTTACAAGGATTAAAAAAGACTGCGGGGACGCTGTCCCCGAACCCCTGTAAGCCCTTTGAAAAGGGCTTAACCCCAAACTTTGCCGCGGAAAACCGCGTTTTCCGATGGGAAAATCTTAATTTTGTAAAATATGATACAAACACAAAAAAGTCCGGTTCATTTGAACTGGACTTTACTTTTCTGCGTTCGTATGAAATGCGGCTGAGGGTCAGGGGGTTTCGGTTTCGTCAGTTTCAGGCGTCACGCTGGGCGGAGGCAGCCCGACGCTCCATGCAGGCCCGCCGGCGTCATAAGTACGCTTTAATTCGCTGACAATGGTTTCATAATCCCACGGTATCTGTGTATTTTCCAGGCTGTTCGGGTCGGCAATCAGCAGCTGGCCCTCCAGCGTTACGCTTCGTATGATAATAAAATGCCCACTGGACGTAAAATGCCCGCTGCCCATAAGCATAACGACAATCTTGCCTTCATATAATTCCTGTATGATGGATTTATAGGACAAGTCTGTCATACTCTCCGCAACCAGCCCCCATGCCGCCGCGCCCTCCGGTATGATGGAATGATAGGAACCGCTGTTCTGCGAAAAAAAGCCGTTCCGGTAGCACCATGCCGCCATCTGGTCCGGCGGTACTGAGGATTCCGTCAGGCTGGATACCAGTATGGAGAGCACTGTCGGGCCGCAACCGTAGGACGATATAGAGTTATGCGGGCCGTAATTTTTTGTTGCCCAGCGCACATCATGCTGATTATAATAAATCAGCGTATGCCCTGCGGCAGGCAGGAGCAGGTCGCCGGTTGGTTCGGCAGGCTCGGGCGTTTCAAATTCTACGCTTGCGACAGGCGAGGGCGGCGGTTCCGAGGGGCGGAACAGGAATGCCGGAGGCTCAAACAGGGGTACAAATTCCCGGAAAGCTATGCACGAAAAAAAACAAAACAGGAACAGAAAGCCTGCTGCGTGCATCATCTTTTTGATTGCTTTTGACATTGGGACGCCCCCCTTTCTGCAAAATGCAAAGCTTGTGTCCTGCGCGCCGTTTACGCTTGCGTTTTCGGCGGTGTGGGAGTATGATAAATAAAACCAGTCCTTCTATTATAGCATGAAAAAGAATATTTAGGAACAGGGAGTGCGAAAAATGCCTATACCGGAGAAAACAGGAAAAAAAGTACCGATACTGACGTTTACGGACGTATCCAAAATATTTGATTATGGCACACATTCTCTGCGGGGAATCAACCTGAGCATCAGCCAGGGCGAATTTGTTTTTGTCTGTGGGCGGACGGGCTCGGGCAAGAGCACGCTTCTGCGGCTGGTTACGCGGGAGCTGGAGCCGACAAGCGGCAGGATTGAATTTCTGGGGCAGGACATTGCGGGGATACGCTACGGGGAGATGCCGTTTTACCGGCGGCAGGTGGGCGTAATCCGGCAGGGCTTCGGGCTTTTTTTGGAGGACAAAACAGCGGCGGAAAATCTGGAGTTTGTCATGCGGGCAACGGGGCATGAGGAGGAGACCCTTCAGGAGCGGGCACAGCGCGCGCTTTCCATGGTTGGGCTGGGGAAGAAAACCGGTTTTCTGGTGACGGATTTATCCGTCGGGGAGCGGAAGCGCGTGGAGATTGCGCGGGCGTTGGTGAACAGCCCGAAAATGATAATCGCGGACGAGCCGACTTCCAGCCTTGACCGCGACCTTGCCTGGGATATAATGAGTTTGTTTGACGATATCAACCGGCTGGGCGTGACGATACTGGTCGTGACGCACGACAGGGAAATGGTGAACCTCATGCGCAAGCGTGTGCTGACGTTTGCGAATGGGAAGATACTGGGCGACGTGAAGGGCGGCCGGTATGGGGATTTGGTGTAAATGTGTAAAGGAGTAAAGGAGTAAAGGGAGATGCCCTGCCGGACAGAGGAATGTCCGGCGGGGTGTTTTTTATGGGAGATTTGCGTAATATATTACGTGTTGTGGGGTGAATACCGAAGGCTTGCGTAATATATTACGTGTTGTGGGGTGAATACCGAAGGCTTGCGTAAAATATTACGGGTTTTGCAAGTCGCGGGTATCCCTTCGGGGAGTGTTGCATCTATACGAATGATGCCCTTGGGGCAGACTATGCCCTTGGCAGCGCCGTATTATCATCCTTGTGCAGATCAAGCCTATTCCATTTGCATGATCTGCGCTGGAACACAGCGAAAAAAGCTGGAGCGCATTGCCACTTTCGTTCCAGCCTTTTTCGCCATATTCCATTTTTACAGCCCTGCGGTTTTTCTGCCGCAAGGCTGTCCCATTTTTATTACGTCCTTCCGGCTGCCAACAGCTCTGAAAAGCCTATCGCATTCCCAAGTGAATATTATCCCCCTTGGGAGCCACCAGTTTCCCGCTTCAGAGCCACCTGGAAGCGGCACATAAAATGGCAAAAAAGCGGCATCAAGAATAATAAATTTACAGGCATTAAAAAAACGGCTTTTCACCGTACTTTTTAACCCGTTTTGAATCATACATGAGGCCCACGGTCTTAAAACAACATTCCGCCCTGCCGTATACTGAAAAACTCCCACGCATCGTCAGCAGGCAAAACGTAAATATCGCACCAGAGCTCCTCGCTTTCCGCAGACAGCAGAGCAACGCCCAGTGAAAACTGGTCGTCATCCGGAAACAGCCGCCCTTTGAGCGCGTTCGGCACAGCCTTCCACCCTTTGTTATCCTGGTCGTAGACCGTCCTGCTTTCACAGCTGCAATGCTCGTCCATTACAAGCAGTGCCTTTTTGTAATATGGCAGCCTTCTGCCGTTTTCCACGAACCCGTCCAGAAGCCTTGTTATGGTGTCCGCCAGATATCCCGGCGACTGGAACCGGCAGTGCGGCAGGAGCGTATCCAGCCGGATATGCAGCCAGTGTCCGTTCAGCAGGCGTATTGTCCCGCCGATTGCCGTATGCGGCAGTACAGGCTTTCCACCCTGCAAAAACTCCACGCATGGCCGCTGGAGCTCCAACGTGTTGCGGGAAAGGACTACGGCACGCTCCAGTGCGGCAGTCAGCCGTTCCATCTGCGGGATTACATTTCCCCCGCCTATCGCGGCAATCCCTGCCGCCGCTGTTGCCTGCCCCAGCAGGCTTTTTATCTCAAGTAATTCGTTTTGTATCCTCATATTTTATTTCCTCCTCCTATCCTTTGCTCCAAATCCTCGCGGCTGGTTGTAATCAGGTACTTTTCCTTTTCCGTCGCGTGGAAAGATACGCTGATGCGGTTTCTTCCGGCACAGAGCAGGCCCTCTCCGCGGCTGTTCCGGCTGACCTGCATCGCCTCCTCATCGGAAAGCCCCATCACCTCCTGCACACGCCCGATTTCTTCCTCCTCCAGCGGCAGGACGACCTTCAGGCGGCTGTTATTGAGTATTGCCCTGCCATACTTGCCGCCCTCCAGCGCGAAAAAGTCGTTCAAATCCTGCGTCGCGCAGACTGCCGCGCCGCCGTAGCCGCGGATAATCTTGAAGATTTCCAGCACGAAATCTGCCGCCATCGCATTGGAGGACGCGCCAATCAGGCACCACAATTCATCGAGTATGATGACTTTTTTCCGCGCCCGTGATTCCTTGCATTTGTCCCAGCAGGAATCCAGCGCAAGGAACATTCCCAGCGGCAGGAGGTCTTTGCCCATCTCCGAAATATCCAGAACGATGTATTTGTTTTCCAAATCCACGTTTGTCGCCTGCCCAAGCCTGCTTGCCGAGCCTGTCACGAACCTTGAGAGTGAAAGCGCAAGGCTTTTCACCTCCGGCCGGCCGAAAAGCGGGGCATACAAATCTTTCAGCGTCGGCATTTCCCGAAAATTCCCGTTCCCGTCGAAAAGGCTGGCATTGTCGTAGGTGATGCCCTTCCGCCCGTAGCACTCAATCAGCGCGGTGTCAAGGTAGTGGCGTTCTTCGTCGGTGATATTGGGCTTGAGCAGCAGAAAGAAAATATGCAGCTTTTGTATCTTGTCCGCAAGCAGGGAGTCCGCGCGGCTGGAGCCCAGCTCTGCATCGGTGTCCAGGCTGACGCGCCGGATTTCCATGATGTTGATACAGTCGTTGGAGGACGGGGACAGCTTGATATACTTCCCGCCCACAGCTTCGCACGCAGGGCGGAACTCATGCCCTTTCAGCGGAGCGATGATGAATACCTGTATGCCCTGTTCCCGGAAACGCAGTGCCATAAGCTGGAGCAGGAATGTTTTGCCCGCGCCGCTCATGCCCATGACTGCCATGTTTGCGTTGGAATATTTCCGGCTGTCGAAGATATCCACGATGCAGACCGAACGGTTATGCTGGTTGATGCCGAGCATAATGCCGGACTGGTCGCAAATCTCGAAGCTGGAAAACGGGAACGCCGCCGCCACGCTGGAAGTCAGGGCGTTGCGGCGGGCTTTCCGTTCGATGTCCGCGTCCATGCCCAGAAGGGGGAGGGCAGACAAAAAGCACTCCCCATGCTTGTAGTCCGCGCGTTTGCAGAAGAAATCCTGTGAAACACAAAGGTTCTGCACCGCCGCCGCGCGCTGTTCCAGCAGTTCCAGATTGCCGGCGGAAACCTCGATGATGGTGTGCATGTAGTAAAAATCCTCGTTATAGCGGTTCATGCCGTCTTTGAGGTATAGCCCTGCGCTGATGGCGCTGTCCAGTTCTTCATAATCCGAGCGGGTGTCGCCCACATCGCGCATACGGGAACGGTTTATCATGGTTGCCTGTGAAATTTTGGACAATATCTTATCCTTCGGCTGGCGGTCAATAGAAAAGCTGACGTGGATGCCTTCGCCTGCCTCAACAAATGGGTTCAGCCAGCCGCTGCCAACGGTCGTCGCATAGCCGTAGCCCGTCAGGTAGAAGTATGTAAAATACACACCGTCCACAACGATGTAATCCCTGTGGCAGAGGTCAACGGACGACGGTGCAAGAATGTCCATGATGTCCGTACTGCCGGACTGCAGGGGGGAAAGTTCCGGCACGTCCTCCGCTTTTTTCCTGCGCGGGAGCCTTATTTTTTTAGGATTTTCATTGTCCGCAGGGGTGGTTTCCGGATACCACCCCGCGCGGGTTTCCTCTGGTTCGGCATAGGCTTCGGCTGCCTGCATTTCCGTTTTTTCTTGTTCCGCATGTTTTTTCTCCTTCCTGATTCCCAAAAAGCGGCTTGATTTTTTCTTTCTCATGATTCCCTCCTTTTAAGACCTTGGGGCTCTGCCCCAATTCCCCGCCAACCCTTTGAAAAGGGTTGGATTCCAAACTTTAATGCGGAAAACTGCGTTTTCCGAAAGATATAATATTTATTGACACTATCAATAAAATTTGATACATTGTAATTAAGAAAGTACAATACAACCACATAACTTCGTAAATGAAATGAGGTGTTTTTATGGCACAAACAAATGTCAACATTCGTATGGACGAAAATCTCAAGCAGCAGTTTGACTGCCTTTGCAATGAGCTGGGGCTTACCATGACGGCCGCTGTCAACATTTTTGCGAAAGCGATGGTGCGGCGGCAGGGGATACCGTTTGAAATTTCACTTGACGTCCCGAACGCTGAAACGCTGGCGGCGATTGAAGATGTAAACAGTGGCAAAAACCTTAGCAGAACATTCCACAGCGTAGCCGAATTGATGGAGGATTTGAATGCTTGATATACGATACAGCACCAAATTTAAGAAGGATTACAAAACCATCATCAAACGCGGCTATAACCCACAGCTTCTGGAAAACGTGCTGGCGATGCTGTCCAGCGAACAGCCCCTCCCGCCCCAATACAAAGACCATGCTTTGTCGGGTAATTACAAAGGTCACAGGGAGTGCCATCTCTCCCCGGACTGGCTGCTGATTTACAAAATCGAACAGCATATCCTGACGCTGACATTGACCCGCACCGGAACACACAGCGATTTATTCTGAGTTGGTAGAAAGACCTTGGGGACGTTGTCCCCAATACCCCCACAAGCCCTTTGAAAAGGGCTTGACCCTAAACTTTATTGTCCGCCGCATTTCATGCGGCGGAAATCAGGGTCTGGGGCATAATGCCCCAGCGGGGTGGTGGGGCAGAGCCCCATGGTCTTAATCTTTTCCACAAACTTCTCCCACCATAGAAAACACCTGCAACGGCAGCTTGACGGTGTGCGACGTTTTCCGGTTCAAAAGCTCATAGAGCGTTTCACTCAGGAAAATATCGCTGTATTCCGGCTGGAGCACGTCCAGCCCGCAGAGGTCAAGATAACTCCTTGCGGTGTCCGCCTCCTCATTCAGCCGCTGTATGATGCCTTCAATGGTGTTCCCGTGCAGCTTCATGCGCGGCTCATATTGCAGGGCAATAAAAAAGCGTCTTGTCAACGCCTCCCTGTCCGCAAGGTATTCAATTTCCGCGATGTTGTCCGCAATCATGGCGCGGCAGCTTTCATTCTCCTCCGTATCATAAATCTCCCACATCCGGCTGATATACGCGTCAATGTCCGCTTTCTGCGTCACCGCAAGGAATTGCAGATGGTCGGGCGCGATTTTCAGGTACGAGGAAAAATAATAGATGATGTTCTGCTGTTCCATTGCCGATTTCAGGTAAAAATTCACTGGCAGGACTTCCAGCAGCTTTACAAACCTGCCGTCCTTTGTGATAATAACGCCGTCCCGAATATCCGAAACGGTCAGCCAGTTCTGCACGCTTTCCGCGTAATGCTTCGTGCCGCCTGAATCCGGCATGATTTTTTTGCCAAAAATCAAATCTTTAATCTTCATGGAACTGTTTTGCCCTCCTTTTTTTCATGCGCGCGTGTCCCCGATGGAAGATAATGCCGCGTTTCCGCCGCCATACCAGCCATGTATGCAAAAAGCGCGTCAGACAGTCATCGTTGATGCCGATTAGCGCAAACCCGCCTGCCGGAATGACGATTATCATGGTAATGATGAGGTTTGTTGTCAACGAAAACGGCAGCCATGAAAAGCAGAGCATCAAAAGCGGTATGGACACCGCGACAGCCTCCACGCCGTTACGCACCTCGAAAAGCCCCAGCAGGCGGCCTGCGTCTGTGAAATTTGCCGGGATTACATACTGGTTCATGATTTTTCCTCCTTCTGTATGGGATTTTTGCAGGGGCATCACCTCCCTTCTGCCCAGCCGCTTTATGTCACGGAAAATCGTTCTGCCAGAAATTCCAGAAACAGTTTCTCTATCGTTTCATCATTGGGAACCGCGTCCGAGAACCGCCCGAGTTTTTCGCGGCTGATTTTGAATGAAATCGTTTTTGATTCCCGCTTATTGTTATACTCTATGAATTTTTCAATTTTTTCGGCAGATAACGGAATATTTTTTGAAAAATTTTCGCGGATTATTTGTGCAAGTTTGATAGTCAGCTTTGTTTCCGTTTCTTCCAGATAACAGAGCAGCGTATTTTGGCTTTCCGCATCCAGATAAGAAACCTGGTACGCCGCCATAACAGGGATTTCTCCCTCATCTACCATTTCCAACAACTCCGGTATCAGATAGGTCAGCCGGATATACCTCTGGATTTCATTATCTTTCACCTCGTTTATTTCCGCGACAATCCTGCGGCTCAACTTCTGTTGAAATTCAACAGCGCCCAAATCATTCCTTTCGCCCTGTTTTTTGATTGCCTCCACCTGCAGACGGTACGCCCAGCCTTTTTCGGAAGGCGCGAGTATTTCCCTGTGTTTCAGGTTTGCATCGGTAATTATCATGACCGCCTTGAAATCGTCGACGTCTTTCACGATTGCCCGTATCGTCCGTTCCCCATTTTTCTTCACTGCATTCGTCCGGTTCTTGCCGGAAAGTATCTCGTATTTCCCGCCTTCCGCAGGACGCACGATGACCGGCTCCAGCAGGCCGACTTTTTCAATGCTCTCTGCAAGTTCCCGCAGCTTTGCGTCAGAATAATGCCGGAATGGGTCGTCAGGGTGGGGAGTCAGCAGGCTGATGTCAAGTGAAACAATTCTTTCGTCATCATGCTTCAGCCCAAACATTTCATCATAAGAGCTTTCAATGGAATTTGCCTGCTGTTCCGCAATCCGCTTTGACAGCGCGCCCGATACTGTATTCTTAGCCATTCCGCATCACATCCTCCGCCAGTTTTTCATAAGCCAGTGCTGCCTCACTGTTTGGCGAATGCTCAAAAATACTTACGCCTACGCTGGACAACTCTGCCATGCGGATTGAAGAAGGGACTGCATTTTCAAACACCTTCACATTTGTGCCGAAGTTGTTTCTGGTGTAGTCACTGACTTCCCTGCAAAGCCTTGTGCAGCTCTGGTATTTCGTGAGCAGGATTCCTTCCACCTGTAAATCAGGGTTCCAGTTCATTTTAATCCTGCTTATGACATCTATCGTCTGCACCAAAGCTTCGTAACATTCGTAGTGGGCTTCTACTGGCAGCAATACACTGTCCGCCGCCACGAGCGAGTTGATGCTGAGCATGGAAATGCTTGGCGGACAGTCCAGTACAGCATAGTCGTACTTATCCTCCATTTCCCTTAAAATGGTTTTCAATACCTCGTGTGGCTGTATGCCTGTTTCCCCGCCGAATATGGTACTGCTTTTCTCCGCGATAAGCCTGTTCTGTATCGCCTCCAGCTTTGGATTTGCTGGGAGCAGGTCGAAGTTTTCAGCCTGATGTATTGCAGCTTCGTGGATAAATTGGGGTGTGCCCAAATCCAGAAGTGCGTTGATAACATTTGCTATTGTAATCTTCAGCCCGTTCGGATTATGTCCTAAAAACAGGGTTGCGTTCCCCTGCTGCGGGTCACAGTCCACAAGCAGGACGCGCTTCCCTGATTTGGCTAATGCGGCTGACAGGTTGACCGCCGTAGAGGTCTTTCCGACGCCGCCTTTTGCCATGCTGATGGAAATTTTTTTCATAGGCTGCTCCTCCTTTTGTTGTTGCTTGACGAAAATTTATAAATCTGTTATCATTTTTATGCGGACATTATTCCTCTTGAATAATTGTAATCATGCTAATAATTTGCTAATTGGAAACTTCACAATCAGAAAAAACCATAAAATAAATGATAAAAAACAGTTCTGCCGAAAATTGAAAAAATATTGAAAATACGAGTATTGTGAATATTATCCCCCTTGGGAGCCACCAGTTTCCCGCTTGAGAGCCAGCCGGAAATGGTATTTTCCACCTTCAGAGCCACCACAACATATTGTGGCAGTACACATATTTGATTTCACTA
>Ga0073908_1000147_pt1 | contig 107438 bp, 79 predicted proteins | sample MucameincwithD2O_FD_65484 | JGI IMG/M metagenome (GOLD analysis project Ga0073908, IMG submission 65484) | Mouse cecum microbial communities from Vienna, Austria - Mucus amended microcosms incubated with D2O | ecosystem: Host-associated > Mammals > Digestive system > Large intestine > Cecum... | reverse complement strand
AGTGACTTTTCCTGAATAGTCACTACAATAGTCACTATAATTTCTAAAACAGCCGCTATCCGCCTAAATTGAAAATTGTTTAATTCGGCTTAATATCAGTATATTAGTATATAATTGAATTTAATCCGATTGATGATAATTTAACATTTATATTGCTGGTGGCACCACGAAGAAAATCACCACCTACAGCAATGTAGGTGGTTTTCTTTTTGTCTTTTTCGTAGCGGATTTACGGTGGCTTGAGGCTTTGGGTTAAACCGAGAGTTAAACCAAAAATCACTATGGATGCAGGCGTTGATATTCTCTGTTACAAATCAAAAACTGTTGACAACGGCGCACATCCGCTGATGATTCGTGTCTGTAAAGACGGGAAAAAGAAATACGTTAGTCTAGGCGTGTCTGTTTTACCGCAGTTTTGGGATTTTACGAAGAACCAGCCGAAAAAGAATTGTCCCAGCAAGGCATATATCGAAAAGATTATTGCGGACAAGAGTAGCGAGTTTGCCGAGCGCATCATCGAACTGAAAGCAGAGAAGAAAGAATTTACGGCTACAACGCTGACTGAACGGCTGACAGAGAGTGCACGAGCGAGACGCACGGTAGGCGAGGTGTTCCGATCTCAAATTGAGAATTTGAAACAAACGGGGCGAACGGGCTTATGCGTTATCGCACAGAGAGGTCTACAATTCCTTGCTAAAATTCAACGGACATCTATCTACTTTTCAGACGTCGACACGGTGTGGCTGAAACGCTATGAAACTTGGTTGCGGGGACAAGGTTTTTCAGAAAATACGATAGGCCGCCGATTCGCACCCTGCGGGCTGTTTATAATGTAGCCATTGAGGAAAAGTGTGTGAAAGCCGATGATTACCCGTTCAAATCCTACAAGGTTTCCAAACTGCACCAAGCGACGGCAAAGCGAGCCATAAGTAAGGCGGACATCATGCGGATTATCGAATACCGCAGCAATGTATAAGGATATAACGAAATGTATAATTTTCTGTAATTTCGGTATAATTTGTACGGTAAATTTCGGCGACCGCTATAATGTCGTTATAATTTTAGAGGGCGAAATCGAAAGATTTACGCCCTTTCCTTTCATTATGCGGCACAGATACCTATAATGGGGAATTAAGCCGTAGAATCGCCCCGAAATCTACCTATTTCATCTCCCGTCCGATGGATTATTTCCCGCTTTTCGGGCCACGTCTCGAATACCCATTAAAAAGAATTGAAATACATACCCCCCCCCTCCCTCACAGAGAGAAGAAAATGCCCGAAATATTGAAGATAGCACCGAAAATCGGGCTTATAGAGGTAGGAAACAGTCCTATATAGCATACGCGCAATAATACACTTGAATTACATAAAATCAACGAAACGAAGTTGAGCATATCCGTTTTTTTTGTGCGCACTCCCTCTCTTGGAGCATCCGGAGGTCCCCTGCGAGTACCTAAGGAACGGTTACGTTACAGGAGAAACGTTTTGGACAAGACCAAATTCCGGATGTTGTCTGCACGCTTATCTAACGATTTAAGAATATAATTGCCAATGCGGTGAGCTTGTCGGTAAGGAATATGTCTTGTTATCACCGCGCGTTATCATGACGGACGGCCTCCGAACGGATTTCACATCATTTCTCTTTCTGGTATTACAGCACAGCTCATTCGATCCGTTCATGTTGTCCGTCGTCTTTTCACAGCCAGCCACTGCCAGTCGGCTGGGCTTCGCTCTCAAGCCCGATGTTCGGCCACCCAGCGAGTCAGCTCGACGAAATCGGCGACCGAGAGCTGCTCGGCCCGTTGCGAGAAGAAAGGGTGTTCCTCGCCGCCGAAGTTGCCGAAGACAGCCTTCAGCGAGTTGCGGATCATCTTGCGCCGCTGGTTGAACGAGGCCTTGACGACCCGCACGAAGAGCGCTTCATCGCAATCGAGCCGCTCCACGCCGTTGCGACGCAGACGAATCACGGCGCTCTTCACCTTCGGCGGCGGATTGAAGACGGTCTCATTGACCGTAAAGAGGTAGTCGATGTCGTACCACGCCTGCAAAAGCACGCTCAAAATGCCGTACTCCTTCGACCCCGGCGGCTCGGCCAGCCGTACGGCCACCTCCTTCTGGATCATGCCCACGCACTCGGGGATCAGGTCGCGCGCCTCGAGCACCTTGAAGAAGATCTGCGACGAGATGTTGTAGGGGAAATTGCCGATCACCCGCACCCCGCCGGGAAACAGCGTCCGCAGGTCCATCTTCAGAAAGTCGCCCGACATCAGACGGGGCGCGAACTCGGGATAGTGCGCGTGCAGGTACTCCACGCTCTCGGTGTCGATCTCGGCCCCGTAGGTAATAATATCCTGCCGCTGCAACAGATAGCGCGTCAGTACGCCCATGCCGCACCCCACCTCCAGCACCGGCGCCGGATCGTCCGGCGTCCCGCCCGAAAGGGAGTTGCAGATCTTCTGCGCAATATTCAGGTCGACCAGAAAATGCTGGCCCAACGCCTTCTTGGCTCTCACTTCGCTCATAACGGGACAAAGGTAGTGTTTTTCGTCCGGATTCCCGCACCCGGCACGCTCCTTTTGAAAACAAATCGCCCCGCAAGGAACGGATTCCCGCCGGGGCGAAATTTCGGATCGACTTGCGTCGACTAAAGATAGCGTTTCACGTCCTCGACGTGCTTGCGTTTCTTGCGGTGGAACTCGCGCCAGGTCATCAGGACGCCGGCCGCAACGAACATCGTGGGCAGGAACAACTCGCGGACACAGAGATGTCCGCCGAAGTACCACACCAGATTCACCGTCAGCCACGCCACGGTGACGAACAAAAACACCAATGCTACGGTAAATGTCTTTTTATTCATAGGCCCTCGGATTAGGTTAACATTGCGTCAAAGCCCCTGTTCGCAGATGAACCGGATGCGGACCAGCCGGATCTCCTCCTCGGTATAGTCGCCGCCCAGCTCCTCGATGGCCGCGTCGAGCGAATCGCTCTCGGCATCCTCCTTGAAGTAGAGGTAGATATCCTCGGCCTTGTCCTCGTCCATGAACTGGTCGATATAGTAGGATATGTCGAGCCGCGTGCCGGAGTTGACAATCGCCTCGATCTCGGTAAGCAGCTCGTCGAAATCCAGATCGCGCGCCCGGGCGATATCCTCGAAATCCATCTTGCGGTCGATGGACTGGATGATGAAGATCTTGTTGCCGGACTTGTTGCCCACCGACTTCACCACCATGTCCTGCGGGCGGATGATCTCCTTCTCCTCCACGTAGGCCTTGATGAGCTTGACGAACTCCTCGCCGAACTTGCGGGCCTTGCCCACACCTACGCCCGAGATGTTCTGCATCTCCTCCAGCGTGACGGGGTACTGGACCGACATATCCTCGAGCGAGGGATCCTGGAAAATGACGAACGGAGGCAGTCCGTGTTTCTTGGCCACCTTGCGGCGCAGGTCCTTCAGCATGGAGAAGAGCTCCTCGTCCGCCACGCCGCCGCGGCCCATCGGAACGGCCGCCTCGGCCTCCTTCTCCTCGGCATCGTAGTCGTGGTCGGGCGTAATCGTCACGGGCAGAGGCCGCGCAATGAAGTCGAGCCCCCGGCGGTTGACCGAGATCAGTCCGTAGTTTTCTATATTCTTGTCGATCAGCCCCATGATGAGCCCCTGACGGATCACGGCGCCCCAAAAATCGGCGTCGTGGTCTTCGCCTGCCCCGAACCATTTCGACTTGTTGTGGCCGTAGCTCTTGATCAGGGCCGTATTCTTTCCGGTCAGCACGTGGACCAGGTAGTCCGCCTTGAACTTGTCGCCGAGCTCCTCCAGCGCCTGAAGCACCATCCGGAGGGCGTCTTTCGCATCGACACGGGGCTTCGGGTTGCGGCAGTTGTCGCAGTTGCCGCAGTTCTCTTCCGAATAGTCCTCGCCGAAGTAGTGGAGCAGCGTCTTGCGGCGGCAGATCGAGCTCTCGGCGTAGGAGACGGTCTCCTGCAGCAGCAGCTTGCCGATCTCCTGCTCGGCCACCGGCTTGCCCTGCATGAACTTTTCGAGTTTCTGAATATCCTTGTAGCTGTAGAAGGTGAGGCAGTAGCCCTCGCCGCCGTCGCGGCCGGCACGGCCCGTCTCCTGATAGTACCCCTCCAGCGACTTGGGAATGTCGTAGTGGATCACGTAGCGGACATCGGGCTTGTCGATGCCCATGCCGAAGGCGATCGTAGCCACGATCACGTCGACCCGCTCCATCAGGAAGTCGTCCTGATTCGCGGCGCGCGTGGCGGCGTCCATGCCGGCGTGGTAGGCCAGCGCCTTGATGCCGTTGGCTACCAGCAGTTCGGCCAGCTCCTCCACCTTCTTGCGGCTCAGGCAGTAGATGATGCCGCTCTTGCCCTCGTTCTGCTTGATGAAGCGGATGATGTCGCGGTCGACGTCGTGTTTGGGCCGGATCTCGTAGTAGAGGTTCGCCCGGTTGAAGGAGGACTTGAAGACCGCGGCATCGCTCATGCCCAGATTCTTCTGGATATCCATCTGCACCTTCGGCGTGGCGGTGGCCGTGAGGGCGATCAGCGGGGCCTGGCCGATCTCGTTGATGATCGGGCGGATGCGGCGGTACTCGGGGCGGAAATCATGCCCCCACTCCGAGATGCAGTGGGCCTCGTCGATGGCGTAGAACGAAATCTTGATCTTGCGCAGAAAGGCCACGTTGTCCTCCTTCGTCAAAGACTCGGGAGCGAAATAGAGCAGCTTGGTCTTGCCGTCCAGCACGTCCTGACGCACCTGGTTGACGGCCGTCTTGTTGAGCGACGAATTCAGGAAATGGGCGATGCCCGACTCGGTGGAGAAGGTCCGCATGGCGTCGACCTGGTTTTTCATCAGGGCGATCAGCGGCGAGATGACGATAGCCACCCCCTCCATGAGCATGGCCGGGAGCTGGTAGCACAGCGACTTGCCGCCGCCCGTGGGCATCAGGACGAAAGTGTCGCGCCCGGCAAGAACGTTGCGGATCACCGCCTCCTGGTTTCCCTTGAACGAAGAGAAACCGAAATATTCCTTCAGTTTGTCGTGCAACAAATTAGCCTTTTCCTGTTCCATAATCCTGCCTCCGAACTCTACGTAGCTTTTGGTACAAATTTATGGTAAAGATAAAAAATATTTCGGAAAAAAACATAACTTTGTAAAAATTTTCATCCAAATGCGTCTCTACACGAAAGATCTGGTTAAGAAGTACAAGGCCCGCACGGTCGTAAACCACGTCTCCATCGAGGTCAATCAAGGGGAGATCGTCGGGCTTCTGGGCCCGAACGGCGCCGGAAAGACCACCAGTTTCTATATGATCGTCGGGCTCATCAAGCCCAACGGAGGCAGAATATTTCTGGAAAACGACAACAGCGAAGTCTCCGAGCTCACCGACCTGCCGGTATACCGCCGCGCCCAGATGGGGGTGGGATACCTGGCGCAGGAGGCCTCGGTATTCAGAAACCTGAGCGTCGAGGACAACATCCGGGGCGTGCTGGAGATGACCCGTTTTTCGAAGGAGTATCAGCGCGAACGCTGCGAGGCCCTCATCGAGGAGTTCCGCCTCCAGAAGGTGCGCAAGAGCTTCGGCAACCAGCTCTCCGGCGGCGAGCGCCGCCGGACCGAGATCGCCCGGGCCGTCGCCATCAACCCCGCCTTCATCCTGCTCGACGAACCCTTCGCCGGCGTGGACCCCATTGCCGTGGAGGACATCCAGTCGATCGTTGCCACCCTCAAGGAGAAGAACATCGGCGTCATCATCACCGACCACAACGTCGACGAGACGCTGGCAATCACCGACCGCGCCTACCTGCTCTACGAGGGCAAGGTGCTGATGACCGGAACGCCCGAGGATCTGGCCGCCGACCCCGAGGTCCGCAAGCGCTACCTGGGCCAGCACTTCGAGCTGCGGCGCAGTCCGAAGATCGACCAGCTGCGGCGCGAGGCCGCCGAACGCCACCGCGCCGAGGAGGAGCGCCGCAAGGCCGAGAACGCCCGGTGCGGAACCGAAGAGAGACGATAATCATGGACACGACGCTGTCCGCTTCCGAAATACGGGGCACCCTCACACCGCCCTGCTCGAAGAGCTATGCCCAGCGGGCGCTGGCCGTATCGCTCCTCTGTCCGGGGCGAACCACCCTGCGCAACCTCGAATTCTGCGACGACACGCTGGCCGCCATGCGGTGCATCGAGGCGCTGGGGGCCTCGCTCCGCCGCACGGATGCCTCCACGCTGGAGATCGACGGCGGGCTGAATCCCCGCAGCGACCGGCTCCGGGTCGGCGAATCGGGCCTCTCTGCCCGGCTCTTCACCCCCATAGCCGCCCTGTGCGACCGGCCGGTCGTCATCGACGGTGAGGGCACGCTGCTCAAACGCCCCATGTCGATGATGTTCCCGCCGCTCGAAGATCTGGGCGTGCGGCTCCGCGACGGCGGAGGCTATCTGCCCATCGCCGTCTGCGGCCCCATGCGCGGCCGCGAGGTGCATGTCGACGGCAGCGTATCGTCGCAGTTCATCACCGGACTGCTGCTGGCGCTGGCGTCCCGCAGCGAAGAGATGACCGTAAGGGTCGCCGATCCCGTGTCGACCCCCTATCTGGACATAACCGTCGACACGGCCCGCCGTTTCGGCCGCGAGATCCTGCACCGCGAGGACTACACCGAATTCTATATCCCGGCTGGAGCGGGCTACCGGCCTGCCGATTTCGCAATCGAGGGCGACTGGAGCGCCGCGGCCGCCTGGCTGGTCGGCGGAGCGCTGGCCGGCGAGATCCGCGTGGAAAACCTCTCGTGTCTGTCGAAGCAGGCCGACACGTCCGTCTGCCGGGCGCTGGAGCGGGCCGGAGCGGCCCTGATCTGCGAGGAGCGGGCCGTCACGGTCCGCCGTCGGCCGCTGCGGGCTTTCCGGTTCGACGCGACCCACTGCCCCGACCTCTTTCCCGTGCTGGTCGCACTGGCGGCCGCGGCCGAGGGGACGAGCGAGATCACGGGCACCTCGCGGCTGAAATACAAGGAGTCGGACCGGGCCGAGACCCTGCAGGAGGAGTACGCCCGGCTGGGCATCGGGATCGACCTCTCGGAGCCGGACCGGATGATCGTCCGGGGCGGCCCCATCCGGGGCGGCGTCTGCTCGGCCCGCGGCGACCACCGCATCGCCATGTCGCTGGCCCTCTCGGCGCTCAGGAGCGAGGCTCCCGTCACGATCACGGGAGCCGAGTGCGTCCGCAAGAGCTATCCCTCCTTTTTCGAAGATCTGGAAAACCTGCGCACACGATGAATACCTTCGGCAATCAATTCCGGCTCGCCCTGTTCGGCGAGTCGCACGGAGAAGCGCTCGGCATCCTCATCGACGGTCTGCCGGCCGGAATCCCGCTCGACGAAGCCGACTTCAAGAACGACCTCGCACGCCGGCGCTCCGGCGCCGCAGGCACCACCCCCCGCCGGGAGAGCGACCGCGTGCGCATCGCGGCGGGACTCTACGAAGGCCGCACCACGGGAGCGCCGCTGGCCCTTCTGTTCACCAACGAAAATACCCGCCCGGGCGACTACGACCGTTTCGCGCACCACTTCCGTCCCTCGCACGCCGACTGGGTGGCCCGGGAGAAGTTCCGCGGCCTGAACGACCCGCGGGGCGGAGGCCACTTTTCGGGCCGGCTGACCCTGCCGCTGACAGCAGCAGGGGTGGTCGCCAAAAAACTGCTCGACGGAGTGCGGTTCACGACCCGGCTGACGGAGGTCGGCGGCGAGTGCGACCCGGCCCGGTTCGAAACCGTCCTCCGCGAGGCAGCCGCGGCCGGCGACTCGGTGGGCGCCGTAGCGGAGTGCCGCGCCGAAGGGTGCGGCGTCGGCTGGGGCGAACCCTTCTTCGACACGGCCGAGGGGCTGATCGCCCACCTGCTCTACGCCGTTCCCGGCATCAAGGGGGTGGAGTTCGGCGACGGATTCGCCGCGGCCCGCCTGCGCGGCTCCGAGCACAACGACCCGATCCTGAATGCCGCCGGCACCACGGCGACCAACCACGCGGGCGGCGTTGCGGGCGGCATCCTCAACGGCAATCCGCTGATCGTCCGGGCCGCCTTCAAACCTACGGCCAGCATCGCCCGCGAACAATTCACCTTCGACGCGGCCACCGGCCGGCAGGAGCCGCTCGCAATCGGAGGCCGTCACGATGTCTGCATCGCCATCCGAGGCGCCGCGGCCGTCGAAGCCGCCGTCGCCATCGCGCTGGCCGACCTCAAACTCCGCTGCCGCCTATGACCACCCGACGCGACATTGTGGATCGGCTGGCCCGTGCCTGCGAATCCATCTACGGACGCCCGGAGGCGCTCCGCATCGCCCGCACGATCGTCGGCGAGCGGTGCGGCATCAGCTACTCCGCCCTGCTGGCCGACCCCGCCGAACCGCTGGAGATGGACGGTGCGGAGGAGCTTGCCGAACAGCTGCGGAGCGGACGTCCCCTGCAATACATCCTGGGCCGCGCCGAGTTCTGCGGCATGGAGTTCTCGGTACGCGAGGGGTGTCTGATCCCCCGCCCCGAAACCGAGGAACTGATCCTCAACATCCGTATCGGCGGACAGCGGCCCGCCTCGATCCTCGACGCCGGAACGGGCAGCGGCTGCATCGCCATCGCCCTCAAGAGGCTCTTTCCCGAAGCGGCGGTCACGGCGGTCGACCTCTCGGAGGATGCGCTCGGCATCGCCCGGGAGAACGCCCGGCAGCTGGGCGCGGAGATCGAGCTCCGGCAGGCCGACGCATTCGATCTGGAACGGGAGTTCGCCGGCCGCACCTTCGACCTGATCGTCTCCAACCCGCCCTACATTCCCCGCTGCGAGGAGGCGGAGATGCGGATCAACGTCACCCGGTTCGAGCCCCGCGAAGCGCTCTTCGTGCCGGACGACGACCCCTTGTGCTTCTATCGCGCCATCGGCCGGGCCGCCCTGAAGCTCCTGGCGCCGGGAGGCTCCCTCTGGTTCGAACTGCACGAGACCTGGGCCGAGGCGTGCCGCGACCTGCTCGTCGGAATGGGATTCGACCGCACGGAGCTCTTCCGCGACCTGAACGACAAACCCCGCATGTTATGGAGCCGAAGATAAAGGAGAAACGGACCAAAACACCCGAACAGGCGCTCGCGGCTCTGATGCGTCTCTGCGCCCGGGCCGAGAAGTGCACGGGCGACGCCCGGCGGCTGATGACAGGCTGGGGCGTCGGGCCGGCCGCGCAGGAGGCGGTCCTGAAGAAACTGATCGGGCAGCGGTTCATCGACGACGAACGCTACGCCACCGCCTTCGTGCGCGAAAAGAGCTCGCTGAACGGCTGGGGCCCCTACAAGATCCGCGTCGCCCTGCAGCGCAAGCGGATCGACCGGGAGATCGTCGACCGGGCGCTGGCATCGCTCGACCGCGAAGCGGGGGCCGAGCGACTCCACTCGCTGCTGCAACGCAAACTCCGCACCGCAAAGGGCGCCACCCCCTACGAATTGCGGACCAAGCTGATCCGCTACGGGCTCTCGCTCGGCTACGCTTACGAAGCGGTAGCGGACCGGGTGGCGCAACTGATTCAAGACGACGACGCATGCGAACCCTTTTTCGACTGATCCTGCTGCTGCTCCCCTTCACCGCCGGAGCGCAGCAGCCCGACACGACCTGCTACACCTACCCGCTCCGCAACGTGGCGGGCTACTATTCGGCCAACTTCGGAGAGATGCGGCCCAACCATTTCCATTCGGGAGTGGACATCAAGACCGACGGCACCACCGGCAAACCGGTCGTCGCCGCGGCCGACGGCTACGTGAGCCGGATTTTCCTCTCGCCCTCGGGATACGGACGGGCGCTCTACGTCACCCATCCCAACGGCACGACCTCGGTCTACGGCCACTTGTCGAAGTTCTCGCCCGCCATCGAGGCCTACCTGCTCGCGGAGCGTCACCGCCGGCAGACGAACCGGCTCGACCTCTACTGCGACTCGACCCGGTTCCCGGTCCGCCGCGGCGAGGAGATCGCCCGCTCGGGCAATAGCGGCACCTCGTTCGGACCGCACCTCCATTTCGAGATTCGCGACAACCGGACCGGACGGACGCTCAACACCATCGCAGCCGGAATCATCCGACCGAAGGACCGCATTCCGCCCTACATCCAGCGTATCCACTACCTGGAGGTCGACACCGTGGGCGGCATTCCGGTCCACAGCCGCCCGAAGAGCTACGACGTCAGGAAGATCGACCCGAACACCTACCGGCTCGACGAGGAGAAACCGCTGCCCGTCGGACGCAACGGCTACTTTCTGGTCGAGGCCAGCGACCGCAAGGACGACGTGTCGAACACCTTCGGCATCTACCGGCTGCGCGGCTCGGTCGACGGGACCTGCTATTTCGAATACTGCATGGAGGGATTTTCGTTCGAACAAACCCGCTACTGCAACGCCGTGAGCTACTATCCGCTGCAACTCTCCTCGCGCAACGAGGTGATCCGTCTGGCCCTGCTCGATGGCAGTCTGCCGTCGCTCTACCGCACGCTGCTGAACCGCGGCATCGTCAGCGCCGCTCCGGGCGAACGGCGCGAGGTGCTCATCGAGGCGGAGGACGACTGCGGGAACCGCTCCCGCCTGCGATTCACCGTCGAAGGCGTCGCCGAAGACCGCGACTTCCGGGCCCGGCCGGACACGACGGCCCTCCCGATCCGGCACGACCGCACGTTCCGCTACGAAGACGACGGACTGCAGGTCACCATCCCCAGAGGAGCGCTCTACGAATCGCTCTACGGAAATTTCGGACGGAGCCGGATACCCCTCAAACGCGACTCGACGCTCATCGTCCTCTCGCCCGTCTACCGCATACTCGACCCCACGGTACCGCTCCACAAGGCGCTGACCGCCTCGATCCGCACCTTCGTACCGAAAGCGCTGCAGAAGCATGTCACGCTGGGCGGCCGCAACCGCAAGGGACAGCTCACCCACCTGGGCGGCCGGTACGAGAACGGCGCCGTCACGGGCCGCATCCGCACCGCCGGAGATCTCTATGTCGTAGCCGACACCGTATCGCCCCGCATCCGGCCTAACTTCCAGCCGGGCGCCGACCTCTCGGGCAAAAGCGCCGCAACCTTCCGCATGACCGACAACTTCTCGGGCATCACCCGATGGACGGCTCTCGTCGACGGCATGTGGATGCCGCTCGACTACGATCCGATGCGCGGCACCGCCACCCTGCCCTTCGACGAACGCATCGCCCGCCGTGCGAACCACACCCTGACCGTCCTCGCCACCGACGCCTGCGGAAACACGGGCCGCTGGCAGGGGTCCTTCTTCCGGTAGCGGAAGGATTCTTGAAAGCGACCGATGAGAATAATCAGCTATTTTTAGTCGGGAGTTTGCTTTTCACTCGAAAAGTTATTACTTTTGCAACGCCGAAGCGTCGGTTTACGACGCATGGGAATGGTTCCGTAGCTCAGCTGGATAGAGCAACAGCCTTCTAAGCTGTCGGTCGTGGGTTCGAATCCCGCCGGAATCACGAACTGCCGCAGGCGGCCGAGATGATCGGCCGCCCTTTTCGTATCCGCCCGCAGCGGCACGGATCACCGCACGGCCAGCAGGTCGCGGGCGGCCTGCTCGTCCTCGGAGCGGACGACGATCTGGGCCGGCATGACGCCGACGGGATAGAGCGTCGACATGTATTCATTGCGGATCTCGGCCCGGATGCCGCCGCTGGCAAGCACCGACTTGGCGATCTCGGCCTCGGTAATCGTGTTGTAGCTGCGAATCACAACCATCGTATCGTCTATCATGATCGAAAAATTTTCAAGGTTCGACTTCGGAACCGGCACCGCGTCCGGTTTTTACGACTAAAGTTAGGAATTTTGTTGATAACTTACAACTCTCCTGCCGATTCTTTTTTGAAAATAACCGTTATCTTTGTAAACGGAAATATTTTATTATGCTCGACTTCGTACATCTTCACGTTCACTCGCAATATTCGATCCTCGACGGACAGGCCGCCATCCCCAGGCTGGTGGACAAGGCCATGCGCGACGGCCAGCCCGGCATCGCCATTACCGACCACGGCAATATGTTCGGTATCAAAGAGTTTTATAACTACGTCAAGAAGCAGAACGACAAGAAGCACGACAAGATCAAGTCGCTGAAGAAGCTGCTGGCGGCGCTCGAGACGCTGCTGGCGGAGCAGAGCGACCCGGCCGGTTATCTGGCCGGCCTCCAGACGGCCCTGCAACCGCTGGCCGCGAAAAAGGAGGATACGCCCGACGATGCGGAGGCCTACGACAAGGCCAAATCGCGGGCCGACGAGGTGGAGGCGATGCAGAAGGAGTTCGGATTCGACCCCACGGCCGCCCGCGACAAGATCGCCGCCCTGGAGGCGGTGCCCGACTTCAAGCCCATCATCGGCTGCGAGGTCTACGTGGCGCGCCGCCGGCTGCAGGACAAGGAGGGCAAGCCCGACCAGAGCGGTTACCACCTCATTCTGCTGGCCAAGAATCAGCAGGGCTATCACAATCTGGTCAAGATCGTGTCGAAGGCGTGGACGGAGGGTTTCTACATGCGCCCGCGTACCGACCACACCGAGATCGAGAAGTACCACGAAGGGCTGATCTGCTGCTCGGCCTGTCTGGCGGGCGAGGTGCCGCGCGCCATCACGGCCGACGACCTGCAAAAGGCCGAGGAGGCGATTCTCTGGCACAAGAACCTCTTCGGAGAGGACTATTTTCTGGAATTGCAGCTGCACAAGGCGACCGTCGAACGGGCCAACCACGAGGCCTACGCCATGCAGCTGAAGGTGAACGAGCAGATCCGAAAGCTGGCCGCGAAACACGGCGTCGGGATGGTCTGCACGAACGACGTGCACTTCGTGGACGAGGACAACGCCGAGGCGCACGACCGGCTGATCTGCCTCTCGACGGGCAAGGATCTGGACGACCCCAACCGCATGCTCTACTCGAAGCAGGAGTGGCTGAAGACCCGTGCGGAGATGGAGGCGATCTTCGGCGACGTACCCGAAGCGATGCTCAACACGGTGGATATCTGCAACCGGGTGGAGCACTACACCATCGATCACGCCCCCATCATGCCCAACTTCGAGATTCCGGCCGACTTCGGCACCGAGGAGGGTTACCGGCAGCAGTTCTCGGAACAGGATCTCTTCGACGAGTTCACGCGCGACGAGAACGGCAACGTGACGATGGACGAGGAGTCGGCCCGCAAGAAGATCGACAAGCTGGGCGGCTACGACAAACTCTACCGCATCAAGCTGGAGGCCGACTACCTGCGCAAGCTGACGATGGACGGCGCCCGCCGCCGCTACGGCGACGAGCTGACCGACGAACAGAAGGAGCGGCTGAATTTCGAGCTCCACATCATGAAGACGATGGGTTTCCCAGGCTACTTCCTCATCGTGCAGGACTTCATCCGCGCGGCCCGCGAGGAGTTGGACGTATCGGTGGGTCCGGGCCGCGGTTCGGCGGCCGGTTCGGCCGTAGCCTACTGTCTGGGCATCACGCAGATCGACCCCATAGCCTACGACCTGCTGTTCGAGCGATTCCTCAACCCGGACCGTGTCTCGCTGCCCGATATCGACGTCGACTTCGACGACGACGGCCGCGGCCGCGTGCTGAACTGGGTGACCCAGAAATACGGCAAGGAGAAGGTGGCCCACATCATTACCTACGGAACGATGGCTACGAAGATGGCTATCAAGGATGTCGCCCGCGTGCAGAAACTGCCCCTTCCGGAGTCGGACCGTCTCTGCAAGCTGGTGCCCGACAAGATTCCGGACAAGAAGCTCAACCTGCCCAACGCCATCGAATATGTGCCCGACCTGAAGGCGGCCGCCGAGTCGTCCGACCCCACCCTGCACGACACGATGCGTTACGCGCAGATGCTCGAGGGCAACGTGCGCGGCACGGGCGTGCACGCCTGCGGCACGATCATCTGCCGCGACGACATCACGGACTGGGTGCCCGTATCGACCGCCGACGACAAGGAGACGGGCGAAAAGATGCTCGTGACGCAGTACGAAGGCTCGGTGATCGAAGACACGGGCCTCATCAAGATGGACTTTCTGGGGCTGAAGACCCTCTCGATCCTGAAGGATGCGGTGGAGAACATCCGCCTCACCCGCGGCAAGCGGATCGACATCGACGACTTCTCGATCGTCACCGACCCCACCACTTACAAACTCTTCTGCGAAGGCCGCACCGTCGGAACGTTCCAGTTCGAGTCGGGCGGCATGCAGAAATACCTGCGCGAGCTGCAGCCCTCCACCTTCGAGGACCTGATCGCCATGAACGCCCTCTACCGTCCGGGCCCGATGGACTACATCCCCGACTTCATCGCCCGCAAGCACGGCCGAAGCCCGATCGTCTACGACATTCCGGTGATGGAGAAATACCTGAAGGACACCTACGGCGTGACGGTCTATCAGGAGCAGGTCATGTTGCTCTCGCGTCTGCTGGCCAACTTCACCCGCGGCGAGTCCGACACCCTGCGCAAGGCGATGGGCAAGAAGATCAAGTCGAAGCTGGATGCCCTGCGGCCCAAGTTCCTCAGGGGCGGACAGGCCAACGGCCACGACCCGAAGGTGCTGGAGAAGATCTGGGCCGACTGGGAGAAGTTCGCCTCCTACGCCTTCAACAAGTCGCACGCCACCTGCTACTCGTGGGTCGCCTTCCAGACCGCCTATCTGAAGGCCAACTACCCGTCGGAATACATGGCTGCCGTACTGAGCCGAAACCTCACGAACGTGGATCAGTTGACGATCTACATGAACGAGTGCAAGCGCATGGGCATCAAGGTCATGGGGCCGGACATCAACGAGTCGCGGCGTCAGTTCTCGGCCAACCGCCAGGGCGACATCCGCTTCGGTCTGGCCGCCATCAAGGGGGTCGGCGAGGCGGCCGTGGAGAGCATCATCGCCGAGCGGGAGAGCAACGGACGCTATAAGGATATCTACGACTTCATAGAGCGGGTGAACTTCTCGGTGGTGAACCGCAAATGCCTGGAGAGCATCGCCAGCGCGGGCGGTTTCGACACCATTACGGGATTCCACCGCAGCAAGTTCTTCGCACCCGACTCCCGGGACACCTCGGGCGCCACCTTCATCGAGCAGCTCATCGGCTACGGCCAGCGGGTCCGGATCGAGAAGAACAACGCCCAGCAGAGCCTATTCGGCGGCGGGGCCGTGCTGGACATCCAGAAGCCCGCCGTTCCGGTCTGCGCGGAGTGGAGCCAGCTGGAGACACTGAACAAGGAGCGCGAAATGATCGGGCTCTACCTGTCGGCTCACCCGCTGGATGCCTACGGCGTCGTGATCCGCAACATGTGCCGCACGCAGCTGGGCGATCTGGACCATCTGGACGAACTGAAAAACCGCGAGATCGGCGTGGCCGGCATGGTGGTTGATGTCCAGAACATGATGACCCGCAACAACAAGCCGTGGGGACGATTCAAGCTGGAGGACTACAACGGCGCCCACGAATTCGTCCTCTTCGGCAAGGACTACGAGAACTTCCGCCAGTTCCTCTTCAAGGACTACTTCCTCTTCGTGCGCGGCAAGGTCCAGCCCCGCACCCGCTGGGACAAGGAGACGGGCCGCCCCGTTGCGACCGACGAGCTGGAGTTCAAGATCACGGGCATGACACAGCTGGCCGAGATGATGGAGAACATCAAGAGCCTGACAGTGCAGGTTCCGCTGGGGGAGATCAACCCCGCCTTCATCGACGGACTGACCCGCACGCTGAAGAAGTCGAAGGGCAAGGCGTCGCTCCACCTGAACGTCTACGACCCGCAGTCGAACGTGAAGGTGGCCTTCCTGTCGAAAGGCTACAAGGTGGAGGTGAGCGCCGACCTGCTGACCTATTTCGACGACCTGAACATGCCCTACACGATCAGTTAGCATATAGACACAATATTATATTAACCGTTAAAAACACAAAGCATTATGGCATTAGCAATCACCAACACGAACATCGAGGAGGTACTGGCCTCCGAACTCCCCGTCGTCATCGACTTTTGGGCCGAGTGGTGCGGCCCCTGCCGCCAGATGAGCCCCATCGTGGACGAACTGGCCAAGGAGTACGAGGGCAAAGCCCTGATCTGCAAGTGCGACGTGGAGACGGCCGACGAGGTAGCCATGCGCTTCAAGGTCCGCAACATCCCCACCATCGTCTTCCTCAAGGGGGGCGAACTGAAAGACAAGCAGGTCGGATCGTGCCCCAAGGAGACGCTATCCGGCAAACTCAACGCCCTGCTGTAGGATGATACGCTCGATTGTCTGGAACGGGCTGCTGGCCGTGGAGTTCTCCAAGGGAGCCTACACGGCCCTGCTCGTTCCTTCGATGGGCGCCAACGTCGTGCGCCTGGCCCAAACCGAGATGGGCGTGGAGATTCTCCACACCCCCGCTGCCGCGGAAATGGAGACCTTCCGTAACCGGCCGCAGATCTTCGGTCTGCCCCTGCTCTTCCCGCCCAACCGCATCGAGGACGGGCGCTACGCCTTCGAAGATCGGGTCTACCAATATCCCATCACCATCGAGAAGGAGAACAACTACCACCACGGCATCCTCAAAAGCCAACCCTTCATCGTCTCGAAAGCCGAGGAGAACGACAAGGAGGTGAAGATCGAGTGCCGCTACTATTCGAACGCTGCGAACGACGCCGTGTATAAGCATTTCCCGCACGAATTCAAATGCAAGATCGTCTACCGGCTCTCCGACAAGGGGCTCGAGCAGGAGGTGGTCTTCACGAACAAGAGCCGGGAGGCGATGCCCGTAGGAGTCGGCTTCCACACCCCGCTGATGATCCCCTTCGAGGGCGGCGAGGGCAGCGAGTACCGGCTGCGCGTCGCCGTGGACGAGCAGTGCGAGTTGAGCCCGCGCAACCTGCCGACCGGCAAGACCCTGCCGCTCGACGAGCAGTTCGCCAAGCTGCGCGGCGAGGGGCTGCAAACCACCGACTGCGCCCCCATCGAGGCCGGCTTCACCCTCCGCGAGATCGAGGTGGACGGCAAGAAGTTCCGCGGCGCCGTCGTCGAACACCTCACCACGGGCCGCAAGGTCTTCTACGAAGTGGACGACGAGACCCGCTACTGGACCATCTGGAACAACGGCGGCAACCAACCCTACTGCTGCCCCGAGCCCCAGTCGTGGATCACGAACGCTCCGAACGCCGCCGACCCCGAGACGGCCGGATTCCGGGCCATCAAACCCGGCAAGAGCTGGTCGGCCACCTACCGGCTCTACGTCGAATAGACCGACCGAACCATATGGGCTGTCTGACGAAAGTCGGACAGCCCATATCATAATTCACGATTATCGGGTCTCCCCTCTGTCATGCCGAGCGAAGGGGCCTCGGCACTGCAATCGATTACCGCTTCAATAAGCTTTGGTGCGAGGATGGATGTAGGCGTCCAAACGCTATCTTGTCCGTCACAACGGCCGGCAAATCGATACAATTTTGAGCGCACGCTGAATGGCAAAGGTCAGATGCGAGCTGACTCACGCATCCATACCGACGGTGGAATTGTACACCGGGAAGCTATTCTGAGGCTTATCACCACAGAGAAAAGAGCCGACCTTCGCAAAAGACTGATCCTCTGAAAGACTATGCGGCCATATCCGCTCGATAAACTATCCACAGCTTAGGGCGTGAACTGACGTAAGACCTGCGCAGCATGACAGAGAAGTGCGACACTACATCGTAATATGACGATCCGACCAACACTCTGATTATTGGTTGTTATAACTGGGAAAATCCATTTATACCCTGGTAATGAAAGTGTATCGTAAGGAGGGTTGATATCAATTTCCGTATCGACAAGATTTGTTACTTAGTTGCGACATGGGAATTATTTTTTTACTCAATAAAAGAAGCGGACGGTTTTATCACGAAATCAGGTTGAAATAGATTTTAAAGTAATTATGCTTGCCTCGACGATTTTAAACTATTTTGCAACAAGAAATTATCCACTATAATGCTATGGAAATGCAGAAGTTTAATGGAGCAGTAGAAGGAGATTATTCTAACGTTATTTGTTGATGTAATGATTTTCGAATGTCTACAAATGGGGTGCAACTCCCGGTGGCACTACGAAGCGAGAGTCCGCATGATTGCGGACTCTCGCTTTTTTTTGTTCAGAAGAGTGGGGCGCCGAGGCGGAGCAGTTCGCCCGTGCGGCGGCGCCACCATTGCGGATGCCAGTTTGCGGCCGAGACCGGGTGGCAGGATTTCAGGTCCCGCTCGAAGGTATGCGTAAGCCGCTGTATGAGCTGCCGGTCGTAAAGGAAGGCTGTCACCTCCTCGTTCAGCTCCAGACTGCGGTAGTCCATGTTGGCGGTACCGACGGCGGCCAGCCGGTCGTCGACGATCAGGAATTTGGCGTGCAGGAACCCCTCTTCATATCGGTAGAGCTCCACGCCGGCTGCCAGCAGGTCGTCTATGTAGCTCTCGGCTACGAGGTCGAGCAGCCGCGAATCGCTCACGGTCGGGATCATCACCCGGATGCGGACGCCGCCGCTCGCGGCGCAACGCAGGGCCTGCAGCAGCTCGACGGGGGGCATGAAGTAGGGCGATGTGATGCGGATCTCGCGTTCGGCCCTCAGGATCACGGAGAGGAAGGCGTCGAAGAGCAGCTTCCGCGATCCGCCGCGTCCCGACCAGCCGATCTGTACTGCCGAGCGGCCGGAGGGGGGCATCGCAGGGGTGTCGGGGGTGAAGTCGTTCCCGCCTGCTCGGCGCCAGTCGGCCTGAAAGAGCCGCTGGAGGTCCAGGGCGGCCTCGCCTTCGATGGCGAGATGCTCGTCGCGCCAGGCTCCCTGCTCTCCGCCGTCCAGGTAGTAGCGGGCCAGGTTGATGCCGCCCAGCAGGGCCAGCCGGCTGTCGACGATCACCATCTTGCGGTGGTTGCGTCGCATGGCCGAGGGGGTGAACCACGGGAAGCGGACAGGGGCATAGGGGCGGATGTCGATTCCGGACTGCCGCAGCCGTTTCAGAAATTGCGCCTTGAGACAGCGGGAGCCGAAGGCGTCGTAGATGATCCGGACCTGCACGCCGGCCCGGGCCCGGCGGATCAGGATGTCGCAGACCGTGCGCCCGATCCGGTCGTCGCAGATGATGTAGTAGGAGATCGAGACGGAGCGGCGGGCCCGCTGCAGGGCCGAGATTAGGGCGGCATAGGCGTTCGATCCGTTGTGCAGCAGCTCGACCCGGTTGTGTTCCCGGCGCGGTGCGCCGCAGCCGCTGCGGATCAGCCGGTCCAGCGAGAAGCTGTCGTCCGAATCGGGCTGGGGGCAGGGCAGTGCGCGGGGTTCCTGGCCGACCAGCAGGTAGATCAGCAGGCTCGCCGGGGGACAGAGTGCCGTCAGCAGCCACCACGCCGCGAGCCGTATGGGGTCGCGGTGGCGGTTGGCGAGCCAGGGCAGGGCGAGCAGGGAGATCGCCAGGTGAAGCATCGGAATCCAGTGCATGATCCCGTCTCGTGGCACACTTTATGCCAAAACGCCGGCTGCGGAGGTCGCACGGTCCGGCGAAGCGGCAAAAAGGGGATTCGTCGCCGAAATATTTGGAAAATCGTTTTTTCCTTTTTACCTTTGCATAAACAAAATGAATGTGGGGTTCTAACCTTGAACGGGTTGGAATTCTTTATTTTTTCTGTCTGAAGAACTATGGCAAAAGAGACTATTTATCTGACTGCGGAGGGCTACAAGAAGCTCAAGGAGGAGCTCGATCATATGCGTTCGGTGGAGCGTCCGGCCATTTCGGCTGCGATTGCCGAGGCGCGCGACAAGGGCGACCTTTCGGAGAACGCGGAGTACGACGCTGCCCGGGAGGCGCAGGGCCTGCTGGAGATGCGTATCGCCAAGATGGAGGATACGCTCGCCAATGCCCGTGTGATCGACGAGACGAAGATCGACAAGTCGAAGGTGCAGATCCTGAGCAAGGTCACGCTGAAGAACCACAACACCGGCAAGGAGGTGGTCTATACCATCGTCGCCGAGCACGAGGCCAACCTGCGCGAGGGCAAGCTGGCCATCGGCACCCCCATCGCCAAGGCCCTGCTGGGCAAGAAGAAGGGCGAGTGCGTGGACGTGACGGTTCCGGCCGGTACCATCAAGTTCGAGATTCTCGACATCAATATCTGATCGGGGCGAATACCCGGTTTCGTGCTGGCCGATCCTGCGGGGTCGGCCTTTTTCGTGGAAAGGATCGGGGCGCACCGCAGAAGGGTGCGCCCCGATCGGTTCAGAAGCTGACCTTGATGCCGGCCGTCCAGCTGCGCGGCGTCGACGGTCCGTAAATGTAGCCCGAGTCGCGGTCGGCTCCCCGGTCGAAATCGCGCTGGTAGGCATTGAAGAGGTTTTTAATACCGGCATGAAGCTGTACCCGAACCTGCCGGTAGAGGGCGAATTCGTAGGCGACCTTGACCCCGAGGTCGAAGAACTGCGGAGTGGTGACGGCCGTGTCGCGCACGACGCCCGATCCGGCCATGTGCTGAACCAGCATGCGGCCCGTGTAGGTGCCCGAGAGGTCGATGCCGAACCCTTTTGCGGGGGTGAATCCGGCCGTGAGATAGCCGTAGAGGTCGGGGGTGCGGAACATGCGCCGCTCCGGAGCGACCGTCTCGTCGTCGCTCCAGTATTGCGGCTCCTTGTAGCGGCTTCGCTGCCAGGTGATGCCCGCCTGCAGCTGGAACCAGCGGGTGAAGGCAGCCTTGGCCTCGACGTTGAAGCCCGTGACGCGGGCTCCCGAGCTGTTGTAACGCTCCAGCAGGCGGGTGCCGTCTTCCTCGACGGCCGTTTCGCGAAGGTCGAAGGCGTCGTCCAGCTCGGTATGGAAACCTTCGATCAGGAGGTTCGTCTCCACGCGCCCGAACCGGCGGTACATGTCGGCCGAGAGGCTGACGCTGTGCGAACGCTCCTCCTTGAGGTCGTCGGAGAGCAGGATGCGCACCCGGTCGCCGCCCACGATGGAGATGTGGAGGTCCTCGTCGAAGGCCTGCGGGGCGCGGAATCCTCCGGCGTAGCTCAACCGCAGGCTGATCTGCTCGGTGGGGTTGAAGCGCAGGTTGGCGCGCGGGCTGGCTATCGGTCGGTCGATCAGGTTGTGCTTGTCCAGCCGGCAGCCGATCAGCAGCGACCACTTCTCGTTTTTCCACTCGTTCTGCGCATAGGCGCTGACGATGTGTACGGTCTGGTCGGTGGTTATGCCGTAACCGGTCGATTCGTCCTGCAAGTCGTCGAAGCTGTACTCCGTGCCGAGCGTCAGCTCCGAGGGGAGGAAGAGCAGGCGGCGGAACTCGTGGACGTATTGCGCTCCGGCCGCGAAGGTCAGGTCGTGCGTGTGTCCGTAGGCGTCGAGGTCCCGGTTGCCGCCGTAGTAGCTCCGGCGTGCCGTGTTCTGGAACGAGGCATAGAGGTTCAGCCGGTTGCGATGGTCGTCCGACGAGTAGTCGAACGAGAGCGAGCCGCCGTCGATGCCGTGGTCGGTCTGTTCGGCGACGAGCGCTTCGTGCGGCGGGAGGTCCAGCAGATCGCCTCCGCGCCGGTATTCGTCGATGTGGTGGTACTGGAGCGTAAGGCGCGAGTAGGTCCCGGTGCGTAGGAACGAACGAAGCCCGACGCTCTGGCTCTCGAGCTGGGGCAGCTCGGTGAATCCGTCTCCGTCGTGGTCGTAGCCCGAACGGTGGCGCGCCTGCCCGTAGAGGTAGAGCCCTGCCTTGCGGTTGTCGGTCACGAGGGAGGCGTTGAGCGTCGTGTTGTTGTCGTAGGAGCTGCTGCAGCCGATGGCCGAGAGGGTGTGCGAGAACTCGCCCGAGTTGCGCAGCGGGTCGCGGGTGATGATGTTGATCGTGCCGCCGATGGCCGACGAGCCGAACAGGGCGGAGCCGCCACCGCGCAGCACCTCGACCCGTTCGATCATCGACGCGGGGATCTGCTCCAGTCCGTAGACGCCGGTCAGCGAGGAGAAGATCGGGTGCGAATCCACCAGAATCTGGGAGTAGTGGCCGTCCAGGCCGTTGATGCGCACCTGGGCGAATCCGCAGTTCTGACAGTCGTCCTCGACCCGCACTCCCGGCTGGAAACTTAATCCTTCGGCCAGGCAGGCGGCGCCCACCTTATCGAACAGGTCGGCATTCACGACGTTGACGAGCGCCGGGGCCTGCTTGCGGAGCGTGGCGCTGCGGCTGGCCGATACGACCACTTCGTCGAGCGAGATCCGCTGCTCTTCGATCTCGAAATTGGCCTCCAGCGAGGCGTGTGCGGTGATCGTGACGGGGCGCTCGCTGGTGCGATAGCCTACCGACTGCACGCGCAGGGTGAAATCTCCGACGGGCAGGTTCTTCAGAAAGTAGTGGCCGGTGGCGTCGGTGGTCGTGCCGATGGTGGTGCCGGCCAGCAGTACGGTGACGTAGGGGAGGTGTTCGCCGGTTGTCTTGTCGACGACGTGGCCGTAGATGTGGGCGTCGCTGGGACGCTTCTGGGCATAGCTATGCTGGATGAGCGCGCAGGCCGTCACGACGAGGGACAGCAGCGCCCGGATGAAAAGGTGTTTCATGGATAAGGTATATTATAATATGTATGATGGGTTGCGGCCGGATTATTCCGGCCCAGCGAAGGGGTCCGCGCTGCGGATGTCAGGCGAGAAGGGCGGTCGGCGGCGCCCGCTGGGAGCGTCGCTCCGGGGAGGCGGCGGCAATCCGGCAGGGCGGACAGAGTGGGGCGTCGCCGAGCAGAAGCGTGTCGGGCGTGATGCAGAGCGGCGCGGAGGCCTGCTCGAAATAGTAGAACTCGAAGTGGCAGATCGGGCAGTAGGTGCATACCTGCTCGCGGGCGGCTCCCTCCCGGCCGGCGTCGGCGAGCGTCTCGATCCGCTGGGCCCGGTAGAACTCCGGCGTATGCAGGTCGAAGGTCTTTCCCGTCCAGGCAGCGGCGAAGATCGCCAGCAGAATCAGCGGGCGGACGATCTTTCGGATGCGGTTGTCGGTAGCCATCGTTCGGAGTTTCGTAACGTTTTCGGGTCACGAAGGTAGTCATTTTCTTTTGTCGGCGCAAGTTCCGAAGCCTAAATACGTGATTGTTGGGAGGGCAGGGAAAAAAAATGTCAAAAAAAATAGTACTTTGTTTTGCATAATAGTAAAATTGTTTCTATATTTGCATTACGATAATAGTGGTAATTAACAACAACCCTGAAAACAGAGTTATGAAAGAGACTGTAAATGCCAGTGTAGCATCGCAATCGTTCGTCTTCGAGGCGGATGCCTACTCGGCTTTGAAGAGCTACCTGGACGATATCGCCGCCCGTCTTTCGGAGGAGGAGCGCGAGACGATGCAGGATGTCGAATATCGATTGGCCGAGATCTTCCGCGAGCAGTTGCCCTCCCCGCTGATGGTCGTCACGCTGAAGCAGGTGCAGGAGGCCATGGCCCGGATGGGACGACCCTCCGATTTCGGCGAGCTGCCCGGTGAGGAGGGCGGTGCCGAACCCGAAAAGGAGGAGGTGCGGCGCGTGCTGCGCCGCTCGCTGACCGATCGGTCGATTGCCGGCGTCTGCGGCGGTCTGGCCCGCTTCTTCTCGGTGGACGCCACGCTGATTCGCCTGCTGATGCTGTTGCTGATTCTTTGCGGCGGTCTGTCGATCTGGGCTTACGTCGTCCTCTGGATCGTGATTCCCGAGGAGCCGGCGCGCCCCTTTTACGCGCGAAACAAAAACGAATAACCCCGAAAACCGTTCGTTATGATACAGAAAAGTCTTTACCGTTCGTCGGACCGCATCCTGGCCGGCGTTTGCGGAGGTCTGGCCGACTACCTGGGGCTGGACCGCTCGATGGTCCGGCTCGCTACGCTGATCGGAATCCTCTTTCTGGGGCTTTCCGTGTGGGTCTATGTCCTCATGTGGCTGATCGTTCCCGAGGAGCCGGGTAGGAAATAACGTAGAAAAGAGAGAAATATGAGTGAAGAGAATGTTAAGGCGCAGTTGCGCAAGGGAATTCTGGAGTATTGCATCCTGGCCATTATATCGCGCGAGGACTCCTATGCTCCGAAGATCATCGCCGAGCTGAAGCAGGCGCAGATGATCGTGGTGGAGGGGACCCTCTATCCCATTCTGACCCGGCAGAAGAACGCCGGTCTGCTGACCTACCGTTGGGAGGAGTCGCCCCAGGGGCCTCCCCGCAAGTACTATACCCTGACCGAGAAGGGCCGCGAACAGTTGAACTATTTCGACGAGGCGTGGGACGAACTGGTCGGTCAGATTCAAAAGATCCGCCACGCGGAGACGGAAAACAGAGATTAACCCTTAAAACTTCTATTGTCATGAAAACTGTCGTAAAAACTGTTTTGATCCTGGCCTCGATGCTGGTTTCCATCGTATTTCCCTCCTGCAACCGGGTCGGCTCCCGCTTCTCGGAGTCGCTGCGCGGCAATGGCGACCCGGTGACGAAAACGATTCCCTGCCCCGAATTCACCTCCGTGGAGGCCATGCGGTGCGTCCGGGTCCGTCTGGTCGACGAGCCGACGGACCAGATCACGGTGCGGGCCGACGAGAATGTCATGCCCTATGTCTGGATCACCTGTGAGAACAAGCAGCTCGTGGCGACGATCGATCCGGTCATCAACTCGATCGGCGACATCGAGGTCGAGGTCATCGCTCCGCGAAACGGCCGGATCCGGTCACTCTCGGCCCATTCGGCGGGTCGGGTCGATGCCGGGGAGCTCGCCGGAGAGCAGCCGCTGAAACTCAAGGTATCTTCGGCCGGTAGGATCGACGGCAGCTTCACCGTGCCGGCGTTCGCCGCCAACGCCTCCTCGGCCGGTAAGATCGAGGGCCGCGTCGTGACCGGGAACGTATCGCTCGACGGCTCGTCGGCTGCGAAGATCGAGCTGGAGATCGAGGCGGAGCGGGTCGAGGCGGATGCTTCGTCGGCCGCGAAGATCGAACTGGAGGGTCGCGCGGTGAGCTGCAAGGTGCATGCGAGCTCTTCGGGACAGGTGGATGCCGGAGAACTGACGGTTGACGATGCCGACGTCCGGGCTTCGTCCGGAGGAAAGAGCACGGTCTGCTGTTCGAAGTCGCTGAAGGCGAACGCCTCTTCGGGCGGAGCAGTCGAAAACGGCTGCCGGCCCGAGCAGGCCGATGTAACCACGTCGTCGGGCGGAAGCGTCCGCAGCGGCAGATAATCGATGAACGCATAAACTGATTCGAAAAAAGATGAATACCGTGAAAAAATGCAGTATATCGGGCATCGCCTTTACGCTGGCCGACGATGCTTTCGAGGTGCTGGACGCCTATCTGAAGCGCCTGCGCACCCAATATGCCGGCCATAAGGACGGTGACGAGATCGTGGCCGACATCGAGGCGCGGATCGCCGAGCTGATCCTCTCGGTCCAGGACGGCACCCGCACCGTGGAGCTCCCGCTCATCCGGAACATCATCGCCCAGATGGGCTCGCCCGAACAGATCGGGGAGGAGGGTGCGGAGGGTCCGAAGCCGGCTGCTCCCCGCATTCCGCGCCGACTCTATCGGGACCCTGAGAATGCCAAGCTGGGTGGCGTCTGCGCCGGTCTGGGCAAGTATTTCGACGTGGATTCGGTCTGGATCCGTCTGGCGTTCTTCTCGCCCCTGCTGGCGATGGTGCTGTTCAACTGGATACCTCTTTCGCACTTCTTCGACCGGTTGGCCGGAAACCTGATGGGATTTTTCGTGCTGGGTTATCTGATCATGTGGTTCGTCGTTCCGACGGCCCGCACGGCACGGCAGAAGCTGGAGATGAAAGGCGAGCGCATCACCTCCGCCGCCATCGGCTCGGCGACCGCCGCAGCCGGCGGGGTGGACGGCGACTCCAAAACCGTGGTGGCCAGTACGGTCTCGGCCTTCGGTACGGTGTTGCTGATCCTGCTGAAGCTCTTCGCCGGCCTGATCGTTTTCACCCTCATGGTGGCGGCCTGCGGCTTGATCGTCGCGCTCTTCAGTCTGGGTGTCGTCGTGCCGCATCTGTCCGACCTCTCCGGTTTCCACGTGGTCGACCTGACGGCCACATTCGGCCTGCTGATCGTACTGATTCCCTGCCTGCTGATGATCTACGTACTGATGTGCCTGATCGCCTCGCGCCGCCCGTCGGGCCGCTGGACGCTGGCGACCTTCCTGCTCTGGATCGTTACGATCATCGCGCTGATCGCCTCGGCTGTGCGCGACTGTAACAGCGACGAGGCGGACGAGTGGAGCCGGCCGCTCCCTGCACCGACCCATGACAGCCGGAACCTGCTCTCCGACGTGCCGGCAGAGCGCGAGGCGGACGGAGAGGAGGAGCTTGCCTTCGAAGACCGGATATGAAGAGACCATCCGTTAGTCGGTTGAAATAGAAAGTTCATTGCGAAGGCGCATCCCTCTGCGGGGTGCGCCTTTTTTGCTGTTGCGAGGTTCTGTAAGGCGGAAAGGCGGTGTGCTTTTTGCAGAAGCTAAAAGTTTTCGTAACTTTGAACGTTTTTAATTGGGATTGAAACGATGACGATCAAATGTATCGGCATTCTGACGTCGGGCGGCGATGCTCCCGGCATGAATGCGGCGATTCGTGCGGTAACCCGCACGGCAATCTATAACGGATTCGAGGTCAAGGGAATCATGCGGGGCTACAAAGGCCTGATGACGAATGAAATCGTCGATTTCCGCTCGAAGAGCGTAAGCAATATCATCCAGCAGGGCGGCACCATCCTCAAGACGGCCCGCTGCAAGGAGTTCCAGACGCCCGAGGGGCGCCGGCAGGCCTACGACAACATGCGGGCGGCCGGTATCGACGCGCTGGTGGTGATCGGCGGCGACGGCTCGCTGACCGGTGCCTCGATCTTCGCGCAGGAGTACGACGTGCCGATCGTCGGCCTGCCCGGTACGATCGACAACGATCTGGGCGGCACCGACTCCACCATCGGTTACGATACGGCCCTGAATACCATCGTGGATGCCGTCGACAAGCTGCGCGACACGGCCACGAGCCACGAGCGGCTTTTCTTCGTGGAGGTGATGGGCCACACGGCCGGATTCCTGGCCCTGAACAGCGCCATCGCCTCGGGAGCCGAGGCGGCCATCATCCCCGAGATCGAGACCGAGGTGGACCAGCTGGCCGAGCTTATCAACCACGGATTCCGCAAGAGCAAGAATTCGGCGATCGTGCTGGTGGCCGAGAATCCCGCTACGGGCGGCGCGATGGGGCTGGCCCGGCGCGTGAAGGAGGAGTTTCCCGAGTTCGACGCCCGCGTCACCATTCTGGGACACATTCAGCGCGGCGGTTCGCCCACGGCCATCGACCGCATCCTGGCTTCGCGCATGGGCGAGGCGGCCATCGAGGCGTTGATGGAGGGCCAGCGGAACGTGATGATCGGCATCAAGAACGGACAGATGGTCTACGTCCCCTTCCCGAAGGCGGTCAGACACGACAAGACCATCGACCGCGTGTCGCTCGATCTGGTGAAGATCCTCTCCATTTAGGGGAATTCTTCGCCCGAAACCGAATAATACTAATCCAACATATCGAAAATGAAACGTGTAATAGGTATCGGAAATGCCTTGACCGACATGCTCGTCAATCTGAAGAGCGACTCGGTGCTGGGGCGTTTCCAACTCAAGAAGGGTTCGATGAGCCTGGTCGATACGAAGCTTCAGACCGAAATCTCGAAATCGGTGGCCGGGCTTCCCTACTCCCTCTCGCTCGGCGGTTCGGCCGGCAACACCATCCGGGCAATGGCCCGTCTGGGTGCTTCGGTGGGATTCATCGGCAAGGTGGGACACGACAAGACCGGTGATTTCTTCGAGCAGGCGCTGGAGAATCTGGGGGTCGAACCCATCATCTTCCGCGGCGAGGAGCGCTCCGGCAAGTGCGTGTCGCTGATCTCGCCCGACGGCGAGCGGACGATGGTCACCCACCTGGGCGCCGCGCTGGAGATGAAGGCCGAGGAGATTCAGTCCACCGTCTTCGACGGCTACGACTGCCTCTACGTGGAGGGCTATCTCGTGCAGGATCACGAACTGATCCGCGGGGCCATGCGCACGGCCAAGGCGTGCGGTCTGAAGATCGCCATCGATCTCGCCAGCTTCAACGTGGTGGAGGAAAATCTGGAGTTCCTGCAGGAGCTCGTGCGCGATTATGTCGACATCCTTTTCGCCAACGAGGACGAGGCGCGCGCCTTCACTGGCGAGGCCGAGCCGCTCAATGCGCTCAATGCCATCTCCGAGTCGTGCGAACTGGTGGTGGTGAAGATCGGCATGAAGGGGGCCCTCATCAAGCGCCACGAGGAGGTGGTGCACGTCGGGATCATGGCGGCCGCCAAGCGGGTCGACACGACGGGCGCAGGCGATTTCTACGCCGCGGGATTCCTGGCCGGACTGTGCGAGGGGCTGAACCTGCGTCAGTGCGGTACCATCGGCGCCATTACGGCCGGCAAGGTGATCGAGGTGGTCGGCACGACCTTCGGCGAGGAGGCCTGGCAGGATATTTTCCGTCTGGTGGAGAAGGTCAAGCACGAACGCTATCTCTTCTGATCCCATCCATAACGAAACGAAAGGGGCTGTCCAAGCGGACAGCCCCTTTTATTTATCGAGTTACTTTTCGACGAAGCCGATGGGCGTGCCGTCGAGGGTCACTTCGCCGAATCGGGCCGTAGCGGTTTTCGAACTGTCGCCGCTGTTGACGGCCAAACCGACGCAAACGGTCTCGGGCAGCGTGGCGAAGCTCTCCTTGCGCGGGGTGCCGAAGGTGGCGCCGCCGTCTGCGGACAGGCTGATCGTGCAGTCGCTGCCCGTGCGGACCAGCTTCAGCACCGTTTTGCCGCCCGTTGCGGAGGCGGAGAGGCTGCCGCGGCCGGCATTTCCGGCCGCCACGCGGCGTGAGTAGTAGCCCGTGGCGTTGTAGCCCGCCATGACGTGCAGGAGATTCGTGCCCTGAGCCGTGACGTCCGGGGTCAGCAGAATGCCGGCCATCGCCTGATTGCCGCTCTTGAGGGCCGTGTAGGCGTCGAGCGTGGCGACCAGCTCGAAATCGCCCGTCACCTCGCGGTAGACGTATCCGAACTTCTGGTTGCCGCTCTCGAACTTGCCGCAGGCGGTGATCGAGAGACCGTCGGCCGTGGCGGACACGCTGTTCGACGAGCCGTTGTAGTCGAAGGTCATCCAGCCGTTCGCCAGCTCGACAGGCAGATTCGGGTCGACCGGATCGACCGGACCGGGATCCGTGCCGCCGCCCGTCACGCCGCCGTTGTCGACGGCAATCGGAGCCTTGTCGAAGCCCGCGAGCTTGCCCACGCCGGCACCCGACGGAACGATCTCGGGGATGCGGGCCGCCTCGTCGACCTCATAGGCGTAGGCCGGCTTGAAGTCCTCGTAGCGGTAGGGCGCGGCGATCTTCGGACCGTTGTAGCTCGTGTACTCCACGTTGGTGAAGGGGCCGCGGAAATTCGACGGATTGTTCACATACTCGTTGTCGCACTCGTAAAGGAAACCGGCCTCGCTGCCTTGCAGGTTCGACACCCAGCTGCTGCCGCTCGGCTTGGCGGGGTAGGTGCAGATGTCGGTGGGCAGGGCCACGGCGTCGAAATGGTTGTGCTCGACCAGTACCATCGCCCCGTAGGCGCTGCCGGCTCCGTAGGTCGTGCACCCGTCGTAGAAGTTGTTGTAGACGTGGGCCTTGCCGAAACGGACGCGCGGGTGGCGCGACGACGAGGCGTCGAAGTGGTTGTGGTGGAACGTGACGGTAATCGCCTTGTCGGCCGTCTGGCTGTTGGAGTGGCCTACCAGACAGCTCTTCTGCGTCTGGATGAAGTGGCACCACGACACCGTTACGCCGTGCGTGGCGTGGGTGATGTCGCACGAGCCGTCCTCGTAGTCGTGCGACTGGTTCATCGACTGGAACGTGCAGTGGTCGACCCATACGTTCTCGCAATCCTGCATCGAAATGCCGTCGGCGCCGTTGTCGGCCTTCGGCATCTGGATGTAGAGGTTGCGGATCACGATGTTCGATGCCCGCACCAGGAAGAGGCCGATGTTCTGCATCACGAAGCCGTCGGTGCCGTAAATGGTGATGTTGTGCGTGTCCTTGACGTCGAACCAGGGGCTGCTGGCGGAGCGGCCCTGATCCTTCGTGAAGGTGCCGCTGAGCCATACGATGGCCGGAGTGGTCGACTTGGCCTTCTGACGGGCCAGCAGCCAGGTCTGGAACTTGGCGCCGTCGTCGAAGTGGTGGATGTCGGACGCTGCGGCGCCTTCGCCGCCCGTGGCCTTCTCTCCGTAGCCGTAGAGCTTGTCCAGTTCGACATTACCCGTTACGGGGGGATCGATCGGATCCACGGGTTCGTCGCCTCCCTCCGCCTTCACGGCGATGGCGGCCAGCTTCAGCCGGGCCGAGGAGGAGACGGCCCACAGCACGATCTCGCCCTCGCCGCCGGAGGCCGGAGCGGTGATCTCCACCTGCTCCTCGCTCACCTTCACGGCCCATCCGTCGGGACGCTCGATGCCGATCTCCGCTACGCCGCGCTGTCGGAGCGGGAACGTGCGGGTCTCACCGGCCTCGAAGAGTTCGGTGCCTGAAGAGGTTATCATGAATACGAAAGCTTCGGCGACCGGAACCTCGATCCGCACGCCCGAGATCAGCTCCACGATCAGCGCGCTGCCGTCCTCCGACAGCCGGGCCGAACGGAAGAGCGAATCGGGGAGTTTCGAGGGGTCGGCGGACACAGGTCTGCCGTCGGCGTCGAGGATTCGGACGGCACCGCTGCCGTCGCCGTAGTCGGCCGTCCAATAGCCCTGCGCGTCGATCCCCAGCACGGGAGTCTTCCCCGCGGAGCCCTGCCCGCCGGGACGGCCGGCGGCTCCGGCCTCGCCAGTGCCCTTGACGGGCTGTCCGGCGGTGTCCAGTACATCGGTCCAGCTCTTGCCGCCGTCGGTCGATATCTTCCAATAGCCGTCTGCGGGGTCGATCTTCAGCAGGGGCATCTCTGCGGCACTGCCGTCGGGGCCCTTCTCTCCGGCGGCTCCCTGATCGCCCCGGTCGCCGGTCTCTCCCTTCGCGCCGCAGGAGAGGACATCCGTATCGCCGTTATCGTAGGTGATGGTGACGACGCCGGCCGCCTCCGTCACGCCGGTGATGCAGCGGTAGCCGTCGAGCGACGCCACGAGATCGGCATAGCTCTTCAGGTCGTCGTTGAGCCGGTTCAGTTGCTCGCGGGCGGCCCCGATGCGTGCGGCGAGGTCGTTCGTCCGGCCGTTCAGCTCGGAGTCGTCGTATGCGTCCGAACAGCTCCAGCCCAGCGAAACCGCCGCGAGCAGTGCGGAATAGATGATCTTTTTCATGGTGCGGTCTACTTTTTATATTCGATGACGATGGATACGACCTTGCCGTCTTCGGCCGAGGCATTCTTGAAGAGGAACATGCCGTTGTTGCCGGCCGGGAAGGTGTAGACGTGCTCCGTGGCCTTCACATTGTCGTTCGACGAGAGAACCGCCGTTTCGGTGGCTCCGGCATTGGCCGTCATGGTGAAGATGCTGCCCTTCTTGAGGCCGTTGTCGATCAGGTTGACCGTGATCTTCACGATCTCGCCCAGCGGGGTCGTGTTGCGCAGGGTGGTGTCGCCTGCGGTCGCAGCCTTGTAGAAGTAGAGCACCGGAACCTTTACGGCCGCAGCGTTGGCGCTGGTGGCGAGAGCCAGGTAGCTCTCGAAGCCGATGTCCTCCCAGCTCCAGCTGTTCGGGGAGCCGGCGACCAGACCCGTCTTGCCGGTGGGCAGCCCCAGACCGGCCTCGGACATGGCCTTTGCATCGAGTGTCAGGGTTTCGACGGCGGGTTCGGGGTTGACCGTTCCGGTGGCCGTCGTGCGGACCTCGATCGAAGCCCACTCCGAATCGGTGTAGTTCGTGCCGTCGCCGGCGGCCTTCACGGCTACGGTGTAGGCGGTCTCGGCTGTCAGTTCCGTAACGGTGACGGAGCCCGTCTTGCCCAGCGACTGCTCGGTGCCGCCGTTCACCTTGTAGAGATAGCCCGAGGCGTTCGCGTCGGGCGTCCAGTTCACGGTCACACTCGTGGCGGTGGCGGCGCCGGCCGTCAGGACGGGGGCGTCGAGTTGACGGGCCACGGGAGCTGCCGAGCCGTCGATTCCCACCTCCATGCGCACCACGCAGGAAAGTCCGTTGTTCAGGACGGCCAGCAGCGATACGTCGGTCGACGAGTCGGCCGTGGCCCGCGTGCCTTCGGCCGGAGCCGTGACGCTCACCTTGCCAGCCTCGCAGCCGACCTTCCAGCCGTCGGGCCGGCCCAGCACCTTCACGTAGTCGGCCGAGGCCTTCAGTTCGTAGACTTTCGTCTCGTTATAGGCGAAGAGCTGCTTTTCGGTCACGGGAGCACTGTCCAGCATCAGCTGCGCCAGGGCACTGCCGCCCACGGGGATCGAAAGGGTCTCAGTCGATCCGGCCAGCACCACTTCGAGGGTCGAGCCGTCGTCGGAGAGCTTCGCCGAGGCGAATACCGAGTCGTATCCGGTCGACGGAGCGCCGTTGCCGTTTCCTACGGCCTTCACATCCTCGCCGGCCGCGTCCTTGACTCGCTCGCAGGTCGCACCGCCGTCGTAGCTTACCGTCCAGTAGCCCTCGGCGTCGACGCTCAGGCGCGGCGTAACCCCCTGCGCACCTTCAGGTCCGGTGGCGCCGTCGGGACCTGTCTGACCCAGTGCGCTGATCTTCTGGTTGTTGGGGTACTCCCAGTTCGTGCCGTCGAACGAGATCTGCCAATAGCCCTCGGCGTCGATGCGCCACATCGGGCTGACGGCATCGTCGCCCTTCTCACCGGGTGCGCCCGGACCGCCGGTCTCTCCCTTGTCGCCCTTCGCGCCGTTGGCGATGGTGTAGCTCTGTCCGTCGCTGAAGGTGATCGTGTAGCCGCCGTCGGCTGCGGGCGTCACGGAGGTGATGGCGATGCCGTTCGCAATGCGCTGCAGAGCGGCTATGTCGTCGTTGATCTTGTCGGCGGTCTGTTGCATCCGCTCGATCTGCTGTTCCAGTGTGGAGAGCTGGCTGTCCAGATCGGAGATTTTTCCGCGCAGTTCCGTATCGTCGTAGTCGGAACCGCAGGCGGCCATCGCGAAGGTCGTGATGAGGAGCAGGATTTTTTTCATGATTGTCGGTATTGGTTTTTGGTTGATTTTATGTAGTTTTGTCTCCCCGAATTTTTAACAAATGTATAAAAACGGCGGGCTTCGGACCGGGATATTTTATCAACCCGACAATTTGTCCCATGTTTTTGATAAAATATCCCGACTATTTTTGAATTTCGCCTGAAGAATTTTGTGTAGTAGTGGAAAACGAGCGGATGAACGCCTATTACGGATGGAGCTGGAACCCGTGGCACGGCTGTACGAAGATCAGCCCCGGGTGCCGCTACTGCTATGTCTATCGGCAGGACGAGATGTACGGGACGGAGACGGCCAGCAGCGAGGCGCGGCGGAACCGGGATTACGATCTGCCCCTGAGGCGTAAGCGCGACGGGAGCTGGAAGATCCCTCCCGGAGCCTTCGTCTTCACCTGCTTCACCTCCGATTTCCTGCTCTCCGATGCCGATGCGTGGCGGGCCGGCGCCTGGGAGATGATACGCCGGCGGAGCGACTGCCGCTTCTTCTTTTTCACCAAGCGGATCGACCGTTTCGCCGCTGCGGTGCCCGATGATTGGGGCGACGGCTGGGAAAACGTGATCGTGGGTTGCACGGTGGAGAACCGGGCGATGGCGGAGTATCGGCTGCCGATTTTCCGCGACTTGCCGATCCGCCACAAGGCGATCATCGCCGCGCCCCTGCTCGAGCGGCTCGATCTGTCGTCGTGGCTGGACGATGATGCAATCGAGGAGGTTTCGGTGGGCGGCGAATCGGGCCTGCATGCCCGCCCCTGCGACTACGACTGGGTGCTGGATATCCGGCGGCAGTGCGTGGAGTGCGGCGTGCCCTTCCGGTTCCACCAGACCGGAGCCCGTCTGCTCAAGGAGGGCCGCCTCTATCGCATTCCCCGTTCCTGCCAGATTTCGCAGGCCCGCCGGGCGTCCATCGACTACCGGATCGGCCCCGACGGCATGCCCCTGCCTCGGCACGGAGAGCTGTAAAAACAGTCGAGGCCCCGCGATTGCGGGGCCTCGATCATGTCGGTAAAAGGGTCGGCCACACTTTGTACTCTATTCGCATACATACAATCACTCGCCTATTCGCATGGCCGAACCCTTTTAGGTCTATCTCTTTTCGTCGAGCAGCAGCTGAACCTGTACGTTCGAATCGCCGCCCTTCTTCGTGTTCTCCAGATATACGTCCAGGTAGATGGTTTCGAAGCCCTTGTCCCTGTTCTTGACGTCCAGTGCGAGCTCCACGACCGGATTCTCCTTGCTGATCTCCCGATCTGCGTCGACCAGGCACTGCGAGGCGCCTTTGGCGTTGATCTGGACGCGCTTCAGCGTAACGGGGTCGTTGCCGCGGACATGCGTGAAGCGGATGCCCTTGACGCGGGGATAGAGCACCGGATGGATGAAGTGGGCGAACTTGGTCTTCCCGTCCTGCAGGTCGAGGCTCGACCAGCCCTGAATCGTTCCTTCGGGTTCGTTCGTGATGTGCTTCGTGCTGGCTACCAACTCCTTCGCTGCGGCTACGACGTCGGCGTAAGGCTCCACGGGCGAAAGACCGTGCTTGTCGGCGAACTGATACTCCCACTGGTTGAAGTCGAAGGTGGTGTTCGCTTTGCGGGCGTTGAAGTAGTTCTCCCAGCGGGGCAGGTAGTAGTCGCGGATCAGACCCGACCAGATGCGGGCGCTATAGTCGTTCAGACCGTCGTGGTCGCGGCCGGGACCCCACGTGGTGACCAGACGGCGGGCGTTGGTCTCGTTGCGGTCCTGCTCCTCGGGCGTCACGCCCCAGGCACGGGCGAAGTCGATCCAGCGCTGGAGGTCGTACTGCGGTACGGAGTGGAGGAACTTGTCGGCCGTCAGCATCATGCGGCGGAACTCCTTCTCCTGCTCGGCAGCCTTAGCGGCGTTGCCCTCCAGATAGCTGTTGTAGATCTTGAAGGCCAGCAGATCGGCCTTGCCGAAGGCGTACAGACCGGCGTAGAGAGCCGCGTCGCGGCGGTAAGCCTCGTTGTCGCCCATCTGATCGGCGGCGGCGATGAAGGACTCCAGGGCTTCGAAATGGGTGGGCGTGGTGTCGTAGCAGCCCGAGAGGCGGCGGAACGGCTGTACCTGGATGCGGTAGACGGCACGGCTCGAGAATCCGCGGTTCGAGGATTTCTGCATCTTGTCCCAGAAGGTCACCAGATCCTCGGGGCACTTGCCGTAGCGGGAGAGGGTGTAGCCCTTCAGCCACTCGTCGGCGTCCATGTAGGAGGAGCTCCATGCGGCGTCGGAGATGGCCTCGTAGGTCACTTCGTTGTTCTCGACGCCTTCGGGTGCGGTTCCGTAGCCCATCAGGTTGCCCTTGTTGGGCGAGGTCAGCGCGCGCAGGTGTCCGTTCAGATAGAAGTCGATGTTGCCGATGGGGCAGGTGCGGCCGCCGAAGTTGGGCACGGTGCTGTAGACCCACTGCTTGTTGTAGATCTTGGGGGCGTAGTTCCAGGTGTACTCGCTCTGCCAGATTCCGTAGTTGAAGTCCACGCTCAGGTCGAGCAGCACCAGCTTGTCGTCGGGCACGGCCGAGAAGAGGGCGCGGATGCTTTCGGGATCCCAGATGTGGCGCTGGAAACCGAACATCCAGCCCTGCATCACCCATACGGCGTCGGGATTGACGTCGCAGATCGACTTGTAGAGGTGCTTGCCGTAGTCGGCGATCTGGTCGAAGCGCTCCTGCGTGCCCTTTTCGGCGAAGGGGATCTCCATCTCGTTGAAGCTGTCGGCCAGGTAATACTTGCCCTTGCCGAACTCCTGCTCCCACTCCTTGATATACATGGCGGCGATCTCCTGGTAGAGCTCCGTATCGGAGGGCAGGTAGTGGGCCACGTAGCAGTCGCGGTCGCGCCAGCCGGTCTCCACGAGCTTCACCTCGGGGTGGATGCGCTTCAGCGCTTCGGGCACGAAGCCGGCGAAGGCGTTGTAGATGGGCGACATGCCGAGTTCGTTCATGCGGTCGACGATCTTGTGCTCGAGGGCGATGGTCTGGTCGTAGAAGGCCTGCGAGAGGTTGCCGTCCAGCTTCGACATGTTACCCATGCGGAACCAGGGCAGGTGGGCGCAGCCGGTCACGAAGTCGCCGATCTCCTCGTCGGTCATGCCCATCTTCTTCCATACGCGGGCGAAGATGGCCTCGCTGCCGATGGGCGAAAGGGGCATGTCGAATCCGTGCAGGGCCATCCAGTCCAGCTCGCGCTGCCAGTCCTCCCATTTCCAGTAGGGCATGGTGTAGCCGAACGTGCAGACATTCATGTAGTAACGGTGCTTGAAAGGCGAAACGACCAGCTTCAGTGCCTGATCGTCCAACTGCTCCGGAAGAGCGATGTTGTTGATCGACCAGGTGGCTACGCCGTAGTTGTTGGAACGCACGTAGTCGTAGAAGCCGCGGCAGACGGCCACCGGGGTGCTGCCGCAAACCGTCAGACGGCCGTCGCGCACCTCCGTGGAGAAGTAGTCGGAGCCGTCCTGCAGACGTCCGGTCACCTGCAAGGAGAGATTCTTGGGGTAGTAGCCGAGCGTGCGTTCGATGACACCGCGGGCTGCCGGATCGCTGCCGCCGGTTTTCCTGCCTTTCGACCAGGCATTCGTTCCCATGAGAAGAGTGAGGAACGTCAAGATGAGAATTTTTCGCATATTCTGTCAGGTTTGTTGTTTCAAGTCGACACAAAAGTAGTTCGATATTCGCATGGGGGGGGGTAAAATCGAACATATTCAGGGTAAGATGGCCTTTTTCCCGCGGAAATGAGGCGAATAGGGCTCCGGAGTGCCTCCGGCGGCGATCGGGGTAGGCCGGATTCGCCTTTTTTTGTATGAAATTATCTTTGCGGTTCGGCTTCTATTTACTATCTTCGAAACCAAATTGTACATTGAAATCATGCGTCTATTCGTTATCTTCCTGACTCTCCTCGCTCTGCACCCGATGCTTTCCGACGCGCACCGCGCCTACTCCTATTCGAGAACCTATTCGGTTCAGGAGGGGATGGCATCCAACCAGGTCTACGGAATCGTTCAGGACGATGCGGGCTTCATCTGGTTCGGAACGAACAACGGTCTGAGCCGTTTCGACGGCACCCGTTTCCGCAACTACCGCACCGGCTCCGGCAGCAGCCTTTCGGGCGATTCGATCCTCGATCTGGAGATCGACGACCGCGGCTGCATCTGGCTCACGCTGGACGACGGCGTGGATATTTATGACCCTGATATCGACGACTTTCATCACTTCGACGTCCGCACGGCCGACGGCGTATCCGTCGCAGGCCGGACGATCAAGGTGATGCAGGACAGCGAGGGGGAGATCTGGATCTCGACCGTCGAGCAGGGGCTCTTCCGCTATACGCCCGCAACGGGCGGACTGACGCTCTACCGCCACGATCCCGACGACGAGCACTCCATCTCGCAGAACTACATTTCGGTGGTCTACGAGAGCAGCGACGGGACGATCTGGCTCGGCACCTACGACCAGGGCCTTTGCGCCTTCTCCAAGTCGACCGGCCGGTTCACCCGCTACAAGGCCGGTCCGGGCGGGTTGTCCGACAACTCGATCGACGCCCTGACCGAGGATTCGAACGGCAATATATGGATAGGTACGGTCAATTCGGGCGTCGACTGCCTGGATCGCCGGACGGGAACCTTCACCAATCAGAACGCCTGGAAGCAGGAGGGACTGCTGCACCGCGTCCACTACCTCACCGAGATCGCTCCGGGCGAACTGCTCGTCTGCTCCAACGCCGGAGCCACGGTTTTCAAGATCGTCGAGAACCGTCTCTGCCCGAAGCAGAAGGACAACTCCTCGTTCAGCGGGGGCAGGAACCGCAACGTCTATGCCTGCCTGCGCGACCGGGACGGCAACATCTGGCTGGGCTCCTATTACGACGGCGTCGAGTTCTATCCCGGTCACAATCGCTTCGTCTACTACCACACCTCGCAGCCCGAAAGGCCCGAACTGGGTCGCGAGGTCTACGCCGTCTGTCCGTGGCGCGGGCACCGTTACCTGCTGGGCACGGAGGGAAACGGCATCATGCTGTTCGACGCCGCGACGGGCAGCATGGAGCCTTTCCGCACGCTGCACGAGATGTCGATGCACAACTGCACCATCTATTCGATGCTGGTCGAGGAGGAGCGGCTCTGGATGGCTGCCTACCAGTGCGGTGTGCGGATGATCGATCTCAAGAGCGGCGCGGAGCGGGCCTGGCTGACGGACGAGGACCCCTCGTCGCCCCGCGTATTCAACGTTTTCAGAAGCAAGTCCGGCCGCATATACGCCGGTACGGCGCGCGGTCTGTACGGCTATAACCGGGCGGGGGACTGTTTCGAACTGTTGCAGGAGAGCTCCCGGGTCTGCGACATCGAGGAGGATCCGAACACCGGACTGCTGTGGGTCGCCACGGCCGAGCAGGGCCTTTACTCCTATGACGTGCGGACCGGAACGAGCCGGAGCTATCAGTTCGCCGAGAACGCACCCCGCTCGTTGAGCAGCAACTCGGTGAATGCACTGGCCGTAGGCGATGCGAAACGGCTCTGGGTGGGTACCGAACGGGGGCTCTGTCTCTACGACGCCGCGACGGACGATTTCGTGCGTTACGAGGGGCTGGAGCTGCCGAACAACAACATCAAACATCTGATTCCCGACGGCGAGCGCTTGTGGATCTCGACCGGAAACGGACTGGCCGTGCTGAACGTCGCAACCGGCAACCTGCGGGTCTACCGGCACACGGACGGTCTGAACAGCTCGATGTTCAACTCCAACTCGGGCATCCGCACCCCGGACGGGCAGATGATGCTGGGTACGTCGGACGGTCTCTGTCTCTTCTCGCTGCGGGAGATGGTCGAAGCCCCCGCCGTGGCGCCGGTCGTCATCACCGACCTGCTCGTCGACGGCGAGCCGATCCATCCCGGAGCGGCGAATTCGCCGCTCGAAAAGTCGATCGTCAAGACCCGGCGGATCCGGCTGTCGCACAAACAGTTGTTCATCGGTCTGCGCTTCATCGCACCGGGCTATCTCGCCTCGGAGAATCTGCGGTTCCGGTTCCGGCTCGACGGCAACAACGACGACGAGTCCTGGCACATGATCAACGACGGCAATACGACCGTATATTATAAGCTGCGTCCCGGCAAGTACCTCTTCCGTGTGCAGGCCGCCGTCGGCACCGGCGACTGGTCGATAGCCGAGACGACGCTGGCTATCCAGATCACTCCGCCGTTCCACCGCTCGGTGTGGGCGCTGATCCTCTACTGCCTGCTGGCGTCGGCCTTCCTCTTCTTCTCGGTGAACTACTACCGCATCCGCATCCGGCGGCGGTATCGCGAGAACCTGCGGCAGATCGAGAACGAGCGGGAGCACGAACTCTATCGGGCGCGGATCAACTTCCTGACGAGCCTCGCGCACGAGATCCGAACCCCGCTGACCCTGATCGTCGGACCGCTGGAGTACATCATGCGGCACCGCAAGGCCGACGACAAGGAGAACGAATACCTGCGCATCATCAAGAACAGCACCGACCGGCTGCTGGAGCTCATCAACCAGCTGCTCGATTTCCGGAAGGCCAATGTCGAGGGGAACTTCACGACCCATTTCGACGAGTGCGACCTCTCCGGACTGATCGACGATCAGGTCGAAATGTTCCGCTTTCCGGCCGGCAAGAAGGGGGTCGAGATCCGTTCGGTCTGCCCCGAGCGGCTGTCGATGGTCTCCGACCGCGAGATGCTCACCAAGATTCTGGGCAACCTGCTCAACAACGCCGTCCGTTTCGCCCGGCGTCATATTCTCATCACGGCCTCCCGGCGCGGAAACGGAATCGTGCTGGAGGTGGCCGACGACGGTATCGGCATCCCCGAGATTCACCGCCACAGGGTGTTCGAACTCTTTTGGCAGGCCAAGGACAACGACTCGGAGGCCGCCTCCGAAGGGTTGGGCGTGGGGCTGAATCTGGTGCAGACGCTGGTCGAACTGCTGGGCGGTACGGTCGGCATCGTCGACGGACCGTCGGCGGAGTGCGACCGGGCGCTCTATACCGGCGCCACCTTCTCGGTCTTCATTCCCGACCCCGATCCGAAGGAGATCGGCATCGGGAAGCCGGACGCTGCGGCCGAAGAATCGGCAGCGGAGACGGCTCCGACCCCCCCCCTCGCCTCCGAGCGGCCCGTCCTGCTGGTCGTGGAGGACAATCCCGACATGCTGACCTTCCTCTCCGAATTCCTCGGGAGCGAATACACGGTCCGTCAGGCCGTGAACGGCGAGCAGGCGCTCGGCCTGCTGGCGGAGAACGACGTCGATCTGGTCGTCAGCGACATCATGATGCCGGGCATCAACGGCATCGAGCTGTGCCGCCGGATCAAGGATGACGTGAATACCAGCCACATCCCGGTGGTTCTGCTCTCGGCCAAGACCGATGCCGGCTCCAAGATCGAAGGCCTGGAGTACGGTGCGGATGCCTATATCGAGAAGCCCTTCTCGCCCGAGCATCTGAAGGCGCAGATTGCCAGTCTGTTCCGAAAGCGGCGCCTGCTGCACGACGCCTACTCCAAGATGCCAGTGTCGCAGATCCGCTCGATGGCCCAGAGCCGCCGCGACGGGGAGTTCCTCGACGCCTGCCGCAAGGTCGTGGTGGCCAACATGAGCAATTCGAATCTGTCGGTCGATTTCCTGGCGGCCGAGATGGGGCTGAGCCGGACGGCCATCTTCAAAAAGCTGAAGGCGCTGACGGGAATGACCCCGAACGATTTCATGAAGACGATTCGTCTGGACGAGGCGTGCCGCATGCTGGTCGAAGGCAAGTACAGCATCACGGAGATCGGTTTCGTCACGGGTTTCAGCTCCTCCTCCTACTTCGCGAAATGCTTCGTCAAGCAATTCGGGGTTCTGCCCTCGGAGTATCTGCAAAATGCGGATAGAAAGTAATCCCGGAGCGGTTTCGGATAATTCCGAAACCGCATATTGTATTTTTATTGTCCTTAAAATGTCCGAAATTATCCTGCGGTAAGCGGCAAAGTTGATACTTTTGATTTCGTGAAAAGGAACAAATGACCTAAAATACTTAATCTATGAAACAACTTCTACTAATGAGCGCAAGCCTTTTTGCTGCGTGTATCCTCTTTGCCGGATGCGACAAGGACGATGAAATTTCGGCGGTTACGCTTCAGAGCATTACCTCGGAGACCTTCTCCTACAAGGGCGGTCTGGGTACGCTGGTCGTGAATTCGGACGGCGGTTTCGTTTCGGCCACCTCGTCCGATCCCGACTGGTGCCGCGTTCAGGTGATGGAAAACACCGTGCTCTTCAACGTGATAGCCTACACCGGCAAGGAAGACCGCACCGCGACCATTACCGTCGAGTCCGGCGCTCTGATGCCGCTTCAGATGCAGATCACCCAGACCCGTTTCGAAGGTCTGATCGTAACCCCCACCACGCTGCTCTTCTCCAACGAGCAGCGCACCCTTTCGTGTACGGTGATGGCTTCGGCCGACTACGAGGTGGGCTTCTCGGAGAATCCCAATAATGCCTTCGGCTTCTCGAAGACCGATTTCGGCGTTACCTTCATCGCCAACCAGGGCCCGAGCCGTATGGACGTGTCGGGCCGCGCCGTGCTGACCCCCACCGACGGCGGTGAACCGGTCGTCATTTCGCTGCTGATTCCCAAGCGTTCGATCTACGACTATCTGATCGGCGAGTGGGTATCTTCGCAGGGCGCCACCGTCAAGTTCACGAAGCGCGACGACCAGCAGAGCTTCAATATCATCGTCAACCAGCCCAACATGGGCGAGGCGACTCCCATCGTGGCGCAGTTCGTCAACGGCGAGGTGGTGATTCAGGGCGGTCAGTCGCTCGGCATCAACAGCGAGGGCAAGTACGTGTCGCTCCACATGAACGGTCCGCAGAACGGTGAGGGATGGTATATCTTCAACCAGCCCGGACGCGTGGCCTGGGCCGGCGAACCGAAGTTCTACGAGGATATCCACCAGATCACCCTCCACCTGGAGGACAACGGGCAGGGCCAGGCCGCAGTCGGCGAGCACTTCGTCGTGTGGGCCTGCACCGACGGCTACTTCCAGTTCGGCTCCGGATCGAATATCATGCAGTATACCTCCTCGGTAGACTTTACCAGAAACTACACCGAATAACCCCGATTAACAGCACACCTATTATGAAAAGATTGTTTTTGATTCTGTTGCTGTTGTCGGCCGCATTCAGCTCGAGTGCCCAGACCCGTAATGTGACGGGTCGGGTCACCGAGCCGGACGGAACGCCGATGATCGGCGCCGTGGTCGAGATCGTCGGCACCTTTACGGCGGTCACCACCTCGGTCGACGGTACCTACCTTTTGAAGAACGTCCCTGCCGACGCGACCCTGAAGGCCTCTTTCCTGGGCTTCGATCCCGTGGAGAAGAAGGCCGACTCCGAGCGTATCGATTTCCAGCTGGCCTCCTCATCCACCCAGATCGCGGAGGTCGTGGTGACCGGTATGCAGAAGATGGACAAGCGCATGTTTACCGGTGCGACCGACAAGCTGAACGCCGCCGACGTCCTGCTGGACGGCGTGAGCGAGATCAGCCGCGGTCTGGAAGGCCGTTCGGCCGGCGTATCGGTCCAGAACGTGTCGGGTACCTTCGGCGCAGCCCCCAAGATCCGCGTGCGCGGCGCCACCTCGATCTTCGGCGACTCGAAGCCGCTGTGGGTGGTCGACGGCGTTATCATGGAGGATGTCGTCAACGTCGACGCCAACTCCCTTTCGTCGGGCGACGCCACCACGCTCATCAGTTCGGCCATCGCCGGCCTGAATGCCGACGATATCGAGAACTTCCAGATTCTGAAGGACGGTTCGGCGACCTCGATCTACGGTGCGCGCGCCATGGCGGGCGTGATCGTCGTGACGACCAAGAAGGGTACGGCCGGCGTGACGCGCGTCAGCTACTCGGGCGAGTTCACCATGCGCATGATTCCCGAGTACTCCTCCTTCAACATCATGAATTCGCAGGAGCAGATGAGCGTCTACGAAGAGATGTACCAGAAGGGCTGGCTGAACTACTCCTCGACGGTCTACAACTCGACGGGCGGCGTCTACCAGAAGCTCTCGCAGCTTATCAAGACCTACGACCCGACGACGGGCCGCTACATGGTCGAGAATACGCCGGCCGGCCGCGCCGCCTACCTGCGTCAGGCCGAGATGCGCAATACCGACTGGTTCAAGGAGCTGTTCCGCAACACCATTCAGCACAACCACTCGATCAGCATCTCCTCGGGTACCGAGAAGGGCTCCTACTACGCTTCGATCGGTGTGCTGGCCGATCCGGGATGGACCGTGCAGAGCAAGGTGCGCCGCTATACGGGTCTGTTCAATACCACCCAGCGCATCCTGAAGGACAAACTCTCGCTCAATATCATCGGTAACGCTTCGTACCGCAACCAGCGGGCTCCCGGTTCGCTCTCTTCCGAGGTCGATCCCGTCTTTGGCACCGTGAAGCGCGACTTCGACATCAACCCCTACTCCTATGCGCTGCGTTCGTCGCGCACGCTCGATCCGGACGAGTTCTACACCCGCAACTACGCCCCCTTCAACATCAAGCACGAGTTGAACAACAACTACATGGACATCAACGTGGGCGATATCAAGGTGCAGGCCGAACTGAAGTGGGAGCCCATCAAGGAGCTTTCGGTGGCCGTGCTGGGTGCCGTGCGCTATCAGCAGTCCACCACCGAGCACCATATCCGCGACGACTCGAACCAGGCCGAGGCCTACCGTGCCGACTACACGTCCATGATTCAGGCCAACAACCCCTATCTGTACTCCAACCCCGACAAACCGGGTGAGAACAAATACTCGATCCTGCCCGAGGGAGGTATCTACAAGCAGAACACCTACCGCGCCCTAAGCCAGGATTTCCGCGCCACGGTGAACTATAACGACACCTTCAACGAGAAGCACGTGGTGAACGCGCTGGGTATCGTGGAGGTCAACTCCACGCAGCGCAGTTCGACCTCGTTCACCGGCTGGGGCTTGCAGTACAACATGGGCGAAACCCCCTTCTACATTCTGGACATGTTCAAGAAGCAGCTGGAGGACAACACCCGCTACTACAGCGTGAACAACACGCTGGAGCGCAACGTCGCCTTCGCCGGTACGGTATCCTACTCCTACGACTATCGCTACACCATCAACGGTACGATCCGCTACGAAGGTTCGAACCGTCTGGGACGCTCCCGTTCGGCCCGCTGGCTGCCGACGTGGAACATCGCCGGAAAGTGGGCCGTCGACGAGGAGAACTTCTTCGATGCGCTGCGTCCCGCTCTGTCGAGCCTCTCGTTCCGCGTATCGTACAGCTTGACCGCCGACCGCGGTCCCGCCTGGGTGAACAACTCCACGGCGACGATCTACTCCTCCAATCCGTGGCGCGGTTCGACCGGTATCATGGAGCCTGCGCTCTCGATCTCGGCCCCCGAGAACTCGGAGCTCACCTATGAGAAGAAGCACGAGTTCAACTTCGGTTTCGACCTCGGCTTCATCGACAACCGGATCTCGCTCTCGCTCGATACCTACAAGCGAAACAACTACGACCTGATCGGCAATGTCATCACCTCGGGTCTCGGCGGTTTCGTGAACAAGATGGGTAACGTGGCCGAGATGGAGTCCTCGGGTGTGGAGGTGTCGCTCTCGACCCGCAACATCGAGAAGAAGGACTTCAGCTGGACGACCAACCTGATCTTCGCCTACATGGACAACAAGGTCACGAAGCTCAACACGACCCTGCGCATGATCGACTATCTGACCGGTTCGGGCTACTCGATGGAGGGCTATCCCCGCGGCTCGCTCTTCTCGCTGCAGTTCGTGGGCCTCGACGACATGGGTATCCCCACCTACGTGTCGCCCTGGGGCGGTACGACGCAGACCGACATTCCTTTCCAGGAGACCCGCAACCTGAGCTGCCTGAAGTACGAAGGCCCCTCGGATCCCACCATGACGGGTAGCTTCGGCAACGTATTCCGCTACAAGGGATTCACGCTGAATGTCTTCATGACCTATTCGTTCGGCAACGTGGTGCGTCTCGACCCCATTTTCGCAAGCAGCTACTCCGACCTGACGGCTACGCCGCGCGAGTTCGCGAACCGCTTCATCAACCCGGGCGATCAGTATCGCACCGACGTCCCGGCCATCGCCAGCACGCGCCAGACCAACAAGATCTCGAACCTCTACGTAGCTTACAACGCCTACAACTATTCGGACGTTCGGGTAGCGAAGGGCGACTTCATCCGCATGAAGGAGATCTCCCTCTCCTACGACTTCCCCAAGTCGGTCACCTCGAAGCTCCGCATGAGCGGTCTTTCGCTGAAGTTCCAGGCCACAAACCCCTTCCTGATCTACTCGGACAAGAAGCTCCAGGGACAGGATCCCGAGTTCTTCAACGCGGGCGGTGTGGCCGTGCCGATGCCGAAACAGTTTACCTTAACCTGCCGAATCACCTTCTAAATCTGTAAGCGATGAAAAAAAGAGATATATTCAAGCTCCTTTTCCTCTCTGCGACGATGGCGCTCTGCTCGTGCAACGATTTTCTCGACGAGCTGCCCGATAACCGCGCCGAGCTGGATTCTGCGGAGAAAATCAACAAGCTGCTCGTGTCGGCCTATCCCAGCCGCAGCTACGTCATCATGTGCGAATTCGCTTCGGACAACAACGACGATGCGGGCGAGGCGAACCACCCCGGAAGCGGCGTGGGCTCGAGACTCTACCACAACAGCTACTGGATGGACATGAACGAGGCCGAAAACGACAGCAACATCAACACCTGGCAGGCCTACTACAACTGCATCGGCGTGGCCAATACCGCCTTGCAGGCCATCGAGGACCTCGGCACGCCCGTCCAGCTGCTGCCCGCCAAGGGCGAAGCGCTGCTCTGCCGCGCCTATGCCCACTTCTGCCTGACGATGCTCTACTGCCTGCCCTATCACCCCGAGAAGGCCTCCGAATATCTGGGCATCACCTATCTGGATGCACCCGAGACCACGCTCAACCCGACCTACGTGCGCGACAATCTGGAGTATGTCTACGAGCATATCGCCGCCGATATCGAGGCCGGCATTCCCCTGATCTCGGACGACAACTACTCCGTGCCGAAGTACCACTTCAACCGGGCGGCAGCCTGCGCCTTCGCGTCGCGCTTCTACCTCTACTACATGAAATGGGACAAGGTCGTGAAGTACGCGAACGAGGTGCTGGGCGTCAATCCCGCCTCGCTGATGTGCGACTGGGAGCAGGTAAGCCAGCTGCTGTGGGACGGTCAGACCCGCTGCCGCGCTTACATCGATACCAGCAAGAAGCACAACCTGATGATGATTCCGCTCGTGTCGAATGCAGGCAACTGCTTCTTCGCCTGGTCGGGCACCGCCAACCGCTTTCCGCACAACAACCGCGTCTGCAAGTGCGAGACGTTCCGCGCGAAGCGTCCGATGGGCGGTCCTTTCGACCTCTGGAAGAAAAACGCCAGCTTCGACCTCTACCGTCACGCCCCGTTCCAGTGGGAGGACAACATCACCAACAAGGTCTACATGCCGAAGTGGTACCCCTACTGGGAGGTTACCGATGCCGTGACGGGCGTAGGTATCGGCCGCAGCGTGTTGGTCGCTTTCACGACCAACGAGACGATTCTGAACCGCGCCGAGGCCTATATCCACCTCAAGGAGTACGACAAGGCGGTCGACGACATGGAGATCTGGGCCGAGTCGATCTACAAGGTGGGCCAGCAGGGCGTCGAGCCCCTTACCCGCGAGCGTATCAACGAGGTCTACGGCGATCCCACCTCGTCGCTCTATATCGAGGAGTACACGACCGAGAAACCCACTTCGCGCAAGCCCCTCCATCCGCACGGCTTCGAGATCGAGCCCGGAGAGCAGGAGAACATGATCCAGTGTCTGCTTTTCTGCCGCCGTCTGGAGACGCTGGGCGACGGCCTGCGCTGGGGTGACGTGAAGCGCTACGGCATCGTAGTCGACCGCTTCGACGACACGAACTACATCGACGACACCACGACGGGCTGGACCGTGAGCGCGACGCTGGGCGAGAAGGATCTCCGCCGGGCCTTCCAGATTCCGATCGAGGTCACCTCGTCCGGAGGCATCGTCCGCAACCCGCGCAACGAGGACGAACCCGGTCATGCCTTTATTCAGTAACCGAAAAAACTGTAACTCATGAAATACGGAAAGTTAATAATGAAATATGCGCTCCTCGCCGTGGCCGCCGTCGGCTTCGTCGCATGCGAGGACGACGAGCCCAGTTCGGTGAGCATCTTCACCGAGGACACGGCTGTCATGTCGGAATTCGACGCCTGGCTGATGCGTCACTACGTAGAGCCTTTCAACATCCGGTTCGAGTACCGCATGCCCGACCGGGAGACCAACTTCGGATACTGGGTTTCGCCCCCGCCCGTACACAAGGCCATCGAGATCGCCAAATCCATCAAGTTCGGTACCATCGACACGATGATCGAGATGATGTCCAACGGCGTCGAGGGCGAGGATCCGACCCTGTTCGTCAAGACCTACTTCCCCAAGCAGCTCTTCATCGTCGGTAACCACGAGGTTTCGAATACGGGTACCGTGGTGCTCGGATCGGCCGAAAACGGTCTGAAGATCAATATCTTCGGTGCGAAATATTTCGACCGTGAGAATCCCGAAAGCGTAACAGGCCTGCTGCTGCACGAGTTCACCCACATTCTGGACGGAACCTATCCCGTTCCGGCGGAGTTCCGCCAGATCACTCCGAACGACTACGTGGGCAGCCGCTACACCTCGCTGGGAGGCGATTTCCTGGAGAAGGGCTTCATCAGCAACTACGGCCGCTCCAGCGTGGCGGAGGATATCGCCGAGATCGGCGGACGGGCCGTATCGGCTACGGACGAGGAGTGGGAGGAGCTCTTCCGCCAGGCCGGCGAGGAGGGTGCCGCCAAGCTCCGGCAGAAGCGTCAGATCGTCCGCGACTGGCTGATGAACTCCTTCGGCGTCGATGCCGACAAGTGGGTCCGCATCTACAAGCGCCGCATGAACGAACTCAAGACCATCGATTGGGATAACCTCGAAGATTAACGTACCATGAAAAAAATACTTTCTTATCTCTTATTGGCCGTCGTGTCGCTGGGCCTCTGGTCGTGCGAAAACGACTACGAGGTGTTCGACCAGACCCCGGCCCAGCGCACGGCGCAGGCGTTGCAGCGCTATAATTTCGCCCTGCAGGCGAACGAGTATTGGGTGATGGAGTACTTTCCCGACGATGAGCTGCGCTACGGCGGCTGGGTCTATGTCGTCCGGTTCGACGGCAACCGGGTCCGCGCCTGGTTCGAGGGCGAATCCTTCGTCGAGATGATGGATATCCCGCAGGTCGAGTCGGAGTACGCCGTGGAGTTCTCCACCGGACCGATGCTGAAGTTCACCACGCACAACGATTTCCTGCACTACTTCTCCCAGGCCGGTTACAACGGCTCGGGCTACCAGGGGTGGAAGGGCGACTACGAGTTCACGATCATGTCCATGTCGGCCGCCTACGACGAGATCATCCTGCGGGGCATCAAGACCGGCAACCGGATCCGCCTCACGCCGCTCTCGGGCGAGTATACCCCCGAAAGCTACATCGCTTCGGTGATCGCCGACCAGCAGGCGCAGTCGCGCAGGTCGTTCCGCGTGATGGCCAACGGCGAGCAGGTGGCGACGATCGACCGTCCCAGCGGCATCTACCTCTCGAACTTCCCGCAGTATGCGGCCAGCAAGGTGTGGACGATCCACTACACCTATCAGGAGCTGGCTTTCGACTCGGCCGGTCAGCAGATCTTCGACAGCGAGAACAATCCGGTCTATAGGACCGTCGAGGTGGACGATCCCCTCTGCGTGATCTACCTGCCGGGCAACATCATGAAGCTCTATGCGCCCTATGCGTTCAAGGGCGATGTGATTCCGATGCTGGGCGGACAGACGATGCAGACCTTCCAGTGGCAGTTGGGCGTAACCTCCGCTTCGGACAGTTACGTTTGCCGGGATTCGTTCTTCGATTTCCAGTTGGTTCCCTGATGTTCGGACCATCGTTTCGGGGCTGTCGGTTTCCGCAGCCCCGTTTTTGCGTCATTCGGTATATCTTTTCTAAAAAGTGTTCAATATGTTAAAACAGACATTCGTCGCTGTTTCGGCCCTGCTGTTGGCCGCCTGCGCGAACGATCCGGCGGAGGAGGGGAGTCTCCTCTCCCCGGCAGTCGTTTCGCCGCAGACCGAAGCCGTCGTTCCCGGACTGTTCCGGATCAAGCTGGCTCCGCAGGCCGGCGTACTCCGCACCGGCGATTTCACCCGGGGCGAAGGTTCCGGTTGCGCCGCTTTCGATGCCGCCGCCACGCGGGCCGGCGTCCGCGAGGTAAAACGCTCGCTGCCCGACGGCGGCCGTTTCCGCGAGCGGCATCGCCGGGCCGGACTGGACCGCTGGTACGAGGTGGCCTTTCCCGCCGATCTGCCCGTCCGCGAAGCGATGGCCCGTTTCGGCAACCTCTCCGAGATCGAGGTCATGGAACCCGTCTACCGCATGGTTCCCGCCGACATGGAGGCTTCGGCCGGTACGGAGGCCCTCTTCTCGTTCGCAATTCCCCAGTTCGACGACCCCCTGCTGAAAAATCAGTGGTGCTATCGCAACGAGGGCTCTTTCCCGGGCCACGTGGCCGGTGCCGACCTGAACGTCTATCCGGCCTGGTCGGCCGCGACGGGCAGCAGCGACGTGATCGTGGCCGTGTTCGACGGCGGAATCGACTATACCCATCCCGATCTGGCGGACAACATGTGGACCGACGGCGAGGGACACTACGGCTACGACTTCTGCGGAAACAAGCCCGAGGTCGATCCGAGCCCCCACGGAACCCGCATCGCGGGCATGATCGGGGCGGTCAACAACAACGGGCTGGGTGTCTGCGGCATCGCCGGCGGCGACGGTACCCCCGGCAGCGGTGTGAAGATGATGAGCTGCCAGGTATTCGGCGAGGGTTCGGCCGACATCATGAAGATGATGGTCTGGGCCGCCGACCGGGGAGCCGTCATCAGCCAGAACAGCTGGAACTACGTCGGGCTGACGGATCTGTCGCAATACGGCAAGGATGCCATCGACTACTTCATCGAGCATGCCGGCTGCGACGAGAACGGCAACCAGACTGGTCCGATGAGAGGCGGCGTGGTGATCTTTGCGGCCGGTAACGACAATACGAATACGCCGCAGTTCCCCGCTGCCTACGAACCCGTCATCGCCGTCGGTTCGCTCCGTCCCGACTACCGCAAGGTGCCGTCGTCCAACTACGGCAGTTGGGTCGATGTGTGCGCCCTCGGCGGCGAGTCGACCGGCACGGACGGCTGCGACGCCCCCTATACGACCGATATGGGCGGCGGATACATCTTCGCATCCGGCACCTCGATGGCCTGCCCGCAGGTGTCGGGCATCGCGGCGCTCGCCGTCTCCTATTACGCCAAGATGGGTCCCGGCTTCACCGCCGAAGAGCTGCGCCGGCTGCTGGTCGGTTCGGGCCGCCTCGAGGAGGTGCTGAAGCGGAACCCCGGCTACTCGGCGACCGACTTCGGTACGGGACTGGCGGATGCCGAGTATGTCGTCTTCCACGACGCGGTGCCCGACCGGCCCGCCGACCTGAAGGCCGAGCTCCGGAACGGCGTGCTCGAACTGTCGTGGATTATCCCCGGGGATCATCTGTCGCGTGCGATCCGCGACTACGACGTCTATGTGTCGGCCGAGCCCTTTACGGAGAGCGAAACGGACCGTGCGACGAAGTACGAGACGGTCGGCTACGGTACTGTCGGCACCCGGACCGGCTGGCGGGGCGAGAATCTTCCGCAGGCGGAGACCTATTATCTGGCTGTTGCCGCCCGCAGCAAGTACGGTATTCCGTCGGCGCCGGCCTTCGCTACGCTGGAGGCCGGTAAGCCCGGGCCCGGCGATCCCGATCCGGTCGATCCGACTCAGCCCGGTACGATTGCCGAGCCGACTTTCTATCCCAATCCCTTTACAGATCGTCTGAACGTGCGCCTTTCGGCCCCCGAGGGTACGTGCCGCATCATGCTCTACGACCGTGCGGGACGGATGGCCCTGCAGGCGGAGACGGCGATTGCCGGTCATACGGGGGCGGTCGATACGCGCGTACTCTCGCCCGGCAACTACCGGGCGGTGCTCGAGTGGGGCGGCCAGACTTTCGAACGTACTGTCGTGAAACGCTAAACCAAGATTCGAATCATGAAAATGCGTACCTATATTCTTGCCGCGGCGGGGCTGCTCCTGCTGGGCACGCTTTCCGCCCGTTCGCAGGAGAGCTCCGACAACGGCGTGCTGCCGTTCCTCGGATTGGCGACCGACGCCCGCATGGCGGGTCTCGCCGGTGCCGGCTCCACGCTGGGCGATAACACGGCGGCCCTCTACGGCAATGCCGCCTCGGCCCTCACGGGGGAGCGGAAAGCCGGTATCGGGCTCTTCACGGGTCCCTGGGCCGGCGATTTCCAGTCGGACGACGTGCTTCTGGGAGCGAGCGGATACTACAATATCGGCGGGAAAAACGGTATTCTGGCCGGTTTCCGCCGGATTGCCGGGCCCGATATCGAACTGACCGACGAGCAGGGTCTGCCGGTCGGCACGACCCGTTCGTGCGAATGGACCCTCGACCTGGGCTACGGACATCTCTTTGCCGAGCGTTGGGCCGTGGCCGTCACGGCGCATTACGTCCGCTCCGACCTCGGATTCGACGACCCCTCGAACGGAGTGATGTTCGGCCTCCATGCGGCCTATAAGGGGTCGTTCCGCCGGGCCGATACCGGCCGCTGGTCCGTGGGCCTTTCGCTGCTCGACTTCGGACCCGAACTGAAGGTGTCCGGTGCCCGCTATCCGCTGCCCATGCGCCTGCGTCTGGGCGGCTCGGTCGACCGTCGGTTCAGCCGCAACCACGAGCTGGCTGCGGCTCTCGATCTGAACTGCCAGCTGCAGCCGAAGGGGATTTTCGCCGCTTCGCTCGGTGCCGAGTACACCTTTCTGCGGCACGGCGTCGTGCGGGCCGGCTACTGCCTCTCGTCGGCTATGAACGGCTCCGGCAACTACGCTGCGGTCGGCTGCGGGGCGCTGATCGGCCCGGCCCGGATCGATTTCGCCTACCGTTTCGGCGGCGGCGAGCACAATCCGCTCAACCGTACGATCCACCTTTCGGCCGCCGTGCTCTTTTGACCGAGCCGAATTTTATCTTCAGGTCTCCCGATTCCTCGGGAGGCTTTTTTTTGTCATACTGAGCGTGATCCCCGCAGTCGGGAGCATGCTGACGGTGCCGGAAATTCCTCCTTGCGGTGCGTGACGGCTCACGCTGTTCCGAGGGTCGGGACTTCTCGTCTTCGCAGCCGCTCCGCTCGGAAGGACCGGGTATCCGGGCGCGGCCCTGCGTTCGGGGAGACAAAGAGAACCGCATGAAAATGCCGGGAGAGGCTTTTCCTCTCCCGGCATCGTTAAATGTCTGTTTTTCTGCTGCGGCTGCTATTGGTTATCCTTGATACAGCGGACGCGCGAGCCGAGAGTAGGATAATCTCGATAGATTGCATCGCACTGTGCCTCGGGATGCTGGTCGTAATTGCCCTGCTTGGCGGAAATGCGGAAATAACGGGGCATCAAACCATAAAACTCTTCGACGTTCGACATCAGATAGCGGGCGCGGATTACATATCCGGAACCTCCTCCGGTATTATAGGATCCTACGCTGCAATCATGGCTACGGCCTTCCCATACGGGAAATGCGGGCCCTGTCGAGAAATAGAAATATTTATCCTTGACCGTCACCTCTACGCTCAGGTCGTCGGTCAGGGCCATCCAGGCCTTTTCGCTGGCGACTTTCCAGCCGGCGGGACACGGGTCGTAAATAGTCTTCACCTCCATCTCGCCGTCGGGATTGCCCCAAATGGCGCTGCCCTTCGCATATTCACGAATCCAGCGGTATCGCTGGTCATCGCCCGAGGCGCTTGCGTTGAACCATCGATAGGGCAGCTTGGTCGCATAATCCATAGCTTCCTCGTTCGTATAGCCTACCGTACCCGTGATGCTTTCGTTCGAAAGGTAGGTTAACAAATGTTCGCTCGTGTTGCCGAATATCTGATTGCCGACCTTGCCGTAGGAGCCCAGCTCTCCCTCGATCTCCAGCCCGGGAACCGTCGTGAAAGTGGGGGTAAACCATAGACCGGTCATGTAAGAAGCGTCATTGCTTGCATAATCCGGAATCGTGGGGAGCGGATCTTTGCGTCCCCATTGGTACATATTGCCCTGTGTAGCGACTTTGGTGTATCCGTTCAAGGTTTCGTTGGCATCGAGCACAGCTCCTAAGTCGCGCTTCATGAAGGTATAGCCGCCCTTCGTGAAGGTCTGTGTGGCATCGTCGATATCGTAGCCGTTCGACACGATCAGGTTCCAACTCCAGAGGATGTTGGTATTGGTGAACTGACGGGTCGCGGGGTCTACCGTGATTTCGTCGGCCTTGAGAGGCTGGTCGATGGCGGCGATCAGAACGTTGCCGTTCACGAAGGTCTCGGGGGTCGAGAATTCGATGCAGCCGTCCGTAAGCTTTACGGTTTCCAGGATGATGGGGCAGTCGCGCAGCCAGTTGGCGCGGTCGTTCTGCACGGTGTTGTACCACAGCACGACGGCGGCTTGGGGTTCGATCTTCAGATCGGCCTCTGTGTAGGCGAATTCGCCCATGCTGCGGGCGATGCCGTTGCCCTTCACGTCGGCGCGGAACTTGTAGCTCGAGCGCGGCTTGTTGACGATGTAGCAGTTGGCCGTGCCGTCGGCGCTCAGGTCGATGGCTTCGTCGAAAGTGTGGACCTTCGTGTCGGCATCCAGTTTCACCGTCGCCCGGTTCAGCTTGTCGTTGGCGTAGTAGAGCTCTTTGGTGAGAACGATCTCCTTCGTGATCTCGTGCTTGGCGGTCACGATGCGGAACCGCAGCATATCGCCGGCCTCCAGCTTGACGGGCGCCGTCACGGGCCAGAAGACCAGCTCGCCCAGCGTGGGCTGCGCATCGAGCGGGTAGGTGATGCCGACGCTCGGACTGCCGCTCTGGAACGGGGTGCGCAGGTTGATCTGCTGGCCGTTCGCGTCGACGACCTTTGCCGGAACCTCGCCGATATTCATGTAGAGGTTGCCGGTCAGCAGCTTCTCATTGTTCCCCTCGCCGGGGATGACGGTCAGCATGACCGATTCGACCTTCTCGTCGGCCGTCAGCTTCTCGTTCGTAACGGGGAACGCGTATTTCGTCACAGCCATCGGACGGACAAACTGATAGCCGTCTACCTTGAAGGTCTTGTCCACGCTCAATTTGTCGCTGCCTTCGACCTTTTCCGGGGTAACCCATTGGGCTGCTACCAGGAAATCGCTGTAACGGTCGAACGTGGTGACATCGCCGTTATTCTGCTCGGTCTGCAACCGAAGTTCCAGTTTTTTCGGCGCTTCTCCGCGATTGCCGAGAATTTCGTTCGGAATGACACCGGCCATCAGGAACGGTACGCCCTCTTCGTACAGGTCGGGATAGTCGTACTTGCCCAACGAGATATGGATTCCGTCGGCCTGGGGCATTCCGGTCAACCAGTGACCTACGCCGTTGATGCAGAATGCGAATTTCTCGTCCTTGCACCATTTGATGTCACTGAACTCTTCGTCCCAATAGGTGCGGGTGCCGTCGTCGGAGAGGGCTTCGACCTTCTCCCGGGGAACGACGATCATGTGGATGGTTTCCTGCCCGGGGGGTACGACGTCGTCCGTGGCGTCTTTCGAGCAGCCCGGGAGCAGCAGTGCGGCAATGGCCGCGAATCCGAATAGTTGGTAACTCTTTTTCATGGCATTGTCGTTTTTAGAAGTCCAGATCGTTGTAATCGCCGCCGAATCCGGGGCCGTCCTTGTAGTCGTTGTCCTCGATCTCGAGATAGTCGGTCGCGGAGCCGGCGAAGCCCTGCTCGACACCGAACGTGTGGAGTTCGAGTGCCGGGGCGGCGTATTCCTCCGCCCGTGTGGTTGATCTTTTTTCGTTCATGATATTTGTTTTAGGTTTTTGGAATTTCCATGAAGTGTACTCACTCTACAAAAATAGAAAAATCCCCCCCCCGAGATCGAAAAAATAGTACATTTCAGGGGTAAAATCGTATAGCCTCCGGGCTTCGGCCGGGATGAAAGAGCAATGCACGATTCACTTGCTGTCATGTCGAGCGAAGGGCCGCAGGCCCGCAGTCGAGACATCTCGACACTGCCGAAACATGCGCCGTTGCGGTTCGGGAGGCTCCTGCTGATCCGACCGTCGAGACCCCTCGATTCCGCTGCACTCCACTCGGGGTGACAGCATACAAAAACCGGGAGAGGAAAACCTCTCCCGGCGTTGTTAACTGTCTGTTTCTTCTACGGCCTTACTCGGCCTCCTTCACGCAGCGGATGCGGTGGCCCTCCGCCGAGTGGCTCAGGGTCGTTTCGCTGCCTGATTCGGGATTCTGGTCGTAGTGTCCCTGATCGGCGATGATGCGGAAGGTCGTGGTGCGTACGTAGCCGGCACTGTCGTCCGAGTCGGCTGAGTGGTAACGCGCGCTGCAGCGGTAACCGCTGTTGCCCTGGATATCGTAACCCGAGGCGCGTCCGAAGTAGTCGCGTCCGCCCCAAACCGGGAAATAGATGTCCGAGAAGTTGAAATAACGGTCCTCCGCGATGATTGCGACGGTCAGATCGTCGGTCAGGGCGTTCCAGGCCTTCATGCTCGGAACCTTCCAGCCGGCGGGACACGGGTCGTAGATGGTCTTGATCTCCATTTCGCCGTCGGGCGTGCCCCAGAGGGCGGCTCCTCCCTCGGTAGCCTTCTTGACCCAGGCGTACTCTTCTCCGGTGCCGCCGTTGAGCCACAAGTGGGGGTTGCGGACTGCATAGCCGACTGCGACGTCGTTCGAATAGTTCTTGTCGCCGCAGAGATCTCCGATCTTGCAGAGGTGCAACAAGGCGTTGCTGTTGAATATCTGCCCGCCGACATCGTGGCCGTTCGTGCCCATCTTATCTGCGAATTCCAGCGCCGGGACGGTCGTCCAGGTGGGCGTATATTGCAGACCGGTGATGTAGGAGACGTCGGCACTCCCGTAGTCGGGAATGTGGGGGAAAGGATCCTTGCTGCCCCACTGGTAGATATTGCCCTGGCTGGCGGCCTTCGTGTAGGGATCCAGCGTATAGCCGGCGTCGACGACAGCTCCCAGGTCGCGCGTCATGAAGGTATAGCCGCCTTTGGAGTATTGCTGGGCAGCGTCGTTGAGGTCGTATCCTTCGGAGAAGATCAGGTTCCAGCTCCAGAGAATGTTGGCATTGGTCAGCTGGCGGGTGGCGGGATCCACCTCGATCTCCTCGGGCTTCAGTTTTTGGTCGATCACGGCGATCACGGCGTTGCCGCTGACGAATTCGGCCGGCGTCTCGAAGTAGATGTAACCGTCGCTCTTCAGGGCGAGCGTCTTCAGCATGATCGGCAGTGCGTTCTTCCAGACTCCACTCTTGTTCTTGTCTAACTGGGCGCACTCGTACCACAGCAGGATGGCGGCCTTGCCGTCGATCTTCAGCTCCTCCTCCGTGTAGGAGAGGGTGCCTGCCTGCTTCTTGTTGAGGGTGGTGTAGGCCAGGTCGCGGGCGATGCCGTTGCCCTTCACGTTTGCGCGGAACTTGTAGTAGGTGTTGGCCTGGTTGACGATGTAGGAGTTGGCCGCACCGTCGGCGCTCAGGTTCTCGGGCAGATAGAGGTCCTCCTCATCGAACTCGGGCAGTACGGCATCCACCGCAAGCACCTTGCCGGCCGGGAGACCCGCTTCGGGCACCGTGCGGCGGGCCAGAGGATACTTCGTGCCGTTGATGGTCGCGTTGATCTCGAAGGTTTCGCCGGCGTGGCCGGGCGTAACCATCAGGAACAGATGCTGATCCTCGAGGTCGGAGGTGGCGAAGTTGCAGTCGAGGCGAACGCTGTTGCTGCCCGTGGCGCCCGACAGATCGAGCTTGCCGGTGGTGATGTCGATCTTTCCGTTCTCGAACGATACCAGGGCCTTCGTATTTGAGGTGCAGGTGAATTCGATGTCGGTCAGGAAGATACGTACATTCTCCTTCATCGGGATGTGCAGGTCGAGCACCGAGAAGGCGTGCTTGAAGTTCATCGAGATCGGGTCGTCGCTCTTCACCATGTTTTCGGCTCCGGCATACATGAAGTCCAGTGCCGGGAGGTGGCTGGCGTCGTTGTTGGATGACTGGCTCTGTACGTTCGGGATCGAGAGTACGACGGCTGTAGGATCGGTGCCCGCCTGCTCGTTGAACGGCGAATAGGCGTAGAAGTTATGCTTCGAGGTCTCGTCGGCCCAGCGGATGCGCTCGGAGTAGGACGACGGCGAGAAACCGGTCGTGGCAGCCGACTCGTCGGCTATGTAGCAGACGTTGCTGCGGAGCTCCCGGTCGGCCGTGCGGGCGAAGAAGCCGATCCGGTCGCCGGCATCCCAGCTGATTCTGAAGGCCGAGCCGGTGTCCTCGTAGCTGACGCGGGTATCCTCCGGCATGCCCGAGAAGCGGACGGCGTTCGCGTCCTCGATGCCGGGTTCAACGGTGTCGGCATCCTTGGCGCAGCTCACCGAAAGAGCTGCCGCCAGACAAAAAATCATGTATTTTTTCATTTCACGCTTCGTTTTTGATTATTTCCACTCCCATTTGTCCATATCGTCGATGGGGTTGCCGCCCACGCTGCCGACGTTGGGATCGTAGAGCGCCGCGTCGATAAGGGGCTTCAGTACGCCCTCCATCTGGATGAAGGCGTCGTAGTTGGGGTGTACGTGGTCCGTACCGTTCCACCAATACGCCTCTTTCAGGTCGCCGGTTTCGTCTGCCAGCACCGAGTAGTAGTCGGCATAAACGAATCCCTTCGCTTCCACATAGGCCGTGATGAGCTTGTTCAGCTCCACGATGCGGTTCGCCACGTAGTCGCCGTTGTACTTGGCCTTCCACTCCTCGCTCTGCCACCACATGTCGCGGGTGGGAGCGGCCGAGCCGATGATGACCTTCGCTCCGTACTCGTCGGCGCGCTCGGCCATGAAGCGGATGTTGTTGAAGATATCCTCGATCGGGCGGAAATAGCCGTCGTTGTCGGCGATGTCGTTCGTTCCGCAGGCGATCACGGCGCAGAGCGGGTCGTCGGCCAGCACCTGGGAGTTGAAACGTCCTACCATGTTCTGCGAAGTGGTGCCGTCGACTCCGAAATTGGCGTAGTTGTTCTCCGTGAAGAACTCCTTGCGGCCGCGGTCTCTCCAGGTGCGGGTGATGGAGTCGCCCATCAGGGCGGCGCGGTGGCCCGACTGCTTGCCCTGGGGAGCCAGCGTGGCGCTGACCTCCTCCTTAACGCAGCGCATCTGGTAGCCGGCGCCTCCGTAGGTGTTCCAACTGGTGACGCCGCTGTCGGGGTTGGCCCGATAGGGGTAGTGCAGGTCGGTGACGCTGGCCGTGGACAGGAAGATGGCGTCGCCTACGCCGCTGAGCTGGCTGCCTCCGAAACCGGCCTGACGCTGGCCGTTGTTCGGAATGTAGAGGTCGTATTTCGGCGAGTAGACACCGTATTCGGTATTTTCGTACTCTTTCAACAGGTAGTAGTACATGTCGCCCGTGGGGACCTTCCATCCGGGAGGACACGGGTCGTAGATGCTCTTCTCGCTGGTCGATCCGTCCACCGAACCCCAGAGATAGCGCCATTCGGTCATCTCGACATTGTCGGCGGGTTTTCTCTGGTGCCACGTGTAGTTGTTCTCCGCCACGCAGTTGTTGTCCGATCCGTTGCTGACCCATTTGTGGGGCACCTTCACGGTTGCGGCCACGGCGTCGTCCAGCTTGTAGCCTTCGCCCAGGTTGGTAGCCAGACCATAGGCGTTCGAGGCCAGGTTGGCGGAGTAGAGCATGTCGCTGGATCCCCAGTCGTACTGCGAGCAATTCTGCTGCAGCTCCTTGACGGGCGTATGGGTGGGCAGACCCCACTTCATGCCGCCGGCGAGTTCGCCGCCCTTTTCATAGGTCGGAGCGGCGGGGAACGGATCCTTGCGGCCCCACTGGTAGTAGTGGCCGAAGGCCAGGGCGGCTTCGCGCGGATCGGAGGCCTGCATCGCCTCCTTGCCGGCCATGGCGCCGAGGTTGCGGTCCATGACCGTGTAGCGGCCTACCGTGCGGGCTTCGAGGTCGTAGTCGTAGCCCTCTACGGCCCAGATATTCCAGCTCCAGAGGATCTCGCCGGCCTCGTCGTAGGCGGCGATGCCGACATTGCCGTTGACGAACTCGGCGGGCGTGGTGAAATAGACATAGTTGAGCACCGGATCGAGCAGTACCGACTCGGGATCGATGGGGCAGACGTTCTCCCAGCCCGATTCGCCCATCGGCGTGTTGTACCACAGCAGCTTCACCTCGGCGGGACGGATAGCCAGATCGGCATCGGTGTAGCCCTTGCTGACCGGCTGGCCCTCTACGGTCCAGGCGTAGTTGCGGGCAACGCCGTTACCCTTGACGTCGGCACGGAAGCAGTAGGTCGTACCCGGCTTGTTGACCAGATAGGTATTCGCCGGACCCTGTGCGCTCAGGTTGATGCCGTCGCGCGGCTGGAGCGAGGTGCCCAGGTGTACGGACGACCAGCTGCCGGCGTGGATACCCTCCTCGGGAACGATCAGTTCGCCGAGCGAGTATTGCAGCTTGCCCGTGTCGGCGGTGACCTCGATCTTGCGGCCGGCCAGACCGGGCTTGAGTGCAATATAGAAGGTGACGGGCTCCGCGCTCAGGTTGACCGGACGGTCGAACGTTACGGTGATGCGGTTGGAGCCCTCCTCCGTCCACTCCATCGTGCCGTCCTTCAGATTCACCGTCCCGTCGAAGGTCAGCGTCTCGTCGGCGCACTCCAGCAGGAAGGAGCGGATGCCGGGCAGCGACTGGTCGGACGAGACCGAGCAGCGCAGCAGACCGGCGGCCGCCTGGAAGTCCATCGGAATCTCACCCTCGGAGGGCAGACGGTTCTCGCTGGCGGTATACCATACGAAATCGCGCTTCGCGAGCGTGCCGCTCTGGTCGGCCTTCACGGAAGCGGGGATGGCTGTCGGGTCGTCGAACGACGACCGGTAGGGGTAGTAGGCGTAGAAATTCTGCGCTTCGAAGGCATTCTCCCACACCACCGAGTTCTTCGAGGCGGGGCTGATGAAAGAGACTACCTCGCCCATGTTCTGGGCGGCGTAGTAGACGTTGGCGAAGATCGTCCTGTCGCCTTTGGTCGAGAAGAGCCCGATGCGGTCGGTGTCCGTCTCCCAGGTGAAGGGGATCGGCGCGGCGCCGGACTCCATGGCCGTGATCTTGGCCGAACCGCTGAAGCGGATGTCGCCTCCGGTCGCGGGACCCTCGGTCGTCGGGTCGTCGGCACACGAGGCGGCAGTCACGAGCAGAAGCAAGGATGTGAATAATTTCCTCATAAAGTTTTTGGTTTTTAGAATAGTTTCGGTTTTTCTATCCCAAAGTTCAAAATTATTGTCCTTTCGGAGAGAAAAAATCATACATTTTAAGGATAACGACCGGTAAATGTCCTTTCGCCCTTCGGACCCTCGATCGGAGCTCGGGGAGGTAAGGCGAACGGGAGTATTTTGATTTTCAAGATACTCCCGTTCGACGAGGACTTCGGCCGGATGAAATCCGCCCTATTTCAGGGTAAATTCCACGCTTCCGCGGATGTCGTCCGAGGCAGCGCCGACCCAAGCGTCGAATATGCCCTCTTCGGCGGTCCAGAGACCCTTAGCGTCGTCGTAGTATTGCAGTGCCTCGGGGGTGATCTCGAAGCTGACGGTCCGGGTCTCGCCCGGCTCCAGCGACACCTTGCTGAACCCTTTGAGCTCCTTGACGGGGCGGGGCAGGGCCGACTCCCGGTCGCCGATGTAGAGCTGCACGACCTCCTTGCCGGCGCGGTCGCCCGTGTTGGTGACGTCGACCGACACCCGGATCCGGCCGCTCCGCGAGAGCGTTTTCCGGTCGGCACGGACGTTCGCGTAATCGAAGGTGGTGTAGCTCAGTCCGTGACCGAAGGCGAACAGCGGCGCGATCCGCTGCCGCTCGTGCCAGCGGTACCCCACGAAGATGCCTTCGCGGTAGCGCACGCTGTCGCGGGTGCCCGGATGCTCGCCCAGCGCGTGGGCGCTGTTGTCCTCCAGCCGGCGGGGGAAGGTGAAGGGGAGCTTACCCGAGGGGTTCACCTCGCCGAAGAGCACGTCGGCCAATGCCAGACCCGCCTGCGAGCCGCCGAACCAGCCCTGCACGACGGCCGGAACCCGGTCGATCCAGGGCATCGCCACGGCGTTGCCCGATACGAAGACGACTGCCGTGCGGGGGTTGGCCTCGGCCAGCGCCTCGATCAGCGAGTCCTGACCGTAGGGCAGGCCCATTTCGCGGCGGTCGCCGCCCTCGGCATCCTGTCCCCAGGCCTTGTTCAGACCGCCGATGAAGAGCACGGCATCCGCCTCGCGGGCCGCAGCCACGGCGTCGGCGATCAGCTCCGCGGCCGAGCGGTCGTCGCTGAGGTTCTGTTTCGAATCCACGCCGTTGTACGAGGTAGCCAGATGGCCGAGGTAGCCGCGTTCGTAGACCACCTCCATCCGGTCGCCCGCCGCCGCGACGATGCCCTCCAGCGGGGTGTACTCGCGCTGCACCTTGAGCGATGACGAGCCGCCGCCGATAGTCATCCCCTTGATGGCGTTCTCGCCCACCACGAGCAGCTTTTTCGTCTGCTGCGGGTCGATGGGCAGGACCTTGCCGTCGTTCTTGAGCAGGACGATGCCCTCGCCGGCGATGCGGCGGGCGGCGGCGTGGTGCTCGGGCGAGTTGAGCGAGCCGAAGGGCTTGCGGGAGTTCATCGCCGTGCGGAAATTGAGCCTCAGGACGCGACGCACCTTGTCGTCGAGCAGCTCCTCGGACGCCTCGCCCCGCTCGATCATTTCGCGATAGGGGGCGGCCAGGTAGTACTGGTCGTAGGCGATGGCCGGATTGGTCGACATGCCGTCGCTCCAGGTGCCGAACTCCAGATCGAGGCCGTATTCGACCGCCTCCTTCGTGTCGTGGGTTCCGCCCCAGTCGGAGATGACGGCGCCGTCGAATCCCCAGTCGCGCTTCAGAATGTCGTTCAGCAGGTATCGGTTGTGGCAGCAGTGCTGACCCTTATACTTGTTGTAGGCGCCCATGATCGACCAGGCCCCTCCCTCCTGTACGGCGGCCTTGAAGGCCGGCAGATAGATCTCGTGCAGGGCGCGGTCGTCGACCGAAACATCGGTGCAGAGGCGGTAGCTCTCCTGGTTGTTCAGGGCGAAGTGCTTCACGCAGGCCGCCACGCCGTTCTCCTGCACCCCCTGGATGTAGGGCACCACCATGCGCGAGGCCAAATAGGGATCTTCTCCCATGTACTCGAAGTTGCGGCCGTTGAGCGGGGTGCGGTAGATGTTTACGCCGGGCCCCAGCAGGACGTCCTTCTCCCGATAGCGGGCCTCTTCGCCGATCGACTTGCCGTAGAGGGCCGACATCTCAGGGTTCCAGGTGGCGGCCAGACAGGTCAGGGCCGGATAGGCCGTGCAGGAGTCGTTGGTCCATTCGGCCTGATCCCACCGGTTCCAGTACACCTCGGGACGGATGCCGTGCGGTCCGTCGGTGCACCACAGCTCGGGGATGCCCAGACGGGGCACGCCGGCCGACGAGAATTTCGACTGGGCGTGCAGCATGGCTATCTTCTCCTTGAGCGTCATGCGGCCCAGGGCGTCGTCGATGCGTTTTTCGAGGGGTTGCGTTTCGTCCAGATAGACCGCTTCGGCGGTTCGGTTGTCCGGAGCGCCGCAACCTACGGCCAGCGCCAGCCCGAACAGCGTTCCGGCGATCGTGCGTGTAAGGTTCTTTGTCATAAGTTTGCGTTTAAGTTGTCAGCTTTCGGAACAAAGATAAAAAAAAACGGCCTTTGCGGCCGGTAAAAAAATACAAATTCGAAGTAAACGGGACCCGGGGCCCCGTCGGGTGTCAGAGCAGACGCTGCTCGGCGAAGTAGCGCCAGAGCGGCGCGGCGTGCAGCGCTTGCGGAATCTCCCCGGCGACGAGCAGTTCGCGCACCTGGTCTGCGGTCAGCAGGTGCACGTCCAGCTCCTCGGTCGGGTCGAGGTGCCGGTCGGCGACGGGGACGACCCCCTCCGCCACGAAGCAGTAGGTGAGGTTGTTGTGGGTGGCCGGATTGGCCGAGAGGACCATCAGCTGACGCCAGCTGCCGCCGCCGTAGCCGCTCTCCTCCTCCAGCTCCCGCCGGGCGGCCGCCTCCATCGACGGATCGTCCGGATCGACGACCCCGGCGACCAGTTCGTAGTCGGTGCGCTCCAGCCCCGGACGGTATTGGCTGACCGCGACGAAACGCCCGTCGGCCGTCCGGGCGATGACGTTCACCCAGGCGGGATACTCCAGCACGTAGTAGGAGGGGATGATCCTGCCGCCGGGCAGCTCCATGCGCTGGCGGCGGACGGTGAACCACGGTTCGCGGGAGAGGTATTCGCTCGCGAGGACTTTCCAGGGTGTCTGTTTCGGTCTCTCCATCAGAGCTTGATATCGTAGATCTGAATCACGCCCGCCAGCCGTCCGTCCTCCTCGGTAACCAGCAGGGAGGTGACCTTGTTGCGGGTCATCATCTTCTCGGCGGCGATCAGCTTCTCGCCCGGGCGGATGGTTTTGGGGTGCATGGTGGCTATGTCGGCGGCACGGATGCCGAAGAATTCGGACTGCCGGCGCTCCATGGCGCGGCGGATGTCGCCGTCGGTGATGATGCCTTCGACCCTGCCGTCGTCGCAGAGCACGATGAGCCCCAGTCCGCCCTTCGAAATGGCGTGGATCATCTCGGTGGCCGAGCAGTCGGCCGTGACGATCGGAAGGTTCTCCTTGCGCATCACGTCGCCCACGGTCATCAGCAGGCGGCGTCCCAGACTGCCGCCCGGGTGCAGGCGCGCGAAGTCGACCGAGGTGAATTCCCGCAACTTCATCAGCGCCACCGCCAGCGCGTCGCCCATGGCGATCTGGGCCGTGGTCGAGGTAGTGGGGGCCAGGTGGAGGATGCAGGCCTCGTGCTCGACGCTCACGTCGAGGTGGATGTCGGAATTCTCGGCCAGCGAGGATTTCGGGTTGCCCGTCATGGAGATCAGCCGGTTCCCGTTGGAGTGGATGAAGGGGACGATCTTGAGGATCTCGTCCGTCTCGCCCGAGTAGGAGAGGGCCAGAATGATATCCTCCTTCGAGATCATGCCCAGGTCGCCGTGAAAGGCCTCGCCGGGGTGGAGGAAGAAGCTCGGAGTGCCGGTCGAAGCCAGCGTGGCGGCGATTTTGCGGCCGATCAGGCCCGATTTGCCCATGCCGGTCACGATCAGCTTGCCCCGGTTGGCGAGGATGCTCTCGACCGCCTCGACGAACGAGTCGCCCAGTGTCTCCTCCATTTTGCGCAGTGCCTGCGCTTCGGTATCGAGAGTCCGGCGCGCCAGCGCCAGAATCTGTTCTTTCTTGTTGTCGTTCATCGGATCAGCGTTTCTATTACGGTTTCCAGTTCCTCCAGCCGCAGCATGTTGGGGCCGTCGCTCAGGGCGCGGTCGGGATCGGGATGCACCTCGAAGAAGTAGCCCGTGGCGCCGAAAGCTTTGGCCGCGAGCGCCATGGCCGGCACGAACTCGCGGTTGCCGCCCGTCTTGCCCCCGGCGGCTCCGGGCCGCTGCACCGAGTGGGTGCAATCCATGATGACCGTCGGGGCGATCTTCAGCATGTCGGGGATGTTGCGGAAATCGACCACCAGGTTGTTGTAGCCGAACGAGTTGCCGCGCTCGGTGAGCCACACTTCGCGGGCTCCGGCATCCATCGCCTTCTCGTAGGGATAGCGCATGTCGGCGCCCGAGAGGAACTGCGCCTTCTTGATGTTGACCGTGCGGCCCGTGCGGGCGGCGGCGGTCAGCAGGTCGGTCTGGCGGCAGAGAAAGGCGGGGATCTGGATCACGTCGACCACCTCGCCCGCCGGTGCGGCCTGACAGGATTCGTGAATGTCGGTCAGGAGCTTCAGCCCCCATTTCGAGCGGACGTCGGAGAGCATTTGCAACCCCTTCTCCAGCCCTACGCCCCGGTAGGAGCGGACGGAGGTGCGGTTGGCCTTGTCGAACGAAGCCTTGAAGATGATATCGACGCACAGCCGGCGGTTGATGGCGACCAGGCGCTCGGCCACGCAGTCGAGCAGTTCGGCCGATTCGATGACGCAGGGACCGGCGATAAATTGCAGAGCCATGTCGGGTAGTGTTAAAAATCGAAGGTGAAAATAGTAAATTTAATCCATAAATCCTATTTTCACCTCCGAAAAACTTATTTTTTCTCGTTCAGGAACCTCTCGGCCCGCTCCAGATCCTCGGGGGTGTCGATGCCTACCGTGTCGAAATCGGTGATGCCCACGCCGATGCGGTAGCCGTTCTCCAGCCAGCGGAGCTGTTCGAGCGATTCGGCCAGTTCGAGCGGCGACTGCGGCAGGGCGGTCACCTCGCGCAGCACCCCGGTCCGGAAGGCGTAGATGCCGATGTGTTTATAATAGGTGTGGCGCCGCAGCCACTCCGAGCGGTCGACGCCCCGCAGGTAGGGGATCACCGAGCGGGAGAAGCAGAGCGCCCGCGACCGGCTGTCGAGCACGACCTTCGGCGAGTTGGGGTTTTCGAGGGCCTCGAGCCCGTCCTTCTCGGCGAAGGGCTTCACCAGCGTGGCGATCTGCGTTTCGGGATCGTCGAAGCAGCGTTTCAGCGCCTCTAACTGCGCGGGGCGGATGAAGGGTTCGTCGCCCTGCACGTTCACCACCACGTCGTAGGTCTTCCCTTGTTTGCAGTAGGCCTCCCAGCAGCGGTCCGTGCCGCTGCGGTGCTCGGTCGAGGTCATCTCGGCCTTGCCGCCGAAGGCGAGCACGGCGTCGTAGATCCGTCGATCGTCGGTCGCCACCACGGCGTCGTCCAGTACGCCGGCCACCTGCTCGTAGACCCGCCGGATGACCGGTTTGCCGCCCAGCAGGGCGAGCGGCTTGCCCGGGAAGCGAGTCGAAGCGTAGCGCGCCGGTATGATTGCGATGAATTTCATGGTCTCCTATTTTTGCAGGGCGATCTCCAGCACCTCCTCGTTCGAGCGGACGTAGTGGAACGTGAGACCCTCCACGTATTCGGGTTTGATCTCGGCGATATCCTTGCGGTTCTCCTCCGAGAGGATCAGCTCCCGGATGCCGGCCCGCCGGGCGGCCAGAATCTTCTCTTTCACGCCGCCTACCGGGGTCACGCGGCCGCGCAGGGTCGTCTCGCCCGTCATGGCGATGCGCTCCTTCACCTTGCGTCCCGTGTAGGTCGAGACGATCGAGGTAACCATCGTGATGCCGGCCGAGGGGCCGTCCTTCGGAATGGCCCCCTCCGGAACGTGGATGTTGATGTCGTTCTTTTCGAAGGTCTCGGGGGCGATGCCCAGCTCCCGGTGGTGCGCCATCACCCACTCGTGGGCGATGGTGGCCGACTCCTTCATCACATCGCCCAGGTTGCCCGTCAGGCTGATGCGCCCCTTTCCGGGGGTGAGCACCGATTCGATGTAGAGGATGTCGCCTCCCACCTCGGTCCAGGCCAGACCCGTCACGACGCCCACCATATCGGCCACCTCGTACTCCTCCCTGAGGAATTTGGGCATGCCGAGCACCTTCTCCACCTCCTTGGGGGTATATTCCGGCGCGAAGGCCTCCTCGAAGGCGATCTGCTTGGCGCGGGCGCGGGCCAGCTTGGCCAGGTGCTTGTCCAGCGAACGGACGCCCGCCTCGCGGGTGTAGCCCTGGATGATCTGCTCCACCACGGGGGCGGTCAGAATCAGTTCCTGCTCCTTGATGCCGTGCGCCTCGCGCTGCTTGCCGACCAGGTGGTCCAGCGCGATGCGGACCTTGTCCTCGGCCAGGTAGCCCGGGATGTTGATCATCTCCATGCGGTCGCGCAGGGCGGGGTTGATATTGGCCACGTTGTTGGCCGTAGCGATGAAGAGCACCTTCGAAAGGTCGTACTCCACATCGAGGTAGTTGTCGTGGAAGGTGGTGTTCTGCTCGGGGTCGAGCACTTCGAGCAGGGCGCTCGAGGGGTCGCCGTGATTCGATACGGTGAGTTTGTCCACCTCGTCGAGGATGATGACGGGGTTGGACGATCCGCACCGCTTGATGGTCTCGATGATGCGGCCCGGCATGGCGCCGATGTAGGTGCGGCGGTGTCCGCGAATCTCCGCCTCGTCGTGCAGACCGCCCAGCGCGATGCGGCCGAACTTGCGGCCCAGCGCCGCGGCGACCGACTTGCCCAGTGAGGTCTTGCCTACGCCCGGAGGGCCGTAGAGGCAGAGGATGGGCGATTTCAGGTCGCCCTTCAGCTTGATGACCGAAAGGTGCTCCAGAATGCGGTCCTTCACCTCCTCGAGTCCGAAGTGATCGCGGTCCAACTGTTCGCGCGCGGCCGTAAGATCGAGGTTGTCCGGTGTGGTTTCGTCCCAGGGCAGGTCGAGCATCAGCTCCAGATAGGTCATCAGCACGGAGTACTCGGCCACGGCCGGGTTGAGCCGTTCGAGCTTCTGCACCTCCTTTTCGAAGTACTCGGCCACGGCTTCGGACCACTTCTTCTTCTCGGCCCGTTCGCGCAGGCGGTTGATCTCCTCGTCGGTGTTGTCGCCCAGCTCGTCCTGTATGGTTCGCATCTGCTGTTGCAGGTAGTAGTCGCGCTGCTGCTGGTCGATCTGCTGCTTCACCTTCTCCTGGATCTCGTTCTTGAGTTCGGCCAGCTGCTGGTCGCGGATCAGTATCTCGAGCAGCTTGCGGGCGCGGGCCAGCAGACCCGGAGCCTCCAGCAGGGCCTGCTTGTCCTCATCGGCGAAGTCCAGGTTGGTGCAGATGAAGGTGATCATCCCCTGCTTCGACTCGATGTTCTTGATGGGGAACGCGGTCTCCTTCGGGAGGTTGGGCGAGAGGTTGATGAGCCCCAGCGCCACGTCGCGGATCGAGTCGACCAGCGCCTCGAACTCGATGCTGTGCTGGTCCGAAACCGAGGAGTCGCGCAAGGGGGTGACGGTCGCCTTCAGATAGGGGTCGGTCGAGACGTACTCGCCCACCTCGATCTTCTCCAGACCGTTCAGAACGACGGTATAGGTGCCGTTGGGCATCTCCAGTATCTTGATGACGCGGGCCGCCGTGCCCACCTTGTAGAGGTCGTCGGGCGCGGGGTCCTCGATGTCGCCCTCGCGCTGCAGTACGGCGCCCAGGATGCCCGAGGAGGAGTTCACCTCCTTGATCAGGCGGATGCTCTTCTCGCGGCCGACCGTGATGGGGGTCACCGAGCCCGGAAAGAGGACCGAGGTGCGGAGCGCCAGAATGGGAATCACTTCGGGTATGGAGGTCTGCTCCGACGGCGAGTCGGTCGCAGTGACGATGGGCATGATCTTGTGTCGACCGTCGAACAGCTCGGGCAGGGCACCGATGTCGTCCACTTCGATGGTTTCGATCTTATCTTTTTTGCTCATAGGTTTTTCGATTCTGTTTCGCGAATGAATTCGCGTGCAAAGATAACGATTTTTTAGCGAGATTTATTTTAACTTTGACAGATTGTTGATAACTTTGCACCCTACAAACGAAATGCAAAACCCAATTCTATGCCGATAGCAGACAAATACGCTCCTTCGGAGATCGAATCCAAGTGGTACGACTACTGGATCGAACACCGCCTTTTCCACTCCGAGCCCGACCGGCGCGAACCCTATACCATCGTGATCCCTCCCCCCAATGTGACGGGCATGCTCCACATGGGGCACATGCTCAACAATACGCTGCAGGACGTCCTGGTCCGCCGCGCCCGCATGGCCGGCAAGAACGCCTGCTGGGTGCCGGGAACCGACCACGCCTCGATCGCGACCGAGGCGAAGGTGGTCGCCAAGCTGAAGGCCGAGGGGATCGAGAAGTCGTCGCTCACCCGCGAGGAGTTCCTGTCCCACGCCTGGGCCTGGAAGGAGCAGTACGGAGGCATGATCCTCAAGCAGCTGCGCAAGCTGGGCGCCTCGTGCGACTGGGAGCGCACCTGCTTCACGATGGACGACGCCCGCACCGAGGGGGTGCTGAAGGTCTTCTGCGACCTCTACCGCAAGGGCAAGATCTATCGCGGCGTGCGCATGGTGAACTGGGACCCCGCGGCGCAGACCGCCCTCTCGGACGAGGAGGTGGTGTTCAAGGAGTCGCACGGCAAGCTCTACTACCTGCGCTACAAGGTGGAGGGAAGCGACCGGGTGCTGATTGTCGCCACGACGCGTCCCGAGACCATTCTGGGCGATACGGCGCTCTGCGTCAACCCCAACGACCCCCGCTATCGGGATCTGCCGGCCGACGCCCGCGTCATCGTGCCGCTGGTGGGCCGCTCGATTCCGGTCATCCGCGACGAGTACGTCGATATCGAGTTCGGTACGGGAGCCCTGAAGGTGACCCCGGCGCACGACGTGAACGATTACATGCTGGGTGAAAAGTACGGGCTGGAGACCATCGACATCTTCAACGACGACGGCACCATCAACGACAAGGTGGGCCTGTACGTCGGCCGGGAGCGCTTCGAGGTGCGCCGCCTTATCGAAAAGGATCTCGACGAGGCCGGTCTGCTCGAAAGGACCGAGGACTACACCAATAACGTGGGCTACTCGGAGCGCACGGGCGTGGCTATCGAGCCCAAGCTCTCGATGCAGTGGTTCCTCTCGATGGCCGAGCTGGCCGAACCCGCCACGAAGGCCGTGATGGAGGATGTCATCCGCTTCGTCCCCGAGAAATACAAGAATACCTACCGCCACTGGATGGAGAACATCAAGGACTGGTGCATCTCGCGTCAACTGTGGTGGGGCCAGCGCATCCCGGCCTACTACCTGCCCCAGGGCGGCTATGTGGTGGCCGAGACCCCCGAAGAGGCGCTCGAACTGGCTCGCGAGAAGAGCGGCGACGCATCGTTGCAGCTCGCCGACCTGCGTCAGGACGAGGATGTGCTGGATACCTGGTTCTCTTCGTGGCTGTGGCCGATCTCGGTCTTCGACGGCATCCGCAATCCCGACAACGCCGAGGTGAACTACTACTATCCGACCAACGATCTGGTGACCGGTCCCGACATCATCTTCTTCTGGGTGGCCCGCATGATTATGGCCGGTTACGAATATCGCGGCAAGGCCCCCTTCAACCACGTCTATTTCACGGGTATCGTCCGGGACAAGCTGGGCCGCAAGATGTCCAAGCAGTTGGGCAATTCGCCCGACCCGCTCGACCTGATCGCCAAGTACGGCGCCGACGGCATGCGCGTGGCGATGCTGCTCTCCTCGTCGGCCGGCAACGACGTGATGTTCGACGAGGCGCTCTGCGAGCAGGGCCGCAACTTCGGCAACAAGATCTGGAACGCCTACCGCCTGCTCAATGGCTGGGCCGTGAACGAAACGCTCGCCCGGTCGGAGAACAACCGACTGGCCGCCGAATGGTTCGAGCAGACCTTCCGCCGCACGCTGCGCGAAGTGGAGGAGGATTTCGCCTCCTACCGCATCTCGGAGGCCTTCATGGCTATCTACAGGCTCTTCTGGGACGACTTCAGCGGCTGGTACCTCGAGATGGTGAAGCCGGCCTACCAGTCGCCCGCCGATGCCGAGACGCTGGCTGTGACGAAGGGCTTCTTCGACAACCTGCTGCGCCTGCTGCACCCCTTCATGCCCTTCGTGACCGAGGAGATCTGGCAGGACCTGGCGCCCCGCGCCGCCGGCGAATCGATCATGTACGCTCCGAAGCCTGCCGTGCAGGAGCCGGACGAGGCGCTGCTGGCCCGCTTCGAGCTGGTTAAGGAGCTGATCTCGGGCGTCCGCAACGTGCGCAAGCAGAAGAACCTGCCCCAGAAGGAGGAGCTCGTGCTGGAGGTGATCGCTGACGAGAACTGGCCCGCGGAGTTCGCCCCCGTGATCGCTAAAATGGCGAACCTGAAGGAGATTCGTCCGGTGACGGAGAAGAATCCCGCGGCGGCGGCCCTGCTGGTGAAGACCACGCAGTACTTCGTGCCGCTGGAGGGAAAGATCGACGCCGCGGCCGAGCGTCAGAAGCTGGAGGCCGACCTGACCTATCTGGAAGGATTCCTCGCGAGCGTGATGAAGAAGCTCTCGAACGAGCGGTTCGTCAGCTCCGCCCCCGAGAAGGTGGTGGCGAATGAACGGGCCAAGCAGGCCGATGCCGAGGCGAAGATCGCCGCCATCCGGGAGCAGCTGGCCGCATTGAAATAAACAGAAACGACAGAGCGGGGGAGGGGCCGGTGCGGTCGCTCCCCGCTTTTTTAACGACGAACGACCGTGCAAATTACGATCTATACCGACGGTTCGGCACTGGGAAATCCCGGTCCGGGGGGCTACGGCGTGGTGCTGTTGGCCGGCCCGCACCGCAAGGAGCTCTCGCAGGGCTACCGTCTGACGACCAACAACCGGATGGAGCTGATGGCGGTCTGCGTGGCGCTCGAAGCGCTCAAGTTCGAGGGATCGGAGGTAACCATCTACTCCGATTCGCGCTATGTGGTCGATGCCGTGGAGAAGAGATGGGTATTCGGCTGGGTGAAGAAGAACTTCGTGGGCAAGAAGAACCCCGATCTCTGGATGCGCTTTCTGCGGGTCTACCGCCTGCATCGGGTTCGGTTCGTGTGGGTCAAGGGACACGCCGAGACGGTGGAGAACAACCGCTGCGACCAGCTGGCCGTAGCGGCGGCCAACGACCGGGCGCACCTGCTGGAGGATGTCGGTTATCAACCTGAAAATTAAAGCATGATGGAACAGTTCAGCTGGTACGAGGACATGAATTGCGCCGTGACGGTGTGCGACACCGAGGGCGTGATCGTTTATCAGAACAAGGCGGCACGCGAGCTCTACGCCAAGCGCGGCAACCTGATCGGGCAGAATCTTTTCGGCTGCCACAACGAACATTCGCAGGCCATCATCCGCCGCCTGCTGGCCGAGGGTTCGACCAACGCCTATACGATCGAGAAGAAGGGGGTGAAGAAGGTGATCTACCAGACAGCCTGGCGCCGTGCGGACGGTTCGGTCGGCGGTCTGGTCGAGATCTCGATGATCGTCCCCGATCCGATGCCCCACTTCGTGCGGGAGTAGCGGTCGGGGACACGACCTGTTGTCCATTGTGTCGTTTCTCGCTTTACACGACATCGACTCTGTCACCCCGTGCGACGCGCAACGGAGTCGAGAGGTTCCGAGAGTCGTGTCATCGAGGGGGACGTACGAGTCGCACCTCCGTAAGACACCGGCTTTGTCCGGATGGAAGCCTTGCGGCTACCGCATGGTGTGCGTCCGGTTATGTCGGGATGTTTCGACTGCGGGGCTTGCGCCCCTCCGCTCAACATGACAGAGGGTAGGCAATCGTGAATCGAAAATCGTGCATCCGGCCGGTCAATATCCCATTCGCTGCCGGGCCCAGAGCATGACCCGGGCGGGCGGCTGTTTGGCGCGCAGCAAGTCGGCCATGTAGCGCATGTAGGGTTCGGCGTGGCGGAAGAAGGCCTTGTACCCTTCGCAGAGGGCGTTGAGGTGCTCCTCGCCGGCGGCCGTGCGGTCGAAGCGGTGCTTCGGGCATTCGCCCCGGCAGGCGAAATAGTAGCGGCACTTGATGCACTCGTCGGGCAGCCGGTTGTGCTTCGCGGCTCCGAAATCGGCCTGCCGGCGCGATGCGAAGGCCTTCAGCAGGGTGGTGTCGGTGAGGTTGCCCAGCCGGTACTCGGGGTAGACGAAGTGGTCGCACGAGTAGATGTCGCCGTTGTGCTCCACGACCAGCGAATCGCCGCAGGTGTCGCAGAAGGCGCACAGGGCCGGCCGGACGCCGTACCACTGGGCCAGCGCGACGTCGAAGAGCTGGACGTAGCAGCGTCCGACATCGTTCACGATCCACTCGTCGAAGATGTCGCACATGAAGTCGCCGAAGGCGCGGGGCGACACGGACCACTCGCCCAGCGTGCTTCCCGGGGTGTGGGGCGGTACGATGTGGGGACGCGAGCCGGGCGTTTCCCGGCAGGTGTACTCCACGACGGGCATGAACTGCATGAAGCGGCTGCCGATGGATTTCAGGAAGAGGTAGACTTCGCGGCCGCGTCCCTCGCTCAGTCGGTTGACGGTGGACATGGTGTTGAACTCCACGCCGGTGCGCCGCATGAGCTCGATGGCCTGCATCACCCGTCCGAAGGTGGGGCGTCCCCCCTTGTCCAGCCGGTTGCCGTCGTGGATCGACTGCGGGCCGTCTATCGACACGCCGACCAGGAAATTGTGTTCCTTCAGAAAGTCGCACCACTCCCGGTCGATCAGGGTGGCGTTGGTCTGCAGCGAATTCTCGATCCGTTTCCCGCAGGCGTATTTCCGCTGGAGGGCGACGGCCCGGCGATAGAAGTCGAGACCGGCCAGCATGGGCTCGCCGCCGTGCCAGGTGAAGGTCACCGTGTCGACGCGGTTGCCCTCGATATACTGACGGATGTAGCTCTCCAGCAGTTCGTCGCTCATCCGGGGTTCGCGGCCGCCGTAGATGGACTCCTTGTCGAGATAGTAGCAGTATTTGCAGTCGAGGTTGCAGGCCGAGCCTACGGGCTTGACCATCGTCCCGAATGCCCGGGGGAGCTGGCGCTTGAGAATTTCGTCGTATGTCAGATAGGGTTCGTGTGCCATGTTCGAAAATGAATCTTTCGGCTAAAGTAGGGAAAAAGGTCGGAAAATGCAAATCCGCGGCGCAGCCTCTCCCGTCAGCTGAATTTTACCGGAATCGTGTAGCGTATCCGGACGGGTACTCCGTCTTCCGTAGCGGGGGGCCAGCGAGGCGAGCGTCTCAACACGGCGTCGACGGCCCTGGAGAGCAGCTCGTGGGGCGACTTCAGAATCCGGACCTCCGTCAGGCGTCCCTCTTTGTCGATGACGAACTGCGCGATGACCTGCCCTTTGATGTTTTGTTGCGCTGCCTCCGCGGGGTATTGGAGCGTCCGGCTCACCCAGAGCGAAAAATCCCGGAGCGTTCCGCCCTGAAATTTCGCATTGTCGATGTCGGACGGCATCTCCGGATAGGCTTCGGCGAGGCGGGTCTCGATCTCCGCTTCGTCCAGCCCTTCGGACCGCAACTGCCACAGCATGGCCTCCTTGGGGTTTTTCCAGATGCCGAGCCCCTGCGAGAGGAGAAAAGCCATCGTTTGCTGGGCATCCCGATGCCCCTGTTCGGCCGCTTCCCGATACGCCGCCACCGCCGCCTGGCAGTCCGGCTTTATGCCGCGTCCGTTCATCAGGCATTCGCCCATCAGGAACTGCGCCTCCGCATCTCCCAGCCGGGCCGCCTGTTGCAGGTACCTTACCGCTTTCTTATCATTTTGTTCGACCTCCCGGCCCTCCAGATAGAGGGTGCCCAGCCGGGTCATGGCCTCGGCGTCGCCCGCTTTTGCCCGGGCCGTCAGCCCGGCAGGCGGTTCGTCCGCCCGGGCCGCGAGGGCGGCGCACAGCAGCGGGATCAGAAGCAAGGATCGGATATGCATGGTCGGATGCTCTTTACGGAAAGCAAGATACGAAAAAAGAGGGAAATCCGCATGCTTTCCCTCCCTTTTTTTCGTGTGCGGATTACTCCACCGCTTCGCGGACGCACTCGATGCCCACGCGGCGCATCAGGTCCAGCCCCTCCTCCGAGCGGTACTCGTCGCTGTAGACCACGCGGCGGATACCCGCCTGAATGATGAGCTTGGCGCACTCGATGCAGGGCGCGGCCGTGATATAGAGGGTCGATCCGTCGCAGTTGTTGGCCGACTTGGCGACCTTCGTGATGGCGTTGGCCTCGGCGTGGAGCACGTAGCTCTTCGTGTGCCCGTCGGCATCCTCGCAGACGTTCTCGAAGCCCGACGGCGTGCCGTTATAGCCGTCGGAGATAATCATCTTGTCCTTGACGATCAGCGCTCCCACCTTGCGGCGCACACAGTAGGAGTTCTCGGCCCAGATGCGGGCCATCTGCAGGTAGCGCCGGTCGAGCTGACGCTGCTTCTCCTCTTCGTAACCCATTCGGTCAGTCGTTTAAGGCCGCCCGGACCTGCCGGCCCGGGCGACGCCGGTTAGATTCCTTTTCCGTGACAGTTCTTGTACTTCTTGCCCGAACCGCAGGGGCATGGGTCGTTGCGGCCCACCTTCTTCTCCGCGTGCAGCGGCATGGGCTTCTGCTTCTCCGCCTGGCCGGCCTGTGCGGCGGCCTGCATGCGCGAAGCCTGCAACTTGTTCACGTCCACCTTGGCGCGCTGCTGTTGCTGACGCTGCACGGCCTCGGGATTGTTCTCGCGAACGGGTATGTAGGCGCGGTCGAGCACCGAGAGAATCTGCCGGTTGATCTTTTCGAGCATCTTCGAGAAGAGCCCGAACGACTCGAACTTGTAGATCAGCAGCGGGTCCTTCTGCTCGTAGGTGGCGTTCTGCACGCTCTGGCGCAGGTCGTCCATCTCGCGCAGGTGCTCCCTCCAGGCGTCGTCGATGGTGGTGAACATCACCACCTTGGCGAAGACCTTGTAGATCTCGGCCCCGTCCGTCTCCTGACAGCGGCGCAGGTTGACCGGCACGTTGTAGCCCAGATGGCCGTCCGTAAGCGGGAAATAGATGTTGCCGTCCAGCTGCTCCTTGCGCTCCTCGTAGATGCGCTCCATCACGGGGCGAACCGTGTCGGCCACCGCTTTGGCGCGTCGGGCGTAGAGCTCCTGCAGATCCTTGACGATCCACTCCGCCAGCTCGGCGGGTTTCGCCTTGGCATATGCCTCGGCCCCGAACGACGGCTCGACGGCCACCTCGCGGATCAGCTCGAAGCGGAAATCCTCGAATTCGATGCCGCCGTGCTGCTCGACGAAGAGTTCGGCGTAGTCGTAGAGGATGTTGTTCAGGTCGATCTCGATCCGCTCGCCGTAGAGGGCGTGGCGGCGGCGGGTGTAGATCACCTCGCGCTGCGAGTTCATCACGTCGTCGTACTCCAGCAGCCGCTTGCGGATGCCGAAATTGTTCTCCTCGACCTTCTTCTGGGCTCGCTCGATGGCGTTCGAGAGCATCTTGGCCTGCAACGCTTCGCCCTCCTCGTGCCCCATGCGGTCCATGGCCGCGGCGATGCGCGACGCACCGAACAGACGCATCAGGTCGTCCTCGAGCGACACGAAGAACTGCGACGATCCCGGGTCGCCCTGACGGCCGGCGCGGCCGCGCAACTGGCGGTCGACGCGGCGGCTCTCGTGGCGCTCCGTGCCGATGATAGCCAGACCGCCCGCCTTTTTCACCTCCTCGGTGAGCTTGATGTCGGTACCGCGGCCCGCCATGTTGGTGGCGATGGTCACCTGGCCCGGCCGTCCGGCCTCGGCCACGACCTGGGCCTCCAGCTGGTGCTGTTTGGCATTCAGTACGTTATGCTTGATGCCGCGCAACTTCAGCATGCGGCTCAACAGCTCCGAAATCTCGACCGACGTGGTGCCGACCAGCACGGGACGGCCCGCCTTCACCAGCTCGGCCACCTCGTTGATGACGGCATTGTATTTCTCGCGCTTGGTCTTGTAGACCAGATCGGGGCGGTCGTCGCGCTGCACGGGGCGGTTCGTGGGAATCACCACGACGTCCAGCTTGTAGATGGACCAGAACTCCGATGCCTCCGTCTCGGCCGTACCGGTCATGCCGGCCAGCTTGTGATACATGCGGAAGTAGTTCTGCAGGGTGATGGTGGCGAAGGTCTGCGTGGCGGCCTCGACCTTCACGTGCTCCTTGGCCTCGATGGCCTGGTGCAGGCCGTCCGAGTAGCGGCGGCCGTCGAGAATACGGCCCGTCTGCTCGTCGACGATCTTCACCTTGTTGTCCATCACGACGTACTCGGTGTCCTTCTCGAACATCGAGTAGGCCTTCAGCAGCTGGTTCACCGTGTGCACGCGCTCGGACTTGATGGCGTAGTCGTTGATGACGGCATCGCGCTTCTGCACCTTCTCCTCGACCGTGAGGCCGGTCTGCTTCTCCAGCTCGGCCACCTCGGCGCCGATGTCGGGCAGCACGAAGAAGCCGTCCTCGTCGAAGTAGCGCGACAGCGCCTCGTGGCCCTTGTCGGTGAGCTCCACCGAGTTCATCTTCTCGTCGATGACGAAGAAGAGGTCGTCCGTGATCTCGGGCATGCGGCGGTTGTTGTCGGCCATGTAGACGTTCTCGGTCTTCTGCATCTGCACCTTCACGCCGGGCTCGGAGAGGAACTTGATCAGCGGCTTGTATTTCGGCAGACCCTTGTGGGCGCGGTACATCTTGATGCCGCCCTCCTCGTTTTTGCCTTCGGACATCAGCTGACGGGCTTCGGCCACGAGATTCGTCACCAGATTCTTCTGGAGGTTGTAGAGGTTTTCGATCGCCGGACGATACTGCTCGAAGAGCTGGTCGTCGCCCTTCGGTACGGGGCCCGAGATGATGAGCGGCGTCCGGGCGTCGTCGATCAATACCGAGTCCACCTCGTCGACGATGGCGTAGTGGTGCTTGCGCTGCACCAGGTCCTTCGGAGAGGAGGCCATGTTGTCGCGCAGGTAGTCGAAACCGTATTCGTTGTTGGTGCCGAAGGTGATGTCGGCCATGTAGGCGCGGCGGCGGGCTTCGGAGTTGGGCTGGTGCTTGTCGATGCAGTCCACCGACAGCCCGTGGAACTGATACATGGGGCCCATCCACTCGGAGTCGCGCTTAGCCAGGTAGTCGTTCACCGTCACCAGGTGGACGCCCTTGCGGGCCAGCGCATTCAGGAAGACGGGCAGCGTGGCTACCAGCGTCTTGCCTTCGCCCGTCGCCATCTCGGCGATCTTGCCCTTGTGCAGCACCACGCCGCCGAAGAGCTGCACGTCGTAGTGGATCATGTCCCACTTCAGATCGTTGCCGCCGGCGAGCCAGTGGGTGGCGTATACGGCCTTGTCGCCCTCGATGGTGACGAAATCCTTCTCGGCGGCCAGGTCGCGGTCGAAATCGTTGGCCGTCACCACCACGGTCTCGTTCTGTGCGAAGCGGCGGGCCGTATCCTTCATGATGGCGAACGCCTCGGGCAGGATCTCGTCCAGCTGCTCCTCGATCTTCTCGTCGATGCGCTTGACGGTCTGGTCCACCTCCTTCGAATAGTTCTCCTTGTCGTTCAACGAGATGTCGTTGCGCTCGAGCTTGGCCTTCAGATCGACGATGTGGGCTTCGTCGCCGGCGATGGCGTCGGCGATGCGCTTCATCAGAGCGGCCGAGCGGGCGCGCAGTTCGTCGTTCGTAAGGGCTTCGATCGTGGGATAGATCGCCTTGATCTTCTCCACATAGGGTTGAATCTCCTTGCGGTCCTTGTCGGCTTTCGAGCCGAAAATCATCTTCAGTAATCCGGTTACTATATCCATAGTTCGATTTTTATTTTCCGAGGTTGTTACAGATAACTTGCAAAAATAACGATAATTTCCCGAAAAAACCTAAAAAACGCCGGATAATTGCGTGACTGAGCGAGGAATCGGGCCGTTCGGCGCTATTTTCGGGCCGGGCACGCCTCCTTGCGGCGAAGCATGCCCAGCCGGCATCTCGCGCACGCTCCGCGGGAGCAGTGCTCGTTGGAGAGCTGGAGCAGCGCCTGGGATTCGAGGGCGTTGGCCGGCATGATGCCCTCGATCTTCCAGAAGTCGAGCAGGTTGTTCTCTTCCGGCGGCAACGCTTCCCACAGGTCTATGGCCCGCTGGCGAAGCTCCGGCTTGCCGTGCATGTTTCCGTAGAAGTTCTGCAGCACGGGGACCAGATTGATGGACAGGAGTTGGATTTTCTGGGAGCCGAGCCGTTTGGTGGTGCGCTCCTTCGTGTTGGAGGGGCTGTAGTAGCTGCTCCAGTAGGTCGAGGATTCGGCGCTGAATATTCTCGTCGCGTCGTCCAGCGTCCGGCAGTTGATGAGCGTATCGAGCAGGTAGGAGGTGCGCGAGAGCAGCACGGCGATCTGCGACAGCCGCAGCCGCGGGTGGTTGGCAGGCCGGTTGCCGGTCGGTTTCCAGCTGGCGGCATCGAGCGGCCGGATGCTGTATTTATGGCGCAGGTGTTCGAACGTCTGCCGCAGTTCGGACGAATAGGCGTCGTCGCGGCAGCCCTCCAGCAGTCCGGCCGAGCCGAACAGCAGCGCCTCGATGACCGTGACGGAGGGCCCCTCGCGGCGAACCCTTTCGTAGGAGGCCTGCCGGGCGACCTCGAGGTAGTTCTCCCGGTTAGACCGGTCTCCCACGGTCTGCAACAGCATCATGTAGGCGGTCTGCTCCCAGTCCTGGCCGTTCGCTTCGAACAGCTTTTGCAGGTTGCCGGTCTTGCGGGCCATCCGTTCGAAGGCCAGGTCGGCGAAGAGCGCACAGCGCTCGCAACTCTCCTTTCCGGCGAGGTGGTTTCGGCAGCTTCGCTTGTCGAAACCGGTTACGGAGCGGTCGTCGTCGGTGTCCATAAGGGGCGGGTCAGAACAGGTTGAGCTCCAGCCGGGCCTCCTCGGTCATCATCTCCTTGCTCCACACGGGGTCGAAGGTCAAGATGACGTTCACCTCCTTCACGCCGCAGACCTTGCCCACCTGCACATTGACATCCTCGACCAGCTGGTCGGCCATCGGGCAGTTAGGGGCGGTGAGGGTCATGCGGATGGTGGCTGTGCCGTCGGGCGTGTAGTCGATCTCGTAGATGAGCCCCAAGTCGTAGATATTGACCGGAATCTCGGGGTCGTAGATGTTTTTCAGGGTCAGGACGATGTCCTGCTCCACCTTCAGTATCTCCTCTTTCGTTGTCATTGCTTGCGGATGTTTATTCGGTTTTCCGGCTGAAGGCCAGTGCGTAGAGCCGCATCTGCTTGACCATGGCCAGCAGTCCGTTGGCCCGCGTGGGCGAAAGGTTGGCGCTCAGCCCGATGCGGTCGATGAAGTAGAGGTCGGTCGAGAGAATCTCCTGCGGCGTGCGTCCGTTCAGCACGCGGATCAGCAGCGAGACGATGCCTTTGGTGATGATGGCGTCGCTGTCGGCCGTGTACCAGACCTTGCCGTCGCGCAGCTCGGCGTCGACCCACACCCGCGACTGACACCCCTGGATGACGTACTGGTCCGTGCGGTGCTTCGCGTCGATTGCGGGCAGCTCGGCGCTCAGTTCGATCAGGTAGTCGTATTTGTCGAGCCAGTCGTCGAAGGCCGAGAACTCTTCGATGATCTCCTCTTGAATCTTGTCCGTTTCCATAGCTATTTCTTGTTTCATACTCTCTTATTCTCCGGTCGCCTCCCGCAGCTCCTCTGCCTCGCAGGCTGCAGGTTCAGGAACGCCCAGCAGCCGGGCGACGGTGGGTGCCACGGCCCGCATCTCCACCTTGCGGTCCACGCGGCGGGGCGTCTGCCCGGGCCGGTAGACGATCAGGGGCACGCGGGTGTCGTAGCCGTACATCGACCCTGACGAGGAGCGCACGGCCTCCTCCTTCTCGATCCAGCCCGGCATCAGATTCAGAATCACGTCGCCCGAGCGACGCGGGTAGAAGCTGTTCTGCATCTTCTCCGCATATCCGCTGCCAAAGTAGCTGGTGCGCATCGCCGTGGCCGAAAGGGCGTGCGATACGCCGCGGAACTGCATGGCGAAGGTGGCTACTTCGTTCTGGATGTCGGCCAGCGAGAGCCGCCGTTCGTAGATCAGGTTGTGGTTCAGGTAGATCATCTTGTTCTCGTACTCCAGCAGCCAGTCCTGGGCCTGCTTGCCGTAGCGGGCGTCGAGAAAACTTTCCAGAATCATTTCGAACTGCGCCACGTTGAAGCGGTCGCGCTCGCCCGTCATGAGGTCCCACGAGGGGCTGGTGCCGTGGTCGGAGGTGAGGATCACGGTCACCTCGCGGTCTTTAGCCTGCGCGAAGAGAAAGGTCAGGAAATCCTCCAGGTCGCGGTCCAGCCGGTAGTACATGTCCTCGGCCTCGATCGACTCGGGACCATAGGCCTCCGTGATGCGGCGCGGGGTGTCCAGGCAGATGTTCAGCAGGTCGGGTGTCTCGCCCTTGCCCAGTCCGTAGAGCGAGAGGGCCAGCTTGGCGAAACTGAAGACGGCGCTGTTGCCGGCGGGGGTGTAGATCAGCCGGTCGTAGTCGCGGCGGCAGACCACCTCGCTGCTGAGGTCGCGCACGGGGGCTCCCGTGTCGGGGCGTTCGCCGCGCCGCCGTTCGGGCAGAAGCAGGCAGATGTCGCTCCGGCGCCGGTTCCGGTACTCTTTGGTCGGCAGCATCGCCGACCAGGGCTGCATGACGAAGTTCAGCGGGGCCCGTTCGCGGTTGTACTGCTTCACCCACTCGGGCAGGTAGTTCATGTAGTAGGACGAGGAGCGCCAGTGGCACAGCTCGTCGTTCATCCAGTAGACGATGCCCGCCTTGCCGCCCAGCACGACGGCCGATTCGGGCTCCAGCGCGATAGTCAGGATCTTGCTGTCGGGGCTGTACTGCTTCAGGGTTTCGGTGACGGTGGGGGCGATCAGCCGGTGGGGCGAGAACTGCCCGCCGCCGGTGTGGTACTCCAGCCCCGAGACCGAGGGGTCGTCGATCAGCGAGACGCGCAGGTTCTCCACGTAGTCGCGCCAGTGCGAGGCCACGATGCCGTGGGTCGAGGGCATGCACCCTGTCGTGATCGTAGCCAGCGCCGTGGGGGTCACGGTCTGCTGGCAGTCGTAGGCGGCGCGGGTGAAGCGGGTGCCGCCCTCGGCGAGCCGGCGGAACCCGCCGTCGCAGAAGTTGGGTGCGTAGCGCTCCAGATCCTCGGGACGCATCGATCCCACGACGATCTGAACGACCAGCGGCGCCTTTTCGGCCCGTACCGCGAGCGGGAATCCGCTGCAGAACAGAACGGCCAGGATGAGAATTTTTCCGATATAGAATTTCATGGTGTGCAAAAATACGCATTTTTGAGGGGAGTTCGTATCCCTTCGCCGAAATATTTTCTCAGGGAATCGGGGCTTCGGCGTCCCAGACCGCTTTTTCGGGGCCGAAGTCCAGCCCCGTCTCCCGCTCCAGCGCCGCGGCCTCCGCCAGCTGCCGCTCCGCGAAGCGGCGCCAGGCTTCGCTGCCGGGATGGAGCGGCCGGTGCTGGCTGCTCCTGACGAGCGCTTCGACCCGTTCCGCGAGCCTCCGCACGCCGGGGTCGAGGGCCGCTTCGGAGAAGCGTTCCCAGATGTAGCGTGCGGCCTGCTCCGAGGGGTGGACCAGATCGTCGGCATAGAACCGGTAGTCGCGCAGGTCGTCCGTCAGCAGCTCGAAGGCGGGGAAGTAGTCGATCCGCGGGCAGCGCTCCGCCAGGGCGGCTATCGCCACGCGCAGGATGGCCTTGCTCAACGAATTTTCGGCGGCGCCGTCTCTCAGGTGCCGCACGGGCGAAAGGGTGAGCACGATCCGTTTGTCGCGAAGGGGATCCTCCAGCAGCCTGCTCCAGCGGGACACGATCTCCTCTGCCGCGACGAGCCGGCGGCGGAACCGCTCCTGGGGCTGTTTGTGGCAGTTGGCGACCGGGCGTCCCGTGTCGCGCCGTTCGTAGACCCAGGCCGTTCCGAAGGTAAGGAGCAGGGTGTCGCTCCGGTGCAGGGCCCGGCTTCCCGTCTCGACGGCCCGGTTCATCGCCTCGAGCGCCTGTGCGGCGTCGGGCCGGGTGAACGAGCCGTGGAAATCGTCGTGAAACCACCCCTCCGGGCCTTCGGCCAGCTCGCCGCGGGCGACCGGCTCCGCCCGGTCGAACCGCTCGATGGCGGCGGCGATCGAGAGGGGGTTGAACAGCACGCCGGTCGGATTGGCCGTCAGGTCGAATTTCGCCTGCGCGAGCCGCCGGGCGACGGTGTCGGCGAAGCAGGAGCCCAGCGAGAGGATTCGGCTGCTGTAGCCGATCCGGCAGGCGAGCGGGGTGGGGGTGATCTCGGTGCGGAATTTCATGAAACAAAGATAGGGATAATTCGAAAATATTCTTATCTTTGTAAATATGATTCTTCAAGCCAACTGCAAAATCAATCTGGGGCTCGACGTGTTGCGTCGGCGCGAGGACGGTTTCCACGATCTGGAGACCGTGATGCTCCCCGTAAGGGAGCTGTTCGACGTCGTGGAGGTGCGGCGCCGGGGTGACAATGAACTGCGTTTCCGCCAGCGGGGGCTGACGGTCGACTGCCCCGCCGAGGAGAACGTCTGTGTGAAGGCCTTCCGGCTCATGCAGCGCCGCTACGGCGTGGGGGGCGTGGAGATCACGCTCGACAAGTGCGTGCCGTTCGGTGCGGGGCTGGGCGGCGGTTCGGCCGACGCGACGATGGTCCTGCGGGCCCTGAACGAGCTCTTCGCCCTGCGGCTTTCGGAGGATGTCCTGATCGAGCGGGCTGCGGAGCTGGGCAGCGACACCTCCTTTTTCGTGCGGAACAGCCCCCAGTTCTGTACGGGGCGCGGCGAACGGATGGAGCCGGTGGAACTGCCGCTCGACGGGTTGCGGCTCGTGCTGGTGAAGCCCGGCGAAGGGGTCTCTACTCGCGAAGCCTATGCCGGCGTGCGGCCGGCCGTACCGGAGAGGCCCCTGCTCGAACGGCTGCAAAGCCCCGTTGCCACGTGGCGCGAGTGCGTGAAGAACGATTTCGAGCCCTCCGTATTCGCCCGTCATCCCCGGTTGGCCCTCATCAAGGAGGATCTGCTGAAGCAGGGGGCGCTCTATGCCGCCATGTCCGGGAGCGGATCGACCCTCTTTGGCCTTTTCGCGGACGAGAGGCCCTATATCCCCCCCTTCGACGGACTGTTCGTCCATTCGGAGCAGTTGTAACCCCTCCCTTTCAGGACCGGAACGTGAAGTAGCGGGCGGCCGCGTAGCTGTAGAGGGCGCTGATGACGGTCGTCAGCAGTTTCGACGGGGTGGGCCAGAAGTGTAAGGCGTCTACGAATATCTTCATGCACAGATAGTTGAGCGCGATGGCTCCGGCTACCGAGAGCAGATAGCGCAGCAATTGGGTCCGGGTTTTCCGCCGGGAGCCCCGAAAGGCGATGTTGCGGTTGAGCCAGAATCCGATCAGGAAGGTGAACGGAAAGACGACGGCCAGCGAGGCGATATGGGGGGAAACGACGACGAAGCCCAGATCGAGATAGCGTTCCGCGATGATGTAGTGGTAGATCAGGAAGTAGAGCACGGCATCCGAAAGCATGTTGCCGCCGCCGCATGCGGCATAGCGGAACAACTCCCGGGAGAGGATGCGGTCGAAAGGCCATCGATAGAAGAGGTCGATTGTCCGACCGATTCGCTCCGCCGCCTTCATCCCTTACCGTTTGGAGTAGACCCAGACCTCCGACAGCCCCGTTTTGCGATGCCGGGCCGCCTCGGCCTGCGCCTCCTCGCGGCTCTCCGCCTCGCCGAGCGAGACGAGGAACTTGTCGCCGTAGAGGAAGATGCGGCAGTCGGCCTCCGTCAGGGTTTCGATCTGTGCGATAGCCTGTTCGATGGCCCGGCGGGCGTTGCGCTCGCTGGAGAAGATACCCAGAACGACGTAGCTCTCGCCCGAACGGGTGCGGACGATCTCTTCCTCGGCCGGTGCGGCGGGAGCCGGCTCGGTCAGGGCCGTGACGGTCGGGTCGACGGCCGGGACTGCGGGCTGCGGGGTCGCTTCGGCCCGAAGCGTCGTGTCGGGTTGCACGGCGGGGGTCAGCAGCCGCATCTCGACGACGTCGGGGGTGGAGGAGAACCACTCGGGCCAGCGGGTCACGGGATCGAGCCAGAAGATGCCTGCGGCCGCCAGAAAGACGATGCCGAGCGTGGAGAGGCTCCAGAGCCACCACGGGGTCGTGCGGCGGCGGATCCTTATGTCGCGGCCCTGCGGGTTGAGCAGCCGGTCGAAGGCCGGATCCGGACGGAAACTTTTCTGAATGAGGGTGCCGACCCCCACGATCTCCAGACGGCCGCTCTGCGCGTCGAGGCTCTTGTCGAGCCAGCGGCGGTAGGCTTCGGCAGCCTGTTCGGGGGTGCAGGCGGCGGCGCGGGCAATCGTGTCGACGAGCGAAACGCCCCTTTCGGCCGACGAGAACTCCACGTCGCGGCAGGGCGGAACGATCCGCGTCGCCGAGAGGCGTCGGGCCGGCGTGCGCCGGATGCCGAGCGAGCCGATGCCCGGCAGGAATACCGTCTCTTCGGCGGCCAGTCGGTTCCTGACGACCCGGCCGATCTCTTCCTCGATGGTTGCCATGCTATTTGCTTTTTTTCGTCTTGTTTACGGGAGCCGGCGCTGCGGCGGGACGGCGCAGCGCGTAAACCGTGATGCCGATGCCCAGCAGGATGAACGGTACGCTGAGCAGCTGTCCCATCTTGAGGAACAGCCCCGTGTCGGCGCCTCCCTGCTCCAGTTTCACGTACTCGATGAAGAAGCGCGTGAGGAACACGCCGATCAGTCCGACGCCGAACAGCACGCCGGGCCGCCGCCGTCCGTAATCCTTGCCGTAGTAGAGCCAGCAGAGGATCAGGAAGGTAACCAGATAGCAGCCCGCTTCGTAGAGCTGGGTGGGGTGGCAGGCGGCCGGGGCGCATACCTGCTGCCACTCGCGCGAGCGCAGGAAGCGGAATCCCCACGGCAGCGAGGTCGGCCCGCCGAAGATTTCGGAGTTGAAGAGGTTGCCCAGCCGGACGAACATGCCGCCGATGCCTACCGGGATCATGATGCGGTCCAGCCCCCAGATATAGGGAAGCCTGTTGCGGCGGGCGAAGAGCCACAGACCGATGAGCAGACCGATGGCGGCGCCGTGGCTGGCGAGTCCGCCGTCGCGGAAGCCCGTGACGATCTCCCAGGGGCGGCTCAGGTAGTAGGCCGGGTCGTAGAAGAGGCAGTGCCCCAGCCGGGCGCCCAGGATGGTCGAGAGGGTGCCGTACCAGAACACCGATTCCGACACGGAGTCCGGCAGCCCTTCGCGCTTGCAGAAGTTCTCGAAAAATTTGGCTCCGATGAGGATGGCGAGCACCCACATCAGTCCGTAGTAGCGGACTTCGATCGAACCGATCGAAAAAAGTACGGGATCGAACGTCCAGTCGATCTGCAACAGGTTTGTCATGCCTTGGTTCTTGTCAGGAGGTCTACTTGACGTCCTCGAGTTTTACTTTTTTCAACGTAAAGGAGAAGGTCGAACCCACGCCCAGCTCGCTGCGGACGGAGATCCGTTCGCCATGCGCCTCGACGATGTGCTTCACGATCGCCAGACCCAGGCCCGTGCCGCCCTGCTCGCGCGAGCGTCCCTTGTCCGTGCGGTAGAACCGCTCGAATACGCGGGGAATGTCCTCCTTGCCGATGCCGACGCCGTTGTCCTCCACCTCGATCAGGATGCGGTCGAGCAGGTCGCGGAACGTCACCTTCGTCAGACCGCCCTCCTTGCCGTAGCGGATCGAGTTGATGAGCAGGTTCACCATCACCTGGCCGATGAAATGCTTGTCGGCCATCACCCAGAAGGGCGAGGGGATGTTCTCCGAGCCCTTCACGACGATCTTGATCGACTTCTTGTCGGCATCCATCTCGATCTGGTCGGCGATTTCGCGGGTGAGCGCCACGATGTCGAACTGCTCGCGCTTCATGCGGGTCATGTCGCTCTCGAGCTTCGAGATGGTGTCCAGATCGTTGACGATGTTGATGAGGCGGTCGATGCTCCGCTCGGTCCGCTCGAGGTACTTGCGGTTGATGAGCTCGTCCTCCAGTCCGCCGTCGAGCAGCGTGGAGATGTAGCCCTGGATGTTGAAGATCGGGGTCTTCAGCTCGTGGGCCACGTTGCCCAGATACTGCTTGCGGAACTGCTCGGTCTCCTTCAGGCGGGCGATCTCCTTGTCGTTCGTGTCGGCCCAGGCGGTGAGCTCCTCCGAGATGTGCTCCACGTGTTTCTCCTTCATCTCCGTGAAGATCTCTTTCGTGTGCACGTCGCGGGAGAGGACGATCGAGTAGATGGGCTTGAGTTTATAGGCTACATATTTGCTGATGACCAGCAACGAGAAAAGCGCCACCAGCACGCCGGTGCCCGCCGCGGCGCACAAAACGACCCACCAGGGCTCGGAAACGAGCACGAGGGCGAGCGCGACGGCTATGGTCGCGAGTCCCGCAATGCGCAGCGAGGCGCCCTCTTTGGTTTTTACAACAAACATATATCTGCCTTTTTATATATATAAGTGAATGCAACTTCGCGTCAGCTGTTCAGCACCATCCGTCCGCAGATTCTCCAGGCCTGCAGAACCTCCTTGCGGGGCATCTCCCAGTCGTCGTAACGCTCCTGGTTGTAGCTCTCCAGCCGCCACTTGTCGTCGCCGGCCGAGCGCACGCGCCGCAAAGTTATGACATTTCCGGTCGAAATCACATACTCTTCGCCCGGAATTATCGTCGCGGGGTCTATTTGTTTCAGAAATACGATTGAACCGGCCGGGATGCGGGGGGTCATGGCGTCGGAGGAGTAGAGCATCGCCATGTCGCAGTCCGCTACCGAGGGGAAGACGACCAGTTCGTCCGGGGTGAGCTTGAGGGTCTGCGTGGCGAACCGCTCGACGTCCAGACGGAAGAAAGGAATCTGCGCGCCCCGTAAATTTTCATTCGCGAACATATGGCCGTCTCCGGTCAGCAGCCAGGACTCGCTGATCTCCGGGAACCGGGTCACTACGCGATGGGCTACATCCTTGGAAATCCCGTTGTTACCACGGCGAATCTGGTAGAGGTTTTCGCCACGCGGCAGACCGATGTGGCGGGCGAAATAATTGATCGACATGTTGGCCCAGCTGATGACGGCTTCCAATCTTTGCCAATTATTTTGCTTGTCTTGTGTCATAATTAGAAATTTTTTGTATATTTGCAGTCGCGGTCCCGTAGTTCAATGGATAGAATTTAAGATTCCGGTTCTTACGATAGAGGTTCGAATCCCCTCGGGATCACTTGAAGCAGAGTTCTTTAGCAAAAGAGAACTCTGCTTTTTCGTTCTCCAAAACGCCCGAAAATCCGTCGAACGCCCCGATTCTATCTTTCCATCCGTTTGCCTGCGGATTGCCGATAAAGCAAACAAATGTAGTTATTATTTTCTTTTATTGCAATAAATACGACTAAAATCGCGAAAAATTGTATAATTTTGATTCCGGCCGCTCTTTTTCCGTAGGAAAAGGTCCGTTTTTTTGTCGTTTGGATTTTGTTTCCTACTTTTGTAAAAAGCTTTTTTCCTTCATGGGTGTAGACCGAAACTTACGCAATGTCGAGAGCGATCTCGAATTCGAAAATAAGATCCGACCGCAGGAGCTGCAGAACTTCGCCGGGCAGGAGAAGATCGTCGAAAACCTGCGCATCTTCATCAAGGCGGCCCTCATGCGGGGCGACTCGCTGGACCATGTGCTGCTGCACGGCCCTCCGGGACTGGGCAAGACCACGCTGGCGAACATCATCGCCAACGAGATGGGTTCGCAGCTCAAGACTACATCGGGCCCCGTGCTCGACAAGCCGGGCGACCTGGCCGGCCTGCTCACCAACCTCAATCCCGGCGACGTGCTCTTCATCGACGAGATTCATCGCCTGAGTCCCGTCGTCGAGGAGTATCTCTACTCGGCGATGGAGGATTACAAAATCGACATCGTGCTCGACAAGGGTCCGTCGGCCCGGTCGATCCAGATCGAGCTGGCCCCCTTCACGCTCATCGGCGCCACCACGCGCAGCGGTCTGCTGACCTCGCCCCTGCGGGCCCGCTTCGGCATTCAGTGTCATCTGGAGTATTACGACGGCACGGTGCTCTCGGGTATCGTGCGGCGGTCGGCCCGGATTCTGGACGTGCCCATCGAGGAGGATGCCGCGCTGGAGATCGCCCTTCGCTCGCGCGGCACTCCCCGTATCGCCAACGCTCTGCTGCGGCGGGTGCGCGACTTCGCCATGGTGAAGGGCGAGGGACGGGTCGATCTGGAGATCACCCGTTTCGCGCTGAAGGCGCTGAACATCGACTCGCGCGGACTGGACCGCATGGACAACAAGATTCTGGGGGCCATCATCGAGAAGTTCAACGGCGGCCCCGTGGGGCTCAACACCGTCGCCACGGCGGTGAGCGAGGAGCCCGGCACCATCGAGGAGGTCTACGAGCCGTTCCTGATCAAGGAGGGCTTCCTGAAGCGGACCCCGCGCGGTCGCGAGGCCACCGAGCTGGCCTATGAACATTTGGGTTTCACACGTCCTTCGCAGCAGGGCGGACTGTTTTAAGCGGATGGAAAGGATACCGAATATTGGAATCGCGGCCGACCGGTGCGTCGGCTGCGGTCGTTGCGTGAGGGTGTGCCCCTCGATGGTTTTCGAAATGTCGGGAGCGGATAGTTGTCCCGTCGTCGCGGCGCCGGAGAACTGCATCGGTTGCAGTCACTGCGTGGCTGCCTGCCCGGTGCGGGCGGTCGTGCACGACCGCTTTCCGCCGGAGCGGATCCGTCCCGTCGACCGGTCGCTGCTCCCTTCGCCCGAGCAGCTGCAGCTGCTGATGCGGGCCCGGAGGTCGAACCGCGACCTGACGAAGCGCCCTGTTCCTCAGGAGCATATCGACCGGATTCTCGATGCGGCCCGCTATGCCCCTACGGCCAGCAACTTGCAGCAGGTGGGCTTCACCGTGGTGGCCGATCCCGAGCGGCTGAATCTCGTGGTCGAATACACGCTCGACTTCTGCCGCCGCATGTTGCGCCTGCTGGAGATGCCGCTGCTGGGGCCCGTTGTCCGCCGGTTCGTGAAGGGCGCCGACCGTTACCGGCTGACGTTTCATCGTCTGATCGACGAGTATGAGCAGCATGGCCGCGACCGGGTGCTGCGGGGTGCGACCGCATTGATTCTTTTTCACACGTCGGTCGGAAACCGGTTCGGCGCAATCGACTGCCAACTGGCCTATCAGAACGGTTCGCTGATGGCCGAGGCATTGGGTGTCAGTCAGATATATGCCGGATTCGTCTACACGGCCATTCACGCCGACCGAAAGAACCGGCTGGCTCGGGAGCTCGGGATCGAAGGGACGATCCACGCCGGGATGGCGCTCGGCATGCCCGCCTGTCTTTTCCCCAACTACGTCGAGAAGGGGTGAACGGACAAGGGGTGCCGGTGATGCGAAAAGAGCAATCCGAAGCACGGATTGCTCTTTTTCGCAGGACTCTGTCTCAGAGGCTGATCTTTTTCACGCGGGCCTCATGTCGGCCGCCGTCGAAGGGGGTTTCGAGGAAGAGGCCGAGCCACTCCATCGCCTCGTCGTTCGTGATGAAGCGGGCGGGCAGGACCAGTACGTTCGCATCGTTGTGGCGGCGGATCAGCTCCGCGACCTCTCGGCACCAGACCAGACCGGCCCGAACGCCCTGATGCTTGTTGAGTGTGATGGCCATCCCTTCGCCCGAACCGCAGATGCCGACGCCGCAGGCCACTTCGCCCGACTCGACCGCTGCGCCCAGCGCATGGGCGTAGTCGGGGTAGTCGACGCTTTCGGGCGAGTAGGTGCCGAAGTCCAGCACCTCCCAGCCGCGTGCCGTCAGAAAGCCGGCCAGCAGCTCCTTCAATTCGTAACCTGCATGGTCGCAGGCGATACCGATCTTTTTCATTCCAGATATGTATTTTAAATGGTACGATTCAATCTCCCGACAAAGATAGGAAATTTAACGGTGTTCCGTACACGATTCGTGCAAATTTCGGCCCGAATGCGACCTCCGGCTGCGGGACGGTCGGCGTTTCGCGAAACGGAAGCGCCGGTCGGTCGAAAAAAATGGGGTCGGGTGGTCGAACATAAAAATAAATTTCGTATATTGTGACGCGAAAAAAGGAAAAATGAACCCGGAAACTTCAGGAAACATTCATATCAATCACTTCTCAAAATCATTCACATGAAAAAAATCATTCATTTTCTGCTGTCGCTGACCCTTCTGGTCGGGACAGGGTATGGCCTGGCGGGCTGTTCGAGCAATGAAGAGCCGACTCCCGAACCCGTGCCGAACGAAAAGACCAAGGTCGAGCTGGCGGCGGGCGACGTGACGCCGGGCAATGCGACGGTCATCCTCAACGCGAAGGGAATCCGCTCCTACGCTTTCGTGACCTACACGAAGGCCGACGCCCCCGCTTCGATCCCTTCCGCCGCCGTTATCAATGCGACGGGTGCGACGGGCGACTGTGCCGAGGGTCTGAATACGATCCGTATTTACGACGCCAACGCTCCCGAAACCGAGTATGTCGTCTACTTCGCGCTGACGACCGAGGACGGCGACTTCTACAAGGAGGTACTGAAGGTCGAGTTCAAGACCTCTGCCATCGGTGAAACCGTGGCCCTCGTGCAGTCCAAGCCCGACGGTCTGGTCGTAAACATCAACGTGCCCGAGAGTGTGAAGGAGGCCGGCCATGTGCTGCGCTATACGTTCGCGGACTGGTTCACCTTCCATACCCGGGGAATGGGACTCGATTCCGACGCGCTGATCTATAACACCGGAAAATTCCTGAGCGAGTCGGCTACCCTTACGCTTGACAATGAGCATGCCTACGACTGGGACGACCTGGATCCGAACGGTGATCCTATCTCGCTCTATAACCTGATGTGTCCCGGCGAGCCGATCCTCTTCGTGGTCGGAGAATTCGGACTGGGTAATACGCCTATGGGTTGGACCGAGGGCTATTACGATCCTTGCTTCGATCTGGAGAAGTACCTGAATGATATGGGTGGCGGAGCATTCATGGCTGCCGAGCATCGTCCGTCGCCGCTGGCGCTTGATCCGAATTCGGACGAGGACAAGTATTGGACGGGCTACCACTCGCGCCATGTCTTCTATACGTCCATGCCCGAAAAGATGGAGCAGAAGGTCAGCGTCTCGGTGACGAACCTCTCCACGACCGGATTCACCATCAACTTCATCCCCGACGACGGCATCAAATATTACTGTATCTATGTGGCCGACGAGCAACTTTATAAGGATTATACGCAGGCAATCGGCGGCGAGGAGCTCTGGCAGTGGTTCGTGACCTCCAACGCCGGTATGTGGGAAGGCTGTATGACAGTCATGCCCGAGAACGGCGAGGAGTTCGCCGGTCCCCGGGTGTTCCCCTGCACCGAGTTCGTGCTCGGCTATCCTCAGGCCGGAAGCACCTATCACGTGATCGTGACCGCCATCGGAAGCGAGGATGCCATGAAGCAGAGCTTCACGCACGAGATCTTCCAGGTCCCCAACTATACCATGTCCGCTCCGCAGGTAGTCGTGACGCCGCTGCCCGAGAAGTCGACCGATTCGTTCATCTACTTCAACGTCAAGAATGCCAATCCGAGCGTCCCCATCGTCGTAGCCAAGTCGCTTTGCAACTACGACCGCGAATGGGATCTGGCCGGTGCCGACTACGCATCGATGCTGGCCTCCTACGGCGTGCCTCTCTCGGTCGAAGATATCGCGAAAATCAACTCCGAGGAGGGCCTGGAGTTCGAGTATCCTACGCGTCCCAACGCCACCTCGCGCATGGCCATGTACGTAGAGAACCTGGAGGGCCTTGCCAACGACCTCTCGTCCGGCACGACCGCCGTGGCCGAGGTGCGTTCGAAACCCCGTGCCGACGCTCCGCGCGTAGAGTCGCCTCTCTTCGACGATCTTTGCGGCGAATGGACGGCAACCGCTTCCGTATCGGTATGGAATTACAGCGACGGCGGATATACGCCGAAGGCCGAGCCCGTATCGACGCCGGTAACCATTGCCGGCGGCATTGAGATCGCAGAGACGGTTCCGTCGGATCTCGCAGACCTCTATCCGCTCTGGACCCCCGAGAAGCTGGCCGCCATGTACGAGGAGTACAAGGAGGAGGGCGCCCTGTTCAACCGTTCTGTGCGCGGACAGAACCGTCTGCTTTGTCTGGGCTTCAACTTCGAGCAGGACAAGACCTTCGCACAGCGCCTGGCTTTGCAGACCCCCTATGATCTGCTGATCCATCCGAGCTACAGCACCCCGACCGTGGCGAACATCTTCTACGACTTCGGTCCCAAGTGGTACCTGCAGATCGCCGAGGGCGACAAAGTAACCGCGCCGATCAACAGCGAGGAGTTCAGCCCGCTTTCGAACTGGGCCGACCGCAGCCTCTACACGATGGTGGCACATACCGGTACCGAGATGCTGGGTGTGAATCCGGAGGCTACGGGCAACGACCGTACGCTCCACTTCCCCGTCGAGGTTTCGGCCGACAAGAACCGGATTACGATCAACCCCTACGTTTACGAGGGTAAGACCTATTATCCCAGCCTGGCTTACAGCCGTCAGGGCGCCTACAGCCAGACCGGTACGCTCATCACCTCGCCGATCGTGCTGACCCGCGGCGGCAGCGGTGCAGTGTCGGCCGTTCGTCCGTCGATCTTCAAGCCGGCCGGTTCGGGCAGCCCCCGCAACCGCATCCGCATGGGCCGCACCTCGTTCGAGGGCAAGACCGTCACTCCGCTCAAGGCTTCGCCCTATCTGGAGGAGGCTCGCGCCCGTATGGACCGTCGCATGGGCCGCTAACAAAACGTTTTCGAAGAGAATATCCCGGAGTTCCCGGGATATTCCCTTCGATTTTTATTTACACCCCTAATCATCGTAATTATGAAGAAATTGTTCTGTATGGCCTTTGCGCTGACGATGGCTTTCGTCGCTTCGGCACAGCAGCTGCCCGACGTTCGTGTGGAAAACGCCGAGGGCAAGACGATCTCCACCCGTGAACTCATCGGTGGCAAACCGTTGATCATCTCTTTCTGGTCGCTCGCCTGCAAACCCTGCATTCAGGAGCTCAACGCCATCAACGACCAGCTCGACGAGTGGCGCGAGCAGGCCGACTTCGAGGTAATCGCCGTATCGGTGGACGATGTGCGCATGAAGGCGGCCGCCAAGGCCAAATCCCGCTCCTTCGGCTGGGACTTCATCTGCATCTTCGACGGGAACCAGACCCTGAAGCGGGCCATGAACGTGTCGCTTACCCCCCAGAGCTTCGTGCTGGACAAGGAGGGTCGGATCGTCTTCTCGCACTCGGGTTACACCCCCGGCAGCGAGCAGCTTCTGCTGGATAAAATCTTGGAGCTTAACAAATAGAGGATTATGAAGCGATTTTTGACACTTCTGCTCGCTGCGGGCTGTACCGTGGCGGCGCAGGCGCAGATCCGTCTGGGCGACGGCCAGCTGACGGGCAGCTTCGAGACCAACACGATCTACTACGTCGACGACAACGGGCTCGGCGAGGCCGGCAAGGCACCCAAGGACCACTTCGGTTCCAACAACTATCTGAAGGCGGACTATACCTACGGCCGTTTCTCGGCCGGCCTGCAGGCGGATGCCTACCTGCCCGCCCTGCAAGGTTACGAGATCGGCCAGCAGCCCGGCGGACATAAGTTCTACCTCTCGTCCAAGTACATCCAGTGGCAGGACAAGAACTTCTCGGTGCTGGTGGGCGATATCTTCGACCAGTTCGGCAACGGTCTGATCTACCGCAGCTACGAGGACCGTCAGCTGGGATTCAACAACTCCGTGGAGGGTATCCGCGGTATCTACCGGTTCGGCAGCTTCGTCGAGCTGAAGGGCCTCTACGGCCGTCCGAGGCTCTATACCGACTACACCGATTCGTGGGTGCGCGGCGCCGATCTGAAGATCTCGATCGCCGACATCGCGAAGGCTTCGGAGCTGCAGCTCACCATCGAGGGCAGCTACGTGAACCGTTACGAGGGGCTCGACAAGGACGAGTACGTCGACTTCGCGGAGCTGGGTCTCACCAACCCCAACCTGAACATGTACTCGGGCCGTCTGAATCTGGACTGGAAAGGGCTTTCGCTGCGCGGCGAGTACGCCGTGAAGAGCACGGACCTCTCGTCGCTGAATCAGACCGAGGCCATGAAGGGGCACGCGTCGCTCGTCGAGCTGGGCTACTATTACAAGGGTTTCAGCTTCTCGGGCCAGTTCCGCGAGCTGGATCACATGGGCACTCTCCTCTCGCTCTACGGCAACGGCACGGGCAACACGCTCAACTATCTGCCGGCGCTCACCCGTCAGTACACCTATATGCTGGCTAACCTGAATCCCTATCAGGTCAACGTCGAGGGAGAGATCGGCGGTCAGGTGGATGTCTACTATACCTGGCGCAACCCTTCGAACCGCCACCGCTACTGGAACTTCCACGCCAATTACTCCACCTTCTACACCCGCAACCTGTCGCAGACCGCGTCGTCGGACCGCCACGAACTGCTGTGGCGCGACGCCAACTTCGATATCGAGCGGCAGTGGAACCGGACGTGGAAGACCACGATCCTCTATTCGTTCCAGGAGTGGAACCCCTATCACGGGGCGAAGCACCGCACCTACGTGTCGAACATCTTCGTGGCTGACGTCACCTGCAAGATCTCCAAGAAGTCTTCGCTGCGCGCCGAGGTGCAGTACCTGCTCTCCGACGAGTACGAGGGCGACTGGGTGGCCGGTCTGCTGGAGTACAACCTGGCGCCGCGCTGGAGCATCTTCTTCCAGGACATGTACAATCTGGACGCGACCGCAGCCAACAACTACGAGAAGATCAACTACTACAGCGGCGGTTTCAGCTACACGAAGAGCCGCACCCGCATCCAGCTCAGCTACGGCCGCAACCGCGCCGGCTACATCTGCTCGGGCGGCGTGTGCCGCTATTCGCCGGCCTATACGGGCGTGAACCTTGCGATCACCTCGTCGTTCTAATTTCGTAACACCAAAAAAAGATGAAGATCATGAAATTCTGGAAATATCTGTTGTCGCTGGCCGTCGTGTCGTTCGCGCTGACCGCCTGCCTCAAGGGCGACGGCTGGGAGGAGGAGAACAATCCGCAGCCCGACCCCGCTCCTGCGCTGACCGTCTCGCTCTCTTCCCCGTCGGTGATGGGCAACGGCGAGGACTACGTGGAGGTTACGGTATCCTACGAAGGGCGGACCGTGACGCTTGCCGATGGGCTGACCTTCTGGACCGACGACAAGTCCCTGCTCGAAGAGAGTGCGACCCCGACCGCTTTCGGTACGCGTGCCGAAGGGGGACCCTACGACGTGACGGACTACTTCGAAGAGGTGTCGGGCGTTATCCGACTGAAAGTCGCCCATGTCGGCCTCTTCTCCTTCTGGGCCCAGTACAAGGGTGCATCCACGCAGAAAGATCCGCAGAACGTCAAGGCCGTTCCCGAGGGGCTCTATGCCGAGCTCTCGAAGAGCACCGTCGTGGCCGACGGCCGCGACTACGCCGAGGTGATGGTCTACTACGAAGGCCGCCGGGTGACGGGAGGAATCAACTATTTCGATATGGACAAGCAGCCTGTCGACAACCTCTTCTCCGAGAACCGCTATCGGACGACCACCGTGGGGCAGTTCACCTTCTACGTCTCCTATCTGTCGCTCGATACGTTTGAGAATCCGCTGACCGTCACGGCCGAGGAGCCCGACGAGATCGACGTTCCGGCGAAGGGACTTTACGTCTACCTCTCCAGCACGGTCATCCAGGCCAACGGCAATGACGCCGTTACCGTGAAGGTATTCTTCGACGGCGCGGAGGTGAGCGATCAGGCTACCTACTACAGCCTGCCCGACAACACCGAGTTCAAGTTCCCGAACGGAGTCTATACTACCACGACGGCCGGCAGCTTCTCGTTCTGGGTGGCTTACAAAACGGAGAACACAATCAAGACTCCGTCAACCATCACGGCGGTCAACTTCGCCATTCCCGACCGTCCGGCCGATCCGAACCCGTCGTCGACGAGCTTCGTGCGCCGCGTGCTGGTTATGCAGTTTACGGGTACGGGCTGCGGATACTGCCCGCTGATGATGACAACGCTGCGCAACCTGAAGGCGAACGAGTCCGTCGCCGACAAGTTCAGCGTGGCGGCCTGCCACTCCTACAACTCCTCCGACCCGATGTATTTGGGCGACGGCCTGAGCACCGCATTCGGCGTTCAGAGCTATCCTTCGGTGGTGCTGGATATGCGTCAGCAGATGACGAACTCGCAGGAGAACTCCGTGCGCAACGCCATCGAGAACAACTACAACCGTATCGCTCCGCTCTGCGGCATCGGTGTGCACTCCGAGGTGGACGGCAATACGGTCGTGGCCCATGTCACCGTGAAAGCGGCGCAGCAGAAGCAGTTCCGTATCGGTATCATGGTGCTGGAGGACGGAATCAAAGCCACGCAGGCGAACTACAACAGCCTGCCCGGCGATTTCAACACCCACAACAACACGATCCGCCTGATCGACGGCGGCCGTACCTACAAGGGCTACGAGCTGGGCACGATCAAGGCCGGCAGCGTCGTGGACCACATCTTCGCGCTGAACCTCGACAACTCGTGGGTGAAGGAAAATTGCCGCCTGGCCGTGTATGTCTGCTCGGACGAGGGCAACGGCTACTATGTTAATAACGTTGTTGAAACCGACGCTCTGACGGCGAACCTCTCCTTCGAATACGCGGAGTAGTACCGCTTTCTAAAACAACCCGGGGCTGTCTCTTTTCAGACAGCCCCGGGTTGTTTTATGAAATGAGATCAATGGCCCTTCTCTGAATTACTCATGCTGCTGAGCGAAGGGTGGCAGAACAATTCACAATGCACGATTGTTCAGTGTCTGTCATGTTGAGCGGAGGGCGAAGCCTCTCCCTGTCACCTTGAGCGGAGCGATAGCGAAGTCGAAAGGTCTCGAGTCCGCTGAACATTTGTCGGCGCGATTCGCAATGGCTCTCGTCCGTCCGACCCTCGAGACCCCTCGATTCCGCTGCGCTTCACTCGGGGTGACAGAACAATTCACAATGCACGATTGTTCGGTCACCGCACCCCTCTATTGTCATGTCGAGCGGAGGGCCGCAGGCCCGAAGTCGAGACATCTCGACAGTGCAGAATATCCACCATTGCGACCCGCACGGGTTCACGCCCGTCCGACCGTCGAGATTCCTCGACTGCGCCTGCGCTCGGAATGACAATCACTTCTGTCACCTTGAGCGGAGCGATAGCGGAGTCGAAAGGTCTCGAGTTCGCCGAACATTCGCCGCTGCGATTCGCACGCCCCCCCCCTGCATTTGGAGGGGGACTATCGTTTCCGGTAGGTGGCTTCGTTGTAGTATTCGTAGCCGTATTCCGGCTCTTTCGAGCGGAAGACGAGAACCATTGCGTCGGGGGTGATGGCCGCCACCTGATATCTCTCCGTGTCGCCGCTCTCCGGATAGTCGATGCAGAGCGTTTGTGCGGCAGGGTCGTATGCCCAGCCAATCGACGTGGAGGAGCGGTACGCCTCTCCGTCGTAGCGTTCGCAGTACTCGTAAGTACCCGTGTGGTCGCCTTTGAAAATATAGGTCTCGTCGTAGTCGGGCGATTTCGAGTTCCACTCTTCGAAGTGTCCGTCGTAGACTTCGTAGCCGACCTCTTTCGTCAGTTCCCAGGCGGTGTCGGAGAGATAGTCCGGGGTGCTTTGCGGTTCGTCGGAGTCGGAGCAGGCGAAGGCGAAGAGCAGGGCGGTGAAGATCAGCAGTTTTTTCATGATTATTCTGTGTTTAAGAGTTTCCTGGGTCAGAACACGCATTTTACGCCGGCGGTGAAGGCGGCGCCGTGGAGCGGGTAGCCGGCCCACTCGTAGAGCCGTTGGGCGGCCAGGTTGCGACCCTCGGCGAAGAGGGTCACGCGGCGTGATACCCGATAGTCGGCATGCAACCGGAGGTCGACCGTGATGGGAACCTCGTAGGTCGAGAATCGCCCGGCGGGCGGGGTCTCGGGCCGGGTCGTCACGGCGATCCTCGTCCAGTAGCGGGTGCTGACCAGACGGGCCGAGGCCCCGATCGAGAACCGCCGGTGGTCGTACTGCATGCTGAGGGTCGTTTCGAGCGCCGGCAGCCCTCCGCCGAGTTTGTGTTCGCCGATCCGGGCCGTGAAGTCGTGCATGAATCCGCGCACCTCCCAGTCGATCCGGAAATCGCGGGCCGGGCGCCAGTTGAGTTCGCCGCCGATGACGGCCGTGTTGCGGCGTGCCTGCGCTATGCCGAACTGAAGGTAGTTGTCCGCCGCCGTTTCGGCCTGCGGAAAGTTCAGCCCGTACCAGTAGCGGGCGTTCTCGATCCAGCTCATGCCGATGAAAATCCGGTAGGCGAAGCGGTTGCCGGCGTTGCCCGAGACGCCGAAGCGCAGGTTGTAGTCCACCGTGTTCTTCGGCAATACGAATCCCGTGACGATGTAGGGATTTTCGCGGATCAGCGTCCGGAAATCGTTGCCCTCTACCTGGCCGTCGACCTCGACGAAGGGGACGAAGGCGCCGTTGCCGACGTTGAAATGCAGCCGCAGGTAGGGGAGCAGGTAGTGGAACGGATTGTGTTCGGCCGAGGTCGTGATGCGGCTGTAGGCGTAGTCCAGCCCCGCCTCGGCATCGACCGTTCGCGAGGTGAAGGCGTAGCGCAGGGAGGCCGTGGCGGTGTAGGAGGAATAGCTGCTCAAACCGCCGGCACCCCACGAGCCGTCGAAGAGGGCCCGGATGCGCAGCTGGTGTTTGCGGAAACGGAACCCGATTCCGGCCTCTCCGCCCCCGTCGATCTGCCGGGCGTCGGTCAGCGAGAGGGCTTTCGAGTCGTCGTGCAGAAAGGTGCCGTAACCCTCGATGTTGAAATTGACTTTGCGGTCGTCGAAGTAGTCGTCGCCGATCCGCACCCGGATGCCGGCCTCGCCGAACCGGACGGGGCTGCCCGCCATCGGGTCCTCGCCGGTCTGCGAGGCGCCGTAGCGGTGGTGAATGCGGTGGTCGTACCACACCGTGCCCTCCAGCATGTGCCGTCCCAGGTAGCGGCCCGCCGCCGCTCCGATACGGTTGGTCGTCCGCAGGGAGTTGAGCCGCTGGCCGGCGTCGTTGCGGATCTTTCCGTACTCGCCGTCGTGGTTCAGGCTCAGCAGGGCGTAACCGATGTCCGGATGCTGGGTGGAGAGGTAGAGGTCGGCTACGCTGTTGAGCGGATAGCCTGCCCCGACCTTCAGGTAACAGGGGGTGGGCCGGTTGAACTCCCAGTAGGTGACCGTAGCCGGTCGGAAGGTGTGGGCGGTCAGGTGGGTGTCGAACGAACGGGGCTCGACCGTGTAGTCGATGTCGGGACGGATCTTCACCGTGTCGGTGCGGTCGGGGGCGATGGCCAGCTTCGAGGCGGGGGCCACCTCCGGCAGGTAGCTCTTCGACACCTCGACCTGCTTCTCGACCTGGGCCGTCGCCGCAAGGGGCAGAAGCGACAGCAGCAGGGTCCGGATGGTTTTCTTTATCATCATGGCTGATTCATTTTTGCGATTCGGGAGCGGGCCTCGGCGACGATGCCGTCGTCGGCCGGCGAATAGCCGTCGGCTACGCTCTGATAGGTGGCGCGTGCCTGGAAATTGTCCCCCTGCTTGAGGTAGAGGTCGCCCAACAGCAGGTAGGCGCGGGCCAGCCAATAGTTGTCGGGCGAGGGCATGTCGGCGAAGTCGAAGATCATCTTCTCGGTCGTCTTGTCGTCGCCCGCGCGGAACTTCGACTCGATGACGCGGTACATCGCTTCGGCCCCCTCGGCCGTGCGGACCTCCTGGCGCAGCTGTTCGTAGAGCGCCAGCGCCTCCTTTTCTTGTCCGCGTTCGCGCAGGATCGAGGCCCGGGCGAAGCGGAGCCGACGCAGCGCTTCGGGGGTGGCCTCTTTGCGACTCTCCACGACGTCGCCCGCCGCAAGGATCGCCTCCCGGTCTCCGGCGGCGAGCAGCGCTCGGACGTAGCGCTCCAGCGCCGCGCCGCGCTCCCGCTCGGTCGGGGCGCACTCGCTCAGCCGTTTGTCGGCCTCGGCGGCGGTGGCGTAGCGCTTTTGGGCGAAGGCCGCCTCGGAGAGACGCTCCAGCGTCCCGAGGGTGTACTGGTTCTGCCCCTGGGCGGCGAGCTGTTCGAGCGTCTCCAGCTCGCGAAGCTCCTCCCCGGAGGTGCGGTAGCAGGTGCCGAGGTAGTAGAGGGCGTCGGTGAGGTAGGCCCCCTGCGGGAAGCTCTTCACGTAGCTGCGCAGCGAGCGGGCGGCATCCTCGGTCCGGTCGGCCAGGTAGAGCGAGCGGGCGGCGGCGAAGCTCAACGAGTCGCGCGAGCGGGCCGAGAGGTCGCCGTTTCCGCTCCGCTCGGCGTAGGCGAAATAGCCTTCGGCATTGCCGTCGGCGACGTAGAGTTCGCGGATACCTTCCAGCGCACCGCGAGCCTCGGACGAGGTGGGGGCTGTCTGCACGACCCGGTCGTAATACTCCAGCGACCGCTTCCGGTCGCCCAGATTGGCGTAGATCAGGCCCAGGTCGGAGAGGGCCGACGTGCGGTGCGGCGAGTGGGGATACTGCCCGACGAACCGTTCCAGCACGGCGGCGCTTTCGCGGTACTGCTCCAGCCCGAGGTGGGTGCGCCCCAGTTCGTAGGCCGCTTCGGCGGCGTAGTCGCCCCGGTCGGCCGCGACGATGGCCCGCAGCGCCTCGATCTTGCGTGCCGGCTGTCCCAGGATGCCGAGCATCAGGGCGCGCCGGTACTGGGCGTAGTAGCGCGGAGTGCGGTCGCTCGCGGCGGCGGCCGTGTAACACTGGAGCGCCTGCTCGAACCGGCGGGTGGCGTAGTGGACGTCTCCGCGGCGGTTCAGGGCGTCGGCCCGGTAGTCGTCGTCCGCGGGGTAGAGCTTCAGAAAGCGGTCGAACTGCTCGCCGGCGGCCGGCATCTGCTTGCGGAGGAAGCGGCAGTAGCCCAGATTGTAGTAGGCCAGCGCATATTCGCGCTCCGTGCGGGGAGCCCGGCTCAGGAACCGTTCGTAGAGCTGTGCGGCCGTGTCGTAGCGCCCCTTGCCGAAGGCGATTTCGCCCTGCCAGAAGGTTGCCAGCGCCACGTAGCGGGGGCTGATGCCGATGGCAGCCGACTCCTGCAGGTCGCGCTGCGCCCCCTCGGCATCGCCCTGCTCGTAGCGTTTCAGCGCCCGGAAATAGGTGATTTTCTGCAGGGCGGCCCGCATCTCCGCGTCGGGATCGGGCAGGCTCCGGATCGCCTGGTAGGCGGCGTCGTAATCCTCGGAGTTGTAGTAGGCGGCGGCCAGCAGGATGCGGGCCTCGCCCAGCCGCGGCGAGCGGGGGTAGGAAGCTACGTATTGCCCCAGGATGTGAATCGCCTCGCTGAAGCGTCCCCCTCCGAGCTCGTATTGCAGTTTGCCGTAGTTGAAGAGGGCGTCTTCGGCGATTTCATCGTTCAGATGGCGGTCGGTCGCCATGGCGAAGGCCTGCATCGCCTCCCGCTTGCGCCCCTGACGCAGGTAGCAGTCGGCCAGGTGGTAGGCGGCGTTCTGGGTCAGGGCGTCGTCCGCTCCGCAGACGCGTCGCAGCGCCTCGGCGGCCGCGTCGCAGCGGGCCAGCCGATAGAGCGAGAACCCCTCGATGTAGGTGATCTCGCGCCCCTCCTCGCCCTCCGCCTGCCGGTAGGCCTTCACATAGTCGAGCGCCTTTTCGTAGTTTTCGGTGTGGAAATGGGCTTCTGCCATCATGCGCAGCAGGTCCCGCTGCTGCCGGGGCGAGGCGGTGCGGATCAGCGCGTCGCCGTGGTCGAGGACGTAGGCATAGTTCCGCTGCCGGAACTCCAGCTGCAGCAGGTAGAAAGGGGCCACGGCCCGGTAGACTTCGCTCCGCATCAGCCGCTCGAATCCCGTTCGGGCCTTTGCATAGTCGCCCCGCGTGTAGTCGATGTAGGATTTGTAGTAGAGGGCGTGGTCGCCGTATTCGCAGCGCGGATCGATCCGTTCGAAGTAGCGGTAGGCTTCGTCGTAACGGTCGGAGGCAAACTCCAGATAACCCCGCCGGATGTCGTATTTCGTCCGGTTGCCGGCGTCGAGGGCGCGGTAGTCGGTCGTCTCGAAGGTCTCGAGGGCTTTGTCGTACCGGCCCGCGGTGCAGTAGTAGGAGGCGCGGGCGAACCGCACGTCGTTGGCGCGGAACGATCCGGGATGGCGCTTCTCGTAGTCGAGCAGGGCGGTCTCGGCGTCGGGCCGTCCCAGTTCGACGGCGCAGACGGCCAGGTAGTAGTCGATCTTTTCGCGGGTCGTCGGGTCGCCGGCTTCGGCCTGGGCGCGCAGCAACTCGTGCCGGGCGTCGGCCCAGTGTCCCCGTTCGAAGAGGTCTACGCCCCGCCGGTCCTTGTCGTCGGCCGGGGTTTCCTGCGCCCGGACAGAGGCGGACAGAAGTATGAGAATCAGCGCTGAAAGCGCGAACGGATGTTTTCGCATGGCATCGTCGATTGTTTCACGGGCAAATATACGAAAAAAACGCGAAAGGGGAGGAGGTGTCGGGAACGATTGTTGCTTTGACGGGTGGAGTATTCATTTCAAAAAATCGAAAAACCTATGACTGAAACGGTAACCATTCGGCTGGATGACGAGAACGATTTCCGCCTGACCAGCCACGAGAATTATTGGGCCCTGAACCCGAAGGAGCTCCTGCTGCTGTCGGCCGCCAAGTGCGCCGGCCTGACGCTGCTCTCCTTTCTGAAGAAGGACCGCACGGCCGTGAAGGGGCTGGAGCTGACCGTGTCGGGCGTGCTGTCGACCCCGACCTTGATGCCCGAGAGCGTCTTCTCGAGCTTCAACGTGATCTACAACCTGGAGTGCACCACCCTCGAGGAGCAGACCCGTCTCTCGCGGATCGTGACCCTGACGCACGACAAGTATTGCGGCCTGATGCGGATGCTGCGTATGATCGCTCCCGTCGAGCGCGAGATCGCCGTGGTGAGCACCGAATCGGCCTTCGCCTAAGGCGGAGCGGACGAGAAAAGAGGATCGCTGCTGCGGTCCTCTTTTTCGGTGCGTGCGGCCCGTCAGCGGGTCGGCTCCTCGGCGTGGATGTCGCAGGCCGAACAGTTGCCCGAGCAGCCGGCGTCGGTGCAGTCGGCCGTGCCGTCGTCCGAGCGGGTCTCCTGCACGGCGCAGCGGATTCCCAGCCGCTGCATGTTCTTGTTGGTCGCAATTTCGGAGTCGATGTCGTGGCCTTTGATCATCAGCGTGAGCGACATGCCGATCACGAACAGCAGGACGGCCCCCAGGGCGCAGAGAAATACGATCAACCAGTTCGCCATAATCGTTACTTGAAATAAAACGGTTAAAATTTTGACTTTCCGCCACAAATATATACATTTGTAGGGTATTTTGCAAAATTGCGGCCAAAGGATGCCGTTCGGTCGCGAAGTCCGTTTTTTCGGGCCGGAGCGGCCGGGATCCGGCCGAATACGTACAGGATAAAGGAGAATGAGTTTACGACCATGAGAATCGTGATAGCCGGAGCGGGTGAGATGGGCAGTCACCTGGCCAAGATGTTGAGCGGAAACGGACATGACATAACCATCGTCGACAAGGACCCCAAGGCGCTCGACGTGGTGGGTTCGCTGGCCGACATCATCACCGTCGAGGGCGACTCGACCGCCTTCGCCACCCTGCGCAAGGCCTCGGTGCGCAAGTGCGACCTCTTTATCGCCGTCAACCACGAGGAGAACGACAACGTGGTGGCCGCCACGCTCGCCAAGCAGCTGGGGGCGAAGAAGTCCATAGCCCGCATCGACAACGAGGAGTATCTGGAGCCCAACAACAAGGAGATCTTCATCGAGATGGGCATCGACTACCTTTTTTATCCCGAGAAGGTGGCCGCCTCGGAGGTCATCAACCTGCTGGGCCACACCTCCACCACGGAGTACGTCGACTTCTCGAGTGGCAAGCTCTCGCTGGTGGTCTTCAGGCTCGATCCCGCTTCGTCGCTGATCGGCCGCAAACTCTCGGGCTTCTCCGAGGAGGAGGGGCTGCTGGCCTACCGCACGGTGGCGATCAGCCGCGGCGGGCAGACCATCATCCCCCGGCCCGACGAGTGCTTCATGGGGGGCGATACGGTCTACGTGATTGCGCGGCAGGATGCCGTGCGCGAGGTGATGGAGTTCTCCGGACAATCCTCCATCGAGATCAAGAACATGATGATTCTGGGCGGATCGCGGATCGGCATACAGATTGCTTCTGCCTTGCAGGACGACGTGAACGTGAAACTGGTGGACTACAGCGCCGACTGGGCCTATCGGCTGGCGGAGGTGCTGGAGCGCACGCTCATTATCAACGAGGACGGCCGCAACACGGAGGCGATGATGGAGGAGGGGCTCTCGAACATGGATGCTTTCGTCGCCGTCACCGGCCGCAGCGAGACCAACATCCTCACGGCCATGCTGGCCAAGCGGCTGGGGGTGAAGAAGGTGATTGCCGAGGTGGAGAATATGAACTACATCAACCTGGCCGAGAGCATCGGAATCGACACGATCATCAACAAGAAGCTGGTGACGGCGTCGAACATCTTCCGGTTCACGATGTCGACCGACGTACAGGCCATCAAGTGCCTTACGGGCAGCGATGCCGAGGTGCTGGAGTTCATCGTCAAGCCCAACTCGCCCGCCACGAAGAGCCGCATCCGCGATATGGATTTCCCGGACGACGCCATCATCGGCGGCATCGTGCGGGGCGACAAGGTCTTCATCGCGGTGGGGAATACCGAGATCAACGCCTACGACCGGGTGGTGGTCTTCGCCATGCGGGGCTCGGTGGGCCGGGTAGGGTATTACTTTAATTAGAAACGATCAGAAATTCGAATTACGGGCTTATGGCTCTTCGAAGCAACATATTGCGTACGCTTTTCTCGCTGCGGCTGCGGAAGATCGACCGGTTCCGGCGACATCCGGCTGCCACGCAGCGCGAGATGCTGCACCGGTGCCTTGCCGACGGCTCCGCCACCGCCTTCGGCCGGGAGTTCGGCCTGCAGGCCGGGTGGGACTACGAACGTTTCGCCAGGGCGGTGCCGGCCTTCGACTACGAGCGGTTCAAACCTTACGTCGAGCGGATGATGCGGGGCGAGCGGAGCGTGACGGCGCCGGGGCGGGTGGACGCTTTCGCCCGCTCGTCCGGAACGACCTCCGACCGCAGCAAGTATATTCCCGTCACCGGCCGCTCGATCATCGAGAACCATACGCGCGGCATGCGCGACGTCGTGTCGCTCTATCACGCTTCGACCCCCGGGTCGAGGGTGCTCGACGGCCGCATCCTGACGCTGGGCGGTTCGTGCCGCACGGAGCAGGGCAATCTGGTGGGCGACCTCTCGGCCGTGCTGCTCTATCGCACGGCGCGGTGGAGCCGGCTGCTCTGCACCCCGCCGGCCGCCGAGGCGCTGATCCCCGATTTCGACGCGAAGTGCGAGGCCATCTGCCGGAGCTGTTCGCGGGAGGATGTGCGGGCCTTTACCGGCGTGCCGTCGTGGAATCTGGAGCTCATGCGCCGCATCGTGGCCTTTACCGGCCGGGCGAACCTGCGGGAGGTGTGGCCCAATCTGGAGTGCTTCGCCCACGGGGGCGTCTCGTTCGCTCCCTATCGGGATGCTTTCGAGGAGCTGATCCCCGGCGGCATGCGCTACATGGAGACCTACAACGCCTCGGAGGGATTTTTCGCCATCGCCGACGACCCCGCACGGGACGACATGCTGCTGATGCTCGATTACGGCACCTTCTACGAGTTCCGCCGCGGCACGGAGATCGTGCCGCTGGAGGGGGTTCGTGCGGGCGAGACCTACGCGATGCTGGTTACCTCCGACAACGGACTGTGGCGCTATGAGATCGGCGACACGGTGACCTTCACCTCGACCGATCCCTATCGGATCCGCTTCGCGGGACGGACGCGCCAGTTCCTGAACGTCTTCGGCGAGGAGGTGATCGTGGACAATGCCGAGCGTGCCCTGACCGAGGCCTGCCGCCGAACCGGAGCGCAGGTCGAGGAGTATACGGTGGCGCCCCGATTCATGACCCTGGAGCGCTCCGGAGCGCACGAGTGGTGGGTGGAGTTCCGCCGCGAGCCCGACGACCGGGAGCGGTTCGCCGGGGAGCTGGACGAGGCGCTGCGCCGGATCAACTCCGATTACGACGCCAAACGCCGGACTACCCTCGAAAGGCTTTCGCTCAACGTGATGGCACCGGGGAGCTTCCTGAGATGGATGCGCCGGACGGGAAAGAACAAGGTGCCCCGCATGGCCGGTGACCGGCGCGTGGCCGAGGAGATCGCGCGAATCGCCGCCTCGCCGTTGCGGGCGGAGGGGCGATAAGGCACGGCCGACGGGCGTGGGGCTTCAGCGGCCGGAACCGTAACACAAGAAATAAAGACGTAATAACGATAATTAAACCC
>Ga0073908_1000135_pt1 | contig 114015 bp, 77 predicted proteins | sample MucameincwithD2O_FD_65484 | JGI IMG/M metagenome (GOLD analysis project Ga0073908, IMG submission 65484) | Mouse cecum microbial communities from Vienna, Austria - Mucus amended microcosms incubated with D2O | ecosystem: Host-associated > Mammals > Digestive system > Large intestine > Cecum... | reverse complement strand
CAAGAAAACTTATCTACATAGGCATAAAAAAACATCGGAGTGCCTATCAATTCTATAATCAGTGCCAGTGATTATAAAATCAGTGCCAGCAATTATATAATCACAACCACTGATTATAAAGTCACTGACATCGATTACAGAATTAGCAGGCACTTAAGAAAGAATTATTCGGGACAAAAACGGGTTTTTCTCTCCATAGAAATAAAAAATTGTTACTGCTGGATTTGGTGCGGTTGCCCTATATGATGTTGTCGTGTACACTTCTTTACCGGAAAAATTTTTATGGCTCGTTTGGATTTCCCGTCCCAAAGCATCATACCAAGTCTTCACGACCTGACCGTCTCCTGTCGTTTCAGTACGCAAAACCATCGAATTTGCAGGGCTACCATTGCTCCAAGTCCAACTGGTGGATATAGAATTATCGGGAGCCGAGCTTTGAGACATCGTTTTTATTTTTCCAAACCCGTCATAGGTATAAGATGTTACATCCCCATTTATATCCGTCTTGGAAGACAACAACCCTGAAACAGGGTCATAAACCGAAGTCGTAACCTGCCCTAACACATCCTTGTGTGTTTTTACAAACCGTCCGTTTTCGTACGTATAAGATTCAGAGCGAGATGCATTTCCAACTGTCACAGTTTTAGCTAATACATTCCCAAATGTATCATAAGTATAGGCTGTAACTGATTTATAAGCAGTCTGATTCGGTTCGACTGTTTGAGTTTGCAACAATCCGTTTGTATTATTATACATATAGTCGACCGTATTTGTCAACGAATTTCCTCCCACCGTGCTGGCATTCACGCTTCTGGTCAACAAACCGATCATCCAGTCCGTCGTATTATTACAATAACCCCTATTTTCTTTTTTTTCTATTTCAAACAAAAATCCGGTTCGTTTTGGTTTGACTTTTTATCCGGTTTAGAAGGAATTGGTTGACAATCGGAAATACGAAGTAGGCAGAATATGGAATTTCATTGTTTTTCTGCTACATTAGGAAGGAGAAAACTGACATTTTGGAAAATCTGAACTCTCGGAGAATCGCCTGTAGCTTTCATAAACAGAAAGCGATCCGAATATTAGGAATAAAATTTGGGGGTTCATCAACTTGACGACCGTCTTCATCGCCACAACGACCGTCCTCATCGCCACGAAGACGGTCACCATAAGTAATCAAGACGGTCGTCATAGGTAACGAAGTCCATCTTCATGGCAACGACGACCGTCTTCATGCCGATAAAATCCGTTTTTGCGACAAAAAAACGGGATTTGAGGTAATTCGAAAAGAATGTAAAGCGTTATTAAATAAACAATATTATACAATAAGGCTTCTTCGTCAGATAGCTTGCTATCTTCCTCAACTTTTTATCTCTCAAAACAAGCATCAAAAGCATGCGCCGACGGCTGGAAATCCACCTGTTTGACAAAAGCGCAGGATTCGCGTGCTCCATGTTCGCGATCCATACCGCTATCTTCCCACTCTACCGAGAGAGGACCTTGATAGCCTGCATCGTTCAGAGCACGGATGATTTCTTCAAATTGGATCTTACCACGCCCCAGGCTACGGAAATTCCAAAAACGACGGGCATCTCCGAAAGTGGAATGACCACCAAACACACCGATCTGTTTCGGGCTATCGCTCCAATACACATCTTTCATGTGTACATGGAAAATGCGATCCGGGAACTGATTGATAAAGTCTACATAATCTACTCCCTGATATCCCAAATGGCTCGGATCGTAGTTAAAGCCGAAAGCCGGATGATAACCGATAGCTTCAAGAGCTTTACGGGTGGAATAAGTATCGAATGCGATCTCGGTCGGATGCACTTCGAGGGCGAAACGGATACCTAACTTTTGATATTCGTCTAAAATCGGGATAAAACGCCGGGCAAAATCAGCATACCCTTCATTAACCATCTCATCGGTAACAGGAGGAAAAGAATAGAGCCATTGCCATATCGAACTTCCCGTAAAGCCGGCTACAGTATCGATTCCCAACATTTTAGCGGCATGGGCTGCCTGGATCATATTTTCGGCTGCCCGTTGATGTACCCCTTCGGGATCACCATCTCCCCAGATATAATCAGGCAATACGGATTTATGCCGCTGATCGATATTATCACATATAGCCTGGCCAATCAGATGATTCGAAATACAAAACAATTTCAAATCGTACTTATCGAGCGTAGCTTTGATATTCCGATAATACTCAGGATCTGTCCGCCGGACATCCAAATGAGAAGGTAAACCTAATTCAACACCATCAAAACCAAATGATTTTGCTTTCTCACAAACAATTTCCAGTGGTAAGTCTCCCCACTGCATCGTACATAATGTTACAGGACGTGCCATGTTTTTCGTTCTTTTTTAAGGTTAATACATTGTGTCTATTCGACAAATATAAAATATATTTTTAAATTTATCCACTAATATTTTTTATTTCTGAATATTTATCTTTCCTTTGCAGCATTACAGAAACTAAAAAGCTTAGCTATGAGAAAGAAAGTGTTTTATGCACTTGCCTGTGTGCTTTATCTGACAGGCTGTAGTAATAATCCTTCACTTGAAGAAGTTATTAATCCGCAAACAGAGATTTACCCTATTCAATTCAGTGTTCAGATGGAAAAAGAAATCATATCTTTTCCTACTACCCGCAGTATGCCTGACTGCACGATTCCGGAACCAGCGGTTTCGAAAGCCGGAGAGAATGATGTGGAACTGAACGAGCTATGCTCCACCATCGAGTATGTGGTATTTAAGGATGAAGGGACTCCCGCTTTTATCAAACACAAGCAGTTCACATACAATCCTACTGATATAGATGCGGATTTCAGCTGCATATACGACAGTTTGCCGCAAGGCAATTATAACTTCTACTTTTTGGCCCACAATTCTAAAACCGCAACATTGTCCGGCTCGACTTTCGCTTTCGATAGTATTTCAGATACATTCTATGAAATGCTTTCTCTGAACATTAGCGTCGCTGAAGTAGTCAACAAAGACATATCCCTGCAACGCATCGTCAGCCGCATCGAATTTATGGCAACCGATTCAGTCTCTGACCTACTGAAACTGTTCAATATGGAGATCGACGGCATAGCCAATCAACTGGATATCACCACCGGGCTGGGAATTAAAACCCCGGACAAGCAACTATTTTCATATACATTCAAGGATGATGAAATCGGAGAAGTAAACAAAATACATTCTTTCTACACCTTCATCCCTGCCACCGACAATAAAATAGCCGCCCATCTTTCAGCCATCGCCCAAAACGGCGAACTGATCCGTGAACGGCAAATCAATAATATCACCCCGGAAAAGAATAAAATCGTCCGCTACAAAGGCCGCCTCTACAGCCGCTCCGAATCCGACGACACATTTCAGGTCAGCATTTACAATAATGGGAAATGGGAGGTGACGACGGATGTCGATTTGCCTGATTACGAGTAAAGAGAGTTCGTACTTTCTATTATATCGTTTTAATTCATATCTTTGCCATTGAATAGTAAAAGCATGGAATTATGATTAAGAAGAATATACTCGGCTTATTATTTCTGCTGTCCGCACTCTGCTTGTTCAACAGTTGCGAGGATGATCCGTATTATGATGATTACGGTTGGGAGACCGATGCTTTATGCAACAATACTTGGGTTGATTTTTACACCAATAGTAACGGGTATAAATGCGAACAACGACTTGACTTCTATAACGACCACACGGGAAAGGATTTTACAATCATATACTATCCCAATGGCATGACCGACGAACTGAAAACAAGTTTTTACTGGGACTGGGAAGACGATTATTTCGATTCTTTCTATGTCGAATATGTAAACGGGACTGATTATTACGAAGACGTCCGGATAAGCAACGGATATTTAAAATGTGTCCTCAATGGAGACCGGGTCACATTTGAACCATTTTACTGGTAACAAGAAAGGCAATCGCAATGATTGCCTTTCTTGTAGCTCCGAGGGGAATCGAACCCCTATCTAAAGTTTAGGAAACTTCTATTCTATCCGTTGAACTACAGAGCCGTTTTTTCGTAATAAGTGTGGCAAAAGTATAACCTTTTCTGCAAACTGGCAAGTATTTAACGGGGCAATATGCTAATCGAACAGACTTTGCATGACAGATAAGGACTTTATTTCGGGAAAATCAGGCAAATGCAAACGATAATATTCAAGAATACGGTTTATAACATCCACGCGATCCTGGCGGGAAAAAGAATATAACGACATGTTCTCAAAACTGATCTTCAACAACCGGGCAAAGACCACACTCTCCTGTGGATTCAGATAATGACGGTGCATCGGTATGCGATCGACAAACACGCCGTTCAACATATCGAAGCAGGAACCTGCCACATACGAATCGACATTCGGATATATCCCCATATAATGCAAAAGCCGCAGCAGGAAGACCAGATGAAAATTAGCGACTCCTTTATCCGAAAGTTCCAACAACTGTATCGACTCGGACAAATATTCGAAAAGACGCGGGTCCGGTTCCGTCTCCTTCACCACGCGGAAAAGGACTTCGGAAAGGAAAAGAGCAAGTACGTTCTTTACCGGATTACAGAACACTTCGGTCAACGGATAGCAGAGTTTCGTTTCACGGATACGGTGCAAATCCCGTTTATTCAGATGCTCCACCTCCATCTCCACTACCGAAAGAGGCATGAACAGAGCTTTCGAGACAGACGATCTCTTCCCTCGAGCGTGGGCAACCAGATAAGAAGCACGTCCGAAAGCCTCCGTATACATATATATAATAGAGTACTTATCATTATATGGAATGGAATGCAGGACAATCCCGCGCGTTTTACATAACATACGGCTGAAATTTGGGAAACAAAGTTACAACATTTTCCGTTTCCGTTTTGTTTTATAACATAACAAACTACTAAATTATAAAGGACATACAAACATGCAAGAACTCACGCTTACCACCCCATCGTTGCTATTTTCGGCAGTATCTCTTATCCTGTTGGCTTATACGAACCGCTTCATCTCGTATGCGAGTCTCGTACGTACATTAAAAGAGAAGCATCAACAGACACACGATCCGAAAGACGTTGCCCAGATAGCCAACCTCCGAAAACGGTTATACCTGACACGCACCATGCAAATATTAGGACTGCTCAGCCTGCTCTTTTGCGTGGTCTCGATGTTTTTCATCTACATCTCGTGGCAAATCATAGCCGCCTGGATATTTGGAATAGGGCTACTCCTGCTGGCAGCATCGCTATGTGTATGTATCTGGGAAATAAATATTTCCGTCAACGCATTAGAGATACATCTACAGGATATGAGTTCCAAATAGATGTTAAATGCGACAGACATCCAATATTTTTCTTTCAAATATTTTGTCAGTTTAAAGAGAACATCTATCTTTGCACTCGCAATCGGGAAATCAACAATCCCAGATAGCTGAAAGCAAGAGCTTTGACATGATGGCCCGTTCGTCTATCGGTTAGGACGCAAGATTTTCATTCTTGAAAGGGGGGTTCGATTCCCCCACGGGCTACAATAAACAGGATTAAAGAATAAATAAAGAGAATAGCTAAGAAATGGCAAATCACAAGTCATCAATTAAGAGAATCAGACAGACCAACGCAAAACGTCTGCATAACAGATATTATGCTAAGACTGCAAGAAATGCAATGAGAGTTTTGCGCGCTACTGAAGACAAGAACGAAGCTCAGGATCTGTTCCCGAAGGTGTGCTCTATGTTGGACAAGCTTGCTAAGAAGCACATTATTCACAAGAATAAGGCTGGCAACTTGAAATCCAAATTAGCAAAGCACGTTAACGCACTTGCAAAATAAGGTATTATACTTTATATAGTATAAAGCCGGACTGGTTAGCCCGGCTTTTTTAAACCCGCCGGCCCGTTCGTCTATCGGTTAGGACGCAAGATTTTCATTCTTGAAAGGGGGGTTCGATTCCCCCACGGGCTACCTTTTTAAAAGAGACAAAGTTTGACTTTGCCTCTTTTTTTGTTATACCTCTTCTTTTGACTATTTTCACACTATCTATGCCATCTAAGTTAATTATTTTCACTATATTTGTTAGCTTTTTTAGACAGACAGATAATTACAGATTTTAAACGATAAAGACTCATGAGTGAAGAAATTAAGAATACTTCCACAGAGTACTCTGCGGATAGTATTCAGGTACTTGAAGGGTTAGAGGCAGTGCGAAAGAGACCGTCCATGTATATTGGCGATACCAGCGAAAAAGGTCTCCACCATTTAGTATACGAAGTTGTTGACAACTCTATTGACGAAGCACTGGCCGGATTTTGTACCCAAGTTGACGTAGTGATAAACGAAGATAACTCCATCTCTGTTACGGACGATGGGCGTGGTATTCCGGTAGATATTCATGAGAAAGAAGGTGTGTCAGCACTGGAAGTCGTATTGACTGTGCTCCATGCGGGAGGTAAGTTCGACAAAGGCTCTTACAAGGTTTCAGGAGGTCTGCACGGCGTGGGTGTATCCTGCGTAAACGCACTTTCCACTTACCTGAGAGCAGAAGTCCGTCGTGACGGAAAAATCCATATGCAGGAATTCTCCTGCGGTAAGCCGCTTCATTCCATCGAGGTGATCGGCGAAACAGACGTGACCGGTACAACTGTCCTGTTCAAGCCGGACGCAAGCATTTTCTCCGTAACCGAGTATAAGTATGAGATCTTGGCCACACGCTTGCGTGAGTTGGCATTCCTGAATGCCGGTATCACACTTAGCCTGACTGATAAACGTGTCGTGAAGGAAGACGGGAACTACAAATCCGAGATCTTCCGTTCCGAAGAAGGTTTAAAAGAATTTGTCCGCTACATCGACCGTTCCAAAGAGCAGCTGATCCCGGATGTGATCCATATCGTAACTGAAAAGCAAGGCATTCCGGTTGAAGTAGCCATGACCTACAATACTTCATTCAACGAAAGCGTATTTTCGTATGTAAACGATATCAACACGATAGAAGGTGGTACGCACCTGGCCGGTTTCCGCCGCGGTCTGACCCGTACGTTGAAAAAATATGCAGACGACTCGAAGTTGCTGGAAAAAGCAAAGGTTGAAATCTCCGGTGATGACTTCCGCGAAGGACTGACAGCGGTTATCTCCATCAAAGTAGCGGAACCGCAGTTCGAAGGACAGACCAAGACGAAGTTAGGAAACAACGAAGTTACCGGTGCCGTTGACATGGCAATCGGCGAAGCATTAGGCTATTACTTGGAAGAACACCCGAAGGAAGCCAAGATAATCGTCGACAAGGTGATCCTGGCAGCCCAGGCACGCCAGGCAGCCCGCAAAGCCCGCGAACTGGTACAGCGCAAATCGCCGATGACAGGCGGCGGCCTTCCCGGCAAACTGGCCGACTGTTCTTCTAAAGATGCCGAGCTTTGCGAGTTGTTCCTCGTCGAAGGGGACTCTGCAGGTGGTACAGCCAAGCAGGGACGTGACCGTAACTTCCAGGCAATCCTGCCGCTTCGCGGTAAGATCCTGAACGTTGAGAAGGCGATGGACCATAAGATATTCGAAAGCGAAGAAATCCAGAATATTTTCCGCGCAATGGGTGTGACCATCGGCACGGAAGAAGATCCGAAAGAGTTGAACCTAAGCAAGCTGCGCTATCATAAGGTGATAATCATGACCGATGCCGATGTGGACGGAAGCCACATTGCCACTCTGATTCTGACCTTCTTCTTCCGCCGTATGCGTGCGTTGATCGAAAACGGATATGTCTATCTGGCCACCCCACCCCTCTACCTGTGTAAAAAAGGTAAAGTGGAAGAATATTGCTGGACAGAACAGCAGCGCCAGGCATTCATCGACAAATTCGGCGGTGGTAACGAAAACCAGATTCACACACAGCGATACAAAGGTTTGGGAGAAATGAACGACCACCAGTTATGGGATACGACCATGAACCCGGATAACCGTACGCTGAAACAGATCACGATCGACAGTGCAGCCGAAGCAGACCAGATATTCTCCATGTTGATGGGTGAAGATGTCGGTCCGCGCCGTGAGTTTATCGAAGAAAATGCTACATACGCAAACATCGATGCGTAAAGATTTATGATTTATAATTTATGATTTATTACCGGTACATAAATCATAAATTATAAATCATAATCCAAAAATCATAAATCAGAAATAATAAATACATGAAGCTCCGTCGTCCGAATTTAGAGGCCCTCTACAGGGAAGTTGATAATTATATTCCGAAAAAAGAAAGTCTTCAACCTCCCCGCATAGGAATATCCGCCAATCGGAAAGACGGACTTTCCTGTATAGCTGAAACATACGTGCAGGCGGTACTGAAAGCCGGCGGCGCTCCGATCCTGGTTCCCGCCATTACGGATATCGAGGCACTGACAGCGATCGTGAACGGATTGGACGGACTGGTCATGAGCGGAGGTGGCGACATCAACCCGCTTTATATGCAGGAAGAACCGATCCCCGCCTTGCAGGATGTGGACACTTACCGGGATGAATACGATCTGATACTGCTCCGTCTGGCTACCAACCGTCAACTACCTGTTATGGGGATATGCCGCGGACATCAGATACTCAATGTCGCATTCGGTGGGGGCGTATACCAGGATATCCATACCCAACACGGACAGAAGTTACTGAAACACAGTCAGACACTGCCCCGCGAACAGGCTTCCCATTCCGTCACGCTGAACGAAATCCCCTCTAAGCTCCGCACCATCCTGGACGGAGAAAAAGAACTTTTGGTCAACTCCTTCCATCACCAGGCAATCAAAGAGCCGGCCCCCGAATTTATCGCTACGGCGACAGCCCGCGACGGGATCAACGAAGCGATGGAGCATCCGGAAAAAGAAATATTCAGCGTCCAATGGCATCCCGAAGCAATGGCTGCCAACGACGACGAACAGATGTTGAAACTTTTCAGGCATCATGTCGAATCGTCCCGCCTGTTCAAAGCGGCCAAACACATCCATCACCGCAACGTGACGCTCGACTCCCATACCGACACCCCGATGATCTTCCCCGGTGAATTCAACATCGGGCTGAAAGAAGGCGGCAAGGTCAACCTTCCTTTTATGGAAGAGGGGCTGATCGACGCAACGATCATGGTCGCCTATATCCCGCAGGGACCGAGAGACGAAGTTTCATTGCAGAAAGCGACGGACTTCGCCATGAACCGCCTGCAGGAAATACACCGGCAAATGGAACTGAACCGTACCCGTATGTGCATCGCCTACACGCCGCAGGAGGTCCACGTGCTGAAAGCAGCCGGAAAGAAAGCAATCATGCTGGGCGTGGAAAACGGATATGCAATCGGCAAAGACATCGAGAATATCGCCCGCTTCCGGAAAATGGGAGTCTCCTATATCACCCTCTGCCACAACGGGAGCAACGATATATGCGACTCGGCAAGGGGAGACGCGGAATGGAACGGCCTCAGCCCTTTCGGAAAAGAAGTCGTGCGCAAAATGAATGAATCCGGCGTGCTGGTCGATATCTCGCATGCTGCGGAAAGTACGTTCTACGACGCACTCGAAACAAGCGTTTACCCGATCATCGCCTCCCACTCTTCCGCCCGCTCGCTTTGCAACCATCCGCGCAACCTGACGGACGAACAACTGAAAGCACTGGCCGAACAGGGAGGCGTCGCACAGATATGCCTCTACAAAGGATTCATCAACGAAGATGCCGAAAAAGCGTCTCTAAGCGATGCGATCCGCCATATCGACCATATCGTGGACCTGATCGGGATCAACCACGTCGGGATCGGTTCCGACTTCGACGGTGACGGCGAACTGATCGGCTGCCGGGCAAGCAACGAGCTGATAAACATCACTATGCGTCTTCTGAAAGAAGGATATACAGAAAATGATATTGCTAAAATATGGGGAGGCAACCTGTTGCGCGTGATGAACAAAGCGCAATCCGCCCCCGATAATTCCTTATAAACGACAAGATATGACTAAACTGATTTTATTATTATTCTCTATGGCCCTGTTTTCATGCGGTCAGAAAGGAGCCGGCGAAACAGCGGCTCCCGTCCCGGAAGTGAAGAAAGCATCGGCAACAGCCGCCCCATCGTTCGATGCGGACAGTGCCTATGCTTATGTCGAAAAGCAAGTGGCATTCGGTTACCGCGTCCCGAACACGCCGGGCCACAAGGCTTGCGGCGATTACCTGGCATCCGAGCTAAAACGCTTCGGAGCACAAGTCTACGAACAGGAGGCTACACTCAAGGCATACGACGGGACTCCGTTGGAAGCGCGCAACATCATCGGCTCCTTCAATCCCGACAAAGATAAACGTATCTTGCTTTTTGCCCATTGGGACACGCGTCCTTATTCGGACCATGATCCCGACCCGGCCAATCACAAGAAACCATTGGATGGCGCCGATGACGGTGCAAGCGGCGTAGGCGCCCTGTTGGAGATCGCCCGGCAGATGGGAATGAAGGCACCTGAAGTAGGGGTAGACATCATCTTCTTTGATGCTGAAGACTACGGGACACCCGAATTTGCGAAAGACAGGTACAACGACACGAGCGACACTTGGTGCCTCGGTAGCCGTTTCTGGGGAAAGAACCCGCACAAACCGGGCTACAAGGCCGAGTTCGGTATCCTGCTCGACATGGTCGGAGCCAAAGATGCCGTGTTCTACAAGGAATACATCTCCATGAAATATGCCGCCCGCTATGTGGACGAAGTATGGGAAGCGGCCCGCAACTTAGGATATGGCAAATATTTTATCAATGCAAACGGCGGAGGCGTGACAGACGACCATGAAGCGGTCATCGAAGAAACCGGCATTCCCTGCCTGGACATCATCAACTACGATCCGAACTCGGAAAATGGGTTCCGCGAGCATTGGCATACACAGAACGACGACATGAGCAATATAGACAAAAACGTACTGAAAGCCGTTGGCCAGACAGTACTCGAAGTTGTATATAACAGATAAAAGATAAAAAAGCAATGACAATTAATGAACTTCAGGACAACGTCATCGAAGAGTTTGCAGACTTCGACGACTGGATGGACAAGTATGCGTTACTGATAGACCTGGGTAACTCGCTTCCCCCTTTGGAGGAAAAGTATAAAACAGAAAGCAACCTGATCGAAGGTTGCCAGAGCCGTGTCTGGTTGCAAGCGGATTACGTGGATGGCAAGATCCTTTTCAAAGGCGAGAGCGATGCTGTGATCGTCAAAGGGATCGTCTCTTTGCTGATCAGCATCCTGTCCGGCCATACCCCGCAGGAAATACTGGATGCCGACCTTTATTTCATTGAAAAGATCGGCCTGAAAGAACACCTCAGCCCCACCCGCTCGAACGGCCTCGTGGCTATGGTCAAGCAGATGCGTATGTATGCACTGGCGTTCCGGACAAAGGAACAGGGATGATGTTCAAAGCATATAGGTTTCAAAAAGGATGCCTACCGCTCTCTGGAAAGGTAGGCATCCTTCTCGGAAAAGGTTAGCACCTGTCGGGAGACAGCCTATAACCTTTTTGCCAATAGGATATAGGCTATATCGTATAGGTCGGGAGCCCATAATTACCGGACTCCCCCCATTATCTAAAAAAACAAACGGGGTTCACCCTCCCGTAAAACGATAAATTTCAAGAGTTTGTGGTGAAGACTGGAAAAACGGAACTGCCCAGAACTATTTTTACCCGGAAAAACGGACTGGATTCACAGCATTCACTGTAAAACAATGATTTAATAGGGCTTACTGCAGTGTGAACCCAATATAAAAAAACAACAGAATAGGTTAAACCCGTGCTTATCCCCTCCAATCTGTGCCTTCTGCGTCTCTTGATAACCCCAAATATAGCGATTCACCGAATGGACACCGTACAGTCATTAATAACATTTAACCTCAATAACCTCTAAGGTTTACTAATTTGCAGTAGTTTTGCGAAAAAACAGTAATAAGCTGTCTGTTAAAATAATAACACCATGAACAAAGTGAACACATTCTTAGCGATCTCCCTGTTTGCAATGACAAGCTGCGGAGAGGGGAACAAACAACCTGCAGAAGTTATCACCGTAGACGTAAGCACCAATTATCCGGAGAAAGAATTAATCCTCCAAGATATAATGGATGTGGAATATGTCCCTTTGGAAACTACCGACGAATTTATTACCAAGGGCGTAGTAAAAGCCATCGGAAAAGACCTCCTGTTTGTCACCAACCAGAGTAGCGACGGGGATATTTTCATCTTTGACAGGAAAACCGGCAAAGGATTACGGAAGATAAACCGTATGGGACAGGGCGCTGAAGAATACTCTTATGTCTCCGCCATCGCCCTGGACGAAGAGAACCAGGAAATATTTGTCTCAGACTTTGGAATCCGGAAAATATTGGTATATGACTTGTCCGGAAACTTCAAAAGAAGTTTCAAGAACGCCGATACCTCCTACTATAACGATCTATTCAATTATGACCGGGATCATTTGATCACGTACAAGAGCTATCCGACACCGAAAGAAAACGAACAAGCCTGTCATATACTGATTTCCAAGCAAGACGGTAGCATCACCCGTGAAATCCGAATCCCTTTTAAAGAGATGGAAACGCCTATTGTAACGAAAGATGAATACGTAATATCTCCGGAATTTCACCAAACATACCCGATGCATACGGACTGGTTGCTTGTCAATACTTCATCCGATACCCTGTACTGTTATCTGCCGGACGGCAACATAAGCCCCCTTATCGCCAGAACCCCTTCCATACATACGATGGAAGCTCAAATATTCCTTTTCCCTACCGTCATGACCGACCGCTATTATTTTATGCGGGCCATGAAGAAAGAAGTGAGCTTTAAAACGTTCAGAGGACTCCCTACCACCGACCTGGCATACGATAAGCTGGAAAAGACGCTGTTCCAATATACTTTGTGCAACGCCGATTATTCGAACAAGCAAAAAGTATCATTAGGACTAAATTTCAACGGTATTGTCAATCAAGAGATAGCAACCTGCCAGTCTTTAGAAGCAGCAGGCCTGATCGAAGCCAACGAGAAAGGACTACTGAAAGGCAGACTGAAAGAAATCGCGGCCGGATTAAATGAAGAATCGAACGCCGTAATCATGTTGGTAAAATACAAGAAACAGTAACTCCCGACACCCAATCTTTCGTCCATTAACAACGTTTAACCAGATAAGCGCCCTCATTCTACTTAAATTAAATAGATTTGCGTGCAAATAGTAGATTGTTATTCAATAAAATAAAAACGATCTCCCTATCTAAAGTTTTATTAAACATCTTAAATCGACAAACATGAAAAGCGTAAATTCTATTTTAATCATGCTCCTGCTCGTTGTAGCAGGATGCGGAGAGAGCAAACCACCGACAGATGATCTTATCACCGTAGACGTCACGGCCAATTACCCCAAAAAGGAACTGATTCTACAAGACTTTATGGATGTCGAATACATTCCGTTGGAAACGAGTAGCGAATTTATTACAATGGGATGGTTACATGCCGTCGGTAAGAAAGTCATAGTAGTCAGGAACAGAAATCGGAATACCGACGGAGACATCTTTATCTTTGACAGAAGCGGTAAAGCCGTGAATAAGATCAACCGTTTAGGTCAAGGTAACGAGGAATATCAATTTCTTTTGGGGATTACTTTGGATGAAGATAACAATGAAATCTTCGTCAACGACCATTGGAGAAAAAAGATAATGGTGTATGACCTGTCCGGCAATTTCAAACGGAGCTTCGACCATAAGCAAGGCTGGTATGGCATGGATATATATAACTTCGACCGGGACAATCTCATTTGCCGCATTAACGGTACCGATGACAATGACAATTCGAATGCATTTGTGGTTGTGTCCAAACAGGATGGAAGTATAACTAAGGGAATTTCTATTCCTTATAAAAAGAAAATATCGTCGTTGGTCTTTTCGGCAGACAGCAGCTACGTAATGCCAATCCGCAACCGGACATTGGTTCCACACCGTGGTGATAGTTGGATGCTCATGTACGATCCGGCCGATACGATATATAAACTCCGGACAGATTACAGTTTGGCTCCTCTTATTGCCCGTACCCCTCCCATCGGTTTGATGAATCCCCGGATATTCCTGTATCCGGCAGTAGTAACAGACCGTTTTTATTTCATGCAAACCGTAAAGGCCGAATGGGATTGGGTTGCCAACACCGGACATAAACGGACCGACCTGATGTATGACAAACAAGAAAATGCCATATTCGAATATGTAGTAAAAAATGCCGATTACCCCAACGAACAGCCTGTCAGCATGATGGTATCGGAAATCACATTCGGAAATGACGAAATCGCACTTGTGCAGAAATTAGAAGCATACGAACTTATAGAAGCCTACCAAAAAGACCATCTGAAAGGCAGACTGAAAGAAATCGCGGCCGGATTGGAAGAAGACTCTAATCCGGTGCTGATGTTGATAAAATATAAAAAGTAAATTCTACCCTGTTCAGAACTTCAATTCCAACTGCTCCGGCAGCAAGGTAAATGTCTTGCGGTGATACGGGGTTATCCCACATTCCCGAATGGCTTCACGATGGGCTTTTGTGGGATAGCCCTTGTTCTCCTTCCAATGGTAGGCCGGATATTCCAGATCGAGGTGGTCCATATAGTCGTCACGATAAGTCTTCGCCAGGATGGAAGCGGCGGCGATGCTTAAATATTTACCGTCTCCTTTTATAACCGTCGTATGCTTGATATCGGGATAGGGTGTAAAGCGGTTTCCGTCGATCAGCAGATGTTCAGGTTTGATCTTCAACCTGTCGATTGCCCGGTGCATGGCCAGGAAAGAGGCTTTCAATATATTGATCTTGTCGATCTCTTCTGCCGTGACGATACCGATAGCCCAGGCAATTGCCTCACGCTCGATAATCGGACGGAGCGCATATCGTTTCTTTTCACTCAACTGCTTACTGTCGTTCAGATCTTCATTATGAAAATCAGGGGGAAGGATAACTGCGGCGGCATAAACCGAACCCGCCAGACATCCACGACCGGCCTCATCACAGCCGGCTTCTATACGATTTGCTTCTAAGTAGGGTAGTAACATTATTATTCAACTTCTTTTATCAAATCCAGCAAATGACCGGGATCTTTTCTGCAGTCCCACAACAAATGGATAAATATATAATTTTCTTCAACCGTATAAAGTATTTTATTATGCTTAATAACAAGGTAACGGTAGACCAAAGGTTCTTTCCTCCAAAAGCGGCTCGACAGTCCCCATATTAGGAAATAATTTCAATAGGAAAACCTTTTTCTCAATCTCATTTTTGACACGAAAAGCAATCCGTTTACCAAAAGCCACTTTTAAATAACAAACCAAGTCAGCCACTTGCTGCTTGAAAAGTATGCTTGACCGAATTTCCATCAACGAAAAGATTGAAAGAAACCACGCATTTCCTGTTCGGAAACGTAAATTCCGTTTTCCTTATCCCGATTTGTTTCTTTCAACATTTCCTTCACTTCCTCCAATGTGAAGCAATTTGGACGTTTCAGTTCCGATTTTTCAATCTTAATCAACTTACGGGCAAGGCTTTCCATATAGGATATCGCCTCCTCGCTATTGCAAGCCTGCAAAATATCCAACGCCCAGTTTTTACGTTCTTGTAATTCCAATGCAGTCATAAGACATCTGAATTTTGATACAGTACAAAAGTAACATTCTTCCGGCACATAAGCTAATGAACCCCAGTCTTTCTTTTCATCATCCAGGGACGAAGGATGAAATAAGAAAAGAGTGTGGCAAGTATGACACCGCAGATATTTGCGAGGAAATCGAACCAGTCGCCCCCGCGGTAGGTCGTACAGTATTCCTGCAAAAGTTCGATTGCCCCGCTCATCAGAATCGGGCACAGGACAGCTCCGATCCAGGCATGCCACAACACATCGTCGTATTTGCGATGGTTGCGCAGGAACTCGATCCACAGCATACCCGACAGACCGGCGTACATACAGATATGGGCAACCTTGTCTATCCCCACGATCTTACTTACCTCCAACGAAGGCGGTTTAAAGAAAGAGAGATAGATCACCACTGCGATAATCGTCAGCGAAACCGGATATTTCTTCAGGTAATACAACATCACAATTGCTATTTCAAATATGATCAGAACATCTTCCGCACCCGTTCGATACCGGCGGCAAAAGTATCTATTTCTTCTTTTGTATTATAGAACGAGAAGGAGGCGCGAACGGTCCCCTCGATTCCCAAATCCTGCATCAGCGGCTGGGCGCAATGATGCCCGGTACGGACTGCAATACCCAGGCGGTCCAACAGCATTCCCATATCATAATGATGGATATTGCCCACCAGGAAAGAAAGCACCGCCCCTTTATGAGCCGCCTGCCCGAAAATACGCATACCGTCGATTGCATTCAGTTTATCGGTTGCGTAACGTAGCAGTTCGTCTTCATAGGCCGCAATATTGCCCATTCCTAAACGGCCTACATAGCGCAGGGCTTCTGCCAAAGCCGTACTTCCGATATAATCAGGCGTCCCGGCCTCGAACTTGAATGGCAGTTCGTTGAAAGTCGTCTTCTCAAAGGAAACGGAAGCGATCATCTCCCCTCCTCCCTGATACGGAGGCAACCTGTCCAGCCACTCCTCCTTGCCATACAAGACACCGATACCGGTAGGACCATACACCTTATGGCCGGAGAAAACATAAAACTCGGCATCCAGATCCTGCACATCCACTTTCAGATGGGGAACGGCCTGCGCTCCGTCGATCAATACCGGAACTTCGTGATTATGGGCTTCCTCGACAATCTCCTTTACCGGATTGATCGTACCGAGCACATTGGAGACATGCGTAACCGAGACAAGTTTCGTCCGTTCGGAGAAAAGGCTGCGGAACGTGTCCATGCACAATTCGCCCTTTTCATTCATCGGAATCACTTTCAGCGTGATCCCTTTGCGGGCCGCCTGTATCTGCCAGGGAACGATATTGGAATGGTGTTCCATCACCGAAACGATCACCTCGTCGCCGGCCGACATACATTCGTCGGTAAAACTGGAAGCAATCAGGTTGATCGCCTCTGTCGTCCCGCGTGTAAAAATAATCTCGTTGGAAGAACGGGCGTTCAGGAATTGCTGCACGGTCTTGCGTGCGTCTTCATGCGCTTCCGTCGCCGCCTGGCTCAAGAAATGGACACCACGGTGAATATTGGCATTCACATTATAGTAACCGCTCTCGATCTTTTCCACCACACAGCGCGGTTTCTGGGTTGTCGCTCCGTTGTCGAAGTAAATAAGCGGCTTATCGTATATCTTATGATCCAGAATCGGGAAATCCTTCCGGATAGACTGTACATCTAACATAACTGTAACTATTTAACTTAATAACAAGCGCCAAAGATACGATGTTTAAATGATTTATTCATAATCAAAAAGATTACCTTTATAGAATGCCTGTGAAATAACATCTCTCCACCAATATTTTCGTCTGAAAACAATTTATCTTCAGAATAATATTTATCTTCGCATTGGTTATTGATACTAAATGTAATAGCGATGAAAACAAGAAACGAATACATAGATATGCTCAAGGCATGCGGTAACGTGCTGCGTACGCGTTTTGGTGTTAGCTCACTGCGTTTATTTGGTTCCGTAGCACGAAATGAACAAACTGAAAATAGTGATATCGATGTTTGTGTAGAAATGAAACCTAATTTATTTCAGCGTATCCAATTAAAACAATATCTGGAAGAGCAATTAGGTTGCCAGGTAGATGTTATACGCATTCATAAGAATATGAATGAATTGCTAAAAAGTCAAATAGAAGAAGATGGAATATATATCTTTTCATAAGAAGAAGGTAGCTGTTGGCATCTTAAGACAAATTGAAGACGCCATTCAACGATTACAGGAAAGGACTGCATGCATTCATTGTGTGGATGATTTTTTATTGAGTCCGAACGGAATGGAAAAGTTAGATGCCACATGTATGTTACTCATCGCTATTGGAGAAAGCTTGAAAAGCTTTGATAAAGTAACAGAAAAGAAGATTTTATCCACCTACCCTTCCATTCCATGGAGTGATATTATGGGGGTCCGGGATGTTATAGCCCATCACTATTTCAACATAGATGCAGAAGAAATATTCAGCATCATAGATCAGGAATTAGATCCTCTACTAAAAGCGATTCGCGATCTTATTACGACTTTGTCCGAATAGCCTCCCCTCTTTATTTCTTCTTCTGATAGAAACGAACCCAGTCGATCTCCATCTCAACAGGCAAGTCGGAAGGATTGACTTCTCCTACCCAACTTCCGCCTAACTGCATATCGAGCAGCAAATAGAACTCTTTGTCTGTGAACGGGAACTGCCCTTCCTTGTCCGTTTCGATGCGGGGATAGGCAAAAGTGCGGGTATTGTTGATAAAGAAGACAAGACTGTCCCGGTACATTTCCACACTATATACATTATAGTCATCGCGGTCGATCGCACCGGTCCCTCCCTGCTGCGGATTGTCTTTGATCCCCAAGACATGGGTATAGGCAGAATGAACGGTCTGATACGCGATCGTATCATTATTCAAGCGTTCCATAATATCGATTTCCCCTCCATCCGGCCAGCCTTCATTTTCAGGCAACAGCCAAAAAGCAGGCCACGCTCCGGTCGCACCGTACAGCTTGGCTCGGATATCCAGGCGCCCGTCGGAGAAACCGACCTTACCCTTCGTATAAACGCCTCCCGTGATAAACGGAGCCGTATCGGCCGGCAAGCTATAATTGACTAATCCACGCAAAACCAAATTGCCGTCGCGCATGGCATAGCAGGAATCGAAGTCCGACATATAATTATTCCAGTCCGACCTTCCACGCGGTATCTTACTCCACGAAGCCTCATCGAAATGATCCGTCTGGTCGAAATTATCCTCCCATACCAATTTCCATCCCTCCTGTTGTGGCCGGCAACCTGCCATGATCGACAGAACAACCGACATTCCTAATGCGAATAATCCCTGCTTCATTCTTAATCTGTTTTCGATTTTTTGCAAAAGTAATTCTTTTCAACACAAAGGTACAGAGATTCCTGTTCATTTTAAACACCAAACTCCGTACCTCCGTATTTTAGAACTACTCTTTTTCGCCAAACTCCGACTGCTGCCGTTCCACCTCTTTCAGCTTCAAGGTGTTCAGTTCCTTGCGCAGACGTTCCACTTCCCGCTCGGCATCCGTTTTGGAGGCGGTGTTCTGTCCGGCGGAGACGCTGGCAAGCGGGATGCGGGCGGCATCCGCAGCATCATAAACCAACGGGAAAGCAGACGGTTTCGATTCGAGTTCCAGTTCACCGCTTATCGGCATTTGCGAACCTTCGAACAAGACGCTCGCCGTGATCCGTATCTTACCCGGTTTCAAGGTAGACTGAACTAAGACAGGTGCAGTCCCCCACTTTACGGGAGCCGGATTTGCCAATACGCCGGGTCCACCCAACAAACGGCCTTCGCCTTCAATGGAGAAGCGGATGTTGTAATTATTCAGCCGTTTGATATTTCCGTTCTTATCCGCAACGGCAGCCACTACCGTCACGAAATCGGAACCATCGGCTTTCAGGTCCGTACCCTCGTTGTCCACCCACAACAGAATCTTTTCGGGGCGGCGGGCAGGAACGACTTTATGCGTAGCCACGACCTTGCCGTCGATCAGACCTTCGGCAAGCAGATAGACATCGTCTTGTTTTTGAGCTCTCGAAAGCGCCTTGTCGACCATAAAATCATAGACATCCGGGAAGGTGATAACCGGCGAAGGCATTCCCGGGCGGTTCTTGTCTTTCTTATACGTATAGGTCTTTCCCCCTTTATTAAACGTGAGGCGGACCTCGTCGCAATTGGAATAGACCGTCACATCCTTACCGGAGAAGGGTGTCATTTCATGCGCGATATACACCATCGGCCCGCTGCCGGCAAGTTGTGCGTCCTTCACTGCCGGACGTTGTGCCATAAACATATAATACGAATATTTCGGCTGGCGGAAAACGTCCATTAAACCTCCGTAGAACGGATCGGGATGGTAGCCGCGCTGGTGGTCGAATGAATGCCAGAGACAACCGCCGACATGTTGCGGAGACTGTTTATAAAGGATATCGTAGTTAGTCACCGGATAAGAAGGGCTTGCATAATGCCGGGCCTGTACGCGCATCGGTTCTTCACCCCAGTTACGGGCTACACGGCTCGGCGAATTGTGCGAACTCCAGTCATCCACATTATCTCCCCACTCGCGGGTGAAGTAGGTCTTCGTCGGATCGATCTCTTTCGAAGCATCCTGCATATTGGAGGGATGGGCAAAATAGACCGGGAAATTCTCATGTCCGCGTGCTTCGCTGTCACTCCCGCTGTAACAGTAGGGATAGGGGTACTCGGCATCCACGATATCACGGGTGTTCTTGGCAAAATCCGCCGGATACCAGGTCTCGTTCAGGATTGGTTCCCACAGCCAGACAGAGGGATGATTGCGGTCGCGGCGCACGACATTGCGGATATCGCTATACACGCGCTGCGCAAATTCGGGCGCATCATTCCAGAACTGCCAGCCGGGCGTATTGACGATCACGAACAAGCCCAACTCGTCGCAGGCATCCATAAAGGCCGGGTCCTGCGGACAGTGGGCGTTACGGATAATCTCCATCCCGGCCTCCTTCAGCTTCTTGGCATCCCGCCAATGGATGCTGTTAGCGACCGCGTTTCCGACGACAGCAAAATCCTGGTGGCGGTTCGCACCGATCAGCGGCTTTTCATACGGTTTGCCGTTCAGGTAAAAGCCGTCTTTTCCCTTAAACTCAATGCTGCGGATTCCGACGCGGCGACGATAACCGTCGATCACATTTCCGTCTTTATCGAGCACCCGCACCAGCAGGTTATACAAAGTCGGCGTCGAAGGCGTCCAAAGCATCGGCTGCTCGACCGTCATCCGGTCGGAAACGGTAGTAGCCTTCCCCGCCTTCACCTGGATCTTGTCACTCAGGCGGGCGACTTCCGTGCCGTCCGGCTGCAACAACGTATATTCCACCTGGCCGGAAAAAGACTTCTTCGCTGCATTGCGTACCTGTATTTTTAACTGTACCTCCGCCAGCGCATCCGAGATCTTCCCGAAAGCGACAAACAAGCCACCACCCGCTACCTCATTTTCATAATTGGGATCGGTGATGAACACCTGGTTATGGGCGATCAACCAACAGTCCCGGTAAATACCGCCGAAATAGGTATAATCCAGCACATCCTGCGCCTTTCCGGGAGGGTAGGAAGGATCGTCGCTGTTATCGGCCCAGACGGCAATCACATTGTCGGCGTTCCAGTCCAACGCATCCGTCACATCGACGATAACAGGCAGGTAGCCGCCGAAATGCTCCGTCAACAGTTTGCCGTTCACGAACACCTTGCTTTTCCCCATTATGGCCTCGAAATGCAGGAAAAGTTTCTTCCCTTTCAGTGCGGCATCGGGCGTAAAGTGCTTGCGATACCAGACTTCGCCCTGGTAATTGATGCAACCGCTCGCCTCGGTCGGCAGATACTCGATGCCGTTCGGCAAAGAGACGACCGTCCAGTCTTTATCATTAAACTCTTTCGTTTCCGCACCATCGGCAGCGCCTTTATAAAAGCGCCAAGCCGGGTTCATCGAAAACACTTCACGCCCGCTATTGTCCAGCCGGAAGAATCCTGCTGTCGAAAACTCAGGCTGATGGGCCGCCCACAAAGAGAGGCTAAGCCATATAAACACGAAACTGAATATAATTTTCTTCATAACATGAATATTTATAATTTCTCATTAAACGGATCATCCGTTTTCGTCGTAGTACTTCAATGAGGCCAAAATATTTTTTTGGTCATTCTGTACGACTATTTCATCCACGCGCGTACTTTCTTCACCATCGGAATCTCGTAATAATACCACCAGTCACTATTGTTCGTTTTCGATGCCAAATGATTATGATGGTTCAGGTCGGAGATGAAGCCTTCGGGCTGCTCCATGAAACGGGTTTCGGAATAGACCGATTCCAGGTCAGAGCGCATGACTTCGAAATAATCGCATACCTCTGCGACCTTCTCCAAAGCCGCTTTCCGGGCTGCATCGTCCTTTGCCGTGTCATAAGCGTTCAACGTCAGGATCAGGCGTACCGGATAGTTTTGCAGGTTATTCGTTTGCTCGTAGACCTGCAACGCATAGCGGTTGCGCAACGCCTCTGCCTCCGCCGTCCGGATTCCTTCGGCAATCTTCTCATAGCGGCCGGCTTCGATCTTTGCCTGCGCAATTTTATCTTTATACAGTTCGCTCCATGCACCCGGATTCGCCTTGTCGGGCAACCCGATCAGGGTAAAGCCGGACGTTCCCCACGCGGGATTACGGTGGCCGGAAGTCACCAACGCGCCGTCGAAAAAGAAAATCGCCTTTTCCAGTTCGTCGAGAAATTCCATCCGGTTATCCTCCGGGCGGAAACCGTATTCGCGCTGTGCATGTACTTTCTTAAAAGTCGCGATATCCCGTGCCGACGGATTCCAGCCGAACTCCCCTTGCGCAATGAGACCTCGCCAAACCGTTTCCATGTGCGGCGAGCCATCGTCCCAGGCTGTCGCCAATATTCCCTCCAGATGATTGTCGGAAACCAACTGGCTGAATCCTTTCACATATTCCGAACGGGTATTCCGACGCGGCAAGAAAGGCGAGTCGCCGGCAGAAGCAGCCGTCGCTCCCATCACCTTCAGTCCCTTATCATGATACCATTTCAAAAGGCGGCGATGGGCAGGCGTCGTCGCATCTTCATATTTCCAGCGCATATACACGCATTCTTTCGGGAAAAGATCGATCGCCTTATCCAGCTTATCGGTATTCCAGACTTTCGCCACTTCCTCTTCGGTTTTATCGCTTAACGCCAGTTCCCAGATCCCGGCATATTTCAACGGCATATCATCCCAGAAGATCGGAACGCGCCCATGTTCGACTGCGAACCGGCAGACTTTCTTCAACCAGATCATCTGCAATTCGAAAGCCGTCTTACCGGTCGCCTTGCAACGTTCGTCGATACCGATTGCCGTGATCTCATCGCCCCCGACATGCAGGTATTTGCCGTACGGCATCGCTTCGATCGCATCTAAGTAGAGGTCGAACTGCACCTCGTAGGTACGCGGATCGGACGGACAGAACTCCCAGTCGCTCGCCGGATTCTCGCGCAATTCCCAGTGATGCTTCAGGATAAAACCGGCATGGCCGAGTCCCTGCACAAGCGGGCTGATCTCCACATTCCGTTCCTTCGCATACCGGCAGAGCGCCTGCATCTCCTGCTTGCTGATCGCATTCGGAGCACCTATTTCCGGACGGCGGGTGAAACGGAGCTTGTCTTCCAGTTCCCAGATAACCGCATTCACCTTATAGCGCGCCAACCGATCGACCATCCGATAGTAATAGTCCATCCGGTCCAGATGATGCTTCGTGTCGAGATGAACAGCGCGGTAGGCAATGGCCGGATAATCGGTGATCTTCATCTGCGAGATCTCCCGCCCGAAATCGCGGCTGTCTTCCAACAACTGTTCCAACGTCTGGCAACCGTAAAAGAGTCCGGCTTCCGTACGGGCCGTCACCGTCACCCCTTTATTATTCACTTCCAGGACATATCCTTCGGGCGAATCGGGCACGTGCTGTCCGGACAGTTGCAGGAACAATCCTTTTCCCGCACGTCCGGCACGGGGAAGGACATCCGTCAACGCTCCCAATACGGGAACAGGTGTGCCGGGTGCGGCCGAGACAAACTTCAAATCCGAATATAGAATTCCTTTCCCCGGAAGCACCTCGACCGATTGGGGTTGGGGCAACAGCCGGAACGCCTTATCCAAGCTACGGGCATGGAGACTGCTTGCCGCAAGCAACAGACTGATCACAAATAGCTGTATTTTCATGATATACATATTTTTTCCAAAGATACATTTACAAGGGAACAAGACCTAACGAATCGATAAGAAAAGGGCCGGCCATGATACGTTAGACACCATTACAGCCGGCCCATAAAGATAATACCTATTAAAAAATGCCTCTAATTACCAACCTTCGTTCGGTGTACACAACGGATTTGCCGAGATTTCCTTCGCCGGTATCGGATAATAGTAATAACGGTTCGTATCGCCGACTTTTCCGGTATTCAGCTGTTTGTAACGGTTCTCATTACAAGTCTGCATACGGGTTTCCAACAACCCCCACCGGCGCAAGTCGTAGAAACGTTCTCCTTCGACAAAGAACTCCACGGCACGCTGATGTTCGAGATCTTCGAAAATTCCGTCATAGGTCTGCGGGCCACTATACGGATTCAGGTTCGCACGTTCGCGGATCTGATTCAGGTAACCGATCGCTTTCGCCAGATCCTGTTTGCCGGTACTGCGCAGGTACGATTCAGAAAGCAAAAGAAGGACGTCGGCATAACGGATTGCACGCTCGTTGATGACTGACATAGGAGGATCGGCTTCCGATTCAGCCGTATTCCAGTTTTGATATTTCAAAATCCAATACGTATTCCATTTTTCTTCATTAAAGATTTGGCGGAAAGGCTTCAGATAATACATGCAACCGTCATAATCCCATGCTACAGACGAGCGGGCACGATAATCATAATTGCCATTCTTATCCTTTTCTTTCAGGAAGATATTCATCATCTGCTGGGTAGGATTGGCCTCGTACCAGCCACTGGCCTCAGGAGCTGCATATTCTTTCGGACGAGTGTTCGTCTGAGTAGAGTTGATATTTTCACCGTCTCCCCAGATATCGGTACCGCCGACCGGTTCCATCAGTAATTCGAAAATGCTTTCGACGTTGTTCTCATGCGTATCGTCAAAGTTCCATGAGAAATCTTCGACCAGGCGATAAGTATAAGGAGACTGCGTCAGAGGTTCCAACACATCGATCGCCTTATCGAAATCTTCTTCATACACATATATCTTGCCTAAGACAGCATAAGCAGCACCTTTGGTAGGTTTGCCGATAACATCATTCGTCACCGGCAGCAAAGAAGCAGCCGTAATCAGGTCCTGTTCGGCCTGCGCCCAGATCTCGGCCTGTGAAGATTTTTCCAACGGGAAAGTAGACGGAGACTGTGAAGCAGTCAGGCGCAAAGGTGCGTCCTTAAACTCCTTACCCAACTGGAACAGATAAAATCCACGTATAAACAGACATTCGCCTTTCACTTTATTGATAAATTCTTCGGAAAAATCTCCTTGTTTTTCTTCCAGCTTCTGCATGATCGAGTTCGTCCGGTACAAAGCATTATAGAACTGGTAGAACATTCCCTGCGACAGTGTGTTGCCATTCGTATTGGTGAAATAGCAGGCTTGGAAAACTTCAGTGATATCATTCCTGAACTCCACTTCGTCGGCACGCGCAATACGCATCATGACTCCGCGAGTTCCATAATATCCGCCGTTCAGCGCATTCTTCAAAGGAGTATAGCAAGAGGTCAAAGCTAACTCGAAATCAGCTTCGTTCTTCCAGAAAGTATCTTCCGTCGCCTTGTTCGGATTTATTTGTTCCAATTGGGCGTCACATGATGTGCACAAGCCGACAACAGCCATTGCACAAAATATAAAATATAGATATATTCGTTTCATATAATTGCTTTATTTAAAATGTTACGTTCAAACCCAACATAAATGTACGGTTGGAGGGATATATAAATTCGTCGAAACCACGGGAATATACATTTGAAGAGTTTACGTCCGGCGTATAACCCGAATAAGAAGTAATCGTAAAGAGGTTTTCTGCATTGACATACACGCGGGCTTTCTGAACAAAGCCGTGGAACCAGGCTGCAGGCAACGTATAACCTACTTGCAGGTTTCTCAGACGGAAATAAGAGCCGTTTTCCAGGTAACGATCGGATTCGGAACGGGCGTTCCGGTTCGGGTCGGTCCAGATCAGACGGGGCTGGGACGCGTTATGATTTTCCGGTGTCCAATAGTCTAAAGTGCTCGCCAGATAATTCGTGCCACGCGTGACATCCGTCAATTCCAACCGGGTCGCATTATAAATTTTATTACCGGCAACTCCCTGGAACCCGATGGAGAAGTCCACATTCTTATAAGTAATGTTACCATTGATCGAATAGGTAAATTTCGGGAACGGACTACCGCTATACACACGGTCATCGTCATTGATCGTACCATCGTTGTTCGTATCTTTGAAACGGATATCGCCCGGTTCAGCACTCGGCTGAATCAAGACACCGTCCTTCTGGTAAGCCTGTACTTCCTCCGTGCTGTTGAAATAACCGTCGGTCGGGATCAGCCAGAAACCACCGATAGGATAACCGGCTAATGTTCTACTTGTGTACGTTCCGTTATGAATCGTACCGCTTTCAATCGGTTGCATCCCTTCTCCCAAGGCAATCACTTCGTTCTTGTTATAAGTTCCTAAGAAACTTACGCCATAAGACAAATCTTTATTCAGCGATTCATTCCATCCGATATTAAATTCAAAACCCTGGTTCCGGATCTTACCGGCATTCTGGATCGGATCATTCGCACCACCGGACGATATAGGAATCGGTACATTCAACAAAATGTCTTTCGTATTCTTCACATACCAGTCGGCAGTCAACGTCAAACGATTGCGCAAAGCCATGAAGTCGATACCGACATTCGTCATTGCAGTTTCCTCCCATTTGATATCCGGGTTGGCAAACGTTTTCGGGAAAGCACCCTGTATCAATCCGCTCTTTCCATCCGGGTAGTTAATACCGGTTGTCACGACTGATACATATTGGTAATTGTCTATTTCCTGATTACCCAGCACACCATAACCACCTCTCAGTTTCAACTGGTCCAGCCAAGACACGCTATTCTTCACAAAATCTTCCTCCGCGATATTCCATCCGGCAGAGAACGACGGAAAATTACCATACCGATTGTTAGATCCAAACTTGGAAGAACCGTCACGACGGATAGTAGCCGTCAACAGATAGCGGTTCTTGTAAGAATAGAACGCACGGCCTAAGATTGAAGTCAACACGCTACGGTTTGAATTGCCGCTTACAGCCAATCCTTGGGCGGCAGCATCTATCTCCTTGATTCCGGTAGGCATGCCTTGTCCTGATCCCTGCATATAACGATACCGGGAATCCTGGTAGGTATAACCGGCAAGAACCGATATTTTGTGATCACCGAAAGTACGGTCGAAAGTCAGCAAGTTTTCAACCAGCACGTTGCGAGTCCGGGTCTGCTGTTCCGTCACCTGCGTGATATCGTTTTTATTCAATCCGTAATCATACAAGCCCAGATAGCTGTTGTAACGGTAGAACTGGAAATCGGGAGTCAAATTCAATTTATATTTCAAACCCTTCATAAACTCAACGGAAACATAAGCATTGGCATAAATTTTCACGTTTTCGCTATAACGGTTCATCAGATTATCATCCACCATGCCTAACGGGTTATAGAGGTTTACGACGTCGCCATACAGAGCGCCATAACCGCCTGTCTGGTTCGCGTCATATTGTTCAAGTGTCGGAATCGCTTGTATCGTATGGCCGACATATCCTCCGCGAACTTCCGAAAGCAGCGGTTTATCCTGGTTATAAGTCAGGACGATATTCGTTCCTGCCGAGAAAATACCTTTCTTGAAGTCCTGCTTGCTCTGCAACGTGTAACGCTGGTAGTTCGTTCCCTTCATCACACCGTCCTGGTTCGTATAGCCCACACTATTATAATAGGTAGAATATTTTCCACCGCCTTTCACCGACAAGTTATAATTCTGCATCAAGGCCGGGCTGAACATCAGGCTCTGCCAATCATTGTCCGGCTTGGAAGCCAAATCCGTCGCCATTTCGAGCGGGTTCATTCCTGCCGCTTTTCTGGAAACAGTCGTCACTTCCGCCCATCCGGCAGCATCCAACAAATCCAAATATTTGGATGGCGAGCTGACTCCGACATTGGCCGAAAGGTCGATGATCGGTTTCCCTTCGGTATTGCTACCCTCTTTCGTCGTCACGATGATAACACCGTTGGCAGCACGTGAACCGTAGATAGCGGATGAAGAAGCATCTTTCAACACGTCGATACTGGCGATATCGTTCGGGTTGATATGATCGATTCCACTCATATACATACCGTCCACGATATACAAAGGAGACGAGTTGTTCAACGTTCCGATACCACGGACCATGACACGGGTACTACCGCCCGGCGCACCTCCCTGCGAAACGATATCCACACCGGCAATCTTACCTTGCAAGGCCTGCCCGATAGTCGTGTTGCTCTGCGTATTCAAATCGTCCGTGCTGACATTGGCTACGGAACCGGTCAAGTCCGCCTTTTTCTGCGTACCATACCCGATCACGACAACTTCGTCCAGCGTTTTCGTATCTTCCAATAATACGACATTGATTGTTTTCTGGTTACCGACAACGATCTCTTTTGACAAGTAACCAATATAAGAAATATTCAAAACCGATTTAGGATCAGCCTCGATAGAGAAGTTACCATCTATATCGGTAACCGTACCATTTGTAGTGCCTTTCACCACCACATTCGCCCCAATGATCGCTTCGCCGTTATTATCGACGATCCGGCCTGTCACTGTTTGTGTTTGTTGTTTAACGGCAGCGATCGCATCCCGGCTCTTAGAGGATAGGATAATGTGAGTTCCTTCCATTTTATATTCGATCCCCTCATTTTTAAACAGGTTATCCAATACCTCGGAAACAGGCTTCGTTTTTGCTTTCACCGAAACCTTCCGGTTAACATTTACCTGGTTATTATAGATAAACAAGTAATCTGTCTGACTTTCAATCTCATTCAGAATCTTTTCCAACTGAGTATTGTTCTTGTTAATACTAACCCGGGCGTTCTGTGAATGCGAATTTTCAGCATACGAACAGAATACACAGGCTCCCAATAGGAATGTGGATATTCGCATAGTTCTCAAGATTTTTTTACCTGACGGGGTTTTCGGATAATATCCTCCCGACAAAAAGTTTTTTTTCATACCTTTGTAACTGATTTGAAGTTGATACAATGAATTTTAAAAAAATTGTGTTGATTGGAATGCCGGTAAATGCCCCCCAGCGCTTGCCGGCATTTTTCTGTTATTGACTGTTTGTTTTCATGTCTCTTACTATTTATAAGGTTAATACTAATTATTGTGTTTTTTATTTCTGATCTTTTATCACTTGTGTTTATCTGATATAAATAATTTGATTTTCATCGTCCCGTTCATATTTGAAGCGAATATCCCTCTGCAAGACCCTCAACGCGTAGTCGATACCGTCCGCCTGCCTGAACTTTCCCGTGAAATAATATTTCAATACATTTTTATTCTCAACAACTATGCTGACTCCGAAATATTTCTCCAGATCATTCATAATCGAAAGGAATGATTCGTTCCGGAAACAAATCAACCCTTCTTTCCAGCGATAGGGGTTGTAATCGTCGACCGGAATGACTTTCAGTCTGCCGTCCTTTTGCAGGCAAGCCTTACTGTCCGGCTTCAACGTCAATGTATCTCCCAGACCTATACGGGAGGCTACCCGCACGCTTCCTTCCATCAGCGTAACCTCGAAATCGTCTTTATCGGAATAGCCTTCCACGTTGAACTTTGTTCCCAGCACTTCCATATTGCATTTGCCCGTCTCCACGACAAAAGGTCTTTTCTTATCCTTGGCAACATCGAAATAGGCTTCTCCGTCTACCGTTACCTGACGTATTGAGTTGTCGAACACAGCCGGATAAACGATCTTCGTCCGGGCATTCAGCCAGACATTCGTCCCGTCCGACAGCGTTATGTTCACCCGTTGTCCGGTAGGGACGTAAATGGACTGCATCGGCACGTCTCTGTTCTTATCCGAAACAAATTGATATAAGAAGCTAAGTCCCAATGTGACAGCGACAACTGCTGCAACCTTGATTAACTCAGTTCCGAGAGAACTTAAGTTCCAGGACCTGTTCCGCTTCTTTTCTTCAATCGTTTTTTCATCGCCAAGAAGCAACATCGAATCGAATATCTTTCTCTCTTTCAGGAATTCGCGTCTGTTTTCCGGGGAATGTTCCATCCATTGCCGGATCCGGGCTTCTTCTTCATAAGAAGCCGTTCCTTCAAAGAATTTATATAGCATTTCCCTATCCATTTTCATCTTTTTTACTTACGCTTACATAATACTAACAGTTCACAAGACGGCATCCCTAGTTGAAAAAAGAAAAAAATTTCATTTTAATACATTTTTCTTTCAACACTGGTACTGTAGTTCTCTCGGAACTACGTTAAATTCAAGGAAAGCAAACACCCCTTCCAATAACAGTTAAGGCCGGAACAACTATACGGAAAAGAAAAGCGGATAAGCCTCATTTTGTTTTCATTTTCTTTCTATCCATTCCTTGTCCGACAGTTATCTGCTAACTATTCGATATCCAACCCATTACAGTTTCCCTGCCGAGGAAACGACAGTTCCCTGCCGAGGAAACGACAGTTCCCTGCCGAGGAAACGACAGTTCCCTGCCGAGGAAACGACAGTTCCCTGCCGAGGAAACGACAGTTCCCTGCCGGGGAAACGGTAAAACGATCGGGAGACTTCTTTTTCTTCCTTAGAAATAAACAATATAATTCTTCTTATGCAGCCTCTTGTTAAAAAACACAATTCCCATCGAATACAGGTCGATTGTCACCGTCACTTCGGGATGTCCGCATACTTCCTGCCAGAACTCACGCATCTTGCGGCTGGCTTTGATGCCTTCGAAGACAAAGACCGTATCACCGTGTACATGCTTCAGACATTCTTCAAACAGCCAGCTGTTGTTTTGCTGTTCATACAAGGTATTGAAAAAGACGAAATCAATCTGCTCCATATCTTTCAAGGCTGCCGGGAGTAAATCCTTATACCCTCCGACACGCAGGTCGACCGGATTGCGGGCTGCCTTATCGAAAGCGATACGGGCGATGGAGGCAAACTCCGGCACGTTTTCCAGGGCGATACATTTCAGATTGGATGCGTATGAAGTCAGATACAAAGTGGACAAGCCCATAGAAGGGCCCAACTGAAGGATATGTTTCGATTTGAAATAGTTGGTAAGGCGGAAAAGCAGGGCACCGTGTTTGGGACGTATCGCCTCCCGTTCGACAATCTGGCCGATCGTGCGCCTACGCATCTTTCCCCTTTGCTGGCGGTCGGGATAGGTGATCTCGCCATTTTGGAAAAGCAACTGTTTACGGATCAGTTCGATGTCATAGAAACTATAGTATTGGCAACGCTCCTCGATCACCTTCGTGATTAGGTTGAAAACAAAAGGGGAATGCACCCCGAAGCCTTTGCGGTAACGGATGCCCCGGTATAGAAGTACGCCTTTTCTTAGTGTATTAGCTTTGGGGATGATCTGCATAAATTATTAATTATAGGTTTCCTCGGGGGTAAATGATGATTTATGGGTGTGATGGAATGACATCGTTGTCGAAATGATTGTCGTTCTGTAGGGGGCAGGTTCTAAACCTGCCCGATATCGACAAATATACATGTTGTAATCGGGCGGGTTCTAAACCCGCCCCTACAGCGACACCTTAAATATACCGATAAATCATCATTTACCTGCGATAATAAGGCAAAGTTAATACTTTCTACCTGAATTCAGCGCACAATAGGAGCCTCTTTAGTAGCTTTATCGTATACGGATTTGATTGTCACAGGTTTCCCTCCCTGCCGTTTACTCTCGTTAGCGGCTTCCATAAAGGTGTAGATTTCCAGGGTTTCCACTTTGTCGACAGGCGAAACGCGGGTTTTGAAGAAAGTCAGGATCGTTTCCAGCAGCTTGCCATAGCCCTCGTAACCGCCTGCGGGAAACATCTTCTTCTCGCAGAAAGCGGTTCCCCCGTAAGGGCGGGCGCCTTCACGCAAGCCTCTGAATGTGCCGATACGCCCGTCTTTCCAGACGCCGACAGCCACATCGGTTCCTTCGGTTGACACGCAGGAGACGGATTCGCAGCCCGTTCCCATCAACGTATAAAGCGTTTCCACGCCATGAATACCGTACCAGTAGAAGCCGGCGTGCGAAGGTTCTTCCGTGCAGGGAGAATAGCAGTCGGCACCGACAACTTTGCCTTCCTTTCCTGCTCTCAGTTCCTGGTTTCTGGGCGAGTAGCGCAGGGCGGACGAGGAGAAGATCGGGACGTTCCGTTCTTCGGCAAAGCGATAGATGGCGATGGCATCCGGCAAGGTGGCGGCAACGGGCTTGTCGAGGAACAGGGGTTTACCGCTTTTGATGACTTCCACGGCTTGTTCGAGATGAAGCGTCCCGTCGTTTGTCTCCAACAGGACGCAATCGACCGTTTTCAGCAATTCGGCTATCGAGGAGGTGATCTTCACGCCATTCTTTTTAGCTCCTTCCGTGTATTCGGGGATGCGTTTCATACTCGATTCGATAGTCCTGGAGCCGTAAGGATAGGCAGCCACGACCTTGAAGCCTGCGTATTGCGGTTCCGGGTTTGCCGCATTCAGAAGACGGATAAAGGCCTCTGAATGGGAGGTGTCGAGCCCGACCACGCCTATGCGGATTACTTCCTGTGCCTGAAGAGCGAACCAGGCGAAAAGCTGGACTAATAAGAGTAATGTAATTCTATGTTTCATGTCTTTTAATTATTAAAAGGTTATTCATTTATTCACCTGCCCGGTCCTCCGGAAGAAGAGACGCACTGCCGGCATCTAAATAAAGCCGGGCATTCTCTTTACGGCGGAGGATAGTCGAAGGATTCCGCTCGCTGACCGCGGCATAGAGCGTGTTATAGACGGCCTCGGCTTTCGAGCGGGCGGGGACGATGCAGAAGGTGTAAGGGGCGGACATCAAGACCGGGATCGTGAGCGTGAAAGCACGTTCGGGGACTTCCGCAAGGGTGGAAAAACACCCGTCGTTCACCTGTTGACGGCGGCATCGCGGATCGAGTTCCACGACCTTCATCGGTACGGGATCGGCAAAGTCCGCGACATGCGGATCGTTAAAGGCGATATGACCGTTTTCTCCGATTCCCATGCAGACGATATCGACTCCTTTACCGGCCAGCAGGCGGGAATAGCCGGCTATGGCGGCAGCGGGGTCGGTGGCGTCGTTCGGGATGTAATACACATTCCGGAAAGGCACTCTGTCGAACAGACGCTCTTTCAGAAAGTTACCGAAACCTTGCGGGGCGTCCGGGGAAAGCCCGATGTATTCGTCCATGTGGAAAGCGTTCACGCGTCCCCAAGGTATGGAAGGATCGGCGGTCAGGGCGGCTAAGAATTCGTTTTGCGAAGGAGCGGCAGCGAAGATCATGCCGATCTCCGCTTTCCTCTCCAACAACTCCCGTATCGCCGCCGAAACATCGGCGGCAGCTTGCCTCCCCATCGCCTGCCTGTCCGGGAAAATATAGATGGATAGATTGTCTATTTTCATTTTAATTTAATCAGCTGTTTGATGATTGGATGAAAAGTGATTTACCGGTATGGTTTGCCAGTTATGTTTTGCCTCTTTCCATGCCGTCTGCTGAAGCTGACGGCAAAAGAGAACCGACAGATCTTTCATCCGTATTATTAAACCTATTTGTTGCGACTCCAATGTGTGATCCGGTAACCTGATACTGCATACCAGATCAGGTACAGGAAACAAGGGATCAGTACCCAGTAGCCTTGTTGCAGGGAAGTCATGTCCGCCATTTTGCCGTAGACGAGCGGCAGGATTGCATTTCCACACAACGCCATCACCAGCAGAGAAGAACCGATCTTCGTGAACCGCCCCAGATCGCGGATCGCATGCGGCCATATACCCGCGTATATCAACGAATTAGGGAAGCCCAATGAGGCTAAGAACCAGATGGACAGATTCGCGTCATGCCCCAGGAAAGAGACATTCACGTCGGCAAAGACCACACCAAAGGAAAGCGCCAGCCCCAACACCGTACAGAAGATCAACGCGTTCTTTTGGGAAACCACTTTGGGGATCAGCAGGATGCCCAACATATAGCCTAAAATAGTAGCTCCCAACGTATAGGACGGAAAGAACTTGGCATCCAACAACCCGACTCCCATCGAGCCGGCATAGCTGATGATCGTATCGATCGCGATCACCTGCGTACCGACATGCAGGAACAGCGCCAGCACGCCCAACACTAAATAGGGGAACTGGAAAACGGATGTCTTATCCGAATTGGCAGCCGCCACCTTCTCATCCTCATCTTCGGGATTGATATCCGGCAATACGGAACGGTAGATAAACACGCCGATCGCCACCAACAAAAGCGCCAACACGCTATAAGGCAGGATCACGCCCCGGATCAACTCGTCTAAGGCCGCTTCCTTATCCGCCCCGGACAACAGCCCGTCCTCGACCGCCCGCAAGATGTCCTGGCTCTTTCCCAATACGACAGCCGCAAAGATCAGGGGCGAGACGATGCCGGCAAACTTGTTGCAGACGCCCATAATACTGATCCTTCGCGCCGCGCTTTCGATCGGCCCGATAATCGTGATATACGGGTTTGCCGAAGCCTGCAGGACAGAAAGCCCCGTCCCCATCGTGAACAGGCCGGTCAGGAAAACCCCATAGGCGCGGTTCAACGCGGCCGGCACGAACAACAAGGCGCCGACAGCCAGACAGAAGAAACCGTACATCATTCCTTTCTTATAGCCCGTCCGCTTCAGCAGGTAGGCTACAGGAACCGACATCACCAGATAGGCGATGTAGAAGGAGAAAGTGACGAAATAGGACTGATAGTTCGTCAACTCACAGGATATCCGGAAATAAGGGATCAGGATCGAGTTCACCCACGACACGAAGCCGATGATGAAAAACACGACTCCGATAATGGCAATCCCGATCGCCACCTGCCGCTTATCGGCTATATGGTCAGCAGTCGCCATCATAACTTCATCTCCCAACCTTTTTCATATGTACGGGCCCAATACTTGCCGGCAGCCTCCTTATTCCGGATATGGCCGTCGGACGGATCGACCAGCAGGCGTTCGGACGAACGTTGGGCGATATTTCCCAATTGCACCAGCAACGTGCTCTTATGGCCGGACAGGATATCGGCATGAAGCGGCGTTCCTTTCGTGATGCCGTCGAAGAAGTTCTGGATATGAAGGGCATCTAATTGCTGGGCGGGGTTCATCTTGTTACGCGGATCGATCTGTATCTTGCTTGTCACGTGTTTGATCACCTGGTTCTTATGATCCAGTATCTTATATTCGTTACCGCCGCCGATCAGCAGGTTCGCTTTCTCGCCGTAGAACAGAAGGCCGACCACTTCACCCTCGATGCGGAACGGATTGCAACAATGGCCTTCCCACATCATCGACTTTTTGCCGCCGAAATCCAGATTGATCACTTGCGTATCGGGCGCTTCCCAGTCGTCCTTGTAATAGTAACGGCCGCCGGTAGAGGTCACAGCCGTAGGAAAGTCGAGATCCATCCCCCAACGCAGCAGATCGACCATGTGCGTCCCGTTGTTCAAAGCCTCGCCGGTTCCCCAACGCCAGAACCAATGCCAGTTGTAGTGGAGGAAGTTATCTTTATATGCAGTGCGCGGAGCCGGTCCCTGCCACAGTTCCCAATCGAGCCATTCGGGCACGCCTGTTTCCTTGCCGGTCCCGATGGAAGGACGGTTATTCGTGTACCAGGATTTGCCGAAATAGACATTTCCGATTGTCCCGGCTTTGATCTCATTGATAGCCTCTACGATATTCGGCCACGAACGGCGCTGGTTACCCATCTGGACCACCCGTTTATACCGTTTGGCAGCCTCGACCAGCATCTCGCCTTCCGCCGGAGTGTGGCTACAGGGTTTTTCCAGATATACATGCTTTCCCGCCTTCATCGCCAGCAAGGCGGCAGGCGCATGCCAATGGTCGGGCATAGCGATCACGACGGCATCGACATCCTTATGCTCGAAGGTCTTGCGAAGGTCTTTGTCTCCGGCAGGCTTCTGTCCCGTGATTTCATCTACGGCCGCAATACATTTGGACAAGGCGCGCGAATCGACGTCGCAGATGCGCGTAACCTGGCAATTCGGCTGCTTGGCAAAGTTCTGCGCCAACGCTTTTCCACGCGAATTAACACCTATCACGGCTGCGTTTATCCGCTCGTTCGCTCCGACTATATTGGCATAACTCCGGGCACTGAAACCGGGTAAAATTCCTCCAAACGAGGCGATCGCCGTACCGGCTGCCGCTCTCTTCAAAAAACTACGTCTCGTTATCATAATTGATTATTTTAGGTTTTCATTCCTTGATTTCTATGTAACCCGTGCCTAAACGATCCGATCGAATATGGCAACTGTCTTTCCACCGATCAACGTCCGGGCAACGCGGATGTGGTCGTCGAAGAGGATGATATCGGCATCTTTTCCGACTTGCAGGCTGCCTTTCCGGTCGTTCACACCTAAGATACGGGCCGGTGTGGCCGTCATCATCCTGACGGCTTCCGCAAGCGGGACTCCGGCTGTTTCAACCATCGTCCTCACCAGACGGTCTGCGGTTGCCACACTTCCCGCGAAAGCTGTGCGATCCGGCAACTTGGCTACTCCGTCTTCCACCACGACTGTCTGCCCTTCTTTCAGGCTGCCTAATTTATAGGTTCCTTCCGGCATACCGGCTGCACGCATCGAATCGGTAATCAGGGCGATCCGGTCCGCACCCTTGAATTTATAGATCAGTTGTAAGAGACTTTTAGGCAGATGAATGCCGTCTGCAATAATCTCGACATCCATCCCGTCGATTAGGAACGCCGCTTCGACTGCGCCGGCATAGCGGTAAGCGTTCCGGCGGGTAACGCCTTGCATGCCCGAATAAAGATGAGTCATCAGGGAATATCCGGATTCGAAAGCCTCCGTCACCTCCTCGCAAACGGCATCCGTATGCCCGACCGAGGGCAGGATATGGCGGCTTTTCAACAGCCGTCCCAGTTCGAGAGCGCCCGGCAATTCAGGCGCAATGCTCCAACGGACGATATCTCCGGATGCTTCCAATATTTTCATATAATGTTCGGGAACGGGTTGTTTCAGATTGGCCGGATCTTGCGCTCCCCGCTGGCTGTAGGCGAAATAAGGGCCTTCCAGATGAATGCCTAAAAAATGTGCGCCTTTCGTATTCCGGGCTTTAGCTTCCGTGTAGACATCGAACATATGGAACAGTTCTTCATCCGGGCAGGTAAGTGTAGTCGGCAACAAAGCCGTCGTCCCGTAGCGGGCATGTGTCTCTGCCACGGTGAGATAAGCTTCGACAGTGCCGTCCATAAAGTCGGCTCCACCAGCCCCATGCGTATGCAAGTCTATAAAACCGGGGGAAATATAAAGGGAATGGGCATCGATCACTTCGCCGGAAAGCGGGCCGGCCGGTTCACCTTTCTCCACGGCCGCAATTTTGCCGTCTTCTATTACGACATACCCGGTTTCTCCTATTCCGCCGGGCAGAATCAAACGTCCGTTTATCAGTGTTGTCCTCATGGCAATCGTATATTAGATTATCTATGCACAAATTAAGCACATTATTTTTCGCAATTAGGGTATAATCACGAAACAAAATCCTCAAAACACGAATACTTTACCGGATGGCAAACCGTTTTCGGTACTGCAATGGCGTCATGCCTTTCATTTTAACGAAAATGCGAGAGATGTTTTTGTAGTCGGTGAATCCGGCATTGGCCGCCGCTTCGACTAAAGGAAGGTGGGTTGCGATCAGCAGAGAGGCGAACTTATCGATGCGCTGCTGCTGAATGTACTGGTAGACGGACATACCGGTCTCGCCCTTGAATTTCTTTTCCAGCACACGGCGGGAATAGGGAATGATCCGGATCAGGTCGTCCACAGAAAGCGGATTGCGATAGTTCTCATCGATATAGTCCAACACTTGGCCGATATATTTATCGGACACGGCAAAGCGCTCCGTCGAACCGCGGGCAACGATCCGTACCGGCTTGATGATAACGTCGACAGGAGCCGTGATTTTCTTCTCGATAAACTGGTGAAGCAACTTGCCGACTTCATACCCTCCGTTCTCGACATCCAGCTCGATCGAGGAGAGGGACGGGTCCGAGATATTGCACAACAGATTGTCATTGTCCACACCCAGGACGGCGATATCTCCGGGAATATCGATGTTGTACATTTTACAAACCTCTGTAATCTGCAAGGCATAATAATCGTCACAGGCAAAAAGGGCAACCGGTTTAGGCAGGTCGAGCAACCAACGGCTGACACGTTCGGCATCGAAGTTCCACTGTCCACCGGACATCTGTCCATCATCATCCAAGACATAAACGGGATAACCATGATCCGCCACCGTGTCCCGGAACCCTTCGCCCCGTTCCCGCATCCAGACCGTATCCAGAAAACCATAATAGGCAAAAGCCTTATATCCTTTGCGAATGAAAAAACTGGCTGCCATCACACCTGTGCCGTAATAATCGCCGGTCAGGTTGGAGAGGCCGTGATAGCGCTCTTTGTAGTTCTGGACAATAATCGGGATATCGAGCCGGTTCAGAATATCCAGATCCACATCGGTCAACTGGGCAATAATCGCATCGGCTCCCCATTCCTCGGCCCAACGTACCACTCCTTCATCACCATGCAGTTCACGATAATAGAGCGGCATCCGGTAAAAGGCCCAGGGACCCGCCTCACGGGCATACCGGACCACACCTTCCAGCAGGCTACGTCCGTAGCCGCTGGAGAAATCCGTCAGCAACAGAATCTTAATCATGAAACACATCCATAATTTTTCCACTAAGCTGCAAAAGGGAGATTTCGCATATCTTGGTGGCATACTCGGCGATGGACTGCCGTTCTTCCGCTTCTAACAGGCTGTTCTGGGCTTCACGCAGTTCGATACCGGACAGGTCGCCCAGCTTGTAACGGTCGATCGCAATCCGGTAGTTCTCCTGTGCGGCAACTAAATTCTCTTTTTCCAGGCTCCACAAATCCAGGTTGTTCCGATAGGCCATCCAGAAATTGCTCATATCGGCCCGCAGCCCCAATTCCAGTTCCCGTGTACGCAGTTCCTGATTCTGGATCTGGATCCGGGCATTCCGCTGCTCGCGTTTGCGGTTGAAACCGTCGAACACGTTGATGCCGACCGTCACACCGTAGTTCAACCCGAGACGGCGTTGGAGGTCGGTCGCTCCCACCTCGTACCAGTTCGCCGTATAACCATATCCGGCATTCAGCTTGACGTATGGATAGTTACGGCTCTTTATCTTTTTATAGTCTAACTCAGATATCACCTGGTTCTTCTTGGCGATCAGCAGGGATGAATTGGTCGAAAGCGTACTTTTCCAGAGTTCCACTTCGTCTAAGAACGGATTGGGGGTAATGAGGGAATCTTTGATCTGTACCTGCTCCTCCACATCTTCCAAAGCCATCAACCGGTTCAGACGGATCCGGGAAGTATGCACCTGCTCCAACTGGTTCAGGACATTGGAACTGTCGGCATTGAAATCGACCTGTGCCTGCTGGAGATCGAGGCGGGACATCGAACCGATATAATACCGTTCTTCCACGATACGCAAGCGTTCACGCGAAAGATCGAGCGTGGAATGGAGGTTGCGGAGGCGGATCTTCTGACGGATCAGATTATAGTATTCACTCGAAAGATCGGCAACGAAGTCCTCGATCGTCATGCGGGTGTTCAGTTCGCCTAAGTTCTGCAACTCTTTCAGTTTGTCGTAAGTGGCCTGTATGCCCAACCCGTCGAAAACGGTCCAGTTCACATTCAGGCCGACATCCGCCGTCTCGTTACTGACGCCGTTCGTCTTTTCGGTCGTGCCATCGGAGAGTTTATTGCTGTTGTTATTAAGCGTACCGCTAAGACCTCCGCTCAGGTCTACGGTCGGCAAATAGCCGGCATTGCCGGGAGTCGCATTGTTCGCGCTGACCTGCTGTTCGTTGCGAATGATGCGGATCGAGTAATTACGTTCCAATCCGGTCCGGATACAGTCGTCGAGGCTGAACACCCGTTGCGCCCTGGCCGGAACAACTGCAAATGCTATACATATTAATAAAAAGAGTCGCTTCATATTTCAAACTTTTATAGTCTTTCCCGTCTTAGCCCTTAGACGACACTCGTCTTAACCCTAAGACGACACCCGTCTTAAATAATTTTCAATTCTCAATTTTCAATTTCTTCTGCCTGTCGGTAGAAATAAAGCTGTACATCGCCGGGACGATAAACAACGTCAGGAAAGTAGAAACCATCATACCTCCCACAACAGCGATACCCATCGCAATACGTCCCTGTGCCCCTTCGCCCGATGCATATACCAGCGGGACCAACCCGAGGATCGTCGAAATACTCGTCATCAGGATCGGACGCAGACGTTGGACGGATGCCGAACGGATCGCCTCTGCCATACTTGAACCCGCCTCCTGCCGCTGGTTGGCAAACTCCACGATCAAGATACCGTTCTTCGCCACCAGACCGATCAGCATAATGATACCGATCTGGCTGAATATATTCATCGTCACACCCGAATAACTCATAAAGATCAACGCCCCCGCAATCGCCAGCGGAACGGTGAACATCACCACCAGCGGATCCTTGAAACTCTCGAACTGCGCCGCCAAGACCAGATAAATCATGAACAAAGCCAGAATCATGGCAAACATCAGGCTGGACGAACTCTCGCGAAACTCCTTCGACTCGCCGGAGAGTGCCGTACGGAAACTGTTGTCCAACGTCTCTGCCGCGATACGGTCCATTTCGTCTAAGCCGTCCCCGATCGTATATCCTTTGTTCAGGCCGCTGGACACGGTTGCCGCCACAAAACGGTTATAACGATATAACTGAGGCGGCGCCACGTCCTCTTTCAGTGAGACGAGGTTATCCAACTGGATCATCTCGCCCGTATTGCTGCGCACATAAATGGACCTCAGATCCAACGGCGTGTTACGCTGCTGGCGGTTGATCTCGCCCAATATCTGGTATTGTTTCCCATTCATATAGAAATAGCCCATGCGCTGGCCGCTCAATGCATATTGCAAGGTTTGCGCAATCGTACGGGTACTGACACCCAAAGACGAGGCCTTGTCGCGGTTGATCTCGATACGGGCCTCCGGTTTCGTAAACTTAAGATTCACATCCGCCATCTGGAACACCGGGCTTTCGCTTACCTTCTGCATGAAGGCAGGCAAATGCTCCTGTAGCTTCTCTAAGCTGGTCGCCTGCAAAACATACTGCACCGGCATACCGCCACGGCGGCCGCCGAAAGTGGACTGCTGCTGTACGAAAGCGCGTGCCTCCGTCTTGCCGCGCACATGGGCCGAAAGGACATCGGCTATCTCCATCTGCGAACGTTCACGTTCTTTGATATCGGGGAGCAGGACGGTGATATATCCCATGCTACTGTTCGCACGCACCGTCAGCGATTGGCGCTCCGGGGCGAGCGTATCGGCCATCGCAGCCACCTGATCCGTAAAGTCGCGTATATATTCGAAGGTCGCCCCTTCCTGTGCCGAGATGCGGATAGATATGGAAGAACGGTCTTCCAACGGAGAAAGTTCGGAACGGATCGTCCGCCAGAAATAACCGATAGAGCCGAAAAGGATCGCCACAATCGGCAACGCCCACCACTTGCGGTTCAGGAATGCATTCAGCGCCTTCGTATAGACATTGTTCATCCCGTCGAAGAAAGGTTCTGTCTTGGTATAGAGCCAACCTTTATTTTCACGTTTTTTCAGCAACTTGGTCGCCAGCATCGGCGTGAAGGTCAATGCGACAAAAGAAGAGATCGTCACCGAACCGGCAATCACGATACTGAACTCCTTGAACAGACGTCCCGTCATCCCCTCCATAAACACAATCGGGAGGAAGACGGACACCAGCGTCACCGTTGTCGAGACGACGGCAAAGAAGATCTCCTTCGATCCTTCTATACCCGCCTCTTTCGGTTCCATCCCCTGCTCGATACGCACATAGATATTCTCCGCCATCACAATGGCATCATCCACCACTAAGCCGACCGAGAGTACCACGGCCAACATCGTCAGCACGTTAATGGAGAATCCGGAAATATACATCACGAAAAACGCCCCCACCAGCGAAACCGGAATAACCACCACAGGCACCAGCGTCACGCGCCAGTCGCGCAGGAAAAGGAAGATGATCAGTACCACCAGCAGGAAAGCGACATAGATCGTCTCTTCCACTTCGCTGATAGAAGCACGGATAAAGCGGGTGTTGTCATAGACCATTTCGACCGTCACATCTTCGGGCAGGTCTTTCTTCAGTTGCTCGATACGTTTGTATGCCTCATCGGCAATCTCGATCTGGTTGGCTCCGGGCTGCGGGATGATCACGTCGATCACCATCGGTTCGCCGTTCTTGCGCATCACGCTTCGCAAATCCTCCGGGCTTACTTCCGCCCTGCCGACATCCTGAAAACGGATGATATTATCACCTTCCTGTTTAATGATCAGGTCGTTAAACTCTTTAGCCGTATGCATCAGCCCTAACGTACGGATGGACAGGTCGATCGTATTTCCCTCGATGCTGCCGGAAGGAAGCTCCACGTTTTCAGCATCCACCGCATTTTTCACATCCAACGGAGTGACGCCATAGCCTGCCATCTTGATCGGGTCCAGCCACAAGCGCATGGAATAACGCTTCTCTCCCCATATATCGACGCTACTCACGTTCGGAATGGTCTGGAGCCGTTCCTTCACCGTCAGTTCGGCGATTTCGCTTAATTCCATCAACGACCGTTTGCTACTCCGGATACCGATCTGCATAATCGGCGTTGCATCCGCATCCGCTTTCGACACGGTAGGAGGGTCGCAATCCCGCGGAAGGTAACGCTGGGCGCGCGAAACTTTGTCACGCACATCGTTTGCCGCCGTTTCCAAGTCGACTGACAATTCAAATTCCACCGTGATGCGGCAACTGCCCTGGCTGCTGACACTACTTAGCGAGCGGATGCCGGGAATACCGTTGATATTCTGTTCCAACGGCTCCGTAATCTGGTTCATGATCACCTCCGCATTAGCCCCCGGGTAGGAGACATTGACCGAGATAATCGGGTTATCCACACTCGGGAACTCACGCACCCCCAGGAACTTATAGCCGATCATTCCGAACAACAGGAGGATAATCATCATCACTGTCGAAAGGACGGGTCTCTTTATGCTTATTTCAGAAATATTCGCCATATCGCTCCTTACTTCAGATTATCAATCGCAACTTTCATACCCGTGCGGAGCTGCATCACACCGGAGGTGATCACCGTATCGCCCACACTCAGCCCTTTCAGCACCTGGACCTGGCTTTCCGTACGAAGTCCCAGAATAATCTCGGCAGGTTCCGCCACACCTCCCTTATACAAATAAACGATGTTTTTCCCCATTTCAGGGATCAGCGCCTCGCTGGGGATAGCCAATGCATCCTCTATCTCGCGGCGGGTAATTTCGACAGAGGTATAACGTCCCGGCACGATCGACTCATCCCGGTTCGGATAGGTCGCACGTACTTTCAGCGAACGGGTCGCCTCGTCGATTTTACTCTCTACGGCATAAACGGTCGCTTTATAGTCCTGCATCATGCCGACGGACGAGTTCATCCTGAACACGATCGGTGTGCCGTCCTTGATATCCGCCGAGTAGCGTTCGGGAACGGAAAACTCGATTTTCAGAGGAGAAATTTTTGTCAGTTTGGTGATAACGGTCGAGGGAGAGGCATAGGCGCCTTCGCTGACATTTCGAAGACCGATGATCCCGTCGAACGGCGCCCGTAGCTCGGTCTGGGCGATATTGGCCTTTACCAGCTCGATGTCCGCCATCAGTTTTTCATATTCGGTCGCCACCTGTTCATAGGCTTCCTGGCTGACAGCGTCCTTTTCCAGAAGCGTATGCTGGCGATACACGCGGTCTTTGGCCAGCGGCACCTGCGCCTCCAACTTTTTCAGTTCGGCCTGTAACGGTTTATCGTTGATTTTAGCAAGCAGGTCACCGGCTTTCACATGCGTTCCTTCCGTGAAATAGATAGCCACGATCTTGCCCGACGACTCGAACGACAGATCCACCTCTTCATCGGGAATCGTACTGCCGGTTACAATGGTTTTATCGGTCAAAGACTGATATTTCAACACTTCCGCATTAATATTCAAAACTTGTTTCCGAACCTGGTTTCCGGCAGGCGGAACCACTTCGGCTGCATCCTTGAATGCTTTCATCCGGCTTTTAATCTGCGGATAAGCGATCATCCCGACAATCATCAAAACAATTACGGCAGTCACGCTCCACTTCACTTTCTTTGTCATATTTTCCAGGTATTCTACTTAAAAACACGTATTGACACGTAAATATACATAAAGTACGTGCAAATATAGACGAACCGGTAACAAAAAGGTTTAATAAAAAACAAACTTTTATTTTCTTCCGACAGAAAAAAGACAGCAAGGACCTTCACAGGCACTTGCTGTCAAACACAAATTATGTTGAAAATCGTTTAGTCTTCCGTGATAACGGAGAACTCAGCAATTCCAACACGTTTTACGTTATCCACTATTCGTGTCGCCTTAAAAACTAATTTTTGGCCTTTGACAGGCGCAAAACGTATTTCTTGTTCAATCGGGTTATGCTTGATGTTCGAGAACTCACCGGAGGCCACGACCTTTCCGTCCACTAACAGTTGGAAGTTCGAAATATGTCCCTGTGAATCACGTCCCTGGTTGGGTGTATAAACAAAACCGCTGATCGTATGGGGAGCAGCCAGCTCCACAACTATTTCGTTCTTACCAACGGGCAGGTAATAGGTAGAATAGCCATTTCCGTCAAACATGAGATCCGTCTGTTCGCCGGAAGGGCTAAGCACCTTATAATCGGCAGCAGGCAAATCGAAGTTACGGATGGCAACAGGGCCGGTTTTGCCGGACTGGGCATCGTAAGTAACCGCCTTGACCGTTCCTTTATGGTCCAATGTAAAAGGAGCATCATATTTTGCGGACTGTGCCGTCGGCTCCGATCCATCTACCGTATAATAGATGTCGGCTCCCTCGCTTTCCACTCCGATGCGCACTTCGTTCTTTGCATTTCGCACAATGCGCGGCTGTTCCAGCAAAGGAGGAGCCAGGAATGCTTCCACATTATTAATGCACAATGGTCCTTTCGCCTCCGTGAAATGGATGCGCAAAGCATCTGCCGGAGTCGTTTTGAAACGGACGAGACGTTTGTAACCCACTGTCGAAAGCGTATCGGCTGTTTCGACCGGCATCCATTTGCCATCTTTTTCCACTTCTATGGTAAAGGCGCATACACGCTGTCCGAGCGGGATATATTCCTGTATCATGACCCGGTTCAGCGAAGTTCCTGCCGGTAGCGGGAAAGTCAGCGAGCCGTCCGTTACGCCATCGGAAGTAGCCCAGTAGGAATCCCAGTTGCCGTCCGTCACGTTTGCGGGCTTATAAGCACCGCCGCGGGTTTCGCTTGCCTTCGGCTTGATACCGGCCAGGAGGTTCTCTTTCAACTCTGCCTGTATCGTATGATACCAGTTGACGGCACGGGCGGAATCGACCGGATGGATCTGTCCGCTGAGGGCTACCGGGAAGTTCAGCAGGAAGTTGGCATTATGCCCTACGCTGCGGTAATAAAGGTCCACCAGGTTCGGAACGGTACGTACCTGATGATCCTCACGATGGTGGTAAAACCATCCCGGACGGATCGACACGTCACATTCTCCCGGCAACCACCGGTCACCGTCTTTCATACCCCATTGATTCTGTGTATAATGGGTTTCCTTATCCAGGGAATAGGGCGACCAGTTCGTTTCGCCAGCCCAACCGGATTCGTTGCCGATCCAACGGATATCGGGAACCGTCCCGCCGAAGATCATCGCTCCCGGATGTTTCGCCTTGATCATCTCACGGGCCGTCTCATAACCATAATACGTTTTCGGGTCGATCGAACGTGTTTCATCCGCTCCGCCGTACCAACCGTTTCCACCATTCGCTCCGTCAAACCAAAACTCGAACAGCGGGCCGTAATTGGAAGTCAACTCGTTGATCTGTTCGTGGTAGGTCTTTTGGTAGCCTTCCCGCCCATATTCGGAATTATGGCGATCCCAGGGAGAAAGGTAAAGCCCGAATTTCAAGCCGTGCTTCTTGCAGGCATCGGACAGTTCGCGAACCATATCGCCTTTTCCACCTTTATAAGGGGAATTGGAGATATTATAATCGACCGTCTTCGTCGGCCATAAACAAAAACCGTCATGATGCTTAGCAGTCAGGATCACGCCTTTCAAACCAGCCGCCTTGATAATCCGCACCCATTGTTCACAATCCAAGTCTGTCGGGTTAAACGTTTCGGCGGGTGTATTTCCATATCCCCATTCCAAATCATTAAACGTATTCAACCCGAAATGCACAAATGCATAGTTTTCCATTTTCTGCCACTCGATCTGTTCCGGCGTCGGAACCGGCAAAACAGGTGCAGGCGGTTCCACTTCCTTACAGGAAAGGAACAACCCGGCAAACATACCGGCAATTAAAAGATTCTTTGTGTTCATGTTACTGTTTATTACTATATGTTAGTTTTCAAATCATGTTTCACATCCACATATCTTATTGAGATACATCCTCTTGTTGTGAACCCTGGTTTATTTATTCCATGCTTGTCCGTTCTTAAGCGGACAAGCAGTTATCCGGCAATGGTCCGGCATCCGTTTTCAGGGGCTGCCGGGCCGTTTCTTTTGATTCAGGTCCGAACCGCTCCCGGCAAACTTCACTTTCCGAAGATTCCCTTCCTTTACTTGTGAAGCCAACTTATAAGTATCCGTTTTCACTTTGCCCTTGATAAATTCCGGGATATTATACGATTTGGTCAGGAAAGTATAATAATCCGTCGATTTTTGGGGCAGGACGAACGGCTTCGAGAGAACGCCTCCTTCACCGACATGAGCGATGAAAGGACGCGTGTACAGACCGTCCAGACGACGGCTGCTGAATACCACCCATTTGCTGTTGGACGACCAGGAATGATAGCTGTCCGTATCGGGACTGTTCGCTTCGTCCGCCGGAACCTGCTCACCTGTACGCAGGTCGAACATACACAGGTCCGCATCTTTATGCCAGATCGGGAACGTGCCGTAAGAGGTCGTTGTGCAGAGCAGGTACTTCCCGTCCGGCGAAACACGCGGGAACAGGATGCTCCGCTGCTCCATTTCCGCCTGAAAGATCGTGTCGACAACAGAACCGAATGTCCGGCTTTCCGGATCGAAAGATATACGACAAAGGCTATAGCGAAGGTCACGCAATTCGCCCGGAACCTTCAATACCGGGGCGGAACAAAAGTAAAGTTGTTTTCCATCCGGTGAAAAGGTGGGAAATGTTTCAAAACGCTTTTTCGAGAACAATGCTTGCGTCGTGACGATTTCCTGTTTTTCTACATCGTAGACGACGACATCCGATACCTTGTCATATACTTCTGTACGATGTACCGGATGCGTATCCTGAGTTGTATTATTGATGGAAAAAGCAACAAACTTTCCCGAAGGATGCCAGGAAGGATAGACCAATGCCGATATCGTCCGATCGGTTTTCGTATCGAGCGTTTCTATCCGATCGCCATCCACCAACACGGTACAGCCATGTTTTGCACGGACATGAAACAGCATTTTATCCGGATCCTGCATGCAAAACGAATGACAGTTCATGCAGTTATTATCCGTCAGGCGGTTTTCCAGAATCGGCTCCTGATCGAAAGAAGCCAGTTCCCGCTGATAGATTCCCATCTCGTTCCACAGCTGGTAACCGGGATCGATCAGGCGGTAAGCGATATACGGATCGACCGGATCTTCCGAAACCCGGATATGGAACGGAAGAAAGGCATTCCATTTCCCCTTTTCTTCCGTCAGGACAGAAACTTCCACCTGTTTGCCCTTTGCCGCAACCAATAGCTTTTTCCAGTCCGCTTCAGGAATAGAAAATGCTCCGTCGGAGGCATAAACGGCAAATGTATATCCTTCAGCCGTGAATACCGCACACGCATTTCCATCCGTCCGCACACTAAAATTCAACGGAGCGATCGATTCCGGCACAGTCACACCGGTATAATCCGGATAGATAACCGGCAGTTTCTCTATCTGCCCGGAAACGGCAGGCGGCTGGTTGGAAGAACATCCTCCCAACAGCAACAGGAATATGTAGAAAAACAATTGTTTCATTTGTCTATCGTATTAAACATATAATAGTACCAATACGTCTTGCCATACTCGGACGCCAAAGCCACCGCCGGGTTCTGTCCCGAACGGGAAATATCCTGTACCTTCTGCATAAAAGCAAGCGCCTTGTTCCTCACTTTGATGCTCACCCCGTGCTCCAGCCAGAAATGCGGATCATTGGGACTGCAAATCACGATCGCCTCCTGCTGGCATTCCGTCATGTCACGCCAGGCGGGGGTGCGGTACAAGCTCTCCTGCAAGACTCTATATGTCTCAATGTCTTTATTCAAGAGCAAAAACGAAGTCAGATACTGTAATCCCACCTTGTTTTCCGGACAAGACGGAACCAGATGAATCAGAGTGCTGACCGGGTCTGTATATACTTCGGGAATAAGCGTTTCCGCTTTCCAGCAACGGCGTTTCACGCCCAATTCCTTATCTTCTTCTATAGTCTGGTCATTATAGAGAAAACGGCGATGAGCAGCGGCCCAGTCCTTATAATACCAAGTGTTTTCCAATAACCGTATATATTTTTCCGCGGCCGGATAAGCCCCCGTAATAAGATTGGTTTCCACCAACCTTTTCAACATCCGGGGATTTCCGGAAGGATGCGAGCTGACGAATGCCTCAAAAGCGAACTTCTGCGCCGTACTGATGATTCCCATGCAATAATAGAGGTCACTATGCAGCTCCGCTGTAAATACCGACTGGTCCCAGCGTAACATCAACGTCTCGATCCCGCGTTGCGGATAATCCAACAACCTTTCCGAAAGTATCCCTTTGTGGGCAAGCGTTAAGTTCAAACCGCACATACGGCGCTTGGACAGAGTGGTTTGATTAAACGACGTTATCACCTTATCCCATTCTCCATTGCGAATATAATAGTCCTGTTCGAGATGGTCGATCGTATCTAATCGTCCCCAATGCATAATTCCCTCATAAGCTACGACCCCCATCACCACCCACTGAATCCCGATCCAAATACATTTTTTCTTTAAAGATGTGGGGGCTTTCCATTTTCTTAAATACGCGCCCAATACCATCATAACCGGCAAGGCATACCAGGAATAATAGATCCGGGAAGTGTGTAACATCGGATCATAATAGGCATCCGGTAAAAAAGCGAACTTCAAATTCCTGCTGAATCCTAAATAAGTCCCGATAACAGCAGACAAAACAGCAACAAGCGGATAGACCAAACTTGTATATTTTTTATTTCCATTGGTAAGAAAATCAAACAACAAAGCAGAAAGAGCAAATAAATGAACAACAGGTCCGCCAATCCAATATAATACAGGGATTAAGCAAATTCCGTATATCAACCGAATCTTGGGCTTCAGATTCGTGTACAACCATAAGAAGAACAATAAAAAAAGATAGGCGACCGTTCCCTGTTCTTGATAATCGTAATCCAATTGCATAATAAACAAGGAAAGCCAAGGAAACAGGCCGACGAAAGGAAGATCGTCCCGCAATGCTATTTTCTTTAAAAAGAGGAAAGAAAAAAAAGCAATTCCTGTCAGAATAAGTGCAGCGATAACAGGCCCTATACCTATTACGACATAAAACTGAGAAAGAAATTCTGAAATATAAAGAGCGACACCACCGGCCTGCCCTAACGTAATAGTTGCGTATTGGTTTGTAAACTGAAACATTTGCAATTGCTCCTTAAAGGGGAACAAATAGCAAAAGGCATAATAAAAGACTGTCACTTGCAAAAGGAACAAGAGGAATCCGGATATTAAGCTCTTATATTTCATATAGATACATAATGAAAAAGACAGGAAGACTATGCCAAAATGACTTTTGACACAGTCCTCACCTGTCAATTATTTATCATTTCCAACCTGGGTTCTGTTCCAGATTCGGATTCAATGTCAATTCGTCTGTCGGTAATGGGCTTAACCAACGCTTATCGTCGGCAGACCATTTGCGACCTGCATCATTCAAGTTCTTGCTCGGATACTGGTACAAATAAGTTTTACCTTGATATTCAATAACCGGACGACCACCTTCACCTCCAAATGTGATATTACCTGGTTTATATTGTTCACGGACAGCGTCGGTAACTCGAACACCGAACATGGTTTTTGGATTTTCTAAAGCAGTCATACCGTTCCAACGTTTCAAATCGTCTAAACGGAAGCCTTCTGCAACCAGTTCAATACGACGTTCACGACGGATTTCATAAATCAGGGGAGATACAGAATAACCATAATTGATGGCAGCTGGGTCAGCAACCGGATTGGTTGTCAAATGAGGCATATCTACACGATCACGCAACAGATTAATGGTCTGATCCAACACAGCTTGAGTACATTGTCCTAATTCTGCATTTGCTTCTGCATTGATCAGCAAAACTTCTGCATAACGATATACAAACCAGTCATAAGAAGTCTGGTTTGCTTCCCATTGTGCCTGTAACGGAGAACGGTATTTTACACACGGATAACCTGTTACGGCGCTTGTAGCACTACAATCCGGATAAGGATTCGTCTGACGTTCTCCATTAATAATCGTGTAAGGCTTGTGCTGGTTGTCTACTATCTGATACATACGCGGATCGCGATTTTCAAATTCATTATCCAGCGTTTCATCACCTTTATACTGATCACTGATCGATATAGGTTTTCCATCTTTACAAAGAAATGATTCGACAAAATCTTTAGACAAACCGGTTCCGCTGCTTCCAGCCTGACGGCCTGTTTCATGCATTAAAACACCTGTTTCATAAATACGTGCCAAAATGCATTCTTTGTTCTTTGTCAAATCTTCTTGAACAAACTGATTTGAATAATACAAAGGATAATTCTCAAACGGATCTTGACCGCAACCGGCATCCGAACCTTTGACAATTTCATAATTTCCCGTTGCGATAACGTCATTTGTCAGACTAACTGCTTTTTTCAATAGTTCTTCTGAAGAAGGAGTACCGCTTTCATTATGGTATTTTTTGTATGTGCCGAAATACAAACATACACGTGCTAATTGAGTACGAGCTGCATCTTTAGTCAAACGGCCACTTTCCTGCTGTCCATAATCAGGTAACCACTGAATCGCAAATTCCAGATCTTCTATAACCTTGCCCAATACGAAATCACGGGAATCCCGACCTTTATAAAGTTCTTCCGTATCAGAAGTCTGCAAGTCCTTTTCATACCAAGGGACATCTCCGAATTTCTTTATCTTGCCGAAATAGTCCAATGCACGGAAGAAACGAACTTCGGCTACATACAGATTGATTTCGCTTTCAAGACCTTCCACACGCTTATAGCGTTGAAGGAAGAAGTTACACGCACGGATATTATTCCATTTCCAATCTGCGTTATCAGCCGTTGTCGGAATCACAATTTCATTAAATAGCGTTGAACTATAATTGGTTGTCACACAATTGTCGCTTGTGTTGTCCTTGTCTACGCCTGGTTTATCCAAATTATCATATAAACCGTTTGCATAATATTTCAGATCGCTAACCTTGGTCCAATACGATTCGTCAGTAAAAGAATCGATTGGCTTTTTATCAGTCACATCGCAGGAGTTCATCAATCCTACAGCTGCAACCATTCCAAAAATATATTTCAGTTTCATATATGTTCCTTGTTTTTTGTTAGAATGTTAAATTAAGTCCGATAGAATACTTCTTCTGAATCGGATAAGACATATTATTCAAAGTCTCAGGATCGAATGAATCGATAAGAGGAGTGAATGTTAACAAGTTTTCGCCCAATACATATACTCTCAGACGGCTGATGCCAACTTTAGAAAGATGCTTTTGTGGAATTGTATAACCGATGGTCAGATTCTTCAAACGCAAATAAGCGGCATTTTGTAAATAACGATCTGTGTTTTGTCTATTACCACCGTTTACCCAAGTCGGACGCGGGAAATATGCACCTGTATTTTCAGGTGTCCAATAATCCAAAGCTTCTTTCAAAGGAGTATCCCATTCTGAAGTGATTCCCCAGAAAGCATTACCGCCGCACATGTAATCACGTTTTCCAATTCCTTGCCAGAACATTTCAAAGTCAAAGCCTTTATATTCGAAACCGGCAGTAAAACCGTAACTGTAGCGAGGAGTATCATTACCGATGATTTTTTCATCTCCCATATTGCTTAATGTTTTACCCTTCGTGATTTTTCCATCATTATTACGGTCGACGTAGCTTACATCACCTGCTGCCCATGTTCCGCCATATAATTCGGATTTATCTAATTTCTGTGCATCAGCATCTGTTTGGTACAAACCATTGGATTCATAACCATAAATTGTTCCAATCTTATAGCCTTCGTAATACATATTTTTATTATCTTTATCTCGAAGAGTTCCTGTCGGATTAGCAAATCGGGTAATTTCTGATTGATAGTCAGACAAAACACCTTTCACCCAATAGCCAAATCCACTTTCCAAACGATCATTCCATCCAAGGGACAATTCCCATCCTGTCGTTTTCAAATCAGCAGCATTTTCAACTGGAACACTGGCCCCTAATACAGCAGGCAATGCCTGTCCAGCTGTTAACATATCTTTTGTATCACGACGATACCAGTCAAAACCGGCACTCAAGCGCTGGTTCAAGAAAATAGCATCGAAACCGAAGTCCATCTGATTAACTGTTTCCCAAGTAAATGCAGCACTAACCAAGCCGGCCGGTGTAACGGCTACTGGACGAGCACCTCCTAAAATCATGCCATAGCTGGTTTTTGTTCCATAAGATGCCAAATAAGGGAAGTTTCCTAAATCACCTGTAACTTGATTACCCAACGAGCCATAAGAAGCACGAATCTTCATGTCATCCCACCATGTTCTTAATGGTTCCCAGAATGATTCCCCGGAAATACGCCAAGCAGCAGATACTGAAGGGAAGAATGCATAACGATCATCTTTCGGGAATTTGGAAGAACCGTCATAACGTCCGTTAAATTCAATCAGATAACGTTGTTCGTAGTTATAATTCAACCGGAAGAAGAAACCGTTTATAGACCAGTGAGTTTCTTCATATCCAACGTTCTTTTCACCTGTAGCTAAGTTCATTGCCGGATTAGAATCGTCAATCAATCCTTTACGACCAGCCCAAAAATATTTATTATGCTTATATTCCTGGTTGTAACCAGCCATCACCTTGAAATTATGAGAGCTATTGAAAGTTTTTGTATATTCGGCAAAAGCATTGAAAGCTGTATAATAATCCTCGTTATTTGTCATTACTACACTGCTTGGGTTTGTCCAGGGATAAACACCCTCTGTTCCAGCGACAGCCTTATACTCCGTAAAACTCTGCACATGTTGTTTAGAGCCTTTATTATACATATTGAATGTATAGTCTGCATTTATAATCAGCCCTTCCAATGGAGTAATGCGGATAGCACCTGTCATCCATAAGTCATTTTGCTTATAGTCGTTATTACCACCCTGTGCTTGTAAAGCGATCGGGTTCGTATAACTACCCATACCGGCATAATAACGTTGGCCGTTATCCACATATTGCTTGCCTCCAAGCGTTGTAATGCCTAACGTCGGATCGTTGATTGCAGCAGCTCCGGCTGTATTATATAAAAGTCCGGTGTGGCCATGATAAACAGGCATTAACGGGCTCAAGTCATTTTTCATCATACCGCTATAAGCCTCAATACCAGACCATGCCGTAGAGTTCATTGCTGTTGTACCGCCGGAAGGATGGGACTCTTTCGTATAAGTATGCATAACTTTAGCAGAAACATTCAACCACTTTGTAACATCAGTTGAAACATTCATGTTTACGTTAAACTTATGGTAACTATCATCTGCCTCTTTTAACAAACCTCCAACATCATTATAACCAACAGAAGCATAATAAGTCGTTTTTTCACTACCCCCGTTAACATTGACATTATACATTTGAGAGAAGCTTGCTTTTTTATACAATTCGCGGAACCAGTCTGTATTACCGCAATACTGCCACTTGTTCGGATCAGACGATTCATTATAAAATTCAGGATAAGCATATTCACCATTGGCATATGCTTCCGCATATTTATAAACATCTTCATTATAATAATGACCGTTACCACCACCATTCTGGTAGGCCAAATCCTTCATCGTCAAGAATTCCATTGAATTTGCATTCTGAATTCGCTTAGAAGGACTTTGCCAATAACCATTGGCAGTCAAAGAAACCTGAGGTTTACGTTCCTTCTTTCCTTGTTTAGTTGTTATCAAAATGACACCATAGGCAGCACGTGCACCATAGATAGCAGCAGATGCGGCATCTTTCAAGACAGAGATAGAAGCAATATCATCCGGATTAACCAAGTTTGCATCCATCTGTACGTTATCGACCAACACCAACGGGCTACCACCATTGATAGATGTTGTACCACGAACGTTGAAATCAGATCCTTTACCCGGAGCGCCGGATTTGATGGTTACGTTCAAGTTAGGAACGACACCCTGCAAACCTTGTCCGATATTGGCGATAGGACGGTTTTCCAAAACATCACCTGCCACCTGTGCAACCGCACCGGTCAGGTTAGCTTTCTTTTGTGTGCCATAACCTACGACCACAACTTCTTCAAGAGCTTGTGAATCTTCCTTCAAATTGATTTTCAAAGATGATTGTCCAGTATACTTGATCTCCTGCGTAACATATCCGATAAAAGAAATCTGGATAATATCTCCTTTGTTTACACCATCTAAAGTAAAGTTACCGTCCATATCGGTAACGTTACCATTAGTCGTTCCTTTTACTACCACAGATGCACCGGCTACAGGGCCCAAAGCATCTTCTACAACACCGGACACTTTCCCGTTTTGTTGGAAAATGTTCGTTTCTTGCTTAAACGGTGCAGTTTCAGCAAAAGCACCTACGGGGACAGCTAAGGCTCCCGAAAGCAAAATCAAACTTACTAATTTAGTTTTCTTCAACATAGAGTATATATTTAAAAGAATAATACATACTACGAAAATGGCTTTCATCTTTTGAGTGTCTCGTTAGATCAGGCTCATTAGATTTGGCATATTTTTATAGCGTTTTTCTGTGTTTTTATATTTAGTTCTATCAGAACTAATGCATTTGCTAAGAAACATATACAATTGATGTGATTTTTTTACAATTAACACGGTTTACAAATAAATACCAAATGATTATTTAAGGTAGGATTAATCAAAATCATTGATATTACGAGGCATTAGTTAGAAATATATAAATCCAAATTGTTAAAATCGAACCTCGCACTAACTTTTTTAATAATAATACACACAATGAAATGAAATTTTCATATCTTTGGCCCAGAAATGAGATAATTGAAAACCATAGTTCTGATAGAACTCACACTAATTCCACAATGCCTACTCTTAAAATATAATCTTATTTTTATAATATTACCCATTTATCTGAATATTTTGCAGTTATGTATTTTCCCATTCGCACAGGACGTACTTCTAAATCGGCTAAGAAGAAGATATAGGAACGATGAGTAATGAAACACAATGCCTCTGTTAAATTTTCCAACATAACCGGAAAGAAAAAAACTTTACTTGGAATGTATCTGAAATTAGTCGGAATGAAATTGGAATTTTGCCTCTATCAATTCCTTAACCGACAGCTGTCGGCTAACTGTTCCACAACTGTCAGCCAGCTGTTCGACATTTGTCGGCTGGCTGGCTGACAGTTGTCGGATAAGAAATAAATACTATACGAATTGAAAACAGATACCGATTATACGGAATTATCATCCGGATAATAAAAAATAAGTCTGGGACAACGATACCGGAACGTTCGTTATTCTGATAAAAGTCTTATATTTGTGTCCATACAGCAAATTTATGCGGGAAGACGAAAGTAAAATAAAATGGGACTTATTCTTAGCCGGTGATAATGAAGCTTATTGCTGGATATACAAGGTCTACATACAAATGCTATTCCGTTACGGCCATCGTTTCACCTCCGATACGGAACTTATAAAAGATTGCATACAGGACGTTTTTACCGGATTATACAAAAACAGGAAACAACTGGTCACCCCCAAAAACATAAAAGTGTACCTGCTCATCTCTTTGAAGAATAACCTGCTCAACGCCCTTTACAGGGAAGACCGCTTTACGCCTTATAATAATGAAACAGTCTCCTTCACGCTCGGACTGACCGTTGAAGAACAGTATGTAAACGACGAACAACAAACCAACCAACAGAAAAAGGTACAGGAAATCCTGAATGTACTGACCCCGCGCCAAAAGGAAATCATCTATTACCGTTTTATCCAGGAACTTAGTTTCGATGAAATCTGTATCATGATGGACATGAATTACCAGTCCGCACAAAACCTGATTCAACGCTCTCTGAAGAAGATACGCGACTTATACGGACCGGCAGAAGTATTCCTCCTGCTCCTATCCATTTCCGCCCAATAAGAAAAATAAAAAAATTCCACTACCGGTGAGTATAAAAAAGAAATGACTTTGTCCTTTATATAAAATGTTTACCGGAGAATGGATAAAAACTATATAACATATACCACAGAGCAACTGCTGAACGATGACTTCTTCATACAGTCGGAATTACACCCGACAGAAGAAAGCCGGACTTTCTGGAGTAATCTTCAGGAAAAAAATGCTGCTTTGTCCACAGAAATCGAAAATGCCCGCCTCTTCCTATATGCCATTAATATAGAACAAAATTGTTCATCCTTGTCTGACAAGGATGAACATGCGTTATGGCAACGCATCGAATTAAAAAATAGAGAGGTGGAGAAAAAGGCGAAGCGCAAGCAATTTATCCGCTTTGGCATCAGTACGGCAGCCTCCCTCCTTCTGCTATTGGCAATCGGCTGGTATGCGACCCAACGCCCGGAGGAAACCGAAACCGACTATCTGGCGATCATTCAAGCGAATCCGGCACCGGATAGCACAAACGAAAAAGTGCAATTGGTCCTTTCCAACAACGAGAAGCTGACCATCGACGGAACGGAAACCCAACTCGAATATAAAAAGGAAGGAAAGGTTAACGTAAACTCGGAACAAGTGGACCTCAGCCCGAAAGACAACCCGGAGCAGGTGCAGGAATTTAATCAACTGATCGTACCTGTCGGCCGGCGATCGTCCATCACATTTGCCGACGGAACCCGTATCTGGGTAAACTCCGGCTCGAAAGTCGTGTATCCGGTCAAGTTTACAAAAGAGAAAAGAGAGATATTCGTCGAAGGAGAAATATACCTGCACGTCAGCCAGGACGAACAAAAACCTTTCATCGTCAAAACACATCAGATGGATATAAAAGTGCTGGGGACGCAATTCAACGTCACGGCCTATGAAAACGAAGCGGATACGCGGGTGGTCTTAGTCAGCGGAAAGGTCGAAGTAAACCTCAACAAACACAAAAACGTCCTGACTCCAAACCAGATGTTCTCCTACGACAGCAAAATGCATAAAGGAAAAATAACGACAGTCGATACCGACGACTATGTGGCCTGGAAAGACGGATATTACCAGTTCCGTCAACAGCCGCTCAAAGAGATCGTGAAAAAACTATCCCGTTATTACGGAGTCCGCATCTATTGCGAAGGGCCGGCCGACAAGCTGACTTGCAGCGGTAAGCTGGATCTGAAAGAGAGCCTGGACGAAGTGATGAAGGCTCTGAAAGAAGCGGCCCCGATTCAAATAGAAAACAAATATGAGAGTGTAGAAATAAAAGTCAAACATTAAAAACAGTACAGTATGGATCCTTAAATCACAACGACACAGGAGGAGAACGTATATCCTTCTCCCCTATTAAGATGAGAAGTATTAAATCTTTACCAACTTAAATCACTATAAGCAATATGAAAAATAACACAAGGTTTAGCATTTGCCTGCTTTTTTTATGGATGAGTATGAGTTTCTGCCTGGCGGCGGAGACATACTCGCAGGAAACATTCTTCACCATCGAATCGAACAGCCTCACGGTGAAAGAAGTATTTAATAAAATCGAGAAAGAGAGCGAATACATCTTTTTCTATCTGGATAACTCGGTCGACCTGAACCGCAAAGTATCCGTCAAAGCACAGAAAGAACAGGTAAGCAAGATTCTTGATCAAATATTTGAAGGAACCGACACACATTATTACATCTCCGACCGGCAGATCATCATCTCGAAGGATGAAAAAGCCGCTCCGGTCAGTTTACAACAAAAAGGGCAGACCATCACCGGTATTGTCAAAGATGCGACAGGCGAACCGGTCATCGGAGCTAATATCGTAGAGAAGGGGACGACCAACGGTACGATTACCGACATGAACGGTCATTTCACCCTCACCGTTAATCCGAAGGCAGTGTTGCAGATTTCCTATATCGGCTTCAACACACAGGAAATGCCGGTAGGGAACAAATCATCGTTGACTATCAAACTAACGGAAGACACAAAAGCATTGGATGAAGTGGTCGTCGTAGGTTATGGAGTGATGCGCAAAAGCGACCTGACGGGTTCCGTCGGCTCTGTAAAGTCGGACGTAATCCAGAAACAGGCGATCTCATCTTTCGACCAGGGCTTGCAAGGCAAAGTGGCCGGTGTGCAGGTTATGGCGACCTCCGGTTCTCCGGGCGGTGTTGTCGATATCCGTATTCGTGGCGGCAACTCGCTGACTTCGGGTAACCAGCCTCTGTATGTAATCGACGGTTATCCTGTTACGGCAGGCGGTTCGGCCGGTGGTTCCGGTGCCGGACAGAACCCGCTGGCGACTTTGAACCCAGGCGATATCGAAAGCATGGAAATCCTGAAAGATGCTTCCGCCACTTCTATCTACGGTTCACGTGGAGCCAATGGTGTAATCCTGATCACGACCAAGAGAGGTAAACAGGGAAAGACAACAGTCACTTATGACGGGTATGTCGGTTTCCAGCATGTAGCAAAGAAACTGGATATGATGAACGCAACCGAATGGGCTGAAATGGCAAACGAAGGAGCCACGACAGACGGTCGTCCCATCTACTATCCGAGCGCATCGCCCAACCCGCTGTATCCGTCTGTCGACCAGTTGGGAGAAGGGACAAACTATCAGGACCTGATTTTCCGTTCCGCCCCGATACACAGTCATAATGTTTCGGTAAACGGTGGAAGCGAAAACACGAAATTCTCGGTTGTTGCCAGCTATTTCGCACAAGACGGTGTTGTAAAGAACCAGGATTTCAACCGTGTTTCTTTGCGTAACAACATCGACACAAAAATATCCAAAGTCGTCGACCTGTCGACCAGCTTCACGATCAGCCGTGTATTTTCCAATATCGGACGCGAAAACGGTGATGGCGGTGGTAACACTTCCGTTATCAATGCCGCACTTGTATTGCCGCCGACCGTTCCGGTACGGGATCCCGAAACAGGCGACTTTATCCGCATGAACTACCTGTCCGGCTCTTCTGCCGTTCCCAACCCGGTTCCGTATGTGGAATATCTTCAGGATAAAGGGACGATCGACCGTATATTGGCTTCTGCCGACCTGACGTTCCACATCATCGACGGACTGACGCTGAAAGTCAGCGGTGGTGCCGATATGTCAAGTGCTTTGCGCGAAGTGTACGAACCGAAAGAAACGAACACCGGCTACAATGCAAACGGTATCGCACAGCAGCAAAACCGCCGCAGCAGTTCTTACTCAAATGAAAACATCCTGACGTATATCAAAAAGTTCGGTGCACATTCGCTGAACGTAATGGTCGGTTCTTCCCTGTTGTATGAAGAAAACAAGACCAGTTCCATGACGGCCCGCGATTTCATCAGCGACGTATACGGATATAACAATCTGGATGCCGGTGCACAATGGGACAAACCGAATACGGGAAGAAGCAAAAGCACGCTGTTATCCGGTTTCGGACGTATCAACTATGTCCTGATGGACAAATATCTTTTCACCGTAACGGGACGTGCCGACGGGAGTTCCAAGTTCGGGACGAACAACAAATGGGCGTTCTTCCCGTCATTCGCTGCCGCCTGGCGTATCAACCAGGAAAAGTTTATGAAAGATCTGGACTGGATCAGCAACCTGAAAATCAGAGGCAGCTGGGGTGTAACCGGTAACCAGAATATCTCCAGCTATTCCTCACAGGAAAAGATGAATACGTATGTCTATCCGATCGGGGGCGTGACCAGTGTAGGTATCGGTGCAGGCAATATGCCGAACCCGGACCTGAAATGGGAAACGACGGCTATCACCGACATAGGTGTTGACTTCGGCGTACTCAACAACCGCATCAACTTCACGGCCGACTATTATTACAAAAAGACAACCGACCTGCTGTGGAACATCTCCGTCCCGCTGACAACCGGTTTCGGCACGGTATTGAAAAACATCGGTAGCTTGCAGAATAAAGGCCTTGAATTGAGCGTGTCTGCCGATGTGCTGACCGGACAGTTCAAATGGAACACTATGGTCAACTGGTCAACCAACAAAAACAAGGTGCTGGAAATTCCGGGATATATCCCGACTCAGCAAGGTACGATCTCCGGCCACCTGAAGGTGAACGGTAGCTGGCTCGAACCCGGATTACCTGTCGGTGTATGGAACTTATTGAAGACGGACGGTGTGATGCGTACGGACAAAGAATGGCAAGACGCTCCGCGCGTAGCAGACTCCAACTTCGACAAAGTAGGGGATATGCGTTTCGTGGATAAGGATGGAGACGGCAAGATCAGTTTCGGAGAAGACCGTCAGATCGTCGGTGACCCGAACCCGGATTTCATCTTCGGTTGGACCAACAATTTCTCTTATAAGAATTTCGACCTGTCTATCTATATTAACGGTTCTGTCGGCAACGATATATATAATGTATTACGGGCCGAGACGAATATCGTCAGCACTTGGGGTAACCAACGCAAAGAAGTGATGAACCGCTGGACGGCCAACAACCCGAACGGCAAGTACCCGCGTGCCCACGTATTGGTAAACCAGAACTTGCTGCAGTCCGACTTCCTCATCGAAGACGGTTCTTTCCTGCGTGTACAAAACGTGACATTTGGCTATACTTTCCCGAAAGTTTCATTCCTCAGGTCACTACGTGTTTATGCCACCGCACAGAACCTGCTGACGATCACGGGCTATTCAGGTTTCAATCCGGAAGTGAACAGCCAGGGACAAAGCAATCTCCAGATGGGTGTGGACTATAACGCCTACCCGACTGCCCGCTCTTTCATTCTTGGTGTAAACATTGGTTTTTAATCATCTAAAACGAACAGAATATGAAACTATATAAATATATAATCGGATTAGCATTACTGGTGTCCTCTTCCTCCTGTGATTTTTTGGATGAAGAAGCGTACGAGTTTATCACACCCGACAACTTCTACAAAACGGAAGCTGATGCAAATGCTGCGCTGACAGCTGTATACAATACATTCAACGACGATAAGGGTTTCAGACGTTATATCTGGATGGGAGCCGATTTTCCGGGCGAAGCGGCTTATGCCAATGCCAGTGCTCCCTCGCGTGTGGAAATGGACAACCTGACCTGGACGCCGACAACGGACTTTTGCAAAAATATCTGGCAGATCTCTTATTCCACCATTCGCCGGGCAAATAACCTGTTGCTGAACATCGATAAGATCTCATTCAAATCGGAAGATACGAAAAAACAGGTTATCGGACAGGCTAAGTTCCTGCGCGCGCTCTATTACTTTACCCTGATGCGTTTTTATGATCATATTGTAGTGATTCGTGAGACAGACAACCTGAACGAAGAAACTCCCTCTAACCAGGGCACGGACGATGCCGCCTGGACTTTGATCGAAGAAGATTTGCAGTATGCGGAATCCGTTCTGCCAGTAAAATGGGGAGACTCTGATGCCGGACGCGCTACCAAAGGTGCTGCAATGGCCATACTGTCCAAAGTTTACCTGACACAGGCTGGCTGGCCCTGGAACAAAGCCGGTTTCTGGGAAAAGGCTGCTTCCAAAGCAACCGAAATTATCAACAATGAAGGGGCTTTCGGTTATGGACTGGAAGATAACTTCAGACGTATTTTCGATGTGACCAACGAACACGGCAAAGAATATATCTTTGATGTAGAATATCAGACCAATATCAATGGCCAGGATATTCCGGCTTTGTCGGGCATGCGCGGTTACAACATCAAGAAAACGGATGGTTGGTCTTCTTTCATTTCCACCCCTGAATTCTATAAGACTTATGAAGTGGGTGACAAGCGCTTGTCTACCACATTTGTAACGGAATTTACGGACATGAAGAACGGGAAACACTATGTTTACGATCCGGACAATGTAACGGAGCCGTCTTTCCCGCTTTGCCATTTTGCAAAATATCTGGACCCGAACGACAATCAGTCCACAAAAGCAGGCGACTATGGTTGCAACTGGAAGATTGTCCGTTATGCCGATGTCCTGATGATGCAGTCCGAAGCCTATTGCGAGATGAATCGTGTCGGAGATGCATTGACGGGTATCAATCGGGTACGGGCAAGAGCCGGACTCGATCCGATTCCTTCGTCCATCTCACAAGCAGACTTGCGGAAAGCGATCATACAGGAACGTATTTGGGAGTTTGCAGCAGAAGGTCACTCCTTATTCGACATGAAACGACAACATTGCATGGCAGAACGCTTGGGCAGAGCAGTGGATGATAAATATTATTCATTACCTTTGCCTCAGGACGAAACGGATAAAAATCCGAATCTGAAACAGCATCCGCTGTGGTAGTTCGATAAATGATGATTTATGGGTGTGATGGAATGACATCGTTGTCGAAATGATTGTCGTTCTGTAGGGGCAGGTTCTAAACCTGCCCGATATCGACAAATATACATGTTGTAATCGGGCGGGTTTAGAACCCGCCCCTACAGCGACACCTTAAATATACCGATAAATCATCATTTATCATCCTTATTTATCAGAAAACCTCTTAATTCCTATCTATATGATGAAATATTTTTATTCTTTTTTATTTTTAATAGGTAGCCTGTTTGCAAGCGGGCAGACCACTGATGTAAAATACCTGTCCGGACAAGGTTCGGACGATGCGGTCGAATGGGACTTCTTCTGTACCGGTGGCAGGAAGAGCGGGGAATGGAATAAGATCAAGGTTCCCTCCTGCTGGGAAATGGAAGGATACGGAACTTTCAACTACGGGCATGACAAGCCGAAAGCCGATGAATCAGGATTGTACAAAACGACATTCGAAGTACCGGCGGCATGGAAAGGGAAACGTATCTTTATCGTTTTCGAAGGTTCCATGACTGATACGGAGATTAAGGTAAACGGAAAACAGGCAGGTCATCCCCATCAGGGAGCTTTCTACCGGTTCAAACGGGAAATAACCCAATTAGTCCATACAAACAAAGAGAACCTGTTGGAAGTCAAAGTGAATAAAATGTCGTCAAACGCCAGTATCAACGAGGCGGAACGGCAATGTGACTTCTGGGTGTTCGGAGGCATCTTCCGTCCGGTTTACCTCGAAGCAGTTCCTAATAACTTCATCGAATATACAGCGATCGATGCCCGGCAACAGGGTGAACTGAACGCAGATATCTTTATCGACAAAAAACTTTCCGGCATAAAAGCGGAAATAGAGATCAAAGATGTCCAGGACCAGACGATGGGGAAAATCACATCTGCTCCCATAAACGAAAAAACAGGAAAAATATCCCTATCTGGCAAAATCGACAATATCAAACCCTGGTCAGCCGAAGACCCACAATTGTACACCGCCATAATCACCCTTCGCCAGAAGGACAAGGTACTGCATACCATAACCGACCGGATCGGGTTCCGTACAGTCGAAGTGAAGCCGAAAGACGGTGTCTATGTCAACGGTGTGAAAATACGCTTCAAAGGGGTGAACCGCCACTCCCACTGGCCCACTACGGGACGAACGACAAACAAACAGCTTAGCATCAATGACGTCAAGCTGATGAAAGAAATGAATATGAATGCAGTCCGTATGTCACACTACCCGCCCGACAAACATTTTCTGGAAGTTTGCGACTCATTGGGAATGTATGTGATCGACGAACTGTGCGCCTGGCAATATCCTCCTTATGATACGGAGGTCGGAACCATATTGGTAGGTGAAATGCTGAAGCGGGACCTCAACCGTCCGTCTATCATTTTCTGGGCAAACGGAAATGAGGGAGGTTTCAATTTCGACCTCGACCCGTTATTCCCGCAATATGATCCGCAAAAACGGGCCGTCCTGCATCCCTGGGCGTTATCGGGAAATATCAATACGGTACATTACATCAAATATAATTCCGGCATCGGCAATATGTTCCACGGAAGGGATATCTTTATGCCGACAGAAATCCTGCACGGATTATACGACGGAGGTCACGGGGCCGGGCTCGACGACTACTGGAACCTGATGCTCTCCAATCCGCTCTCCGCCGGAATGTTCCTTTGGGACTTTACGGACCAAGCTGTTGTTCGCGAAGATAAAAACGGATTTTACGATACCGACAAGGATCATGGAGCCGACGGTATCGTGGGACCTTATCGTGAAAAGGAAGGCAGTTTCTTTACAATCAAAGAAATATGGTCGCCTATCCATCTGCCGGAACGCTATCTCACACCGGGATGGGACGGTCGTTTCGAAATAGAAAACAGATATGCGTTCACAAATGCAAACGCCTGTGGTTACACATACCGGCTGGCTAAAATCAATTCGCTTTCGGAAAAGGCCATACAATCTGTTTCCGGCAAGATCGAGGCTCCGGATATCCGTCCCGGAGAAAGGGGCTACTTACAGCTTGAACTTCCTTCGGGCTGGCAGGACTACGACTTCTTATATGTCACAGTAAAAGACCGCGACAATCAGGAATTATTCACCTGGAGCTACGAGATCGGCACACCCGACCGTCTTGCCAATCGTCTGTTGTCACAGGATGGTATCACACCGGTTGTAAAAGACAATAGCGATCACTGGAGTTTTTCCGCCGCCGGTACGGAGGCCTTGTTCGACAAGCAAAACGGCCTGCTCCGGTCGGTCATTTCCGGTGGTAAAGCAATACCTTTGAACAACGGGCCGGTACTGATATCCGACCAGGATCTCATCTGCAAATCGGTCGAATATAAAAAGGATGGAGAAAAGCCGCAATTGATTGCCACCTATACAACCAAGAACGGAAAATACACGGTCTATACATTCACCTGGACCATGCTTCCTTCCGGTATCGTTGAACTGGATTACAATTACCGCCCCCAGGATATGGTCAAGATGGCGGGTATCACATTCGACTTCCCTGAAAAGGAGATCGCCGGAGCGACCTTGCTCGCCAACGGGCCATACCGTGTATATAACAACCGGATGAAAGGCGGTTCACTGGATATCTGGGAAAAGAAGTATAACAACACCATCACCGGTGAAAGCTGGGATTATCCGGAATTCAAAGGGTACTATTCTTTGTTCTACGGGATGAAGCTCGATTGCCCTACTCCTTTCGAAGTTTACAGCGGTAAAGAAGATGTTACCTTGCATCTCTTTACCCCTGCCGTACAAAAACAATACGATCCGAAACGCAACCATACGATTGTCGACTATCCGGAAGGAAATATATCTTTCATGAATGCAATTCCGGCAGTCGGAACCAAATTCGGAAAAGCGGAAGATTTCGGTCCCCAATCGCAGCCGCACCGAGCCAGAGGAAACGGACCGGAAAATAATGTCAGTGGAAAATTGTATTTCCGCTTCTGACAGAAGCGAATACAATTAAAAGAGATTAACAGTTATATTCGGAGCGCCCCGGAATAGCTGTTAATTTTTTTTGTTTAATAACAACTTTATCTATATTTGCAAAATCTTAAATGAAATCAGAGAACGTAAATGAATTGTGTTTTATAAATATAAACTTAAATCAATCATCCAATGGGACCATGAAGTCAAAGAATCTTTGCATGTAGAGAATAACTACGGCAATTCTCAATATCCATATAGTTAACTTATTGAGTAGTAACTTAAAATACCACGTGAACATGAAAAATAACAAATTGGCAAAAATTTGCCTGCTTTCTCTTTTGCCCAGCATCAGTGTTCTGGCAAGTGAGAACTACATCACGGCCCCTGCAACGAGCCTACGGGGAAAATCAGACTCGGCAGCTCCTACACGTTTGCAACAAAACGGAAAAACCATCACAGGAGTCGTACAAGACGCACTCGGTCCTATAGCCGGCGCCAACATTATCGTAAAAGGGACGACAAACGGGAATATTACGGACATGGACGGTAAATTCACGCTTGAGAATGTGCCCGCAAACGCTATCCTCGTTGTTTCCTACATCGGGTTTACTCCACAGGAAATACAAGTAGGAAATCAGAGCACTTTTAACATCATTCTTCAGGAAGATTCGGAAGCACTGGACGAAGTTGTAGTAGTCGGCTACGGTGTCATGAAGAAAAAAGACTTGACAGGAGCCGTTTCACAATTGGGCAGCAGTTCGATGAAAGACCTCAAAGTGTCGCATCCGACAGAAGCGATGGCCGGAAAACTGGCCGGTGTACAGGTACAACAGGTCGGAGGGCAACCGGGGCAAGCGGCCACAATCCGTGTGCGCGGGTCCGGCTCTATCACGGCATCCAGCGCCCCGTTGTATGTTGTCGACGGATATCCGCTGGGAGAACAAAACCTGAATGCGATCAACCCGAACGATATCGAATCTATCGAAGTATTAAAAGATGCTTCGGCAGCCGCTATCTACGGTTCGCGTGCAGCCAACGGTGTCGTATTGGTCACAACCAAGTCGGGAAAGACCGGCAAGGTCAGTGTAAGCTTGGATATCTATGCAGGATTCCAGAACGTAACAAAGAAGATGGACCTGATGAACGCACAGGAATTTGTCGAATTCAGCCGGGAAGCTTTCAATAACAACTATATAAACAAGGTTCCGGGAGCATCTGCCAGCGATCCGCTGAGTATGCGTCCGTCCGGAAACCGCTATCGCTATCCGGCTATCTACGACGATGCTGCCTATATTGCCTCTTTAGGTGCCGGAACAGACTGGCAGGATGAAATCTTCCGCACTTCGCCCGTTCAGAACTACCAGTTGACAGTAACAGGCGGTGACGAAAAGACCAAATATATGTTCTCTGCCGGCTATTTCAACCAGCAGGGGGTCGTTATCAACAGTGATTACGAACGGTTCTCGGCAAGAGCCAAAATCGACAGCGAACTGAACAGTTGGCTGAAGATGGGCGTTAATCTGGCTCCAACCTATATGAACGCGAACAAGACAACCCAAGGCCATTGGGCAAGTGACGGTGTCATCAACGCTGCTTTGGCGACATCCCCCGTAGTACCTGTATACAATGAAGACGGTACATGGGCTTCACAGTCCATGTACGCCGTCGCCAGCGACGGGTTGACCGGTGTACCGAATGCTGTGGCATGTACGAATATCCACAATTACGACACGGACCTCCGCCTGTTCAGCAACGGTTACATCGAACTCTCCTTGTTGAAAAACCTGAAGTTGAAATCCACGATCGGTGCCGACATCCGCGAATACAGAAGCGAATACTTCCGTCCGGCAAACATCCCTAACAACGGTAATGTAGCTCCTCTTCCTTCAACGGAAAGAAAAGCGACAGAAAAGTCCACCGAAGTAATCAACTGGCTGAACGAAAATACCGTTACCTATTTCGGATCATGGGACAAACACGAACTCGACGCTGTCGCCGGTGTCACTGCACAGAAAAACATCTACCGCTACACCGAGGCTACAGGTTCCGATTTCCCGAATGATAAAATCCAGACACTCAACAATGCAACCGTAAAAAGCAGCAAGTCGGAACGCAAGACCTGGACATTGCTTTCTTATCTGGCACGTGTCAACTATCGTTATAACAACAAATACTACCTGACCGCATCCATCCGTGCAGACGGTTCTTCCCGCTTCGGCAAAAACAACCGCTATGGTTACTTCCCTTCCGGATCAGTAGCATGGCGCCTGTCTCAGGAAGACTTCCTGAAAGATGTAAAATGGTTGTCGGACATGAAGATCCGTGCAAGCTACGGTATCACAGGTAACAATAATATCGGTGATTATGCGTCGATCGGTATCATGGAAAATGCTAACTATGTATTGGGAACGGGTACGGGTAATATCGTAAACGGTGCAGCCCAAAAGAGCTTCTCCAACGCTGACCTGACCTGGGAAAAGACACGCCAAACCGACCTCGGTTTCGAAATCTCCGTTTTGGACAGCCGTCTGTCTTTGTCTCTGGACCTGTACTATCGTAAGACTACCGATCTGTTGATGAACGTCGACATCCCGACAATCACTGGATTTGATAAAGCCATGCAAAATATCGGAAAAATGCGTAACAAAGGTCTTGAAATCACTATTAGCGGTACTCCGTTCAGAGGAAAAGACTTTACTTGGGATGCAACCGGGAATATCTCCGTCAACCGCAATAAAGTACTGGCTTTAGGACCGACAGGCGACCCGATCTTCAGCGACGGCGGTGCCGGGACGACCCATATCACGATGGTAGGCGAACCGATCGGTGCTTTCTACGGATATAAGATGCTGGGAATCTTCAAAACGAAAGAAGAACTGGATTCATATCCTCACCTGGCCGACACGCAGGTGGGTGACGTTATGTTCGAAGATGTCAACGGAGATCAGAAAATCGATGCCGACGACCGTACGATCATCGGTAACAATATGCCGGACTTCACCTGGGGGATGACACACTCTTTCACCTACAAGAACTTCGATGCCAGCATCTCCCTGCAAGGGGTTGTCGGAAATGAAGTGCTACACTTGGGAAGACGTTTCTACACACAGGGCGAAGGCAACCAGAACCAGCTGAAAGAGATGATGGGACGGTGGCAGTCAGAATCAAATCCGGGCAGCGGATGGATTCCGAGAGCCAACTCACAGCCGACCGGACAGAACAATGCCATCTCCTCACGCTGGGTGGAAGACGCTTCTTTCCTCCGTGTAAACAACCTGACAGTCGGTTATACGCTGCCCGAAGCATTCACAAAGAAATGCAGCATCCAACGTGCACGCGTATATGTTTCCACACAGAACCTGCTGACAATCACAAGTTATAGCGGCTACAACCCGGAAACAAGTTTCAAGGAAGACAACGTAACAGCTCCCGGTACCGACTACGGTATGTACCCGCTGTATCGCACCTGTACTTTCGGTATTAACGTAACCTTTTAAATAGCAGACGAATTATGAAACTAAAATATAATCTGATCGCAATAGCTCTCCTGGGATTCAGCTTCTCATCCTGCAGCGACTTCCTGGAACAGAATCCACAAACGGATTTAAGTGAAAACGATTTCTACAAGACGGCCGACGACATTCTCTCGGCAGTAAACGGGGCCTACTCTTCCCTACAGGAGAATGACATATATGGTAACTGGTATGTTTTCGGAGAAATACCCTCCGACAATACCCGCAACCAGCTCTCCGGTTCGGTAACGACCCAGAACGAGTTCGACCAGTTCTACATCGACACGCAGAACAGTATGATCGCCAATTTCTGGAAAGCGGCCTACAAAGTCATCAACCGTACCAATACGGTCTTGGGACGCATCGACGGCATCGATATCAACGCCGATCTGGCAAACCGCTATAAACTGGAATGCAAGTTTATCCGCGCCCTGATGTATTTCAACCTGGTCCGCGTCTACGGCGATGTACCTCTGGTACTGAAAGAAATAAGCATCTCGGAATCTTACGACATCCTGCGCGAACCGAAAGAAAATGTTTACAACCAGATCATCGCCGACCTGAAAGAGGCACAAGGTCTTCCTGTATCCTATCCGACAGCCGAAGACGGACGTGCCACCCAGGGAGCAGCCAAAGCATTACTGGCAGATGTCTATATGACTTTGCACAAATATGCAGAAGCGGAAACGATCCTGGCCGAAATTATTAACAGTGGACGGTACAGCTTGTTGGAAAATACGCCGGGAAGCCTGAACATCGACGGTTACAAAAACGTGTTCAGCCCGGTTAACCACAATAGCAAGGAAGGTATCTTCGAAATCCAGTTCCTGAAAGGTGGCTATGGCGAAGGCTCCAACTATGCCAATAACTTTGCGCCTGAAAACTCAGGAACAAATGTAGTGGCAGTCGGCGGTACAGGTGGTAATAATATCCCGGAAATGGACATTTACAATGCTTATGAAGAAGGCGACCTCCGCCGCGACTTCTCCATGTCCTTAGGATATTACGATAACCGTAAGAACAACGAATGGGTGGAATCCCGCTATGTTTGCAAGTACATGGACGTTCCATACCAGAACAATGATGCCAGCAACAACTATCCGGTGATCCGCTATGCCGACGTGATCCTGATGTATGCCGAAGCCCTGAACCAGAACGGAAAGACGGCAGAAGCCTGCAAGTATCTGAATATGACGCGTCGCCGTGGTTTCGGTTACCAGACGACAGAGACCAGCCCGGTCGACCTGCAGACAACCGACAAGGCCCAGTTCTCCCTGATGGTGGAACAGGAACGCCGCGTGGAACTGGCATTCGAAAACCATCGCTGGTTTGACCTGATCCGCACCGGACGCGCAGTCGAAGTGATGAGAAGTAAAGGATTCTCTCTGAACGAGACAAACCTGATCTGCCCGATTCCGCAAAAGCAGATCGATGTCAATCCGAAGCTGACGCAGAACGACTACAGGATCGAGTCCCGGAATTGACAGACCAAACAACACATACTGACAGATGCTCAAAACGACATCTTGATGTCACCCGCTATGACATCAAGATGTCCCCACTGCCGACATCGAGATGTCCCTGCCCCTGACATCCCGATGTCGTTTTGAGGCTTCCAAGCCCTCCTTTTTTGTATATTTGCACCATCTATAATTCTAATGACATGAAGACCTGGACAATTTTATTAAGTACGTTGTGTTTATTCTCATGTAACCAACAGGAAAGCAAATTCGAGAAGTATGTCAACCCACTGATCGGTACGGATATCCGCATCGTACAGGGGAAAGATAAGAATTCGACGGAAGAGCGTGGACAGATCATGCCGGCTGTCGGAGTCCCGCACGGTATGACCAATTGGGTGGCGCAGACACAGGCGACCGAACAGAAATGCCATCCCCCCTATTATTATTTCCAAGACGCTATCCAGGGATTCCGCGCCAGTCACTGGATGAACGGTTCCTGCACACAAGACTACGGAAGCGTCACGATCATGCCGCTCAGCAATAAGCTCGAAACAGACCCGGCCAAACGCGCCTCCTCTTTCGACCATGCACGGGAAACAGCAACTCCCTCCTATTATTCAGTCGATCTGAACGACTATGGCATCCATGCCGAACTGACCGGACTCTCCCGCGCCGGTATCATGCAATTCAGCTTCGGGCAGGATGGCGACCACTATATCGTGATCGAGCCTAACAGCGACGAAGGTGTCGCCTTTGTAGAGGTCGATCCGGAGAAGAAAGAAATTACCGGTTACAACCCCGTACACCGCATCTACCAGGGATACGGCAAGGAAGCCGGATTCAGCGGACATTTCGTGATCCGGCTGAATGAAGAAATTGCCGACTATGGCGTTTGGGACAGCACGACCGTCACAGCCGGCCGGAAATCGGCCCAGGGACAAAAGCACTCCGTCGGAGCGTGGGTTAAGCTGGCCTTCAAAAAACCGGGTAAGACATTAATCAAGGTAGCCACTTCCTTTACAAGCATCGACAATGCCCGCAAAAACCTGGCCGCCGAAATCCCGGGATGGGACTTCAATGAGGTGCGCCAGGCTTCATCCGACATCTGGGACCAAGCGTTGGGCCAGATCGCAGTCAAGGGGAACAACGAGGAAGAAAAGATCAAATTCTATTCCGCCCTTTACAACGCGCACTTCCTGCCCCGCACATTCAGCGATGTGGACGGTTCCTATCCGAAATTCGATGGCGGCGGACAAGTTATGAAGATGGACCACGGGACCTATTATTGCGACTTCTCGCAATGGGACACCTACCGTGCTGTCCACCCGCTCTTCTCCATCCTCAATCCTTCCCGCAACGGGGATATGGCGCATTCGCTCGTATTGAAAGGACAGCAGGGCGGCTGGTTGCCCATCTTCCCGTCCTGGAACAGCTACACGGCTGCCATGATCGGTGACCATTGCATCGCCATGATCGGAGACGCCATCGTCAAAGACGCTCCGGGCTTCGACTATGAAGAAGCTTACACGCTGATGCGCAAAAATGCTTTCGAAGCTAATCCGGACTCCAACAGCTACCGGGACGGGAAAGGCCGCCGGGCAATGGAGTCTTACCTGAAATACAACTACGTCCCGTTAGAGGATCAAGTAATGGAAGCATTCCACCGCCGTGAACAAGTCTCCCGCACACTGGAATATGCCTATGATGATTTTGTCCTTGCACAGGTTGCCAAGAAGTTAGGCAAGACAGACGATTATAAAACGCTCATCAAACGGGCGGAAAACTACCGGAACGTAATCGACCCCGAAACCGGCTACGCCCGTGGACGCCATGCCGACGGAACCTGGATCGAACCCTTCGATCCGTTTGCCTCCACTTCGTTTATCTGTGAAGGGACTCCTTACCATTACACCTGGTACGCTCCCCAGGACATAGCCGGGCTGATCCGGCATATGGGCGGAAAAGAGCGCTTCATCAACCGCCTGGATACCTTCTTCGAAGGAGACTATTACTGGCATGGCAACGAACCGGGACACCACATCGCCTATCTTTTCGCTTATGCCGGCGAACCCTGGAAGACACAAAAATGGGTGCATGACATCATCAACCGCGAGTATTTCACGACCCCCGACGGACTTTCCGGCAACGACGATGCCGGCCAGATGTCTTCCTGGCTGGTTTTCAGTATGGTTGGCTTCTATCCGGTCTGCCCGGGCATGCCCTACTATGTGATCGGTAGCCCGTCATTCGAAGAAAGTGTTATCACACTTGAAAACGGCAAGAAATTCACGATCGAAGCCAAAGGAGCATCGGAAAAAAATATCTACATCCAGTCGGCCACCCTCAACGGCCAGCCGTACGACAAGAGCTACATCCTCCACAAAGACATCATGAACGGGGGTATCCTCTCGTTCGTCATGGGAGATACCCCTAACAAAGAATGGGCCTCAGCTACCGGATCGCTTCCACCTTCACTCGGTTTATAAAGAACGACACATGAAAAGAATCATTCACATACTCCTGCTCTGTCTTGCCGTCCTGTCGGCAAAGGCAGGGCAGGATGCACCCGTCAGATTAGATATGAAGAAGTGGAAGACCAGACCACCGTTATCCTGATTTATCCGGAAGTCCAATGCATCCTCGAAGCCTCCTGGAACTGACGGGTCAATATGAAGACATCCGAGATATACGGGAAAGGTAATCTATCTGAAATAAGTATCGCATTTCCTTTAAATTTTACTATATTTACGCGCTAATCGATAGGAGGTAATGGAATATTCAGCAGATTTAAAGGCTTTCAATCAATTATTCTCAGATTATCAAGGACGGTTCATCCGCTTTGCTAATATGTATGTAAGGGATATGGCCGTAGCTGAAGATTTCACCATAGAAGCCTTGATGCAATACTGGGAAAACCGGAATGTGCTGAAGGCTGATTCCAATGTCCCCGCCTATATACTCACAATCATCAAGAACAAATGCATCAATTACCTGCAACATATACAAGTCCGGGAAGACGTCAGCGAACACCTGAAGAACCATGCCGAATGGGAACTGAACACCCGCATCTCCACCCTCGAAGCCTGCAACCCGGAAGAACTGTTTACGGCGGAGGCGCAAGAGATCGTCAATAAAACCTTGGCAACCCTGCCCGAACAGACCCGCCGTATATTTATCATGAGCCGCTACGAAAACAAACCCTACAAAGAAATAGCGGAAACACTCGGTATGACTACCAAAGGCGTGGAATACCATATCGCGCAGGCCCTGAAAAGGCTTCACACCAATCTGAAAGACTATATTCCTCTTCTGCTATTTTATTTGTATTAGTCGCTCGTTTCCGGCGTTATCAGGCTATCACCTCGATATGGTTGCCGTCCGGATCTAAAAAAGCCCCCTCGTAAAAACCATCCCCCGTTGTTCTCGGTTCACCGATGATGGTATACCCGTCACGGCGCAACTGTTCGATCATGCCATCCACATTCTCTTTCGTCCCAACAGAAAATGCGAAATGTGCAAGACCGATATATCCCCCGTTTTTCTCTTCCGTTATATCCGTCCGCTGCATAATTTCCAGAGAGGCGCCTCCTTCAAAAGTCACAAAATACGAAGCAAAGCCTTTTTTCGGGTTGACATACTTCTCGTTGCTTTTCCCTCCGAAATACTTCACATAGAAATCTTTCGAACGTTCGAGTTCATTAGTCCAGATAGCAATATGAGTTAACTGCATAATTAAATAAATAGTTGATTAGACGCAAAGATACAAAAAAGCCCGGATAGAGAAACTCTTCATCCGGGCCTTTATCACCAGAATATTATTCCTATTTGCAAATCCGGCAACCGGCGCATCTCGCCAGTTCTCCGCGGAAACGTTTTTCCACTAATTTGTGCAGACGGTCTTTCAAGGCATCCAGACGCACATAGTCAATCACATCCGAGGTGAAAGCTACACTCAGCAACATACGCGCCTCATCGCGGGGAATGCCGCGGCTCTGCATATAGAACAAGGCGTTTTCGTCCAACTGCCCGGTGGTCATACCATGCGAACATTTCACATCGTCGGCATAGATTTCCAACTGGGGCTTGCTGTACATGCGGGCTTCACGGGTCGCGCAAAGATTGCGGTTCGTCTGATAGGCCGCTGTCTTCTGTGCATCTTCCTTTACTAAGATACGGCCGCTGAACGCACCGACCGCATGGTCATCCAAGACATTCTTGAACAGCTCGTTGCTGGTGCAATGAGGTACGGCATGCGTAATATGGCTGTAGGTATCTAACTGCTGTTCCTTGTCCAGGATCGACATACCGCACAAAGTCGCTTCAGCCTGTTCGCCGTTCAGCTCGATATAATAATTGTTGCGGGTAAGGCCGTTATTCAGTGTAATGCCGTTCACCAATACATTACTGCCCGCTTCCTGCTTCACATGGACGGAGGCAAAACGGGTAGTCGACACGCTGCTCTCTTCGAGGTCGTAATAATCGAAGATGGCGCCTTCGCCCGCGAAGATCTCGACAACCTGTGTCGCTAAGAACTTGACATCGTCGATACTATGGTCGCACACCAGCAACTTGGCTTCCGAACGGGCCTCCATAATCACCAGGATACGACGGTTCGCCATCGTGTCCACATCACTACGGAAAATATTCACCAACTGGATCGGACGCTCCACAACGACACCTTCCGGCACGTAGACCACAAAGCCGTCCTGAGCCAGCATCGTGTTCAGGGCAATGATCCCATCCTTACCGGTCGGAGCCGCTTTGCCGTAATAACGGGAGGCCACTTCGGGATATTTCTCCATGAAGGTCCGCATCCCACCGGCATAGACACCTTCGGGAAGATGGGCTTTCGGCAACATCTTGTCGTAGAAAGTATCGTTCACAACAAAATAAAGCGAAGTACTCAGGTTGGGAACGTCGCAACGGAACACGTCGTACGGATTGACCGGGATATCGAGACGATTGATATTCACCCCGTAGTCCGGAGCAAAAGCCTGCGCCACATCGGTATACTTATAATCTTCACTCTTCACCGGCGGGAATCCCAACCGCTCCAAATCGGCCAAAGCCTGTGTACGGGGTGCATTCTGCACGTCCGAGGCATGGCGGCGGATCAGGTCCTCATAGCGAGTGAAAAGATCAATATATTGTTGTTCAGCCTTCATATCACTCATCTCCCATCTCTTTCTTGATCCAGTCGTAGCCTTTTTCTTCGAGTTCGAGGGCCAGTTCGGGACCGGCGGTTTTGACGATACGTCCTTTGTAGAGGACATGGACCACGTCGGGCTTGATATAATCCAGCAAACGCTGATAGTGCGTGATAACGATAGCTGCATTCTCCGGTGTACGGAGTTGGTTCACACCATTTGCCACGATACGGAGGGCATCGATATCCAGGCCGCTGTCCGTTTCGTCGAGGATCGCCAACTTCGGTTCGAGCATCGCCATCTGGAAGATTTCGTTCCGCTTCTTCTCACCGCCCGAAAAACCCTCGTTCACGCTGCGGCTCGCCAACTTATTGTCTAATTCGACAATCGCACGCTTCTCGCGCATCAACTTCAGGAAGTCGGTAGCCGAAACGGGTTCCAGCCCTTTGTACTTACGATGTTCGTTCAGAGCGGCACGCATGAAGTTCACCATGCTGACACCCGGAATCTCAACCGGATACTGGAAACTCAGGAAAATACCTTCGCGGCTACGATCTTCCGGCTCGAGATCCAGCAGGTTCTTCCCGTTGAAGATCACCTCCCCTTCCGTTACTTCGAATGCCGGATTACCGACCAGTACACTGCTCAAGGTACTTTTACCGGAACCGTTCGGTCCCATGATAGCGTGCACCTCACCCGCCTTGACAGAAAGGTTGATCCCTTTCAATATCTCTTTGCCATTGACATTGGCATGTAAATTCTTAATCTCTAACATAACTTTATAATTTATGATTTATGCGATTTATGATTTATGATTTATGATTTATCATCAACGCATAAATCATAAATCATAAATCATAAATCATCCTACGCTTCCCTCTAAAGAAATGGTCAGCAGCTTCTGTGCCTCAACCGCAAACTCCATAGGGAGCTTATTCATCACCTCGCGTGCATATCCGTTCACAATCAGGCCGACAGCTTCTTCCACCGAGATGCCGCGCTGCTGGCAGTAGAACAATTGCTCTTCGCTGATCTTGCTTGTTGTCGCTTCATGTTCCACTACCGCCGTTTCGTTCTGGATATCGGCATAGGGGAAAGTATGGGCTCCGCAAGTCGAGCTGAGCAGCAGGCTGTCGCACTGGCTATGGTTACGGGCGCCTTCGGCACGGGGAGAAACCTTCACCAAGCCGCGATAGCTGTTCTGGCTATGTCCGGCAGAGATACCTTTGGAGACGATCGTGCTACGGGTATTCCGTCCGAGGTGGATCATCTTCGTACCGGTATCGGCCTGCTGGTAATTGTTGGTGACGGCCACCGAATAGAACTCGCCAACCGAATTATCGCCGGCCAGGATGCAACTCGGATATTTCCAGGTGATGGCGGAACCGGTCTCCACCTGCGTCCAGGAGATCTTGCTCCCTTCGCCTTTGCACAGTCCGCGTTTGGTCACGAAGTTGTAGATACCTCCCTTTCCTTCCTTATCGCCCGGATACCAGTTCTGGACGGTTGAATATTTTACTTCGGCACGTTCGTGCGCCACGATTTCGACGATAGCGGCGTGAAGCTGGTTCTCGTCGCGCATCGGTGCAGTGCAACCTTCGAGGTAGCTGACGTAAGCTTCATCGTCTGCCACGATCAACGTACGTTCGAACTGTCCGGTATTGGCCGCATTGATACGGAAATAGGTGGAGAGCTCCATCGGGCAACGCACGCCTTTCGGGATATAGACAAACGAACCGTCCGAGAATACCGCCGAGTTCAAAGCCGCAAAGAAGTTATCGCGATAGCTGACCACGCTTCCCAGATATTTCTGTACCAAGTCGGGATGATGCTGGACGGCTTCGCTGAAAGAGCTGAAGATAATACCTTTCTCGGCCAGCGTTTCCTTAAATGTCGTTTTTACGGAGACACTATCCATCACGGCATCGACTGCCATCCCGCTGAGTTGTGCACGTTCGTGCAGGGGAATCCCCAGTTTGTCGAACGTCTTCATCAGCTCCGGATCCACCTCGTCAAGGCTCTTCGGGCCTTCCTTCTTCTTCGGGGCGGCGTAGTAGATGATATCCTGATAGTCGATCGGCGGGATATTCAGGTGAGGCCAAGCAGGCATCTCCAGCGTCTGCCAGTGGCGGAAGGCTTTCAAGCGGAACTCAAGCAGCCATTCCGGTTCGTTCTTCTTGGCAGAAATAATGCGGACGGTCTCTTCATCTAATCCGCGATGAATCACCTCCGTATCGATATCGGTAACGAATCCGTATTTATAGTCACCGGTCGTTACCTCGTTTAGTATGTCGTTTGAATCTTCCATTATACATTATATATATTGTTCTAATTATGAAACTCATTCCTGCTTAAAAAACAAATTTTGGAAGTAAATAGTTGGGATTATCTCTTTGACCGAATTATAAAAACGGGATTCGACCTTTGCCTCACGCGGGATCAGGACCGATCCCCGGTCTATCATCTCCATACTGTTCAGCAGGAGGCTGACAAAAGCCATCATAAAACAAAGCCCGACCACACCTCCGGCCAAATGGTTCAACACACTCAACGGCGTCGCTCCCACCACACGCGTCAGAATCTCTCCCGCCAGCAAGATGACACCCACGATCAGCAGGAATCCTGCCACGTAGCTGAGCACCGTCACCCCTTGCTCGGGAAACCAGCCCAATGCCAGTATATATCCGCGCAGCCAGAGTGCCGCTTTCGTGCAAAAGAAAATCCCGACCAAGAGGGCTATAAGCGAAACAACCTGTTTGATGACTCCATCAAACAGGCCTTTCACAAATCCTATTCCTGCCAGACATAGCAATGTAATGTCCAACCAGTTCATGTCTACAACGTCTTCTTGATTTCCGTTTCTTCGTATGCCTCGATGATATCACCTACCTGGATATCATTGTAGTTCACCAAATTCAAACCACAATCCAATCCGGCAACCACTTCTTTCACATCGTCCTTGAAACGTTTCAAAGATTCCAGCTCACCGGAATGAACCACGATACCGTCACGGATCACGCGCACTTTGTTCGAACGTTTGATCTTACCTTCACGAACCATACATCCGGCAATCGTACCCACTTTCGTAATCTTGAATACCTGCAGTACTTCCACGTTGGCCGTGATCTCTTCCTTGATTTCCGGTGAAAGCATACCTTCCATAGCACTCTTCACTTCTTCAATCGCATCGTAGATGATCGAATACAGACGGATTTCGACTCCTTCTTTCTCTGCCAGACGACGTGCAGGCAATGCCGGGCGCACCTGGAACCCGATGATGATCGCATCGGAAGCGGCAGCCAGTACGACATCCGATTCGGAGATCTGGCCGACAGCCTTGTGGATCACGTTCACCTGGATTTCCTCCGTAGACAGACGGATCAGAGAGTCTGACAACGCTTCTACCGAACCGTCCACGTCACCCTTCACGATCACGTTCAGTTCCTGGAAGTTGCCGACTGCGATACGGCGGCCGATATCATCCAATGTAAGCATCTTCTGCGTACGCAAGCCCAACTCACGCTGCAGCTGTTCACGACGATTGGCGATTTCGCGGGCTTCCTGATCTGTCTCCAGTACGTTAAACGTATCGCCGGCCTGCGGAGCACCGTTCAGACCGAGGATCAGCGCCGGTTCGGAAGGACCAGCCTTTTCGATACGCTGGTTACGTTCGTTGAACATCGCTTTTACACGACCGAAATGAGTTCCGGCCAATACGATATCGCCGACCTTCAGCGTTCCGTTTTCAACCAGCACGGTAGAAACATATCCACGTCCTTTGTCGAGCGAAGACTCGATGATGGAACCAACAGCACGTCTCTTCGGGTTAGCCTTCAGGTCGAGCAAGTCTGCTTCGAGCAATACTTTTTCCAACAGGTCCTCTACCCCCATGCCCTTCTTGGCTGAGATTTCCTGGCTCTGGTATTTACCGCCCCAGTCTTCAACCAAGTAATTCATGTTAGCCAGTTCTTCCTTAATCTTGTCGGGGTTGGCATGCGGCTTATCGATCTTGTTGATGGCAAATACGATAGGTACGCCGGCAGCCGAAGCATGGTTAATCGCTTCGACAGTCTGCGGCATGACATTATCGTCGGCAGCCACAATGATAATCGCGATATCCGTCACCTTGGCACCACGGGCACGCATAGCGGTAAAGGCCTCGTGACCCGGCGTATCTAAGAACGTGATACGGCGTCCGCTCTGCAACTTCACGTTGTAAGCACCGATGTGCTGCGTGATACCGCCCGCCTCACCGGCAATTACGTTTGCATTACGGATATTATCCAGCAAAGAAGTTTTACCGTGGTCAACGTGCCCCATCACCGTTACGATAGGCGGACGTGCTACCCAGTCTTCTTCGTTGTCATCTTCCTCGTCGGCCTTGATGGCTTCCACCACTTCGGCACTTACATATTCAGTCTTGAAGCCGAATTCTTCGGCTACTATATTAATTGTTTCCGCATCTAAGCGCTGGTTGATGGAAACCATGATACCTATACTCATACAAGTCGCGATAACCTTGGTAACCGGAACATCCATCATGTTGGCGAGGTCGTTGGCGGTAACGAATTCCGTCAGCTTCAACACCTTGCTTTCCATTTCTTCCTGCTCCATCAGTTCGTGTTCACGCTTCTGGAAGGCATCACGTTTGTCACGGCGGTACTTGGCGCCTTTATTGTTCTTATTCCCCTTGTTGGTCAGGCGTGCCAAGGTTTCTTTTACCTGCTTCTGTACATCTTCCTCGCTGATCTCCGCCTTCACCGGCTTACGCAGGCGCGGCTTGCGATCGTCGTTCGGACGTGACGGGCGTGCGTTGGTTCCCGGCGTATTGTTTACGTCTACGCGGTCTTTCTTGATACGGTTGCGTTTCTTCTTTGCATCCGCAGCACCGCCTTCTCCCGGTTTGACGGGAGCACCGGGTCTTGCTGCCGCATCTTTCGGTCCTTTGTTGAAAGGTCCGTTACCCGACTGTTGCCCCGACTTGTTACCGGCGAACTTCTCGCGCTTGTCTTCGCGCTCTTTCTTCCGTTCTTCCTTGGTCTTTTTCTTCGGACGGGTAGACTGATTCAACGCGTTCAGGTCTATCTTCCCTGTTACCTTGATTTTCGACTCGAACTTCGGAGTATTCAACCGGAATAATTCTTCATCAGAACCGTTGCCGGCAGGTGCCGCGGGTTCTTCGGATTTCGCGGTCGTTGACTCTACATTTGCAGCTTTCGGCTCCTGTACAGGCTCCGGTTTAATCACTTCTGCTGGTTCCTTTTCCACTACTATAACTTTTTCTTCTTTTATCTCCTCAGGCTGCTGTTTTACTTCCGGGGCTTTCACCTCCGGCATTTTCACCTCCGGCGCTTTTACTTCAGGGGCTTTTGCTTCGGGAGCTTTTGCTTCGGAAGCTTTTACCTCCTGAACCGGGGTTTCAGCAGTTTTTGCTGCAGGCGCCTCGACAGGCTTCTCTACATTCTTTTCCACAGGAGCGGAAACAGGCTGATGCTGTACCTCCTGTGCTTTTTTATGCGGTCTGTCCAGATCGATCCGGCCCTTCGTCACAATTTTGGGCTTGAATTCTTCCGGTATCACAGTCTTTATTTCCGAACTCTTTTCTTCTTTCACAGAAGAAGCCTCCCTGTGAGGACGTTCGGGTACAGCCCGTTCACGCTCACGTCCGCCGTTCGGTAAATCTTTTCCAAACTCTTTTACGAGCAAAGCATACTGTTCATCACCGATTCGCGTGTTGGGATTGTTATCCTCAACCTCGAACCCTTTCTTGCGTAGAAACTCAACAACTGTGTTGATCCCTACATTTAATTTCCTTTGTACTTGTATTAATTTTATGGGCATATCAAACTTTGTCGTAATACTTATTCCTGGGTTTCATCCTGTTCTTCTTCAAATTCGGCAGATAAGATAGCAAGTACCTCGTCAACTGTCTGTTCTTCGAGGTCGGCACGTTCTATAATCTCTTCACGGCTCATAGCCAATACGCTCTTCGCCGTGTAGCACCCGATATTTTTCAGTGCTTCGATTACCCAGCTGTCGATTTCATCCGAGAATTCATCCAAATAGATGTCCTCTTCATCTGCACCTTCCACATCGCGGAAGACGTCGATAGCATACTCGGTCAGCATACAGGCGAGCTTGATATTCAAACCACCCTTACCGATAGCCAATGAAACTTCTTCAGGACGAAGATAAACCTCTGCCTTACGTTCTTCTTCGTTCACTCGTATAGAGGAAATTTTTGCCGGGCTTAATGCACGCTGGATAAACAGCGATACATTGGATGTATAATTAATAACATCGATATTCTCGTTTCTCAGCTCGCGAACGATACCGTGAATACGTGAACCTTTCATTCCGACGCAGGCGCCAACCGGGTCGATACGGTCATCGTACGACTCAACGGCCACTTTTGCTCTCTCTCCCGGAATACGGGCAATCGCCTTGATGGTGATCAGGCCATCGTTGATTTCCGGCACTTCAAGTTCGAACAAACGCTGCAGGAATAATTTGTCCGTACGGGAAAGGATGATCTTCGGATTGTTGTTGTAGTTATCCACCCGCTGTACGATAGCACGTACGGTTTCACCTTTGCGGTAAAAGTCTGTCGGGATCTGTTCTGTTTTCGGGAGCAGCAACTCATTCCCCTCATCGTCCAACAACAGGATCTCTTTCTTCCATACCTGATAAACATCGGCTGCGATGATGTTGCCGATTTTATCCTTATATTTAGCAAACAAGCTGTCTTTCTGTAATTCAAGTATCTTTGAAGCCAGCGTCTGGCGCAGGTTCAGGATGGCGCGACGTCCGAAATCGGCAAAATGCACTTCGTCGGTCACCTCTTCGCCCACTTCACAGTCGGCATCGATCTTGCGGGCCTCAGTCAGTGTCAGCTGAAGATTCTCATCTTCCAGTTCTTCATCGGCGACAACCGTACGGTTTCTCCAGATTTCGAAGTCACCTTTTTCCGGATTGATAATTACGTCGTAATTTTCATCCGTACCGAACATTTTAGCGATCACGTTGCGGAATGAGTCTTCCAACACGCTGATCATCGTATCTTTATCTATATTTTTCAACTCCTTGAACTCAGCAAGTGTGTCAATCATACTGATTGTTTCCTCTTTCTTGGCCATAATCTTTTTACTTGAATCTTATTAGGTATTTTGTATATTTTATTTCATCGAATGTATATGACTGGTCTTCCTGGACAGTCATTTTACGCTTGGCTCCTTCGGGTTTCACTTGTTTTTCAACAGTGACTACCACTCCGTTTTCGTCGGCCGACTTCAATACGCCGGTCAGCTTCGTGCCGTTTTTAAGCAGCATTTCCACTTCATTGCCTATATTTTTCACATACTGGCGAAGCACTTTAAACGGAGATGTTATGCCTGCGGAGCCGACTTCCAGCTCGAAGTCTTCCACATCCCGGTCCAGGTGACCTTCCACATAGCGGCTCAATTCCGCGCAGTCGTCGATACAAACACCCTCATCATTATCTATTTCTATGATAATCAGGTTACCTGGTTTAATCACTACGTCTACTAAATAATTGTCGGAAGAAGCTAATTTTTCTTCTACCAACTGACTTATCACGTCCTTTTCAATCATATACATACAGTTAAGAACAAAAGAAGGGGACTGCCCGCCCCCTCCTCATCTTCGCTTAATCGCCCGCAAATATACAAATAATCAGTGAGTTTTCAAATAAATATATATTTTTTCTGCATATTCTGGAGTTTATCGTGTATATATTATGCCTATATCCCCGGTAACGGATTATTATCAAAATGACACCCCTATCCCATCTAATTCAAATTAATAGGGCATCTTTTGAAAATTACCCGCAAGGGTAATATTTTTTAACATTCTATTTGATAGCAAATATCCTCTTGGGCTATCGAAATGATAATACGAAAGGAAGAAAATATCGAAAAAAGGTCTTCTTTTGGTGTAGCCATCCTAAAGTATTTGATCATTACCCGTTTTTTTCGTTCCTTTGCCTACGAATATAAGGGGTGCTTGCCGGAATGACGCCCAGAAACAGGAAGGCAGGCTGAGATCATACCCATTGAACCTGGACGGGTAATGCCGGCGAAGGGAAAAAGTGTATCTTCAGTAAAAACAGCCCACCTCTGCTATTCCTTCTAAAATTCAGGTTATCAAAAAGAAAAAGGATGAAAAGAGTTTTTATCATTGCCTCATCATTATTAGTGACATTGTCGGCGCAAGGCAAGACAACCATGCCTGCCGATTCACTGAGAATCACAAAAGACATCTCATTGGACGAAGTAGTCGTCACCGCAACCAAAGTAGCCAAAGGGACACCGGTTGCCTACAGCGAACTAACAAAAGACGAACTGAGCCGCCGGAACGACGGGCAGGGAATCCCCTTCCTGATCCTCCAATCGCCATCCGTGATCATGACATCGGATGCGGGAACAGGCATCGGCTATTCCGGCTTCCGCATCCGGGGGACGGATGCCAACCGTATCAACATCACCGTCAACGGCGTACCGGTCAACGACTCCGAGTCGCACACGGTCTTTTGGGTGAATATGCCGGACTTCGCTTCTTCGGTCGATAATATCCAGATACAGCGTGGAGCCGGGACCTCGACCAACGGGGCAGCCGCTTTCGGGGCCACCGTCGCCATGCAGACGCAGAAATCGGAATTGAAACCTTATGCCGAATATTCAGTCTCGGCCGGCTCATACGGGACAGTCAAAAACATGGTCAAGCTCGGAACCGGGCTGCTACAGGACCATTTCGTCTTCGATGCCCGTTATTCCAATATCCAAAGCGACGGATACATCGACCGGGCCGATGCCAACATGCACTCCTACTTTGCCTCGGCGGCTTACTACGGAGATAACACGCTGATCCGCTTCCAGACATTCGGCAGCATCGAAAAGACCTACCAGGCATGGACCGGCGTCCCCTCCTATATGCTGGACTCGAACCGCACCTACAATCCTTGCGGGGAATATGAGGAAGACGGGATCACCCGATATTACAAGAACCAGACGGACAACTACCAGCAGCAGAACTACCATCTTACTGCCAGCCAACGCCTTAGCGACCTTTGGAATATGAACCTGACGCTCCATTACACACATGGGGCCGGCTACTACGAAGATTATAAAAGCGGAGCCAAATTCAAAAGCTACAAACTGGCTCCTTATATCGACAGCGAGGGAGACACCATTGCCAAGACAGACCTCGTCCGCCGCAAGTGGCTGGAAAACGATTTCTACGGAGCCATCTACAGCGCCAACTACCGGGGAGAGCGTTTGCAATTCTCCGCCGGAGCCGCCATCAACCGCTACGATGGCGACCACTTCGGACGCGTCATGTGGGCGAAGCAGTCGAACAGCCTTCCCGAACCGGACTACGAATATTACCGTAACACGGGCGACAAGCTGGACTATAATATGTACGCCAAGGCCAACTACCAGTTCCACCCCTATCTGAACGGCTATTTGGACATGCAGTACCGGGGCATCCACTACACCATCGAAGGTAGCGACGACAAAGCCGGCGACCACGTGGATGTCGACAAGCACTGGAACTTCTTCAACCCCAAAGCGGGCATTAATTTCCAGAAAGGCGGCCACAACGCTTTCGTCTCCTTCTCGGTAGCCAACCGCGAGCCGAACCGCGACAACTTCACCGAAGCCGGCCAAGACGAACGCCCGCAACATGAGACACTCTACGATTATGAAGCCGGCTACGGTTTCGGCAACTCGCGCTTCCACATCGGTGCCAACCTTTACTTCATGGATTACAGCAACCAGCTGATCCTGACCGGGAAAATCAGCGAAATCGGCGAAGCCCTCACTTCCAATATCAAAGACAGCTACCGGATGGGAATAGAACTCACGGGAGGCGTGGAAATCGCCCGTTGGTTAGACTGGAGCGCAAACCTGACACTAAGCCGGAACAAGATCAAGAACTTCACCGAAAGCATCGAGGTCTACGATGCCGGCTGGAACTACCTGCGCGAGGATCGCAACAACTTAGGAACGACCAATATCGCCTTTTCGCCGGACATCATCGCCAACAGTATGTTCAACTTCAGCTGGAAACAATTCAGTGCGAGCTTCAATTCCCAGTTTGTCGGCCGCCAGTATATCGACAACACCTCTTGCAAAGAGCGTTCCATCGATCCCTATTTCGTCAGCAATCTGCGTGTCGGATATGTTTTCAAACCGAAGTTCATGAAAGAAATAGCCCTCGATGTCACGGTCAACAACCTGTTCAACGAACAGTATGAAACCAACGCCTGGGTCTACTCGGCAATCGTCGGCGGCGAACGCTATAAAGAAGACGGCTATTTCACCCAAGCAGGCACAAACGCGATGGCGCGAGTCACATTCAGGTTTTAAAGCAAATTATCATATGCAACTATTGGAATATTTCGGAGTATTGACCGGGCTGCTTTATCTGTTTTTGGAGATCAGGCAGCACCGGGCCATGTGGGTGGTAGGTTTCCTCACCTCCCTTGTCTATGTCTTTGTCTTTTTCTTTTCAAAGATATATGCGGATATGGGATTGAATATATATTATGTAGCGATCAGCATATACGGTTTCTGGCAATGGACACGCAAGAGCGGGACCGGAACGTCCGGAACCGGTGAAGCCGCCGCCTCCCAAGAAGCAATCCTCTACCGCAATATGACGCCCCGCCTTTTTGCCGGGATCAGCTTCGCCATCCTCGCCCTGTTTGCGTTGCTCTATTACGTTTTGCATCATTTCACCGATTCGCCGATACCGGTCGGCGATGCTTTTACCACCGCCGTCGGGATCGTCGCCACCTGGATGCTGGCCCGCCGGATCATCGAACACTGGATATTCTGGATCATCGTCAACTGCGTGTCCGTTTATCTTTATTACCTGCGTGGGCTCTATCCCACAATGTTTCTCTATATTTGCTACGCCGTACTGGCGGCAATCGGATTATACACTTGGAAAAAGAAAGGAATAAGAAAAAATGATAGCACCTTATAATTGCGTAGTCGTGGCAAACGGCAGTTTTCCTCAAACAGCTTTGCCGCTTCGTCTCCTTCACGAAGCCTCTGTCGTCATCGCCTGTGACGGGGCCGTCGAGGCATTAGACAAAGCAGGCATCCCCCCGGCAGCCATTGTCGGCGACTTAGACAGCATCCCGTCCCGTTTCCGCGAACGCTATGCCGACCGCATCCATATCGTAGAGGACCAGGAAATAAACGACCTGACGAAATCCGTCCGTTTCGCCCACCGGTCCGGACAGCAGGAAGTCCTGATCTTAGGGGCTACCGGGCTGCGCGAAGACCATACGTTGGGCAATATCTCCCTGCTGATGGACTATGCCCCACTGTTCCACCGGATAGAGATGCTTTCGGATTATGGCATTTTCACCCCCATCAGCCAGACAACGACGTTGGAAAGCGAGCCCGGAACCCAAGTGTCCCTTTTCTCCCTTGCCCCTTCCGCCACGATTTCCACTACCGGACTGCGCTGGCCCATCCGTAACCGACGGCTGTCAGCCTGGTGGCAAGGCACATTAAACGAAGCGACAGGCAATAACTTCACCATCACCCTCTCACCGGAGGCCCGCGTCATAGTCTACCGTACTTTCTAAATAAAAAGTCCCGAAGGGGATCTTACAATCAGCCTTCGGGACAAAATACACCCTCAATTTTACAACTTAATATTTATTCAAGCCTCACGGCTGTTTAATAAAAATGCAATTCTACGCCTGTCACGCAGGCAACTTATTCAATTGAGAAGCCTTCCACTCGGGAAAACCATCAATGTTGTCATAAATGTGGAACTGTAACTTGTCATCCGCCACTTTTTTCAACTCCGTTTTAGGAGCCAGTGGCAAACACATGTCATCCACTGCAAACAATGCTTTTAACAAAACCACATCATATCCTTCACGGATCACTTCTTTCTGCAGTACTACCGGCACATTCAACCTGGCCAGATAATAAGCAGATCGTTCATACGCGCACCATGAATTGCCTTCAAGATATAAGTAGACACCATTCTGGTTGTCTATCTCATTGATCAAGACTTTCTCGACATCAGCTATGCGTTCCATAATTTTTTAAATTTTAAATCCTCAATCTTTTATATGCAAACTCTATACTGCAAAGATATGGGCTATTCCTGCAATCGTTGTACTGCAAAAGTCTCAATCATACTACTCAAAGCTATCAAAAAGCTGATTATCGGCCTCTTTCTTTCGCAACTCGTCCAAATTGGCCGCAGCCCCCTTCACACCGGCAGCTTTTGCCTGTTCCAGCAGCTTCCCTGCCTCGTCCAGATTCCCTTCCAACAGGTTCAGGACACCCCGTGCATGGATGGCTTCGGGGCTATTGCCAGCCTTAGCAAGATAAGTCCGGGCGGCATCCAGATCGTTCTTCGACAATGCGATATTGGCGGCGTTCAGGTTAGCGACAGGATCATCGCCATACATACGGACCGCAATCTCAAACACTTCATTATATTCTTTGCTTCCGATCTCGTAGCTGTTGGCCACCGCAAACATTTCGCTCAAACTCAACTGCTGCGGACGTGTCTTGATAATCTCGCGGCCTTCTTCGACCGTAAAGAAACGCACCTGGTAAGCGACACGGTAGTCGGAACGACGCAACGAAGGATAGATATTCTTCAATACATACCGGTAAGGAGCGCCACCATCCAAAGCTGCCAGCTTGGCATCCTTCTTATCCGGGTCGTCATTGCTGTTGATGATAGCCAGCACAGCCTCACGTGAAGGGACACTCCGGTCGGCCTCCACTTTCGCTTTCAGGCCTTCCCAATCTTCTGAACCGTTTTCCAACGTGAAAAGCTCCGGCTTGAAGTCATGTTTCTTCCGTATATATTCGGAAAGCGCTTTCACACGATTGCCGGCCAGGACCGTATTGGACTTATAGCTGCCTTCGGGCGATGCAAAACCTTTCAGGATAATACCTTCCAGCGTGATGTTCTTATCGTTTACAACCGTACTGATCGTATTGTCGATCTTTGCCAGTTCCACCGCATTATTACGGAAATCCGGAAGGATCGCATATTTACCCACCTGGAAGTCCAGATAAGCCGTTCCTACCTCGGCACGATGTTTGACCGTTTCGGCCTCCGGAGAAATATAAGCCAGAGTAGGCTGCACTTCATACCGCTTGTCCGGACGAGTCACAACCTTGTCGGCGATCAGCAGCGGTGCGCCCTGTGCTTCCTTGCCGCATCCGCACATATTCGGGACCAGCACGAAGCGCGCATCCTTCATCCACGCTTCAAAAGGGACAGTCATTTTATAGTTGATCACACTATTGCCCTTTCCGGCCTGCACCACGAGAAAACGGGGTTCATCCTGCAAATTGTTCAACGCGATCTCGCGGTCATAGACTTTCTGGCTGATCCGTCCGTTCAACAAGATGGAAGGCAGCCCTTCTTTCTGCGAAGCCGATTCCAGGACCGGTGTCAGGGAGAGATTCTCACGCGATTTGATCTGGCTGCCGTCGACCGTGATCACGGCGTCGATAACCAGTTCATTTCCTTTTTGTCTCAGTTCGTTACTAACCACTTTTACCGGGGCCTGAGCCAGGATAGCCGGCGAAACGACAGCCAGCAAAGCTGCTGCCATCATATATATTTTCATTGTCTTCTTCATAGCTCCGATTATTTAATAAAGTAAATAATAGAAAGAGCAGCCTTCGTCACCCCGAAATAGTCTTTCGTCTCGCTCTTCTGGACCGTACCGCATGATGCGCACGGATATTTATCATAGTCCAGATGCGCCCATCCGATACCGATCACTGCCTCCATGCTCCACCGGTTGCTGAGCAGCCATTGGTAGCCATAGGACAAGCCGGCTCCGTAGAGGTTGCCCTGATAACGATAATTCTCCATATTTTTACTCAGGAACTTGATCCCGCCGACATTATAATCGGCATAATGGGCATGCACTCCGAGAAAATGGCCGTTAAACTTCTCACATAGCCAATAACGTGCCTCCGGCTGAACCATCCAATGTTTCCAACGCATATCGTCGCCAAACTTCCACCCGTTGTAGTTACCAGACAAGTCCAGTGTCCACTTCTTGCTCAATCCCATCTCAACCCCTAAGTTGATCGTTGCAGTCGCGTCGTACAGTAAGTTTGACTTTACCGCAAACTTCTGCCCATAGACGTTCGTCATTCCGGCCAGAAGCAAAAAGAGGAAAAGTACTTTTTTCATACACTTCATTTTTAATTATCTTTTGTTTTTCTATCGCATATTAAACAACAAAGGAGATAAAACTGTTTATTCCGATACAAAAATAGAATAAGTCTTTACTACGCGCGATAGGTGCACGTTTCAAGTTTCACGGGCAAAGCTACCAAGAACGAACCGTGTGATATAAATACCGACGAAAAAGGGACAGGACGATAGAAATACCGATTAACGAATCCCAAAGTAGCCTGTTCATTTCTCCGATTCCCTCTCGAAACGCGCCCATCTGAGTTTTTTGTTGACTACTTCCGAAGCACGGACGTGCATGCCCTTTACGAAAATGGATTCGGCTCGGATCTCGTTGATGCGGTCTACACGGCGGTATTTGGCGGAGATACCGAAAGTGCAAAAATCATTCAGGCAGACATCGTAACCGTCTTTCAACCGATCTATGATATAGTCTTCCATCAACATCCACGAACGCGCCAGTTCCGAACGGAGGGAAGACGAGCCGCGCGATATTTCCTCAAACATACGCTCCTTGTCTATCGTACCCCGGCTGACTACTTTGGGATAAAAACCCGTTACTTTCTTGCCTTCCTCATTCAAGTTATCGTAAATGGGGACAAATCTGTATTGTATACTCATACTATATTATTTTATAAATGATTATCATGCTTCGCATCGACACCTTTCAACTCAACCGCCTGATTATTTACCTATTATCAGGTGTCGATGTTGGTGTCGATGCAGATGTCGATGTACTCACCCGACCGGCACATCGGCACCCGGTTCTTCTGTTTCCGGTATGACATAATAGTATTTCCGGTCTTTTTTCATCTTCTTCCGTACATTATATTTTTGCATCAACTGTCCGAAAAGCCTCAGTTTTGTTTCCGTAAGGTCTATTTTGCTACGCTTGCTGATTGCCATCAGTATTTCGGGTGCTGGCAACGGCTCACAAATTTCCCCTTCCTCAGGAATACGGAAATAATGGAGGAACAACTCTTCCAGCAACGGCCGCTTTTCGAACATCCGGTTATTCCGGTTCAAAAGCGTCTCCTCTTCCGGGATAAACCAATAGCGTTCTCCTTCCCGCAAGGCACTGACCGCCTGGGCATAGAGTTGGGGATAATCGACCGGTTCTATCCTGATCATGCCCTTCACCTCCACCCCGATGAAACGGCGGCTACCGGTGGTGTCGGTCAACAAAGCAAACGTATTGGAGGTTGCGATAAACGAAGCGAACCGCCTCATCTCCTCCATGCTCTCGCCATAGGGCTTGCGCAACGTAACTTTCGCCTTTTGGAGCAGGTTTTTCAAATATGGCTGACGGGAGGCGGGTATCGAGTCGAACTCATCCAAGTTGATCAGCGCAAACCGGTTCAACGCCATTTCCGCATCCTTCCGGCTTCCCAGGTCGATCCCATCGACATAGTAAGGCCGCAATTCGGGTGGCAAAAGGCTTTGGCAAAAGGTACTCTTGCGACACCCCTGCGGCCCGACCAGCAAGGGCGACGTGCTGTTGGCATGTTCCTTGTCCATCTGCAACCAGTGCGCCACCATGCTGAGGAACCAAATATAGAAAAAATCCCTCCACTCTTTGTTTTCGCAAGGCACACAATCGGCAAGGGCGCGAATACGGTCCTGCCCGTCCCAATGCGGCAGGTCGAAAAGGAACTCCTCGATCGGCCAGTAATGGGAGACACGCCGGGAATCCACGTAACGCTGCACGTCGTATTCGATTGCCGATATCCCCTCCAACTGCGCCTCGAAACAGATACTTTTGACCGTCTCGGCCGTCACCGGGCGATAGTCGGTGAACAGCGAATGTCGTTCGCGATACTCCTTACATCCCTTCATACGATTGAACCTCAACTCATAACGCCTTGTCATAAACTCTTCCATCTGCATCGCCACCAGCATCCTCCGGGGCATACAAGGCCGTACGCTGCAATATTTTTCTTTCCGGTAGACGTTCCCGAACGTCGCCCTCAACTCCATCTCCTGCTCCTTGCCGTACGGATGTATCAGGGCAAAACGGACGGCATCTTCTTCCGGGATGGCGGATTGCCGGCATTTACGCGCCAGATGTACTATGAACTTTTTCCGTTCTTCATCGCCGCCGTCTTCCGGCCCGACCTGGTGGAAGGTGTCGGCAAGGCAGGTTTCATAGAGGAGCGATATGCGTTTGTAGCGTTCATAGCCGGGCACCATACGCAACAGAGGGTCCGGCTCGGCATCGTGCACCTCCCGTGTCGTCACCGGAGCCGGCATCTGCAAAGGTTGCTCCAGGCGGATCGGCAAAGCATCCGGATTATAATACAACTCCGGATCATACGACACGCGGCATCCTTGTTCCGGGACCGGAAAGCCTTCTTCTTTCCATTCGACCGGCAACTGGAGTTGTGCTTCGTAATAGCGGCTGGCACGCAGGCAGGCATGGGCATGGAAAAGACGCATACGCTCTTCCGTCTCGGGCACGGAACCGTCCGGCAAGGTAAAGGGGATCACGACTTTGACGCTCCGTCCGCTCGATCCGACGAAGCAGGCCAACGTTTGCGGGAATCCTGCCGCCCGGTTCCGTATGACGGCTGCCTCCGTACGGTCGATCAGGTTGCCGATACTAAGCAGCACCAATCCTGTATAGGTGACCACACCGATCCCTTCGTCATCCCGTTTCAGGGTAACACCGAACAGGACTACGGGTATCTTTTCTGCTGCAAGGCTTTTCGTCTGGGGAGTCAGATAAGGTATATCTTGTCGCAACGCGGATACCGGTTTCCGGCTGTTTTCCGTTTTCATGCCATTAAGCACTATACTTAGTTCAAGGTTACGGAAAGCCGTCAGGTCACCGCGAAGCTGTGTTATTTTCATATTAGCTTGTGTTTTTTTAATCTTCTGCAAGGTAAGGTTTATATTCCGGATATCCTATGTTTTTCAATTATTTCATGCACAAACTAATACAAAACATACGAAGAACTAAGATAAACCATACAGGGAACTAATTCAGGACATATAGGGAACTGAGCATAGGTAGTACCACGTATTAGGTATAGGTAGTACTATGAATTGCCAATAGGTAGTACTACCTATTGATATTATATCGTACTATTTATGGAGAGTATGTAATATGCTATGAATTAGTTTATGGCATGGTTCGAGTTAGTTTGTGGGGAGATAGAGGATAGTTTCCCGGCAGATAGAGGTTTAACCACCTAAAAACGGGGAATGGATATGAGAAAGCTGGAAAAGGTGTCGATGTGGTGTCGATCTTTGTTTTCAGGTCGACACCTGTTAACTTATAGATTATAAGAAAATTATGGCAAAAGGTGTCGAAGTGTCGGTGGTATGGATGTTTTTTACGGCAAAATAGCTTTGCCATCAAAATTCAGGAGCTATGCCGAAACGACCTTGTTTCCACGCTTGACGCGGGGAGAAGGCTGTTTTAGGCATAGCTCCTGAAAGACTAATAACCGCTTTGTAATTAATTGAAACCGAAATCGATCGTTCCAAAATCTTTAAACGGATCAACCTCAACCGTCATTTGACCCGATACCGGAGCTGATTTAATCCTGATCGTACCTTCATAATAATGGCCATTTATAAAACCATTATCAGGAACAAGGATAGCAGTTTGGTCATAGGAGGTAGTTTTAACGTCCTCGCCTATTGGAACAACATCTCCGTTCAATTCCAAATTTTCTTCATTTGTTACCAAAACAGCAGACCACGTTGATGTATTTCCTTGCCAACCATTATCAAAAGTCAAAACTTTTGTTTGAGGGTATGTTATTGTTCCTTCCTTTATTCCTTTAACATTTCCACTCTTCGCGTCATTCAAGATGATACCAGAACTGATCCCCTTTTGCTCATATAGGAATTTTCCATTTAACAAATTCCCCATCAATTGTACATCCAAACTCTTCTTACCATAAGTATAAAAAGAACATATATATGATATGATATTACCGCACTCAATAATATTATCCACATAGTTGGGAGTCTCATAATCAAGACTTGACGGAAATCCTATTTGGGAATTCACCCTAATACCATTAACTTTTAGGTTTAAGTCTTGCAGGGCATATCCTTTATAAATCAAGACCTTTTTAACATTTATAATAACATCACTAAACCCTTTAGACTTACTAGGAAGTGCAATATCAAAATCAAAGTATTTATAGCCTTTCACCATATCACTTGTAATATCATCTCCATGATTAGGGCCAAGATCTGGTTTACCCAGTATTTCTACAAGATCATTATAATCCAATAAACCATCATCGCTGAGAATTCCCCAATTTTTATCATAATATTCATAATAAGCACCGGTCTGTTCCCGCTTCAATTCTACCTCTATTTTCAATTGAACCTTTGCAGCCAACTGTGTTAACGGGACAATAATCTTATTATCACTATTATTACCCTGAAAATTAAATAATTCCTTTTTTCCTACTTTTATTAATTGATTTGGACTCGGAAATGCACCGTCGTAAGTAGTAGAACCTTCTATTACCTTTTTCAGCTCATCTAAGTTCACACAAGTTGTATAACGCGAATCGTCTGCATCTCCCGTAGGGTTGGCAACAACCCAAAAGTCATAGGTTCCATAGTCCAAGCCATTTAATGTGACTTGATAGCCCTTAGTATATTTATCTTCATAAGGACCGCCTGTCTGAGTCGGTGACGAAAAATATTGGCGTGCTTTTATTGTATTACCTTGCACAGCAAATATCCAGCAATCGTCCACATTTAACTCTTCCTCTGTCGCATAATCATATCCTTTGTCGGTTGCTGCAGCTTTTGTGATGACGGAAGAGGGGGATAGTTCGATGACGAGATCGCCCTTGCCGGAAACGCCCGGCTCGTCTATTATTTTTTCTTCAGTACATGCTGCAAAGATGAACAATGCAGATATGGCTGTCAGGAATATATTTTTCGTTTTCATAATTGTGTGTATTTTACCTGTCGATACTTTCATTTTTATACTCTCCTAATTAATCACAATACAATTTCAGGGATGGTATTATGAACCCAATCTCTCGTATAGAACTCGATTGAAGAATCGCCCCATTTCGGAGTTATCGTCCAATGTACTTTTATGTCGTAAAGATAGCCACCTTTAATGCCGGTATGACCAACCATATTAGTAACATTATCTCCGTTTTCCGGATTAATCGGATATGTTTTTTCAAATGTTCTACCGTCAACCGTAAACTTCACGTATAATGCAGTATTACTGGAAGATTTCGCACTATATTGATTGGCATAGCCATAAACTGTACCCATATTGGTCCAAACTGTTCCTTCTTTAGTTCCACGGTTTAAAGAAGCACCAGTTTCAACCTTGACATCTGCATACCCTCCAAAGATCTCGCCATCTTGTTGCAAATTTACAAATTTTGCTTCATCAAAAGTAATAATCGGAGTTTTATCTCCAAAATCTTTAAGTGTCACTCTAAACTCAGAAAAATCAATGCGAGCTGCGATATGAGATACTTTAACACAGATAGTTTTAGGATTATTTTCTGCAACAGCCGGAGAAGGATTATGCTCAGTTACATCTGTTCCAAAAACTATACTTCTGGAACCATATTTAATCAACTGATCAGCAGACAGACATCCGGATATGCTTTTATTCAATTGAGTTTCTGCATCTCCAATATTAATATCTTTCAAAAATTGATTACCATTTATAACGACATGAGCTTCCAATGTACGACCAGCTTTGTATTTCGTCACAAATTTCAGATCTTTCAAGGTGATGGATCCATCAGGATTAGAGCTTACTTGATTTACTTTTTCAGGTCTTAAAATACCCATAACCTTTCCACCTTCCAGCAAAAATACAGATATTTCGGATATCTTTTTTTCTCCCTCGTTCTCATTGCCTGTAGCATCTTCAGAAGCATCAGGCTCAACAGTTGTAGATTTAGTAGCCATTTCATTAAAAGCGACACCGAAGTCTAATACTGTATAAGCTTCTGTAGCTTTTTCAATGCCCTTCTCTACATCGTTCATGATAGCATCGTCTTCCATGGAGCAGGAAAAACCGGCAAGAACTAATATTGCTGCGAAAAATATATTCTTAATTTTCATAACCCTATGTTATTTTCTCATTTAACTTACGATGCAAATGTACGGGGATTGCAGGCAGGTGGCGATAGGCGAAACTTTCAAGATTAAGGGGTAAAAATAGCAAGGGTACAGATTGATAGACGCACCATTTATAACGATAGAAATGCCCCAAAAGTCTCTAACATACAGAACTAAACGCAAACGTCAGAGGTATTAGATACAGAAAAAGAGGTATGCATTGCATTTAACGCAAGAAGCCGTTGCAAAAGTTCATTGCAACGGCTTCTCACTTATTGTGAATCGATAACTTTATTAATTCGTATCGTCTTCTGTCTGCTCAATCACTTCCCACGGAGCCACTTCAATGCTGAAGTTGATACAAGCATTTTCCAGAATTTCATCCGGATTGGGGCTACCTTCACCGGTGATAGTTGCTATAACTTTAAAGAATTTATTACTCATGACATTCCCCACATTGTCTTTTAACTTCAGAGGAATATGGAAATATTTTCTTCCTAAAGGCTTAGTACCATCCGATAAAGTACCGGTGATCACTAAACGGGTTTGATAACCCTCACTTATACTTTTCGGACTATTTACATTGATGTATTTATCAAAACCTAATTTAGTATTATCAAGAACTGCTTCATCCGACAAAGTTACACTCTTATACTCTTGCAACAAATTAGAATCCGTCTTACCGTCTGCGGGGTCTATCAAATCCTGTATAACTTCAAATTTGTCAGGACCACCTCTGAAATAAGCGGCATCAGTTTTTTCTGTTCCTACCACTGTTGCTGTTTCACGAACATTGGCCAAGTAAATAGAATCGATTGCAAAACTTAAATTCTGATACTGTAAAGCAGTAAACTTTGCAGACAAAGAGGTAAACTGCACTCGTGCGATAGAACGAGTCAAAATAACTTTTCCTGCTCCTGCAGGTATCTCTCCAGAATGAGAGATATTATCTACAGCCATTTTTTGTGTGATATCCCATGAAGAATCAGCTTTATACCAATTCAAAATATGCTCGCTATCGGTTGAAGGAGTTAACCCACTAACCGTCAATTCTGCATGCATAGGTAAATAAGACATTCCGACTGCTGCTTTATTAAACTCGTTAATCGAAGGAGTTGCCTTTCCTCGTAAATCCTCCAATGAAGTCACAGAAAGAGATTCCATATTAGCCAGCAAAACAACTTGGAATTGTGTCTCAGAGGTTGTTCCAGAGGTTGGTTTTCCTACTTTTACATGAATACCCCGGATAGAGTTAATTGACTTATTCCCGTCAGTACCTTCAGTACTAAAATCTTCATTTTCCGTACCACTGCCGGTCAAAGCTACATGTTTGCTGATCACATACTTTCCACTTTCGTCAAACACATAAGCCGTCAATGACTGAATTTTGGCTTCTTTACCAGTACCTCCTTTATCAGGATCATTGGGCTTCTCGGTAGAAGTCTTCGTCATGACATCGGTCGTGGATGCAAAAGAGAGATACGCGTCTACCTCCTGCGGGCCGGATATTCCGTCATCGTCTTTTGAACAGGATGCCATTGTGCAAACTGCCAAAGAGGCTAAAAATAAATTTCTCAGTTTCATAATTGTAATTCTTTAATTTGTTCTATTTTACTGTTACCCTATGTGTTGCCATCATCAGATTTCAACATCCTGGCTCACTTGTCCCCAATTGACCACTTCGACTTGTACATCCAGGTCACCGGTAGTCGGCCGTGGCGGGATCGGCGGGACATCGGGATCTTTCTCGTGGTCGCCATCGAAGCTGGTATCTCCGAAAGTGACGTTCAGGCGATATACATAATTACGTTTGACGTAGTTGTGATTATATCCTCTATCCAGACCGTTGCGGTTGATTACGGCGGTGAATATTTTTGTTTCCGCTTCGTAAGTATCGGTCTCGAGCAAAGTCGCTCTTACTTGTATCTCTGTCGGAGCTTCAGAACCATCGTTTTCCATCACATAGTGCACATATGGCGTGTCGTTGATCGGAGAACCGTTGGCGATATCGCGGTTCACTGCAGTCGTGCTACTGTTAGCAAGATGTCCGGTAGCCATAACCACTCCCCAATAATCACGGCTGAAAAAACGGGATGCCGTGCTCTGGTTAAGTATTGTAACTTCTTCCACTCTCACCGTACGGTTACGCAACAGTGTTTTCGTAAAATTAGTCTTTACATTGACCAAGTCGAGACGGGCGGCAAGACGGGTGATTTCGACTGGTTCGGCGATACCGTTGATATTTTCACTGCCCATCGATGCATATCCCAGATAGTTGTCTCCCTTGACAAGAGGTGCTTGGGTCGTAATGACCGGACTGCTCATGACCAGATTACTCTGAGACTGGTCGGCAAGTTGCGCCAGCTTGGATTCGAAATCGGAATAGCTCGTAACACCGGCAAGCGAATTTTCGGGCGTATTGGAAACGATCACGATCTGCGCACGCATGGTCATAGCAGGCACATTCAGGATAGAGGCCTCGCCTTCCGAGTTGGTTGCCTGCCAGCCGTAGCCGATAAGCTGTGCACCGCTTTCGTCAAAAACGAGCACCGAAAGGTTATTTACTTTGGCCTCACCTGCCAACTCATTCTCATCATTCGGATGAAAGCCCTTTGTAACGGCTGACCCCGCCGCCTTAACCGTAATGCTCAAAGAAGCATCCGCATTCTTCCCCTTGAATGAATCATCATCCTTGGAGCAGGCAGTACAGCATAGGAGTACTGCCAGGGTCGAGAGGAATATGTTTGATAGTTTCATAATCATAATGTTTTATTTACCAACTTGGAACTTTTGCAACACAACGGACATACCCTTCACCTTCTCCACCAACAAGAGATTTAGTTACTACATCAAATAAACCATCCGTTGTCCAATATTTTTTATTTTTAAGAGGATTGTAAGCCTCCAACTCTATAATCTTCTTCAACTCAGCGCTGGAGGGTAAATGGGTATTAAGACTCCCTATATTTATAGTCGATGGATTATTTCCATCTGCGCTTGCAGCACATAATCTACGAGCTTTTACTAAAGTGGTAGTTCTATCAATATATTGACTTCGTCCCTGAGGAGCATAATTTCCATCCAAAGTTTCAGGATTCAAATACATTCCATCCAAACGACGAGCATACACAGCACCCTTACTATTTGGATCAGGATTGTCCGACAGTAATAACAATGGCATCTCTTTTACTATCAGTTCAGAAGTTTCTTCTACTCCATCAGCTATAAACGTAATTGTAAATGTACGAGTATTATAAATCTTACCATTACGAACATCTCCTCTTTTTGAGAAGTTAGGAGCCGAATCATAATCTTTAGTAAACCCTCCTTCACTATAAGGCCGAAAACCAATAATTCCACCTTCAGTTGGAGCCAAAGCATATTCACTCTGTTTATTTGCACCTATATTAAAAGAGGTTTTAGAACCAGATTCCCAAGATCCATCGCTCTTTTGATAATATATTTTCATATCAGAAGTTTCGAACCCTGATGTTGTCATAGATATACCACTTCCTGTAGCATTCGCCACATAGAAAGGTACATAACCAAAATCTTGCGAATATCCGTCAATCACCAAATCTCCTTCCGGAATAAATGTAGCTTCATCCAATTTTGCATACACGCGCCATTCATGTTTCAGCTCTTCATATCCGGCATTCATGCTAAAGTCCAATGTCACCACATAATTCGTATTTCTGCAAATATTGAAATTCGAATAGTTATCTTCTCCCAAGAAGAAACGATAATGAATATCTCCAGTTTTAACGGTGTTTGTTCCTGTTACTATCGAATACTTACCATCCACTTCAATATAAGTACATGGAAGTTCATTCCACTTAGCAAACCAGTCACTGTATGCGATCCCTGAAGCATCTTCCGGTACCGATATGCCCGGACTTTTATAGGCAGCTCCCTTAGCATTTTCATAGATTCCCTGCTTATTCTCATACATATAGAAAGAAAAACCTTCGGCTTTTTGAGCTTTATCAATATCAACTTTCTTTTCTATATTTGATATTGCCTCATTGCTCAATTTGTCATTTTCTTTACCTGATAATGAAATAAGAGTATAAACATTTGGCAATCTGCGAATTTTAGCACTATGTATATTCAGATAGACCTGATCCATATCCGGCAGGTTCTTCGTTATCTTGAATGTTATCTTCGAATAAGGCGGCACAACTTTTGCTTCAAAGGAGGCATCGCCTGTTATATTGATTACCGGATTACTACTGCCACTGTTATATAGATTTATGCTCGTCTTCATATCTTCTGCGACAAACCCCAGCATCATTTCTGTTCCATTCGGTCCTTGAGATTCAATCTGTTTGGATAACAGAGCTTGTTCCGTTGCGTATGTTTTTGCATTATCTTCCGAACCGACATTTGTCAGCACATAAATCTTACGCTTGCCTGTTTTGGCGTTAAATGTCACATTATCAGCCTGAGTTGTACCACCTAAACCGGATACATACGTCACGATCGGGTTTGCCCCATTTTCATCATACACCAGCACCGCCAAGTCATTGATCGCACCGAAGGTAGTACCGTTGTCCAAACTTTTCGTTTCCACCACTGGGACTTCCGGGGTGCCGATATTCAGTTTCAAGGTCACGGGCAGGCCTTCGGGAACATCCGGGCCGCTGTTACCCTTATCGAAATCTTCGTTGGTACACGAAGCGACTGTCAGCACACACCAAAGGAGGGCAACCAGTTTTATTATATTTTTGTGCAACATATTCATTCGTTTTTATAGTTTTACCACTCGTTATCTTATCACCAGTCAATGTCGTCATCGATCACACCCCAAGGAGTCACTTTGATCTTGGCACCCAAAAAGGCACCATCTTCTCCCCACTCAAAAAGAACTAATGTGCGTTGGAAAGGGTGAATCTCGATAGGTCCCGTCGTACCATCGTCGAAGGTTCCTTCCTTCACTTCGTAGCGGTCGTTACCGACCTGGATACTCCCGGTCATGTTCTGGCCCAGATAAAGGGATTGCGGAGCTGTGGTCTCCCATTCGCTTCCTTTCCAATCGGCATCCGGGTTATAGTAGACACTATCGCCGGTCAACTCGCCCTTATAGTCCATCGTGTTCAGCGTGCGGTCCATATAGAAGTCGCATTCGTCGGTTGCACGCAGTCCTCTTGTTTTCAGAGCATATTGCAGATTCAGCGTTCTCATTTCCACCGTACCTGTTTTCGGTTCGAGCACGATTTCCTGATTTTCGCCAGCTACGCCGTTTCCACGAACCGTCACATCGATATCGCCAAAAAACAGGCTGTCGGGAGATTGGGCGATTTGCATCTCATCGTTTCTCAATGAGACTGTCAGGTCTTCCGCTTTGGTGGCATCACTTACATCCTGGTTTCCTTTGAGGTTTCCCCATGCTATAAGGTGCAACTTCGAACTCTCCGGGTAATTCAATTCGATCGTTTCTCTCCCGCGGATAAAAGCATCGTTCAGATCGCGTGTATCAAGCAATTTCGAATTAGCGTCATAAATGAATAGTTTTGCTTCAGAAACAACACTCAATGCCGTGATATCATCGCCTTTATGGTTCACCACCTTTAATGTCAACTTATAGCACTCGTCCAGATCCTCCTTGATGCAGCCGGTGGTAAGCATTGCTAATGCAGCAAGTGCCAGAGATAATGCCTTTTTTGTCAATATTGATTTCATAACGTTCTGTTTTTTATTCTCATTCATTTACCCTATTAATCCAAATCTTCATTCTGCTCGATCACATCCCAATCAGCTACCGTAACGGCCACATCCATACAAGCCTCGCTTGCCGGATCATAAGGACGGTCGGAACCACTACTCTTAATGGTCAAAGTGACGTTATAGCGATAGTTGCGTTTTACGTAGCTATGGGAAACTTCACTTTTACCTTCTTCCGTCGATGTAGAACCGTCCATTTTCGGATCGTTAATTGAGATTGTATAATAACGATTGGCTTCAGTTTTACCATAATCATCGGTATATGTACCTTTTAAGACTAACAAAGTGCGTTGTCCGAGAGTAGCGGCACCACCCATATTTTCATATACGATAAAAGATTTGCCACAAGCAATTTTGTCCTCTTCCGGTTTCCAAGGAGAAGTTTTAGTTACTTTCAATCCTTCAACAGCAAACCCTAATAAATCAGCCTCCAGCAAACCATCTTGGGTTGTTTTATATTTGCCATTCCAAGAGTCATCTGCATATTGTCCATACCACCATAAAGACTTCCCTTCAGGTGCGGTAGTGGTTTCTACGGTTCCCCATTCTGTAGTGGAACTTGAAGCCATGAGCGAATATCCTTTTACATTTGCGACAAAAACAAAATCGGGGGCAAAAGAAGCTACCCCGTTTTCTGATTCTACAGAAACTGATTTCAAATTAATCTGGGCAATATGACGCGTCAACAGGATTTTACCACTTTTTTTCACATTTGGGATATGAGTAGCGAAATCATCTGCATTACCGAAAATATTATGCTTTCCTTCTTCCAACGTAGTTTCAATCACTTTACTACTCATAGAAAAACCATTCCCTAATGTTTCATTATCCAATGATCTCTTATACTCCAAAGCTTTGTCTATACTTTGGAATTGACCTTTTGTTGTGCCGGCATTCGCCAATACAAGGATCTTGGCATTTCCGCTTTGAACTTCCAAATCTTCCACTTGCTTGCTGTCTTTAACCACACGATCATTTTGCAGGTTACCACTGGCAGCATAAAAAACCATCACGTGCAAGGTATTAATCGCATCTTCCGGATCAGTACCAGTTTCATCTCCGGCTTTAGTCAAGCTTTTCCCATCTGCAACAGTTGCCAAGGACAAAGTTGCATCCGGAGTAAAGACCTCTACCTCCGGGACGTTCTCGTCTGATGAACACGCAAATGCCATCCCTACCACTATACTCAAAAGAAAATAACTCTTCAATTTCATAAATATGTATATTTTATTAATTTCTATTTATCCCTTATTGAATTATACAATACAAAAGTATTCAGCTTTACGTATTTCAAGAATAGGTGCTACTCTCTTTATTAATAGATAAATCTATCACACAGGCGTTTTGATAGATTTGCATAGGTTTGTGCAACAGATGCCACAAAGATATAAGAAATCATTTGATTTTCATCAAATAAATCAAAAATACAACACATCAATACTTCATGAAAAAATCTTCATACCCTATCTTGGAAAACGAATCATTATAAACTAAAAATCCCCAACCGCAAATGGTTGGGGATTTTTAGTTTATAATAAAGAGAATCCTTAGATTTCAACGTCTTGATTAACGTCACCATAGGCAACAACTTCAACTTGAGATTCTAACATTGTAGGATCACCACCGCCAGTAGGACGTTGGTAACCAGGACCAACAATTGTCAAATTAACATTGTACTGTAAGTTACGATAGACACCTGCCATTTCATCTTCTATAGATCTTAATTTCAACAACTCTTTAGCTGCGTCAGAAAATTGGGCATTAGTATGACCGATAGCAACAGGATAGTATCTTGTTCCCTCAACATACGTACGTTCATTTTGCTGATTCAAATATGAGAACTTACCTGCAACAACTAATAATGTTTTATATGTATCATCTGTATTCTCATATACATAAAATGGTAAATTAGGAGTTATACCAGCTTTAGTTACAGCAGTCCACATATCAGTATTAGCTATATTATAACCGGCATATTCCTCTGCACTAACCAAAGGATACATATCATCATCCTCGTAATTGTTAAAATTAGATCCACATAAGAAAGTTGCATCACTTTCAGTAGCTCCATATTCAGAAGCATCTGCTGGCACTAACTTTGTATTCTTTTTCGCTTGCAAAATATAAACATTTTCAATGTCAAGCTGCGGTTCTTTATACGCAGACCAAGTTTGAGACGATGGAGTCTCTTTCGTTTTAACAGAAGTCAATACGACCTTGGCTACATTACGATACATTTTCACTAGTTGCTTAGCTTTTGCCTCTTCAATACCACCAACATAAACACTTCCGTTTGGCAATTCATTAAAGCCTAAGCAGTTTACTTTATTAGGAGTAATAGTCAAACCAGTATAAAGTTTACTATTCATTGACAAAGAACCATTTTCTGTACTTTCGAAACTATAGTCAAGATTTAAAGCTTTTATCACTGTTTCATAAGAAGTACCAGCAGGGAAGCTAATTTCGGATTTACTATTTGCAACCAATAAAACATTCTTATCTGATAAACTAACTTCAGCCTCTGCTATTTTGGAATTATCCTCCTTACTAGTTCCTATAACTTCCAGCACTCCATTACTAAATACAAACATAGATAAATTTTCGATCTTCTCGTCAATATCTCCATCAGCCTTAGTAGCAAGAGGTGCATCAAATTTTACAGACAAAACTGTACCCTTTGTTTCCTGCCCATTATCCGGATTAGGCACATCGTCCTTTGAACAAGAAGCGAACGCACATGCAATCATAGTTGCATACATTAAATTTCTTAGTTTCATATTTTTCAAAATTAAAAAGTTAATAAATTCGTTTATATTATGATCTTTATTTTTCTTACCCTATAGCTTACTGAGTTGTGCGGAACAACTGTTGCGTTTTATATTGTCCTATACTTCCCATCGGCTAACGACTTTTACTTTACTTATACTATTTGAATATCATCTTTATCTATGTTCATCGTCTCGGGTTGTTGTCTTTCGACATTGCAAAGATGGATGAAAAAGCAAAGATATGTTAGTGGCATACCTCTCAAATTTAAGCGGTATCCCTCTAAACCTCATTTTTGACTTATTTGCATATAATTTTGATAGTATTTTGGGAAAGAATATGATTTTTTCCCCTCAATTTTTTACCCTTTGCTACCCGTCCCCCTAAGTATGTGTTTTTTCGTTTACCCTTCAAATCATCCCTCAATCATGCCCGTAACGGATAACAAATCAATGGTATAAAATAATTTGATAGAAATGCATGGGGAGGTTGATAATTTTAACGTCAAAAATATAGTATAAAACTAATCCAGTTGCTGCGCCTGTTCTTCTTTCCGCAACAAAGCGCGCAAGTCCCCAATAATTATCAGACACTCATCCACCGCTTTTTCCATAGATTTCACCAACTCCCTGTCCTGTCCGCCCTTAAAAACGCTATCTTGCAATTCGTATTTTTCCATCAGAGAGTTAATATGCATATTTAATACATCATTCATATCTTCCACGCGTGCTTGTATCTTATACAAAGATACTTCAGTGAGCAAGACTGTCACCAACCGGAAAATACGTTTCACGCCAGCCACAAGAGAAAGAAAAACAGGAACCATGAAATCTATTCTCTCAGCTTTCTTCATACACTGGCGGAACTCTTCGAGCAATTCGATTGTCCTTGTCAGAAACACATCAAAAATCCGCAACGGATATTGGCTGTTGAGCGGCGAGCAGTCGTCATAAATAAGGGTTTCGATAGCTGTCGCCACGTTCATCAGACGGCTATTCAGGAGAAGCACTCTGTCGTTTTCACGTTCTGCCTTCACTTCATCCAGCTCTTTCCGGTATTCATCACGGACTAAAAACCCCATGAAAATAGGCAACAAAGCCCCCACTACCGTCAGCAGGGCGATCCATAAAGCGATCCAAGCGTTTACCGAACCCAATTGGTTGCTGAATTCCAAACGCATATCCGCTAATACTTGCGTTAAACGATATTGTATCCGGACGTTTTGTTCTTTCAAAGAAGCCGTAGCCTCTACAAAAGCAAGGCTGTCCTCCCGAAGATCCATCTCCGGGCGCTTTGAAGCAAAAGCCTGACAGATGGAGTCGCACCGCATAGTTTGCACACGGGCGGAATCGGCAGCCGCACGATAGCTCTTTGTCGTTATGCAGGAAGTAACGCACGATAACGCTCCTATAAACAACAACGTGCCGGCAAGTGCACATGCAGCCACACATCTAAAGCCACACTTACGCGCCTGATTTGTTTTCTGACTCTTTCCCATCTTTTAATTTCTTTATTACCGATTTGATAGATTCTGACAAGGATTGTTTTTCCGGCAAGGGATGATCCCAGCAAAGGCGGTTATACAAAAGACGTACTCCTTTCTCGTCCGGTAGCACTGCCCGATAGTCATGTAAACGGCCAAAGATAAACCGGTCCATTTCCCTTTTTTCGCGGATGGCTTCATAAATAGCCGAAAAGACCACCTCGTCATGCGTAAAACAAATGAGTTGTATTTGCCCTTTTCCCACAGTTTTTTCAGACACATCTATGAAATGCTTGATAAACCGGCGTATCAGACGTCTGTTATAAAAATCGCTGGCGTAAAAAATATCATCCAGCACGATCGGGAAAAGGAAATTACGCGCTTTCATCAGGCAAACGGCAGTCGAGATCCGGAGCATCATACAAAATAGCTTATACCTAAATGTATTATAAAACTTTTTAGGAGAAATCTTTTTGTTTTCTCCTCCTTCTTCATATTGCAGGCTGATTTTCCAATCGTCATCTATGCTGATTTTCTCCTTATCCCTTAAACCGCCAGTAAACAGTTCCATCGTCTCGACCACAAAGGGGCGGATATCGGTTAACTGGCCTCTCAGGGCTGCACGCAATTCGTTATCCAACGTTTGCAAATAAAGGCCGACTCCGCAGAAACGCTTATAAGACTTCAAGGCATCCTCTTCTTTCTTGAGCAGTATCTCCTGGTTGTTATATTCCAATACCGATTGCCGGAAGGAAGAAACAGACTCTTTGATAAGGGCAGAAAAACGGAGGCTTTCCAGATATTTGGAGAAATCGAGCAATGTCGCCATATTACGGTTATTAGCGTCCGCGTTTTCGCCCGGATCAAGCAATTTTCTGGAAGATGGGATACCGGAATCGATCCTGTCCTGAAAGGATTTTTTCTTTTCATCCCAAAAAGAGAGTTGCACGTTCAGGCCGCGTATATTATTCGTAAAGCCGGAGAGTTCTTTGAAGGCGTCGTCTATCAGATGCGAAAGTTCATCGCTCGAAACAGTCGCCATCGCCTTCAGCTCCCCTATCCGTTCAGAAAAAGCGGCTACTATATCGGCCAAATGTTTATCGTGTTCAGAACGATCATCCAACCACGCCGCGATTTCTTCATGATAAATCTCGATTCGTTGCTTCAAGTCTTCCAACTTCTTCCGATACTCAAGGATAGTTTGTTCTCTTTTTCCATTATCCTGGACTGTTGCCCCGACTCTCCAACTATGTGAGTCATACTGCTGCAAAACTGTTTTAATACGGACCAGATTTTCATAACCGAAACTCGACGCAAAAAAGTCGAAGCCATCGATATAGGTTTCCGTGTCGCTAATCTTGCCTATGGCTATGATATCGGCCTCCGAACAAAAACAGCCGTTTACGGGGAAATAACCTTCGGAGGATGAGAATTCGTCGAAGGATGAGATTTTTTTAGAACAGGTTTCCACTGTTATAGAGGGCAAAAGAATCTCATCGCCATGCAAAATGAACTTTTGCCGTTCGATACTTCGTAATTCTGCTTCGCTTACCTGCCCGGTAAAGATATATTCCATCGAGTCGTAGAGGGAACTTTTACCTACAGAGTTACGCCCGACCAATATCAAGCTGGAAGGTTGCCTCTTCTCTTCCGCTGTTTTGGGCGGCTCACTCAGGCGGAGCGTGAATGTATTACCTACGGGGAATTTCCGGAAGCCGCTCAAAGAAAGATCCAGGAAACGGAAATCGACCGGATGGGTTGCTTTCTCGGCGGGCTGGTCCGTCTTCTTTGTATTCAGGTCTTCACGCAAATTGGTATCCGCCATGGTTTGCAGCTGTTCGGGGCTTAACAGCTTTGCTATGTCATTTTCTTCCAGACTCTGCAATTTCTGCAAATAGGCAGAAATTGCCAATGCACTTTTACGAGCCTCAGACATCTGTCCGTCGTTTTCGTTAGATTGAAGGAGAGCGACATGGACATTTACTAATATTTTCCGCCAACTAAGCATCTAAAACTGTCCTCAAAAGTTTTTCCGTCAATACGATGAAGTTGCTATCGGCCAGTACAGAGACCACATCGGTGTCTTCCGCGCCCCACGATTCGATTCCTTCATAGCATCTGCCACTCACCCTTTCCACTTCCTGCATGCCATAACGGATCATACCTTCGTTCCACGTCTGGGGGTCTTGCTCACGGATTTGCAACAAGTTGACCATCAGGTAAAAGGTATAAGCTTTATTCATCAAGGCTGTAGCGCTCTCGTCATTCTGTATGTCAGGAAGTATTTTCCGGATACAACTCAGAGGAGAACCTTCCTGGGTATCTTTGTTTTCAGCATTCCAGCTAATATAATCGTCAATCAACATCTCTCTCTCCTTCGTCAAATCGTAAAAAGGACAGTCCGAAAAACCTTTGTAAAAAGAATCGTACATTCTCCCAGAGTCACATTCGCCTTCTTTAAAAAAGAGAGGTAATTGTTCTTTCGCCCATTTACGGATACGATCGTTGTAGTCATCATATTGCCCAGACAGGTGGTACCATTGCTGCCAGATAATAAGAGAAGAAGACATTGCCCACCGGCTGACAAACGAAGCCGCCCGGCAATAGGCATCCAGCAGGGATTGCGCGTTCCGGTCCAAATGCGTGGTTTGCCCGATAGACTGGGTATAGCTGTTTGTGCATAACGAGTACACAACAGATGTTTCATCGTCGCTTGCATTGTTATCCGCTTCTTCCTTTTTTAAAAGTTCAAAACGGAGAGCAAATTCGAGCAAATCTTCCGGTTCTTTCTCTTCATCATACACAAAGAGAGTTCTAAATCCTTTCTCTTCATCGAATGAAGCGGAAGTAAAATGAATACCGCAAATATTCGTGAACGACGGGATATGAAGCGGATTGACTAACAAAAGATGAAAAATATATTGCAATGTGCATTCGTCGATTTTCGAAATTTTCTTAATATTGCCGATTTTCCGGACAATATAGCAAATTAATCCCGAAAGCTGATCCCGCAACCTGTCTTCATTCTCGCCCGAACGGAACATCCTGACAAAAGGATTACTTTGCTGACTCCGGTCCAACACGTAATTCGGCACGATGCTTCCTTCATCAATACGTTTATCCAAAGCTTGATGTAGCGCTTTCCGGCGATCTGCATCCTGCACATAAAATGGCATAAACTTATTATGCAAGGCAGTGAAACTCTCTCCATAACGCAAACGGTCGAGAGACATATATACATTCCGGCTTGGCTTTTCTATTAAACGGCGCTGATTACTGAAATTGCATGACATCAGCTCCGAAATAGTCCGGCATTTTACAAAATCGAAACTGTTCTGCCTATTAAAATCTTCTGTGAATAGATCAGGCATTAGCGAATAATGGCTGATCTTAGGCTGTATCAAATTTGCAGGTTTTTCCTTACTATGAATCAAAGCTATCAACTCCGGGCAAATCCGGGCAGCAAGGTCCGGCCCGAACAAGTAAGCAAGATCCTGCACCTCCATTCTCCAAGGACTTTCCGGCATATTGACGCCGTTTTCCTTTAATATGTCGGTAAGATTCGGAATTACTTTTTCCAAATAGAGAAATGAGAAAAGATAATTAGCGGTAATCACTAATGTGCGTCGACAATGATAAACATATTCATCTCTCTCAGCGGGCTGTAACGCGGCATCCTGTCCAAAAACAACAGATGTATAAAGACTGGTCCAAATACGCCCTATCCCCGTTGCGCCCTGGAACAACAGATCAGGCTGTTTTTCAAGACGTTCGAGATAATCCAACGGAATTATGTAAGGGGCAAAACAAACAAAACATAGCCGGCCTTCCTTTGCATAAATTCTTATTTTCCAGAATTCCGGATGCATAATATCATTACTCTTATTGATAAGAGGATCCAATACGACACTATAATTGGCAGATGTCGAAGACCATCCGCTAATTCCGCCATCATCCTCATTTATATTCCTGTGGCTTACTTTATATGAATAAGACTTATCGCACTTTTCTACAAAACCTTGAGCTATCTTACGGGCTAAATTCATATTTTGCTCCAACGAGAGTCCCGTATCAACATACACAAGGGGAAATTCGATATCGTAAGGCTTTCCCAATGTCTGGAACTTCATAATAATATTATCGATGTAAAAGGGAATTTCATCCTCCTTGATTTCACACGCTCCTTGTTTAAACTTAGGATTCCGGAAAGAAGAAGAAACAACCGCAGGAAGGCATTCCAAATCTGCTTCGCTTTTATCTCCAACCAGATGAAAACCTGTCAACAACAATGAATGAATGCGCTCGAAGGTTGTACCGTTATAAATTGCTTCGTCCACCAAAATTACTTTATGGTACTTTTCTGCAAAATTATGTTGAAACAAAAAAGGGAGTGCATGCTCCGACACAATAAACAAACGCTGTGAAGAGGAACCGCCTCCCCACATCATTTCACAATATTCATACAATCGAGGGCTTTTTCTTGCGATAGCGACAATCAATGTGTTTTCATCATTGTTATTCAATGAGTTGAACCACTCTTGCAAACGTATATCAAGTCCCTCATGAGTTCTTATCTCTGGCATATGCAACGCATCTAATATGAATTGTTTGCAAAATTACTCATTTACAAAAGATATCAACGCATATTTCATATAAAATAAATCTGCAATAACATGGGAAATAAAATTAAATATTCTTAATTCGGTATTCCATATTGCGACGGCGTAGTTCCGTATTGCTCGGTAAAACGTTTACGGAATGTGGCTGTATCATTAAATCCTACCATTTCAGCGACTTCCTGTACGGAATATTGCTGGCTGGCAAGCAGTTCGGCGGCTTTTTTCAGTCGGATGTTACGTGTCAGTTCGAGGATGCTCAGATCGGAATATTGTTTGATCTTCCGGTACAAGGTCGGCAGACTCATATTCAATGAGTCTGCGAGCACTTTTGCTTCAAAAGTGGAGTCGTCGAGGTGTTTTTCAATATTTTTGATGACAGCATCCATGAACGGGTTGGAGGGCAGCGTGTTTTCTTCATTGCTCGAGGCAGTAGAAGAATTCGAGAAGTAGCGTTTCATATCGTCTCTCTTCTTCATCAGGCTGTTGATCTTGCTTCTGAGGATTTCCACATCGAAAGGTTTCGTGATATAATCGTCTGCCCCCGCTTCGATCCCGGTAATCACATCTTCGCTTTCCACTTTGGCCGTCAGCATCACGACCGGTGTTTGTGCCATTTTGGGATCGCTCTTAATTTCGCGGCAGGTTTCATATCCGTCTTTCACCGGCATCATGACGTCGCAAAGGATCAGGTCCGGCTCTTCTTTCAAAGCGACGTTTACCCCGTCCTGGCCGTTGCGGGCTTCCAATATCTCGTATTCCTTATTAAATACATGTTTCAGGAACCAGCGGATCTGGTCGCTGTCGTCGATTACGAGGAGCTTCTTTCCGGTTTCCTTCTTTTGCGGGATCACCTGGATCAGTTCGGCGATCTCTTCTTTCTGGCGGGCATTCAGTTTGACCAAGTCGGCTTCGGGTTCCACAAACTCGACACGGCGGTCCAGCAGATGTTGTTTGCCCAGCGGGATCATGATCGTGTAGGATGTTCCGTTTTTATCAGATTCACTGCGGTAAATACCACCTATCGCGTCTGCCATATCGATGATCTGCTTCAGGCCCCGGCGTGCACTTTCGTCTTCGTCCAAGCCTTCATCGGTCACGACCACTGCACTGTAGGCTTTGCCGTTTTCGCTCACGACGGATATGTCGAGCGACACTTTACCATAAGCAAACGTGTTTTTGAAGGCATTCGACAACAACATACGCAAAGCGAACTCCATCTTACGTCGGTCCATCCAAACCCAAAGGACGGGTGTCTGCGTGTTGATACGGAAATCGACATTGTTCATGGCCACCCAATCGACAAAGATATCACAGATCTGGCGGGAAATCTCGACCATATCGTAACGGGCTATACGCAAATAGTTGGCGACGTCGTTCGAACGGCGCGTGCCGATCAACTGGTCTGCCAAGTCCTGCATGGCAAGTGTGTTACGATAGGCGGAAAGCAGCTGGGTGGACATATCCTTCTCCGGATCGTCGTTCTGCACCACTAAGGCAAGCGAACCCAACACTAAGGAAAGCGGGGTACGCATTTCGTGGATCGTCTCGATAAAGAAATTGTCGTGGATGCTCTCGGCGTCTTTCAGGCGGTTTTCCGCTTCGGCAAGTTTGTCGGCAGCTTCGCGCTGGATCGTATCGTTTTCCTTAATCTTGGTTACAATGAGTTGCTCCAGCTCTTTCTTATTATTATTTAATGTAGAAATCACCAATTGAAGTTCGTTGTTCTTCCGGACCAAATCGTTGTTTGTTTTTGCCAAATCGTCATTTTGGGTACGCAAAGCCTGGGTCCTTTCTTCCAATTGCCCTATTTCGCCTTCCAATGACTTGTTCCGGGAATCAATTTCTTCATTCCGGGCTTTCATCTCTTTATTCAGATTTTCAAGTGCGGCGTTTTCTTTAATGATCTGGTCGGAACGGTCATTCATATTGGAATGCAGTTTTCTCACATAAAGAAACAAGGGGACAAAGAATAGTAGTAAAGCAATGACTACAATCAGTGTCTCACTTCCGAATAGTTGTTCGTTTTCATTGGCAGCTAAAATTAATGAAGTACTGACAAAAAGACCAGCCAATACTCCACTCACCCTCCTGAACAGAGATTTCTTCTTCATATTTATATGCATTTATTAAAAATCCTTCTATATCTTGCAAGCTCATCGTCTGCATTACACTACAAAGATGGTAAAAATATTTGTCTTACGATACATTTAACACTAATTATTTTTCAAAAATATCATGATAATCATCATATTTTGCACTTCCTCAATCATTCTATGCCTGGAATAGGGTCCATATTTCATAATAACCAGTATTATAGCCTTCCTTTTTTGCAAGCCGCGATACGAACACCTATGCTTTGATATGTTTAACATCTTTTACGCACCGATTATTGCAGAACAGCAAAAGCTATTTTATCTTTGTACAAGAATAAAGGACAGAGATTTCGACAAGTGCTTATCAATCCTAAATGAGGTATTATAGAATACAGCTTGTTTCATCGAAAACAAGCGTTATCATCAATAATATATAGTACTAAGGACTTTCCAAACTAAGCCTATAGAAATGATTTGTCCGAAAACAGAACTATTTCATTTGATTTATTTTACCCTCAATTTTTTATATGCATAGGCGTACATCCGGATTGTTCCGCGTGTGCGCCACTTTTTTTTGTCAACGACGATTCGCGCGTACATTATATAATATATACACACATATCGCCACATCGATCCGGAACAGCCAACACCCTTCACAGAAAGAAGACACTTTCGCCACTTATGTTTGACACTTTCACCACTCATGTTTGACATTTTTACCACTCGTATTTGATACTTTTGCCACCATTATTGCCCACCTTGATTTTATTCAGACACTAATTATATCGTTTTTCCCATTTATCCTTTCCATAAAATCCGTGTAATCCATGTAATCCGTGCTTAAATGACATTTTTACAACCACAAAACGACACTATTAGCCACCTATTTGATATTATCTCCGATTATTTTGATCGGTTTAACATATTTTACATGTAAAACTATTGCGAGTATCGAAAAGCCATGATATATTTGCAATATCAAAAAGGAACAAAGGTTTCGATGAGGGTCTTAACCGGAAAAAAGTTTCTTTGAGAGTATAGGGTATTAATTAGCATATAAAAATTAGGGTCATGAAAAAGGGTAAAATTTTCACAAATTGTTTGTTTTCTATCTGGACTTTGTCAGTAGTTCTTTCG